>RCUK01000236.1_pt1 | contig 60670 bp, 49 predicted proteins | sample 2166381 | NCBI WGS metagenome assembly RCUK01 (sample SAMN09932809, study PRJNA488358) | compost metagenome | isolation source: compost soil in an enriched community | place: Germany: Experimental Botanical Garden | reverse complement strand
TAAATCGAATGGATTGCACAGTAATGTTCATTTTTCCTCCTTTTTTTAAGCTTTTGGATGAGCTTGTTTATAAATTGACTTCAATCGTTCTGCTGAGTTATGCGTGTACACTTGTGTTGCCGCAAGCCCTGCATGCCCCAGCAGCTCTTTAATTGCATTTAAATCCGCCCCATTGTCCAATAGGGCTGTTGCGAAAGTATGTCTCAAAATATGAGGACTTCTCTTACCTTGAGTAGAAATCAGCGTCAACTGCCGATGTACAATATCATAGATCAGCTTGGCATATGCTGGCTTTCCTTCTTTCGTAACGATTAGTAAGCTGTTATTAGTATCAACAAATTGCGTCGCCTTTTGTTGCAAATAGTTTTTCAATTCTTTCAATAAAAGATTATTGATCGGAACCAAGCGTTCTTTGTTCCTTTTACCTAATATAAGAATATTTTTATTAAAAAAATCGATATCCTGTTCCTTAATTTTCAACAATTCGGCCAAACGAATCCCGGTACCGAACAACAATTCCATAACCATATAATCGCGACAGGATTCAAATCCATCCTGCTCCTGTCCCATCTGATCCAATAAACGCACCAGCTTTTCCTTTTCAACGACTACAGGTAGTTTTTTAGCAGTTTTTAACGCTTTGATGAGCGTCATGGGATTTTTCGCGATACACTCTTCTCTTTGCAAAAATTTAAAATAAGTTCGCATTGAAGACATACTCCGGTTGACCGAACTTGCATTTTTTCCGGACTCTACCATTTGCGCGAAATAATGGCGTAAATCACGGTATACGATATCCGCCACGGTCAGTCCCTCCCGATCAAAAAAAGACCGGAACATCTCCAGCTCATGCTTATAGGCAATAACCGTATGTTCTGAATACCTTTTTTCAATCTGCAAAAACCGAATAAACTCCTTTTCCAACATATTTTCCCTCGCTATATAGCTTAAATTACAAACTTAAAAGCACAAAAAAAAGGGAAAAGCAATGCTTTTCCCTTTATATTTTAAAATTCTCAGCGAATCAATTAGTTAGCTACATCTTGATTCAAAGATTGTTTGTAAATCGCTTTTTTCACTTGAATGCGACGAGTTACAGATCTCTTTTCGTAAGCTTGACGTGAACGCAACTCTCTTAAAACTCCAGTTTTTTCGAATTTCTTTTTGAAACGTTTCAATGCTCTATCTAAAGATTCTCCTTCTTTTACATTTACGATAATCATGCGTTATATATACCTCCTTTCGCCGCTTTTAAATTTAAAGTGGGACAAAGGTAAGCTATTTATTTTTAAAAAGGAAAACAAAATTATTTTTTATAACAATTCGAATTCTTCCAACAAAATTCTTAACGGTTTCTCCTTAGTACACAATGCTGTATGCCAACCCAATTGTTTTGCTGTCGCCAGATGTTGAGGACTGTCATCAATAAATAAAGTCTCTGCCGGATCCAATTGTTGCTCTTGCATAACCAATTCAAAAATCTCCGCATCCGGTTTGCGCATCCCTACCAAATGGGAGTAATAGGTCTTTTCAAAAAAACCTTCATTGTCGGCAATACCATATTTTTCATGTATATCATTCATACAATAGGCATAATGAATTGCATTGTTGTTACTTAACAAAAAGGTACGGTATCGATCTTTCAACTGGATTAAAATCTCATGATTACCCTGTGGTACACCGATCAGTAAACTGTTCCAGGCCGTATCAATCTGTGCGTCCGTCAGTGCTGGATTTTGGGTTAATTCTCTTATCCCCTCACGAAATTGCATTGAATCAATTTTTCCTTTGTCAAAATTATCAAAAAGTGCACTTTGACCATGATGTCCAAATACGGCATCAACATTTTCTATACCTAACTGAGTAAAAGCATCTTTCAATTTTACAAAGTCGATCATAAAGATCACATTCCCATAATCAAGAACAATATTTTTAATTTTTTCCATCGAATTATTTTGAAATATCGATACAAATATCGATAATTGCATCGTCAAAACGGCACAACAGCTGTTTAAATTGACAAAACAAAAGACCTGCTCCTATAGCTCAGTCGGTTAGAGTAGAAGACTCATAATCTTTTGGTCCCTGGTTCGAGCCCAGGTGGGAGCACAAAGCAAAAAAGCGGCTTTTCTATGCGAATAAGCCGCTTTTTTCGTTTCTTTCCATTAATTTTTATTGATGGAATGGCCATGGGATACCTTCCCTATTTATCCAGTTTTGCATAGTTTTTTGTTGAACTTCACGTAAAAATGTAACAAATATGTAACGGGAATTTTTACGTGCTAAAGAAAAAAGATTATGGCAACCGTAAGCGCAAAAGTTTATGAACACCACAAGAAATCCGATGGCACCTACAATGTAAAAATCTGTGTCTATCACAAGGGAGAAAGAAAGTTTTTGGATACTAACCACTATGTTGTTCAGAAGCAACTCACTAAAGACAAAAAGATCAAGGACACCTTTGTTCTTGACAAGTTAAATGACCAACTCAGGGAGTATCGTAAAGCAATTAGCGAACTTGATGGGAGACTTGAATATTTTACCGCGGAAGCTTTAAAAGATTACCTGAAAGATATGGATGAGGATGTAGAATTCATATCATTTTGCAGGGAACATATCGAACGATTAAAAGCTGATGGAAGAAATGGAACAGCCAAGAACCACACAGCTATCTGCAATAGCCTTGTTGATTATTTTAAAAGACATACTGTCTCCATAAAAGAAATAAATTCAAACATGTTGTTTATGTATGAACGATTCCTGCAGTCCGATAGAACCATGACTAGGATTAATCAATTTGGAAATTCAGTCGTTACATCCGAAAAGGGTTTATCAGACAGTGGACTACATAATCACATGCGAGATCTAAGGACTCTCTTTAATGAGGCCAGAAGAAAATACAATAATGAAGATTTAGGGATCTATCGAATCAAACATTATCCTTTCTCAAAGTACAAGGTAGGTTCTCCCCCTCTCACAAAAAACAGAAACAATGAAATAGATGATATTTTAAAATTAAGGGATTGGCCTACACCTTTGGTTTTGATAACAATAATGGGGAATTGGTCCGCAAGGCCGACAAGTGATTGTCTGGAGAGGAACTCCTCGCGGAGATGGGCAGGCAGACGGAGGTTGGAATTCTGTAGATATTGCAATAAACAATCAAAAAACATATCGTTTTTCTGTATGGATCAAACGTACAAATTCCAAAAATGGTACCGCGTATTTCGGTTGTGGAACGGTAACAACCTTAGCAGGTGAATAGTAATGCATATTTTTGGAACGGTAACCTTCCTGATCTAGATAAATGGTATCTGCTGGTTGGCTAGGTTCAGAATTAGCACGATGAAGAAAAGAACTTAGGGAAACACAGATAGAACGGGATATATTAAAGAAGGCTCTAAGCATCTTCTCCAAGAGCAACCCCAAATATTCAGGTTCATAAGGGACAATAGGGAAATATTTTCAGTCGAGAAGATGTGTCAGGTATTCAAGGAGAGCAGAGCAGGCTATTACAACTTTTTAAAGGGTATCCCTTCAAATAGAAGTGTTGAAAACCAATAGCTTTCTATTGAAATCCAGGATGCATTTGTAAGGAGTAAAAAGACTTACAGCAGTCTGCGTATTACCCGAGAACTGCACAAAAAGAATATCAAAGTATCCAGAGTGAGAGTAGCAAAACTCATTATATTGCGTGGTACAACTGAAAAAGGCAACATTCTGCCTTAGGGTGCTTATCACCAGAGGAGTTTGCTAGAAAATTGAATAAACAAAATATTGCGTCTTAACTAAGTGTCCATTTTATTGTTGCAATTCCAATCAGGGAGATACTCGTGATGTCGGAAGATGATAAAAAACAGGTGTTACTTATTCTCGGTGCGCTTATCCGGGATTACAAGGCAAGGAAAACATATGAGCAATAGACAAAGAAGCCCAATCCGATGAAGATTGGGCTTTCATTAAACGCACTAGTCAACAGATTCCATAATACAGTCATCTCCAATCTTCACACCTGTAATACCATTTTCAACTAAACCATTAGCCAACCTTTCTGAAATCATGTCACCAGGTTTAATCAACTTGACATAGTCCTTAACTTTAGAATCCTGAAGATGGAACTCAATTTTCTGAATCTGACATACCTTGTTTTTATTATTAAAAATCTGAAATTCAGAAAGGGATGAGAATTCGTAATACTTCCTACTATTTTTAGTAATCCCTAAATAAGCTATTATCCTTTTAACATTAAACTCAGAAAGATCAGAATACGTATACCTGAACAGGAAGTATTTCATATCTACCTTAACATTTAAAAAGCTCACTGGCTCCAACGAATACGGTAGTGTATCAAATTCTCTCAATACTTCAATAAATTTTTCACTGACGATGTAAGGCGCAGGCTTTAGAATCGGAGCATACCTCATAACATCATTAATTTTACCTCTTTTTAAAAGTGTAAAATTTAACGGTTTAGTTATTGGTTTTGTAATATCTCGAGGAAAGTTAAGAAAGAAATCATCACTTTCGTTCTCGTTATTAAATCCGCTTTCATCAAATTCCAATTGGTAAATCCCGTTCTTCACTCCCAATACTTCAGGCTCCCAAGCTGTACTAAATTCAAGTAACTTCATTTTTGTCTTTATTTATTTGAAAGCCTCGTTCAACGTACGATACCCTTCTTTAATCTTATCATTAATTTCATATCTCAAAGTCTTTTGCAAATCCATAACATCTTTGATGTCACCGCCTGAGTTCAGAACATCACCTAGCAATTTATCTACTGTTTTATTATATGCAGGATGGTTTCCATGAAAAGGTGTACTGAGTTTTTTTAGATTTTTTGCATTATTCTGAATGTATCCCATTTTCTTTAATTGCTTCTTATAGGTTTTAAATACAGCATTAGGAATAATATGATGTTTTTGAATTTTGTTTACAAATTTTACAGTAGTAGCACCAGCACCAACAAGAGGAATCATCGCTGTTGCACTCAAAGATGCATTCAAATAGTCTCCTCTTCCTAAATAGATTAATGCATTTATACCGTCTGCGACTTCCCCGAAACCAGGTATAAGACCAACAACATCCAGACCCGTTTGGATATTATCTAATGTAGTATTTTCTTTTTTAACAGACCGATTTACGACAACCTCATCAATTTGGATAACGTCTTGGTCTGGTTTAAAGTTAGGCCATACAACATTATTAACCCTCACAGTATCTAACCCCCAAGGATCTACATAATTAATTGGATCATTAAGCACATAATTATACGGAGTAAAGTTAAAATGCATTTCCGCTATCGGATCCACCACATTCCACCTACCTATTTCAGCGTCATATAACCTTGCCCCGTAATCCAGCTGCCCATCCAGCACATAAGTACTTCCCAAAGAATGTGTACCCAAATTCAGATCTGACTGCATTTCCTTGCCATTGTAAAGATACTTGTTATCCAGTGCTGTTGCAACAGTTTTTGTTTTACCAAATGGATAATAATCCTGTCGTTGCATCACCCCGGTAACAGGTTCTACAGCTGTCCCATCATTGCGGACGACTACCCGTACATTGCCCAGATGATCTGTCAGGTTATAGTAATACGTATAGGTTCCTGAGTTGTTTAGCAAAAAGCCGTCTTCTGTAGCGATCTGTTCGATTGATGGTGTAGAATCTCCGATCTTGCCATATTCAATTCCATCGATATAATCCCGCTGAATCTTAATGCCGTTAACATCGGACAGGCGTCTTAGCTTGCTGCCGTTTGCATCATAGCTATAGGTAATTGTCCTACCCCCACCCACTGCAGTAATGGGTAAGTTCAGGTGATTATAGCTCAAAAGCATGCCTGTACGGTCCGCGGTCGCATTGCCATTGCCGTCATAAGTAAAACTCCCTGAAATGCCACCAGAAATGCTTGCCAACCTATTACTCTTGTTATCGTTATTATAGGCATAGCTAATCGCGTTAGCATTGTCACGTGTCAGCTTTCGGATATTGCCCATATCATCATATTCCAGCACTTCTTTGAACGCGCTTGCTGTATTCGCTCCAGTTTTCAGCCTGTTTAGCGCATCGTACCCATAATTGAAGGTATCATCTACCCAAGTAGACTGCTGATACATATGTTTCCATTGCTGCTGGGCAATATTACCATTGTACTGTGCATTGGTAAGTGTAGTGGTACCATTGACATTGTAATTGAGCTGCGAACTAAATACGGGTGAACTGATCTTGGTCTGCCAGCCCCGCTCATTGTAGGCATAATCGATCCCAGTCATAAAATTGATGCCGTTGTTTTCGCTATGCAGGTCCTTGCGTTTCAGCTGCCCGACTTCATTGTACGAAAGCCTGCTCTGCAGTACCTCAGCCTGGCTGTTCACCTTCTTCCGGGTTTCTGTCAACCGCCCGACATGGTCATATTTATTGCTTGTCAGGATCGTAGTGACGGAAGCTGAACCATTGATCCGGTGCTGCCGTTTGCTGGTCTCCAGGTCACCTGTGAACGTATAGGTATTCGTGGTCCGGTCGACACCGGCCATATGGTTGTCCGAAACGGTCTCAACCACATGTCCATATTTGTTATAATAGTTCACGGACAACATTGCTCCGGTACCGTCATCCTTAGTGGTCCTAGTTCCTGTAAGCAAACCGCTGACCAGACCGGTGCTGTCCAGACCTGCTGTAGCGGCAAGTACCGTAGTCGCTTTGAAGCTGTAGTCATCATAATAATTAACTGTAAGTTCAAGCTTTTGGGCGGCTGTGATCGGAAAGGATACATTTGTATAGGCTGTTGTGCCCACTCTGCTGTCCCATTGTGGCCCCACCGCATCTGCCAGTCCCTGTACCTGCGTGCGGGTGCTCTGCCCTGCTGTCGTATTGGTATAGATCCCCGTGGATGCGATCCGCCCAAAGGCATCATACTTGCTGTAGCTCCACTTTTTTTGTCCACGTTGAACGGAATCCTGCGTTAGGATAACCTGGTCATTCTTGTTATACACCAGGTACTCCCAACCCTTGCCTGGTATTTTCTTCTCCACCATTCTGCGGCGGCTGTCGTATTTGTAAGCGTAGACCAGTTCATGAAAATCTCCTGTGGCTGCTTCTTTGACACTTGTGGCAGCTGGCGGAAAACCGGGCGGAATCACAAAACGCAGATCGCCCAGATCATCGTATACATAGTGGGTCTCGAGTTTCTTGGTCTCAGTCTCCCAAACACGCCGTAGAACGATACGGTCTTCAAAATCCAGGAATTCTTCGACCGTACCCGTTTTGGAAGGCGGGAGATTGGCCGCATTTTTATTGACCCAGTTCTCATCTTTTATAACGGTTTTATGCAGCTTACCGGCAGTATAATAGCTCCAGTCTGCGCTTCCGCCGCTACTGCTTACCGTCCAGAGCCGCACGTCATCGGTACCGTTGGTACCGTACTCAGTAACTACGGTGCGGCCCGAAGTCGTCCGTGTTGCGGCCGGCTGCCAGGCTACGCCCGGGGCCCCCTGCTCCTTCACGCGGTTCAGCGGGCTGTTTTCAAAGACCGTAACCCCAAAAGGTTTGGTGGTTTTTGCTATGGTAGGGTCCCATGTATTGGTTGAGGCATAATAGGCCTGTTGGTCATTTTTAGCAGTCGTCTTGAAGCTTCCATCCTTAACGGCATTTTTTACATGCGGAAGATATTTGACACTCTCGCGGCCGTACCCGTCATACTCGATATGCTGTACGATGTCGTTTTTCAAAGGGCTGCCCTGCCATTGTACTGCCTGCGATAGCCTACCCAGTCCGTCAAAATACTGGATATCTATGTTCACATCCGCAACTGCATTTCCTTCAAGCGCTGCCTCGGCAAGGAAACCCGGCTTGCGCGCCGTGCGCGTAATAATATAGTTTTGGTCATTGCTCAGTGTCAGGCCACTGGAGGTCACCGCAAAACTGATAACCTTGGTTGCGCTCCCCGCTGCATTGTAAGCCGTGACCGTATAGCCGGTCAGCGCTTTAGCTACTATAGGGCTGCCCGAGATTTTGCCCGTGGTCTTGTCGAATACCATACCGGTAGGCAATGCAGGACTGATACTGTATCCGTTACCTGTCCCCTTCCAGCGCACCTGATAATTGCCTGAATCGCCCAGGTAAAGATTGTCCACCGATGATGCATATATTCCATTCAGGCTAGCAAATGTCGCTGCCATGGGGCTCCCGTTGTCACTGCCGCTACTGCCACTTCCCGCTATCGTTGTCACTGTTCCAGACGAGGTTATTTTGCGGACACGATTGTCCAATTGGGTTACATATATATTTCCGGTTCCATCAACAGTGATGGCCATCGGAAAATAAAAACTTGCACCCGTTCCACTGCCGTCGACTGTACTGGCCGAACCGCTGCCGGCAAAAGTGCTGACTACACCTGCCGGTGTAATCTTCCTGACCTTACAGCCATTATATTCAGCTACATAGAGATTACCCGAAGCATCGGCTGCAATCCCTTTCATACCATAAAAGCTGGCGCTGGTACCTGTACCATTCACGCTGGAAGCAGAACCTGACCCCGCAAACGTGGTCACTGTACCCGAGGAAGTGATCTTGCGGATACGGCGGTTGTTTTCATCGGTTATATATACGTTGCCGCTTCCGTCGGCGGTTATCCCCCAGGGTTCACTGAACCTTGCTGAGGACCCCGTACCATCGGCGTACCCTGCAGTAGTCGAACCAGCTAATGTCGTAACGACTCCCGAAGCGGTAATCTTGCGGACCATATTGTTCCCTCGGTCTGCAACATAGAGGTTACCGGAAGCGTCCTTGCAGATGGATACCGGTTTATAGAAACGCGCGCCGGTTCCAGTACCGTCAGTCCACCCACTAAGAGCTGAAGTGGGACCGGCGAAACTTTTTACCTCACGGGTCTGTGGATCATATGTACGTATTGTGTGGTTGCCCGCATCACTGACATAGATCAGTCCGGAAGACCCTGCGACCATCCCTGCAAGTCCCTGAAAACGTGCTGCCGTGCCTATACCGTTGATATAACCGGCCGTGCTCCCCCCGGACAAAAGTGTGACATCTCCGTCAGTATATACGGCTCCCCCACTGTTGACCGGCAGGTAGCTGACAGCCTGCCCCACCTGCAGACTCGCAGGGATGGTATAGTTGATATTAGGAAGTGCCGGTAGTGCGAGCGCAGCGACCATGGCCCGGGACTGTACCGATCGTCCCCGGGCATAGATGGCCGCGCTGTCCACAGTCTGCCCATGGACCAGGCCCAGCTGCAGCAGCAGGCCTGAAAAAATAAGGTTCTTGATTATACTTTTCATCTCTTGGAATGATTCAATTGAATGATATACTTAGGGAATATGTTGGACTATGGTTTATAATGGTAAAGGAAATCCTTCAGGATGTGACCGTTAAAATCTTTGATCAGGCTAAGACGTCCTAAACTATCATATTCGTAATATTCCGTGAGTCCACGTGAATCTGTTTTTGTTGTTATACCAACCAATGGTTTGTATGTATAGGTTGTCATCTGGGCTTCCAACGGGCTGATGGAAATATTGTCTACCATGCCATTTATACTTTCGGCATAAGAAAGTGTAAAGGTCGTCAGTCCCGTTACAATTTTTTCGTAGTTTGTCCAGTTCCCTTTTGTAGCTACGACAGTATAACCACTTGGCGCGATATTTCCCCATAACCAGACTGAAATACGGTATTTCTTTGCAGCGTTCAGACCAGCTTTTGAAATAGACTGTCCGGGGCTCAAACCCAGAAAATTCTCTCCGTCGTATGAATTGTTATTTCCCCTAACCACTTGTCCCGTCCATGTCCAGCCACCAGAATCATCCGCTTCAAACCCTGTAAAAGCAATATCATTATAAGTTGCATTGACGGCCTCAGCAACTGGATACTGTCCATTATATCCCCAGAGGTATGCTGTGATCGCACCATTTTTTTCCCGGATCTCCAGGGCATTTCCATAAGTATCAAATGAAAGTATTTCATAGATAGGTCTGAGGACGTCATCATTTCCTTTTTTTTCAGCATCTCTAAAGTGATGGGAAACTCCTGCATGTATTTTATACCCTGAGCGTAGCAGGCTTCTTAATGTGCCGGAAGAATAATAATTTTCGGTCTGTATGGGAACACTAGCAAAATTCCCGGAGGCCTTTTTCATCTGTGTTACAGCAGCGAACTCATCACTTCCCATCGCTCCGCCTGTCAGAGCCTGGGCACTCAGAATATCGTCCGGATAACTGATTTTGGTAATATTGAGCCCGTTCAGACTGTTTCGTTCCCTTATTTCAGAAGGCTTATCTGTATATGGGCTATCATAAAGATAAGAAACAGTCTTTGAAACGGGAACAGCTGAAGAATAGTCTGTTTCTGCGATACTGTCGACAACCACAGATGCCGAGCTGAGCTTATAATCTCTCACAGCAACTGTGTTCCAGGGAAACAGAAGTCCCTGGTGTGCCGTTGAGGGATTGGGATATTTCGTCTCAATAATATTTTCTTCGTAATTTTCATCTCCCCCGAAACGTTCACTGTTTACTCTGTGTCTTCTAAAATAAGTGACTTGCGGCAATTTTATACTTTTCTTTGTGATATAAGAATACGTTGTTCTCTTTTTTAACGTAAAAATATTGTCCGAAACACTATAGACCTCAATCTTCCCTATATTTGATTTCAGGGAATAATTGGGAACAAATTTACTCAGGTCGAAGCGATCCCCGGTGGTTCCGTCATAAAACTCCCTAGGCTCGACCTCATAATAGGGAATATAAAAATCATAAATTGTTTTTCCCAGATTATTTCCATCATCGTCCCGCTGATATTCTGTGACATATGAATAGTATATGGGAATGTTATAAGCTTGGCGTATATAACTCAATGGTTCAGAATAGAATTCTCTGTAACGGTAACGGAAAGCATTGGCCACAAGATATCCATCAGGAGCTGTCATTATGCCGTTTAGATAGGGAATATGGGTAACAAATTGTGTCATCTGAAAATCACCCGCCACAGGATTCCTTGCGAGATAACCTACTCCGTCTTCACTGCTCCCATATTTGTAAAATTTATTTATACTTTTGCCACCGCTGCCATCAGACTGCCGGACCTGGGCAATCCTGAGGCCCGGGCCTTCCGCAGAGTTTGATGTTCCCGGGACGTTATAGCGATTGGCTTCATAGAAAAATTCGCTTTCACCACCAGTTGGATATTTGATCTTTTTCAACATGCCCAACAGTTTTGCAGAATAATTGGGTGCACGCCGGGCAGAGGAACCTACAGTACGGTTATAATTGGAAGCTGCGCCCTCCATACCGGTCCGCTGGACAACCTGATCCACCGGTATGATATTATAATTGGTATTGAAATTTGCATACCCCCAATAATCACGCCCATAACCATACTCACTTATACCAGTGGCCGGAATCGTACCCTGATAGTATTCTAGGTTATATGAATGCGACTTCATTCCGTCAGAACCAAGAAAACGTATTTCTTGCAGAGTCTTGCCCTGATTATTGGGTATAGTGAAGCTGATATCTGCAATGTTCTGATAGATGAACTTGACTTTCTTGAGAATCCCGGAACTATTGGAGTATGAAATTTCATCCAGCGAATAGTATGGTGAGTTATAACTGAAAGAAAAATTCCCGTTTGATGATTCGATCATTTTTAAGTAGGCAATACTCTGTGCTTCGTTCTGGTTGGTGTTTTGTACGTTGAAGGTCAGGTATTGGCCATACATCTGGGAGTAGTCAGCTCCCTGGTTACTGCCGAACTGCAAGGCATAATCTCCCATTTTCGCAGTGGCGCCATAGTTCATATTTCCTCCCAGATATACACCGTCACTGCTTGCACGGCCGTAAGTGAATCTGACATAGTCTTTTTGGGGAGTTAATATTTTAGCAATATACCAGCTCATATCCCCCGTTATCTGACTATTGTTGTATGCTATGCTTGAACCATAAGTAGTTCCGTTCTCCAGGTGGCTACCAAAAATATACTGGATTCCCTTATCGTCCCAAACGGTGAACTTTCCACTGCTAAAAACTACCTTGTAAGGAAAATAGTTCAGAAATACGGCTTCATTATTTCTCATGATGAATGAAGAGGATATACCCTGAAAAGAAATCGTAAAAATATCATATTCACCATCTATTGAAGGAGCATCACTTGACAGTTCAAGACCTGATCTTCTTTTGAGTTTGTTTTGTCTGTCACCTTCATTGTCTGTGGAGGAGGCAGTGAAATAGTCGCCATTGTATTCATTTTCCCCCGTGCCCCAAGTGCCCCCTATTGTCCAGTCTGACTTTCCTCTGACCTCTCTGGTTATAATCCCGTAGGCATCGAGTTTCCAGCCAAGGCCGAGCTCTGAATAGCTCATGTCTATCTTTCGACCCGAAGCATGAAATCTGGCATTAATGGGTATCTTATAGCTTTTAAGTCCTAGATCCAGCAAGGGGATCGTTATGTCAACCAGTCCTGTGCTCAGGTCGACAGGGTAATCCCTATACTTAAGGAAAGTGGCCGCCTGTGGGGAAGGAGGGACGTAGTTCGGCAGCTGGGCATGGCACACCTGTACAACAGCCCACATTAGCAGTAATAAAAATTTACTTTTCATAAAAAAATACCAAAAATATGGTTAATAAAAAATTAGGTTGGTCGGAGAGAAAAATCTCACCGTAGTATTAATGTTTGGTTACGGCTTGTAAATAATGACTAGAACTAAAAGTGAAAAATTGATAATTAACTGATTAAATATACAAATTAGATATTATTTAAATGTTAAAAAAACACTTATTAAACCCAAAACACTTATTGTCAACAAATTATTATTGTAATTGATCTAAAATTTTAAACGATGTGTGTCTTGTCGTCTCAAAAAAACTTGATGTTGGTACAATTTTCTGCTATTAGGAGAGATGTGATTTTTTATCAAACTGTTAAAGACTATACACACAAATTAATCTGAATCTAATTGAAATAAACCCATAACAGGACTAGACATCTTTTAAACCTCTAATACGAAGATACATCTGAGCAAGCAGAAGTTGGGCACAGCCCTACTTTTCTTGCCCATTTGTCTTAAATTGGGTTTAGAGTATCCTCCGGACATACTCTTTTGGCTTAACGAAACCGTTAAGCCTCCTTTTAGTATACTGGACAGTATACTTAGATTGATTTTACACACTAAACAAACAAATACATTGGCTATATATCTAATGGGCTATCAATATAAATAAATAGACCTTTGGTTATCTGGATATAAGCAGTCTTTTAGCAATACCTGATATAGCTTTTTCCATTCAACTCCTCAAACGTAAAAATTTTGAACACAATTCTTGACAGGCATTCTATCACCTGCCTGATTGAATTGCTAAGTTTCAATCCCACACAGAACAAGGTCTCTTTTGTTAATAGATAATCTGGTTTCATTACAACGTGAGATTCAAATTCAAAATGGATATCTGAATCAATTTAAAGACGTTTTAAATACATATTTGAAAAAATACAATATTTTAAATAACTAATCAGTTTAAATTTCTTTTCTAACTCCTTTCTCGACCATTCAAAATTGGAGCTATTTTAAGATCAAATCATATTTAAATTATCATTTTCATCCCAAAATATGTAACGATAGTGTAACAGTCTCAAATTTTGATAAGTAAAAAATATTCAATAAATTGCTTCTGCAAGCTAGAAACCAAGTTTTTGCATCAGGTAAAGAGGTACCGACAAAAAGACTCATAATCTTTTGGTCCCTGGTTCGAGCCCAGGTGGGAGCACAGAACAAAAAAGTCGCTTTTCTAAATAGAGAAGCGACTTTTTTCGTTTCTTTCCATTAATTTTTATTGATGGAATGGCCACTGACTTTCGAATCTGGATGATCAATGATATCAAAATTTCTAGACCATATCATTATTTTAGATATTCGATCAATTCAAACCTATTTCCGAATGGGTCTCGAAAAAAACAACGTTGTCGGCCATCTATCTTGGAAGAGTCTTTTACAACTATATTTTGATTCTTCAAAAATAGTTTAGCGTGCAATAAATCAATAACTTCAAATGCTGGATGGGCATCTGAATTTGTATGATGATCCTTTTCTTCGCGAATATGGAGCTGTATATCTCCGATTTGGAACCAAATAGCACCCTTGGGATGATCACCAGGGATTTTTTCCAAACACAAAATTTCAGAATAAAACCTTTGCGCTGAACGTAGTCCACCCAACGGAACAGTTATTAGTATATGATCTATACATTTAAATTTGACCATTAATATGTTTTTAAAACTTTTGCCAACTCTGAATGCATAATGAAAGGCTCGACATCCACATCCATCCAATATTTAACCGCAATTATGCCTTGATTTACAAGCATACTTATACCATTTAAAACTCGACACCCCTTTTCTAGCGCTGTTGTTATAAAATGAGTATTTGGAGGATTAGGTATAACATCTGCGATAATCATTTCCTTTCGAAGGAGGTCAAATTCAACATTGAGCTTTTGATCTACATTAGGAAACAGCCCTATACTAGTTGCATTAATCACAATATTAGTTGATAATTCTACTTTATATTTTCCTTCCCAACAATTAAATAAAGCTTTAGTTTTAGTATTGCTATTTATAAGATCGACAAGTTCATTTCCTTTATATTTATCCCTATTTACAATAATAATTGTATGGGCGCCTGCTAACGCCAATTCAACTGCAATTGCGCGCGCAGCTCCGCCAGCACCAAATATCGTAATATGTTTACCCTTGGGATCTTCAACCATTTCAAGCGCTTTTAAAAATCCTTTTCCATCCGTATTCTCCCCTATCCAAAGGTCGCCCCTTCTAACTACGGTATTAACTGCACCTATCAATCGTGCAGAGTCTCCGAGTTCATCAAGATATGGGACGACAGCTATTTTGTGTGGAATAGAACAATTGAAACCAATCCAACCCATCGCTTTTGCCCCTTTTATAGCATCTGCCAAATACTTAGGCTCAACCTCGCAATTCAAATAACGAGCGTTGATATTGTGATATCTATATGCAGCTTCAATCATCATTACAGTTGGATTCTCAGAAGCTGGTTTGGCAAAAGAGCCCGTAATAAAAGGCAAAAAATCAATATTATCTTGCATAATCGTGAAATAAATAATTTGATATTAAATAATAAATCTCCTATTACAAAGTTTGACAATTACCCAAGCCCTGCACAGGTACATCTAAAGGTATTTTTTGTATTTTTATCATAATCACTTTTTAAAATGAAAAAAATACAGTTTGACCAACTTGTTATACATGATTATGGAGAAAAGACTTTTCATTTACCTCTCCATAGCCATACTTATTATGAACTGGTTTATATCCGAAAGGGAAACGGCATTCATTTCCTGAATAATAATAGGTTTCCATATAGAAAAGGAGATCTGTTTATCATAAGCCCAGAAGACGAACATTATTTTGAGATATACAAAAACACTCACTTTACCTTTATAAAATTCACAGACACCTATTTATCAGAGCACTCACAGCATGCAGGAAATAAGTTCAATTTATATGAACCTGCCCGAATAATGAGGGATAAGTTATTAAAGGAAGTGAAATTGAAAATAGATGAACCTTCCAATTCTATACTTCAAAATATTATTGAAAATATAGTATTGTACAAATCTTCTTCGGATCTCTCTCGTTCAAAACTCATATATTATCATATATTGTCGATCTTTACTATAATTAGCGAAGCTGCTGCAAAACTTCATATCAGAATTGACAATGGTCAGCACGATAAAGAAGAACTCATTTCTTTTATACATCAGCATATTTACCAACCGTCAATCATTCAAATTAAAAACATCGCCGCTCATTTCTCTATTGCGAATAGTTATTTCAGTGATTATTTCAAGAAAAAGTTTGGTATAAGTTATCGAAATTATGTCAACGACTACCGTTTAAACTTAATTCAAACCCGGTTAACTATTCCGACCGTTTCACTATCCCAGATTGTGGATGAATTTGGTTTTACTGATGAAAGCCATTTAAACAAATTTTTTAAAAATCATAAGGGTTTGACACCAAAAGTATATAGAAAATTGCACCTTGAAAATGCACTTTAGTTAATTATAATATTCCCTAATTACCAATTATACTATTAAGACAGTCGTTTTAATACTTAGTATCATCTGCGACCTCATAAAGAGTGAGGGATGATACTAAGCGTAAAAAATTTATTAATATTTATTTGGTAATAAAAAGGTCATCAGCACCTTCTGTAATTGGTATATACAATCTTTCCCAGCTTTTAGAATGGACCATCTCCCAACTGTGTCCTTTACCTTTTAAATCCTCCGCCAGAAGAATAGTTCCGGGTTGAATAACAAAGGTAGACCCATCACTGACCTTAAATTTAATTTTTCCTTTCAGGGTAACAACATACTGTCTTCGAGGTGCTGGATGGGCATTTTTTTCCCAATCCTCCGTCTTGTTGCTCGACCAAAAAGTTGTTGTATTCGTATGTTTGAGGGTGGGTATAAAACCTTCTTCAAACGCACAGGTACCATCCGGATTGTTGATCAAACGGATTGCAGGCATCTTTCCTTCAGATTCAACCTTGATGTCTTTGATTTTTCCATGGCCTTCTTGTGCGTTTGCTGCAGATAGACTTGATATTGCCAATAGACAGGCAAAAGTTAGTTTCGATAATGTTCTCATGTACTTGTATTCAATGTAAATATTCTTGTCGTTTAAAATTCGTAAACGGTATCGTGTACCATCATACGGTCAAAATAAGGTTTGTATTTAGCTACCAGTGCAAGGTGTCCTGGTAGTTGCCCATAAGCTTCGAGCTCTTCCAAGGATGAAAACTCCATGGAGGCATTGTACGAAAAGGTATTATCCAACACAGCTCTTGGTGAAGATGCCGCAGGTTTTCCATAGCGTACATTCTTGACATATGGAAGTTTTTTAAGCCCTTCAAAAAATTGTTTAAATCCCTCTACCTCTTCAGCTGTTAAGCTGGGTTTTAGCCAGAATAACAAATAGTGAAAATATACTTTTTCGGTTTTTGCTTTCTTCTGTTTTGCCATTAAAGCTGTTGTGGCAAAACTCATCACGCTAGCTGTACCCAACGTAAGGATGAAATCTTTTCTCTTCATGTTTCTATTATTTAATTAAAATCTATTCTGTACTTAAGAATAAAAGCCCATTTGTGATCGGTCACAACGCCTTCATTTGAGGTATTTAAATTATAAATTGGCCGATTTTGTGCGTCGAAGGTCAATCGGCTACTGTTACCATGAAATAGCATGGAGATCCCGGCATCATAGATTATACTCTTATCTTTCAAAGCCTCATAATCACCAAGCTGCGCAGAGACAGCTGGCTGGAGTTGTAAATTATGATTGGACTGACTGAAATAGGGAAGTGTACCACCTAACTGCGCGTAAAAAGTATTTCCCGTACCTAAAGCTGGTAAAGCATTTCCAGCTCCATTTAAACTAGCATTCGCTGCATCAATACCTGTGGCAGGATTATTTGTCCCCGAAAAGCGGAGGTAATTGGGACCATAATTGCTGTGCATAGCCATACCATATGCACTTATTGAAGTACCTTTCGTTTTATCAATTGGCGCATCATATATGACGTCTACAGCAAAATTACGCATATCGTCATTTTTTGTTAACTGCTGTTCATCGAGATGCCAAAGTGCTTTTTGCATATATTCAAAACCCGCCCCTACGCTCAGCACATCCTTTTTTCCCAGGTACGTTCCCGAATTAAATGGCGTCTCATTGCTTTCCTTATCGTGAAATGCATACCGAAAGTATCCTGATACATCTTTTCGTGCTTCATTTTTGCTAAAACTGGCTTTATTAATCTTTGGATCTGAATTGGTGGCAGTATAGGGATCTGCCAAAACCACACGATAGTCAAATTTTCCCAATTGCCCTTTCACATAGACGCTCATTTCTCTGACCACCATGTCTGTCACTCCCGTATTGGACGTCGCATATAAAGGAAGATCGTAGAGCAAGGTATTGAGCGGTCCTGTCGTAAACCGAGAAAGTCCTCTCCAGGTCGAACGACCACCACCGACGGCAAATTTTGGACTGAAGCTATATTCAGCATAGGCGTCCAACAAATCCATATAGGTATTGGTCTTGCTATTGACATTTACATTGGTGGGTCCCATTTGTAATACAAACAGCAACTTTTCTGTAGGCTTATAGGTCATTTTTGCACGGATGCGCCGTAGCGACAGGTCCGACACGCCTGATACTGCCTCATTGTTGACCAAACTGCCGGGATTAAGCTGACTATATCGCGCCCAGAGCTCGGCATACCCACTAAAGCTGATGTAGCGTGTATGTTCCTTATTTAAAAAATGGGTAAGTTTTGGATTTCCAAAATCATTGGTTTGTGCCATCGCTATCTCCCCACTTCCCAACCCTAAACTGAGCAGCAAGGCCAGGGCAAACTGTTTTCTATTCATGATTCAACCTAATTTTATTTCTTTTGATGATCCAAAATTAGGCTGATTCGGAAAGTGGTTTTATTAGAAAACCATTAGAATTTACAATCTATATCTCTTTCTTTAAATTCGAAAGATGCAGTTCGAACAAAAAGCAAGAACCCACATTGAGTATGGAATCGACCGCAATCGATCCCTCGTGCATTTCGACAATCCGATTTACAATGGAGAGCCCAATGCCATGGCCATCCCTCGCTGGTGTCCCCGCTACGCGATAAAATAAATCAAAAATATGGGGAATATCCTGACTGTCAATCCCAATGCCATTGTCTTTCACCTGAACTCGCGCGGTATGATGATTTCTCGAAAGCAACACATGCGCATGCTGATCCGCACTATATTTACAGGCATTTTCAATTAGATTCGCAAAAGCAACTTTTAACAGATAAGCATTGCCTGATATCAGTATTTCGTCACCATCAATTTCGACACTCGAATCAAAAGATATACTTATCCGATAATCTCTATTTTTCTCCAAAACGACTAATTTCGCATCTAAAAGAATTTCGTCAAGTCTGATTTCTTCAAAATTAACCTGCGAACTATCATAGTTTGCTCGTGCGAAATCCAGCAGCGCCGTCGACAATACGGTAGCTTCTTTTGCATCAAGTAAAGCACTATCGATGGAAGCTCGATATTCATCCACCTCCGTGTTCAGCTCTTGTGCCAACTCCAGTTCTGCAATCATGGAAGCCAATGGAGTTCGAAACTCATGTGAAATAATGGATACAAAATGTCGTTGATTGTTGAAGGACTTCTCCAACCGGTTAAATGTGTTATTAAAAGTATGAATCAGTTCCGACAGTTCGTCTTTTGCCTTACCATACGAAACACGACGGCTTAGATTATGTTCGGAAACATCTTTGATTTGATGGATGATATAATTTATAGGTTTAAGAATGTACCGAGCAAAAAGAAAAGAAGAGAAAAAAATAAAAAAAAGTGCAGCGATATATATGGTGACCAAAATATTCTTAAGGCGTTCCATATGGGCGAATCCCGTAACATCATGCGCATGCCCAATAAGAAAGAAAGGTTGCCCCTGAAATTTGTAATGCAAACCCATATACAGCTCATTGTTATCCCGCCAGGTCAACACATTGGTTTGTTTTACGCGATTTAATTGTTCAGGAGAATAAGACGGTTCATTGACATCAGTAAAAACCACTTTATTATACTGATCAAAAACAGTCACCTGTGCTTCATTAATTAGCTTTTTATTCTGTTCATGAATTTTTCGGATCTGATACTCATTCAGCTGCGCATCAAATATAAATTCGGCTCGCCAGGTAATTTTATAACGAAGTCGGTCCACAAATTCCTCATGCCGATTTATTTCCGAAAAAAAATATACTGAATAGGCAAAGAGAAACAATATAATAGCGGATGAGAGGGTAAATAACCAAGAGGTTCTATTGACGAGCTTCATTCCTTATTAGATAAAATAAATCCATATCCAGATTTCGTGTGAATCAATTTAGATGAATATTCCCGATCAATTTTTTTTCGCAAATAGTTAATATAGACATCAATATAATTTGTACCCGTATCAAAGTTTTTGCTCCAGACATTACGGGCAATTTCATCTTTGCTGAGCATTGTTTCTTTATGTTTCAAAAAGAAATATAAGAGATCAAATTCTTTGGGAGTCAATTTTACAACTTCATTTTCATTAAGCACATTCTTGCTCCTCAAATCCATTGTTATCCGATCATAGGTAAGTATACCTCGAATTTCCTCTTCACTAATTTCACTATGCCTTTTTAACAACACTGCAACCCGAGCAAAGAGTTCGCGCATCTCAAAAGGTTTCACCATATAATCATCGGCCCCAGCATCAAATCCAGAAATTTTTTCATCGATATGTCCAAGAGCCGTAAGCATAATAATCGGAATCCTCGGAAATAAAGCGCGCATCCTTCTACTGAGCTCAATGCCATTCATCCGGGGCAACATAATGTCTATCAACAGTAGATCATTGTCGACCGACTTGATTTCTTTGAGAGCAGATTCAGCATCGCCAAAAACAGTGACCGAATAGCCCTGACTCTCTAAACCTTTTTTCAATCTCGAAGCAACACGTTCGTTGTCTTCTACGACCATTATCCTAACCATGCTAATGTGATAGATAAATTTATTTTTTCACAGGACCACAAAGTTAGTTATTTTTCAAAAAGCTCACATCGATACTTATTCATATTACTTTCATAAAAAATATTATCCGATTATAGATAAGAAATAGTGAGTTTATTATTAAAAAAGACATATTATCACGACTTTAGGCAATAGATAACTTGGCTATTATTTTTTACGCTGAGCAAATGTAACCCCGTAGTAGGACGATACAGTATTCGACAAAACTTTAAATGTACATCACCAAAAATAACATCGTTCTGAGTTAATTTTTCCAGTGATGCGTATCTCGGGAAATTTAGTTTATTATGAGGATTTTATTAATTTTTTATTTTCCGAGCCAACATCCTAAGGAATATCCAAACTTATTTAATCTATCATTTTCATCCCAAATTATGTAACGATAGTGTAACAGCCCCAAATTTTGATAAGTGAAAAATATTCAATAAATTGCTTCTGCAAGCTAGAAACAACGTTTTTGCATCAGGTAATGAGGTACCGACAAAAAGACTCATAATCTTTTGGTCCCTGGTTCGAGCCCAGGTGGGAGCACAGAACAAAAAAGTCGCTTTTCTAAATAGAAAAGCGACTTTTTTCGTTTCTTCGCATCAATTTTCATTATCCATAAAATCTTAACAATGGACGAACGAAAATTCCAGGACTGAAATTAGAGCAATTATTTAGACAAGCACCATTTCTAAAGTAGCCACCAATTCGTCATAGATCATTAGTAATACATAGCGTAAACTATTTGGTACATAGCCAAAAAATTTCTTAAATGCAGTGGTAAAATGGCTCGCATGCTTATAACCCAGCTGATTCCCAATAAAACTGATCGTCAACCTTCGATCTTTTAATAAATGCTGAGCCCTTTGCATTTTACACTTCAACACAAAATTGAATATGGTAAGTCCATAATAGCTTTTAAAATGCTGTTTAAGATATTGGACATTGGTACCAACTTCTTTAGCAAGTTGATGTATGGTATATGTCTCGTGGAGATTATTCTCGATAAGTAACTTTACCTGTCTAATTTTCTCCACATCTGATTCGCGCAGTTCAAGTTTATTAGGCGACGTCTTGGGCTGTACGGCATCCATCAAGGTTGAAAGAATAAACAATGATTTGGACTTATAAAATGCGGGTAAAAGCAAGCTGCTAACGCTCATTCGCAAAAAATCAGTCGCTTTTACATAGGCAATCCGTGATATATCATCTGAAATTTTCCCCGCATTGATGATGGCTTCATTGATCGCAGTGATGTCCTGTTCAGAAATATCCATTTGCTGAACGTAGGAATCCCGATAGAGCAGGGTGAGGCAACGTGAATTCGTATGTTTAGAGCTTATGCTCACCACACTGCTATCCAGACGCAGCAGCATACTGCTCCCCCCTTTCAAAACAATTTTCTTTGAGCCACTTGACAAGCTGCACCCCTCTTCAATGGCTATAACAACAAGATAGCTCTGATTTTCAGGGACAATCTCATGGCTTTCATAAGGATAAACCATCCTTACATTGTAATCGGGATGATCGTATTTAAATGTTCTTTTTTCTGCTTGAAGTAACTCCATCGAATAGAAATTTCCAATAGTATAACTCTTATTTCCGATTACGTTATTCGGTAATTTATATTACCAACTATCTTCGTAAGCTATTTATTTAGACTTAATATAATCAAAGGTATTGAAATCATACTACTTATTCAATTAAACATTAAAAAATGTTAAAAAGCTACTTATTAATCCTATTTCTATTCTTTAGCGCACAATTCCATGCTGAGGTATTTGCGCAAACGAATTTCACGGTAGAAGGGCGTATTTTGGATTTAAAAACCGACGAGCCAATTAGCGGTGTCTCAATTCGTGTAAAAGAAACCAGCAAATCCAATGCGGTAATGACAAGTCCGCAGGGAAGTTTTCGTATTCAACTTCAACGTGGACAAACTTTAGTTATTTCGCATCTTAATTATACATCTCAAGAAATTCCGGTACGGAGCAACCAATCTAATCTCATTATCCGACTAGCTGGAGATGCACATATGCTATCTGAAGTAACTGTAACTGGTGCCTTGGGGATAAAAAGACAGGCGCGAGAACTTGGTACGTCAGCGCAGTCGGTAGACAACCAAGAATTGAACCTCGGTAAGGTGGTAAATCCTCTCTTAGCATTATCGAGTAAAGTTGCGGGATTAAGAATCAATGCAACAGACCTAACAACGGGCAAAACTGACCCCGGGATTCAAATTAGATTAAGAGGAACACGCTCGTTAAATCGTTCAAAAAATGACCCTATCTATGTGGTAGATGGTGTTCCTCTTCCAGATATCACACGGATTAACCCCAATGATATACAAGACGTTACGGTATTGAAAGGGGCAAATGCTGCTGCACTATATGGATCTGAAGGTGTCAACGGGGCCATTATGATCACTACAAAATCAGGTCGGGCAGAAAGAGGTCAAATCAATTATAGCAACAGTACACTATTTTCTAAGGTGTTCTTACTGCCTCCAGCTCAACAAACTTTTGGTCAAGGACAGAATGGTGTATACAGTCCTGTCGCAAATGAATCTTGGGGTGATCGTTTTAATGGCGAAATCAGAGATTTCGGTCTACCGATCAACGGCGTACAACCTACGAAAGTGTATAGTGCACCGAGTAAGGATAATCGCTTAGGATTTTTTGATACTGGTATAACGATGCAAAACGACTTATCATTCTCTTCGGGTGATGATAAAGGTTCTTATTATGTTTCGCTACAGGATGTTCGCATAAAAGGCGTAATTCCTGGTGACAAATCAAGCCGTACAGGTGTTCGCTTTAATGGATCACGTCGATTCAACAAATTGAATACGTCTTTCAATACGAATTACGTTTTCTTCAAAAATAATACAACCAGCGACGGGCCATGGTTATCTGTTTATACACAGCCTGCCAACATTGATTACAAAGATGCCCGTAACTGGGAAGATCCTAGTTCACCAAATCATCCTTTAAACTGGTACAACCCTGTTGCCGGAACAAGAAATCCGATTTTTATGGCCGACAACAATAGAAATACGTCCGACCAGCATACACTAAACTCAAAACTGGAATTCAATTATGAATTTACAGATTGGTTAGATGCTACTTTCCGAACTGGACTCTATTTTCAATCAGAGCCAGGCCGGGTGACAAATAGAAAACTGGTTTCAAACATAGCAACCCGAAATATAAACGGGAGTGTAAATGATACGCATAGGGGCTTTACCCGTTTTAACAATGATTTGATCCTGAATTTTCATAAAAACTTTGGTGATTTCTCTACCAAATTTCTAGTCGGACAAAACGTGAGAATGGATGATACCAAATCAATTAATATCAACGCAGCCAATCTATTATTTGAGGATATTTTCAACCAAGGATCTAGAACTGGGGAATTGACAGGTGGCTCAACTATTACAAAATATCGTTCTTTGGCGACGTACGGAGAATTTACGGCCGGATATAAAAATTATCTTTTTCTAACACTGACTGGTAGAAACGATCAGGTATCGGTACTTGCTCCAGAAAGTAACAGCTATTTCTCCCCAGGTGTGAGCTCTTCTTTCGTATTTACAGATGCAATCGCAGGTTTGCGCGAAAGTAGTGTATTGAGCTACGGTCGTATTTTTACATCTTTTAATAAAACTGGAAATGTGACCTTAGATCCGTATCGTCTGAATCTGAGTTATAGTCAAACCGCAGGTTTTCCATTTGGCAGTTTGGTTGGATTTACCCCATCACTGTCTGAGCCTAATCGATCAATAAAGCCCGAATTTGTTAAATCATTTGAGGTCGGTACACAATTGGGATTCTTTAATGACCGCTTACGGACGGATATCGTTTACGCTTATTCGGACTCGGATGGACAGATATTTGATGCGGGCATTTCCCGGGCAACTGGATTCAATTCGACAATTGTAAATGCTGGTCAGATTATCAATAAGACATTGGAAATAATGGTTAATGGAACAGCCATTAAAAGAAAAGACATGACCTTGCAATTTGGTATCAATTTCAGTTACACCGATACAAAAGCCAAGAATCTGTATGCAGGCGACGAATTTAACATCTTTAGACAAGCCTATGCCATCAAAGGCCTACAATATCCAACGCTACGAATGACAGATTTTAAAAGGGAAAATGGCAAAATCGTTTTGGACCAAAACGGCAATGTTATCCCAGAAGAAAAAGAAACGGTGTTGGGAACGATGGTACCGCCCTATCTGTTTGGATTTAACACCAAATTCAACTATAAATCTTTTACGATGGGGTTTCAGGTAGACGCAAGGCTAGGAAGTTGGATGTATTCTGAGGTAATTCCACGGATGTTTGCTGCCGGGACACATCCAGAGACAGCAAAATACGACAGACAGCCCTTTATCATGCCAAATTCCATGGTACGCCTAGCCGATGGCTCGATCGTTGAAAACAATGACATCTACTCCAAAGGCGATAAAGCATGGTGGACAGCATATGGAAATATACAATCGGTCACTGCTGCCAAAGGCGATTATTTAAAACTGAGGGAACTCTATATTGGTTATGATTTGCCCCAATCTTGGCTGGCCAATCAACGCGTAATAAAGAAAGCTAGCATTGGCTTTGTAGGAAATAACCTTTTTATCATTAGGCATTCATCCAATACGATTGGCGACCCTGAAGCGCTCTATAATCAAACGGATGGTTATAACAGCTTCAGACAGATTCCGACCTCAAGATCGATGGGTTTTAATGTCAATATTACTTTTTAACACTACAGAGATGAAATTCACTATTATAAAATCAGCTTTAGTTGCGATGACGTTTTTTACAGCTATTTCCTGTAAGGAATTCCTCGATGTCAATGATAATCCAAATGCGCCAATAAAGGAAAACCTGAGCCTAAATGCCAAACTTCCTGCCGCACTAGTCGTGTCTGCAGTAAATGAGTCTGTACAATTAAATCAGATCGGCGGTTTGTGGGGAGGTTATTGGGGTACTTCAAATGAAGGTGTAAGTGCTTTTACAGCATTAAAGACTTATAACGGTCCTTCGATTAGAGATACAAGGGATGGTATCCCTGTCTGGGAGTCCAGTTACAACAACCTACTGTATTACAAGGAGATTTTGGATCAGGCCAACGCCGAAGATGCAAAATTTTACGCTGGCATCTGCAAAATCATGATGGCTCATCATTATTTTACACTAGTTGACTTTTACAATAATGTCCCATTTGGTGATGCCTTGAATGGATCAACTAATTTACATCCGAAATATGAATCTGGGAAAGACGTATATGCCAAGTCTGTCGATCTCATTACCGAAGGTATTGCAGATATAAAAATCGCATCCTTGTTGCCTACAACAGACGACGTTCTTTTCAAAGGCGACAAAAGCAAATGGGTAAAATTTGGTAATACGCTTAAATTAAGAGCACTACTCCAGCAATCTGAGGTAGCTAGCCAAGAATCCTACATCAAACAGGAAATCCAGAAAATTGTGCAGGAGGGTTCAGGATATATCACTGAAAATGCAGCGGTTAATCCAGGATATCTCAATACAGCGACAAAGATGAATCCTTTTTACGAAACATTCTACCGCAACAATGCGGGAGTCGCCGTAGCCAATTATGCGAATATTAGACCTACACAATTTTTGATCAATACCTACCAAAGCTATAATGATCCAAGGCTGCAGCAAAACTATACGCAGATTTCAGGTGAGTTTAAGGGAGTCATCTTTGGAAACAATACGATAGCTGATGCCTATGCAGCTATTCACACTTCAGCCTTAAAAGGTCCACTGGAGAATGGGAATCAGCCTGCCGGAATTATTAAATCATTTGGTCAAGCCACAGTTCTCGTTTCCCTCGCAGAGGCCGCTTTTTTAGAAGCCGAAGCCATTGAACGTGGATGGATAAGTGGTATTGCAAGTCAGGCCTACGAAAAAGGAATTCAGGCCTCATTTAACTATCTGTTCAACCAAAACAATTACAATGTGCAACCCTACATAAATCAAAAAACGGTTAGTTATTCCGAAGCAAATCATAAGATCGAGCGGATAATAAGCCAAAAATGGCTTGCCCTGCACAACATTAATAATATCCAGGCTTGGAACGATTTTAGACGCCTTGGTTATCCGGCGATTCCGAATTCTTTGTCCTCACCAACCCCAGGAGCCTATCCACTGCGCTTCATGTATCCAGAGACAGAAATCAATACAAACAATGCAAACGTATTAGCACAAGGGGATAATGGCGTTTTGACAGCAAGGATCTGGTGGGATGTAAAATAACAGTGTGGATTAAGTTAAAAAATTTTGAGATGAGAGCTAATGTGATCACTTGTGGGTAGCATTATTTGTCAGGCGGGGTCAGTTGAATTGATCCCGCTTTTTTTTACCCTAAGCCAGCACAATATTTTTATATTACTTATCCGTCAACATATACTTTTCGTAAATTTTATCCATAATCCTATTCAGCGGCAATCCTTGCTTATAAAACACTTCTTCAACGCCATAGTGATACATTTGGTCAACCTTTGGGTCAATGGATAAACTGGTGTACGCAAATAACGCAATAGAACTATAGTTAGCCTGCAATAATTTAGCGGTCTCGACACCATTACAAATTGGCATTATGATATCCAGTAAACAGATATCCGGGGGATATTGCATCATCTCAACAGCCTGTATTAATTCCAAGCCATTGCTAAAATTACCGAGCAGATGAAAACGTGGATCATTGTCGATAGCTATTGCGATCACAGTTCTGACAATAAGGGAGTCGTCTGCAGTTACAATAGTTAGTGGGGTTTCATTTATTACCTCTGATGTCATAACATAAAATTAGGCTTGAAAAAAGTTTCATAATGCACATAAATGTGCAAAATATTCATAAAAATATCCTAATAGGTAATATTAATTTTACTAAAGAGACGCCATTACCTTATTGAATGTATTCCGATGAACCCCTAAATAAGATGCGATATAGCTATACGGAAATAGCTGAAAAATTTTAGGAAAGTGCTGTTTTAATAATCGTATTTTCTCATTTGATGTATGGCCTTGAAGGATATGGATACTCTTCAGTGCGAGTAATAAATTCGGCTGCATAAGCATTAACTCCAACTGATAAAACCTCGGAAATTGTTCATAAAGACGCCTTACAGCATTAATATCCAAGAGTAATAACAAAGACTCTTCATAAACTAGATAATTCTTTTGAGATGGACTTTCCTGCAAATAGTCTTCATAATTGAAAACAATTTCACTTAAGGAATCGGGATAGTGTAAACTTGTAATTCGTTCTTTACCATCGTCATGTAACATCGTTGAATAAGCTGCCCCCTCAACTAACATTGCAATAGTATTTACACGTTCTCCAATATAAAAAATCGTTTCTTTGCGCTTATATCTACGAAATTTGAGAATTCCTATCAAAGCAAAAATCTCCTCGTCAGCTAAATTAAAATGTGAAAATTTCTCAGTAACATATTTGTATATCATATAAGATCATGTAGTGTTTTCAGAATACGTATAAAATTATTCATATGCGTCAGTTAATTATTAAAAAACACAAACACTTTTCTAATTTATGTATACTTTTTATTGACACCCTAGATTTAACACAACATACCCAATCAAGACAACTCTCAAAAAAGAAAGGTAATGGATATACGAAGAATCTATTGCCATTTGCAGCATACTGAAAGGCAGGAACAGCATTATAACTTAGCGTTTGGTCGTCGCTAATTTTTATTCTTTAGCTTTCCGGGAGAAATCTCAAATCTCTTTTTAAATGCTGAAATAAAATGTTGGGTATTTTGATAACCAATATGATAGGCGATTTCATTTACATTCTTATCGGAATTGATTAAGAGATCTCTTGCTGTTTCCATTTTAAGCTCACTGATATATTGATAGATAGTATATCCGAAGATTTCTTTAAATCCTTGCATCAGTTTTCTTTGGTTAATCCCAACCATTTCGGCAAGTCGAGAAATCGTGATAAATTCATCAAGATGCTCTACAATGAGTTGTTTGGCATCCTGGATTTTACCTTTATCAGTTTGCTTAATAGCTAGATGCTTCCCTGAAGATAGTTTCTGATGTTGTTCTAATTGCAATAAAAATAGTTCAGTCATTTTAGCTTCAAGGAACAAAGCCTTCATTTTTCCGGTATAACAGACCGCGTTTATTTGTGCAATAATGGCATTCATCTTTGGACTGATACAACAAGGCTTACCATTGAATGCTCCCGGGGTTGAAGCATAAAAATCCAGCATTAATTTTTCAAAATGTGAAACACCAACCCGTATCTCATAAAATTTACCATTTTCCACAGGCAACATACATACTTCCTGTTTTTGATTATTCAGAAAAGTAAGCATATTATTTTCTTGCTTCAGATCAGTTGGTGCGTCATTGCGATAAATACTGCTTGCTCCTCGCAATCTGAAATGCATTTCCAAGACTTCGTCTTCTACATCGATAGAGACGTGCTCCATTTCCTGTAAATGATAATCACATTGGATAAACTGAAGTCCATCAAAACTAGTTTCCTGAAAATGTAGTATACCGCCCGCATCGCTCATGACCCGTTTTTCTCTTTCGGTGTACGCCATAAAGAATTTATCCTGCAAATTTTGCCTTTGAATAATGATATTATTATTGTGCTGCAAGATTGCGTAACTTTTAATCGGCTCTACGTTATCTCCATATCGGCCGCTGTTCTCAACTTTGTACAAAAATACATAATTAAGATTTTGAGCACGATGGAACTAACACATGAAATTGTCATAATAGGGGCTGGACAGGCCGGATTGGCAACTAGTTATTTTTAAAAAAAAGAAGGCGTACAACATGTTGTATTTGAACAGGATGCTGTAGGTTGCTCTTGGATTAACCAGCGTTGGGATTCATTCAAGATGAATACACCCAATTGGATGACCGGACTTCCAGGAATGAATTTACCCGAAGAAATAAGGGAATATTTTATGACCAAAAATGAATTTGTTACTTACCTCAAACGGTATGTTGAAGTACATGATCTCCCTGTCAGAGAAAACTATAAAGTTATCAAGCTATATAGAGAAAATGATCAATTTACGATTATCACTGAATACAACGGTCAACGAACACAATGGAGAGCAAACACTGTCGTCATTGCATCGGGATTGATGAACAAGCCAAAATTGCCTGAACTATCCACCAAAATCAAACAAAACATCCTACAGCTACATGCTTCGGCTTATAAAAATCCAGAGCAGTTACCCGAAGGAAATATTCTGATCGTCGGGGCTGGTCAATCGGGCTGTCAGATTGCGGAAGAACTGGCGCTAGCCGGTAAAGAGGTCTATTTGGCAAGTAGTAAAGTACCCCGTGCGCCAAGACGTTATAAAGGGAGAGATGTGATGGAATGGATGGACCTGATGGGCATACAGGACAGCATCGCGCAGCAATTACATACAGATGCTAAACTGAATGTCGCACAACCACAAAGTTTGGGAATGGGCTTGCTCGGACATACCCTAAGCTATCAGTCGATATATCATTTAGGTGTAACGGTTCTGGGTAGCCTGAAAGATATTGCAAATGATGTCTTTTATTTTGCAGACAATGCTAAAGAACATATCCATTTTGCCGATAAGACCTCAGCTGATATTAAAAATAAGATAGATGATTTCCTCAAAAAAAATACAGAAATGCAATTCGATGAAAACATGACGGACCTTGCCGACCTACCAGATCAACATGTAATCTCTGCTTGCGAAATCGAGAAGTTGAAGTTACCGGTAAATAAAGTGTCGACGATTATCTGGGCAACTGGCTTTGGATATGACTTTGGCTACATGGATAAAAGTTTACTCCATGGAAGTAACAGGCCCGTACAAAAAGATGGAAAAATCGAAAACGGACTTTATTGTATCGGTTTTCCATGGTTGAGGAAGAAAAAGTCAGGATTGGTATACGGTGTTCGAGAGGACGCAGAAATAATCGTAAAAGAGATATGCAAAGAAGCGGGCAAATTAAATCTTACAAAAGATGTACCACAGTATTAAATATTAATTCCCTTGTGTTAACCGATCAACTTTTCCTGTAATCATTGTGAAACGAGCTGCATAATGATGGCGACAACGATTCACATTTAAGCAAAAGAGACTATCTTAAATTTTTAAGATAGTCTCTTCTCTATACCAATAACACAGTGTTAAGCCGTCAATTTGCTCTCTTTTGATTTGATACCTTGATTTGCTTATTAGATCTCGCTAATCCAGGGTATATTAGCACCATAAACTGTCGGCTTTTCAGAAGATTCTATAGATAAGATCCCCCCTTTTCTGAGTTCATCATGGGTGATCCACAACCTCCCCAAATCCTTTCCGTTCAATTTAATTGATTTGATATAGCGTTTTTTGTCGCTTCTATTTGGCACCTCGATGGTGAGCGGATTGCCTTTGTTTTCCAGCTTAATCTCATCAAAAAATGGTACGCTGATATAGAAAACTGGTTCCCCGACCAAAGGTTGTTGCAATCCGATCGCAGACAGCACCCACCAGCTCGACATCGCACCAGCATCATCGTCCATGGTTCTTACAAAGGCTTTAGGCTCATTTTTATAAATCCGGTCGATATGTGCCCCGATACCGCGGCTGTTGTCGTTAAAGTAATATTGTATGGTGGTGTCCAATGCAATTCGATGTATCCACTCCTGATAGCGCCAAGGGGTCTTACTCGCATTATATAAAGTCAGCGATTGCATATCCGGTTCATTCGCCCTATTGAAATAATAACCGTCATAAAACTCATCCAGTTGCTGTGTAAAGCTTTCTTCACCACCCGCTAGCTTTCTTAATCCCCTAACGTCAAAAGGTACATTCCAACGATATTGCCTAATTGTTCCCTGATACATATCCCGTGCCGACATGCGATCTACATCCCGTTTGGTCAGATCTTTAAAATCTTTATTCCAAATTGCCTGATATGATTTTGCTCGCTCCAGATAGGTTTTGCTATTCTGCGGAAAAAGTTTAGACATTGCCCACATATCATAACATGCTTCAAGGTACTTGTCCGGTTTCTTAAAATCATAGCGGGCAGTATCGTGTATTAAGGAATCTTTAATTCCATCAATATCGACCCGATATCCTTTCTTGATCGCATCCAAAAGAACGACAGCTGCATGTTCAGTCCGGACCGAATTTGCTGGTTCATGAGCTCCTGCAAAGTCAAATTTCCCATAACGGTAAAGGTCTGCAATCGAGGAGACAACGCCCTGATACATCTGCGGATCTATCAGTTCCAATAGCGGCAGTTGTGTTTTATAATTGTCCCAGATCGCCCATCCGTGATAACGTGTTTCTTTGGAGCGATGTATTTTCCCATCCGTTCCCCTAAAATTCCCCTGCTCATCGCTGATAACATAGGGGGATTGTAAACTGCGGTAGAGCAAGGAATAAAATAAATCTACCTTATCTGAATCGCCCTTTACCTGCAATACCGACAGGGCAGTTTTCCAGCGATCAGCTGCCCGTTTTTTTACAGCTGTAAAATCTAGCTTAGCATATTCTGCGAGCGCCTTTTTTGCGTCCTGTTGATCCACAGCAGAAAATGCAATATTGACATCTGCTATCTGGTCCTCCTCGTTCAGGTCTACCCAGATCTTATTACCCTCCTTTCGCCATCCTCTTGCTGTAGGAATTTCCAGTGCATAATAAATGGTATATGTCCCCACATGGCATGTCGTTTTCGCTCGCACTTTACCGAATAGTAGGTTGCCCTCCTTTGTAAAATCATTGTCAACAAAAGCGCCATTGAAAGCATGTCCCAAATCAATAAAAAAACCTTTTCTACCCACAGGAAAAGTATATTGTTCTCGACCAAAATCATTATTCACAGCCACTTCAACTTGAATGCCCTCTGCGGTTTTTAAGGCATAATACCCTGGCTGGGCGTGCTCGTCAATTTTATTCAGTGGTTTTATATCATTTTCTATAAATGGCCTAATAAAGATCAATCCACCACTGCCCATACAACCTACCCCCTCGAGGCGATTGTGTGTAAAACCTTTAATTTCCTTGGCAAGATGCTCATAGCCCGTATGCGTTCCCGGATTAGTATAAGGCACAATGCTCAATTGATGGAAAGGAGAAGAAGCCGCTGGTGAAAGCTGGCCGTGGTCGCCGGAAGATCCTAAGAAAACATTTACACGATCGGTCTGCGCTCCAGCAATTGTAGCGTAACAGAGCATCAAAGACAGCAGTATTTTTTTCATTTATAGTCTATTATTTTTCATATGTATAAAGGCTCCAAAAATTGCGCGCAAAAAAACTGTTAATAACCGGGATTTTGAACGAAATTAGGATTATTTGCCAGCTGCGTATACAATATTGGATAGATTTCTTTGTTTGCATCATTCGATGCTTTATGATCCCACCAAGATCCGTTCATAAAACGGCCAAAACGAATAATATGCTGTTTGTTATTTTTCACTTCTTCGATGATGCTCATTTCGATTTAGCAAATCAATAGCCCGATTTTATCCCGATAGCCTAAACTTTCAACAGCCAAAATTAACCTATACAAGGTTAAGACAGTATTAAGCTACCATTAATTTCATTGATTATTTTGCAATGACAGGGGGGCATGTTGATCCAACCTCAGTAAGAGGGTCTAAATTACTACGCTTTTATAAGAAAAAGAAATACGGCCTAAACCATTTAGTGTAAAAAAATCCTCATCGTACGATGAGGATTTTTTTATGACCGGTTTTCCTTATATTTCCTTTCGATTATCGTCCGATTCAATATCGATCAATTTATTGTAAGGATCGATGCCGACCTGTTCCGGTTTTTGATCAACAATTAGCGTCATTGTATTGTTGATTCGATCGATTTTATGCTTTTTTAGATAAAGCTCCTGACGTTTATTACCGTCCTTGCTTTTCTTATCCGAGAAAACACCTACCTCAATATAGTCTGCCAAGGGCAGTGACTTCAGGGTCACACGATCTGACTTCTTAAAGGACAGTGGCTGTCCTCCTTCGTCATTGTAGCTCTTTTTCCCATTGCTATCTACGCGGTACTTGGACACTTCAAATTGGATATCAACCTGGTATTTACCATCCTTAAGTTTCTTTGAACTTACTTTTTCTATTTTATTGTTATACAGGGTGATCGTTTCAAACATATCTTTAATCAGGTAACGTAATGAGTCAGGAGTCGCCTGTCTAAAACTATCCACAAACTCTGATGAAGTTGTATAAGGTGGGTTTTGAAACGCTGTACGTTGTAAATAAGATTGGGCTGTCCTGTTAAAAAGACCCTCGCCCAGATAATCGCTCAAGGCATAAAGCACCAGGGATCCCTTTTGGTAATGGATGTACATTTGATTTTCATTATACATCAACGGCTTTTCACCTAGTTTTTCAGCACTTCGTCCTTGCAAATAGCCATCGAGCGCATCTTTGAGAAACTTACGCATCTGCCCTTTGCCATATCTTTTTTCCAAAACCTTGAGCGATGAATATTCAGACATACTTTCGGACATCAATGTAGCCCCTTGCACATTGGCTCCTACCACTTGATGTGCCCACCATTGATGTGCAATCTCATGGGCTGTTACCGCGTAGGGATAATCGACCGCATCTTCTTTCTTCTCATTGACATCAGCAATAAAACCGATCGCTTCGGAAAAAGGAATTGTATTTGCAAAGGACTGCGCGAAAGTTCCCGCTGTACGCGGAAATTCAATAATACGCAATTGTCGATGCGGGTAAGCACTGTATTCTTTCGTATAGTAAGCCAAAGAAGCCTTACTGGAAGCCATCATGCGATCGAGGTTATAGGTATGTCCTTTATGATAATAAATCTCCAAATTAACCCCGTTCCACTTATCTTTTTTGACTTCATATTTGGCCGAATTAAACGCAAAAAAGTTCAGGATTTCCGAATCCATTTTATATTGATAGTACTTACGACCATCTTTCTCCCATTGTTTTGTGATATAGCCCGGAGCAATAGCCAACTGATTCTTGGCCGTACTTACCGTAGCTTCAAAACGAATCCAATCGGCATCGTTGGATATATAGTTATTCTGCAGGCCCCTTTTGTCAGTCTGCGGAGCCATTCTATCGCGATACGGGAGTCCATACTTTTTGCGGACATCATTGTCTACCAACTCGCCACGGTCAAGATAGCCTATATTCGGGAAAAGCATATTGTTGATAAACGTACCATTACCCTTTACAGGAGACTTTTCATTTATCCAGGTATTGGCCGGACTAGCCGTACTAAATTTCAACACAATAGAATCGCCCGGAGCCATAGGCTTCTCGAGTTTATAAATATTGAAATTATATTTATCGTCGGCAGAAATCAATTTATTTGGTACACTTAAAGAAAATGTATAATCGTAATTATTGTAATTGACAAAAATAGAATCAATAGGCGTATTGGTTTTGTTTTTCAATACATAGTCCGCATGCGCTTTAAAACTTCGCGTATCGGGAAAAATATCCAGATTAAACTTAATATCCACGACACGGGGCTGCGGCCTGTACTGGTATTTCTTATATTTCTTTTCCCATTCTACAGCTTGTTTTTCATGATCTAAACTGGTATAATATGGATTTTTAATGTGGTTTTCGTAATATATTGCAGCACCGATGCCAATAAAGCCCGCAAAGGCAAAAATGAGCAGCGCCGTTGTTACCGGCCCCAAATTCGCCTTAAAAATACCCCAACGCTCCCTAACTCCCGAAAAACCACCTCTTCGCCATAACAGCAGGGCGATGACAGCAAAAAACACCGCAAAAAGCAGCCAATAAATCCGATACGTTATAAACGGAAGAACATAGCCGAATCCATCCATATCCGAGTAATCCAGATCCGGTCCCTGATTAAACTGATAGATCTCCTGCTCTACACCGACCATGGATAAAAAGGGTAATCCAATAAAGAGGGTCAATAACACAAAAAATCCAGCCAGGTAATTTTTGAAAAGCGTATGTACAAAAAGTGAAATAAATAGCCATACCAAATTTGACAACATCCCATACACCATCAGATGCATCACATATTGTCCAATTTCAAAATTATAATAGTGATGGTACACCTGAAACCCCATGCAGGTTGCAATCACCACGGCCAGCAAAGTCAATTGCATCAAAAGGATCGCAATGATTTTAGATCCCATAAAAGCCCAGTTGGGCGTCGCTGTTGTATCCAACAATCCCCCCATCCGCGTAATGCTTCCGCGGTGGACAAGAAGTCCCGTAAAAAGAAACGTCAGGATCAGCAGGAAAAACTTAAACGTAGTCCCCGGGATCATCAGCATTTTCCAGGTCACCGGATACGTCGACGTTCCGAATATCGAGCCAATAGTGCTTGCCATCAAGATAATGAACAAAACCCCTACTAAAGTCAATATTAAAAACACCGGATTTTTGACGATATAGCGATAGTCGTACCGTGCCATTGTCCATGTTGTTTTCAAATAATGGAGTGTCGAAAAATCATAGTTTACTTTAGGCAGATTGATTTTGAAGATACTATCAAAGTTATTTTTGGTTAAACGGGCTCCTTTTTTCGATGATTTAAAGGAAATCGAATGTTGTGAAAAAGAAAACAACATATAAAATCCGCCAATGAATAAGGCTGCGACAGCGAGCCATATTAACCGGTTATAAATAACAGCTCCGGTAAAGGGAAGATTATTGACATTCTTCTCATCTGGAGACCAGTATTGGGTATAGTATGAGATGGCACTATCCCCAAAAGGATCTATCAATGCCCCTACAAAACGATTGTCCATATTGTTCGCCAGATTCTGAACCAGCACCTGAAGAATAATAAGGATCAACACCGCGACAAAACCAACGTATACGTTTCGTGTCAATGTTACCAGCACAAAGATAATTGCACTAAAAATAATAAGATTTGGGATAACCTGTACAAGATAGGTCTGTAAATATGCCCAAACATGAATTGGCCCCAATAAGGATTGATTGATACCCGGCACAAATTGTGCGACGATAATACCCAAGGTTGAAGCAAATACAATAACCAATACAACAGCTACTGATCCAAAGAATTTACCAAGTAGATAGTCCGTTTTTGAGAAAGGGTAACTGAAAAGTATCGTATGCACCTGGTATTGAAAATCCCGGTAGACACAGGCCCCAACAATGGACGGTATCAAGAAATAAATAATAGTCGACATGCCATTGACCATACCATTAATCGCCCAAGGCGAATTCATAATGGTATTGGACGACGTCGTTGCCGTTATACCATCAAAAATACCGAGCGAAGACAGCATAATGAACAACGAAAGCGCAAAGAAGAGTGCCATATAGATGTAGACGGCAGAACTCTTAAACCAACGCGCAAACTCAAAATGAAAGATGGCTTTAAACATGGCGTTGATCATTTTTTAGCGCTACAAAATATACATCCTCCAATTGGCCTTGAGCGTTCACAAATGATTCATCCGGACGCACATCGCTGTACACCCGAATATTGAGTGTGTTGTCCTGATTGTAATTGGTTGAAATAACGTTATATTTTTGTGTATACTCATCCAGTTGATCCCGACTGATGATACGTACCCAGATCTTACCATCCAATTGATCGATGGATTCTTTAGGAGTGCCTCTCAAAAGAATCTTTCCTCCATTCAGAATGGCCAACTCATGACACAGTTCACGCACATCATCCACAATATGCGTAGAAAAAATGACGGTATGATCTGTACCTATCTCCCGTAGAACGTTCAAAAAACGATGTCTTTCCGCTGGGTCAAGCCCTGCAGTAGGTTCATCTACAATAATTAACTTGGGATCATTCAGCAACAATTGCGCAATACCAAAACGTTGCTTCATCCCGCCCGAGTAACCACTTACGCTTTTATTGCGCACGTCCCAAAGATTGGTAACCTCCAGAACACGATTGATAATGGCATCCCGATCGGCTTTCGATTTAATTCCTTTAAGCTTTGCAAAATATTGCAGCAAATCTGATGCAGAGAGATTGGGATAAACACCAAATTCCTGTGGCAAATAACCCAAAACTTTTCGCAAATCGAGCTGATTTTTGAGTACATCAATATCACCAAAAGTAATACGGCCACTGTCGGGTTTCTGAAGTGTCGCAATTGTCCGCATTAAAGAAGACTTGCCAGCACCATTTGGTCCCAGTAAACCAAACATCCCAGGCTTAATTTCTAAGTTAACGCCATCTAAAGCTTTTACCCCATTAGAATAGGTCTTACTAAGGGTCTCTATTGATAAATTCATAATTTATTTTAACTGTTAATAATATGTTAGTATACCAAAACCATGATATGTTACATGAATATAGTAAAAGTTAAAAATAAACGAAAATAAAAGGCTTCAAATAGACAGCCCTGCAGACAACGAAGCAATTCCCAGAACCCAGCGCACATTGAATAAATCAGTTACTTCAATAAATTTCTGCTGCATATCAAAATCTGTTCTTCTTTTTTGTTGGGATGTAAGTCTTTCAATCAATTCCCCACGCTCGGAAATATCCCGACAGGGCAAAAACACAGCGACGTAGTTTCCTACTCTTCGTCCCTCGTTGTGTACCAAATCAGAACCGTAGATTGCGATACGTCCGGAAATAAGAGTGGCACTCACTACAGGCATTTCAGCACAGCCCTGCAAGGGTTCGTCGAACATATCAAAATGTAACGTTCCCCCAAAACAGCTCTGATAAAACGTAAGTGCCGCTCTACAATTTCCTGAGAATGTAATGAAAATTCCGCTTTGCAAGCGTTCCATTGGCTGAACTAACATCATATCAATTGGCTATGCATCAGGTATCTCAGGCTCAACAAGCTTTTTCATTTTTTCCAAAGATTCTTGCCATCCAAGGTAGCACATCTCAGCAGGAATAACCTCAGGAATTCCTGTCTGTTCAATCTTAAGTTCAGTTCCGCAGATCACCTTACGCAAGGAAACAGTCGTGGTCATTTCACCCGGTAAATTGGGATCGTCAAATCGATCTACATACTTGATAAAGCTGTCTTGCTCAATCTCCAGATATTCGCCACCGAAGGAATGACCATTACCCGTACTAAAATTGGTGAAGGTCATTTTGAAACTTCCACCTACCTTAAAATCCATTTGTTGTACTGTACATACAAAACCATAGGGAGGCAGCCAACTAGCATGTGCTACCGGGTCCGCAAAAGCACGGAACACCTTTTCAGGACTCGCCTGAATAATTCGATGTAAAGAAACATGATTCGTTTTCATATCGATATCGTTTTATAAGTGAATAACTACTGCTTAATTTTTGTTTTACTTTCTTACATATAACATTGTTTCATCCCAATACTGCTCTGCACTCGATTACGCAACAGACGTTTGACGATATGCTCCTGTATCTGGTCTCTCCTTACTGTGCAAACGAGCAATCTTGGCCTGATAGAAATAAGAAACAGCAAGTATCCCCAATACTAAAATGGGCATCAACATAAATGCTGCATTTTTGTCAACACATGCGTGACTAATAAAAGCAAATATTAAATTGAATGTCAATCCAGCATAGGCCCATTCCCTTAATTTGGTCGGAACCTGCGGTACTGCAATTGCAATAACGCCCAACAGCTTACAGATAATTAAAGCATAGGCAAAATAGTCGGGATATCCCAATGGTTTTGTGCCCGCATTGATATATTGCGGCGCAAATAACAGTGTTCCAAGTGGCATCAGTCCTTCCCAGAGAACTATAAATACCGTTGCTATCCAAAAAGCAATCTTGTTCTTTTTCATTGTATAAGTCGTTTGTGTAAGTGTATAATTTCAGTGATGATCAGCCTTGAATCCTTGAATTACTAATTGGCAGATTCTACATAGTTTACGAAGTTATTTAAAATAGCCTGCCAGCCTGATTTTTGGAATTCAGGATCATTTTCCTGTTCCGAATCAAAAACTGTAATCACACTGGTTTTTCCTTCCACTTCTGAAAAAAGCGTTTTTACAGTTCTTCCATCAGCCATGGTATACGCAATTTCCTGGTATAAATTTACCGCATGGTAGGTTCCTTCGAAGTCAAATCCGAAGCTTCCATCTTTTGCCTCCATTCTATTTTTAAAAGTACCATCCACGCGAAGGTCATTTTCACTGCTTGGGCAGTGCCAGCTCGGATCTGCCGAGTTCCATCGCATAATATCCGTCGGACTGTTCCATAATTTCCATACTTTTTCTACGGGAGCATTAATCGTTGCTTCAACTGTAATTTTTGTTTGTCTTTCCATTGTTTTTCTATTGTTTATATTGATATAACAAAGATGCAAAGGATCACAACATTGCGGCTGTTGCAAAGACGACAACTTTAGGGGTAGATTACGACAAAAACTATTTGTACCTTTATATCATAAACCAAAAATGATATGCAAATCTCTGTTTTTGTTCCCGAATACGGCACTATCGAAGGTATTACCCCTGCGTTCAGAACCTTTCATACGGCCAATGAATTTCTAATGGCCTTTGGAAAACAGCCTATTTTTGAAGTCGAATATGTAGGTTTAACGACTTACGTCCCGGCCAATAGTGGGGAGTATACCATCAAGACAAACCGACTACTACAGGACGTTCAGAAAACAGATCTGCTTATTATACCGCCTATTTTTGGCAACATAGAAAAAGGAATACGTGATAATGCCGAAGCGATCCCTTATTTCACAAAACTGTACCACAAAGGGGCTAGCCTTGCCAGTCTATGCGTGGGTGCTTTCCTGCTCGCTGAGACAGGTCTTTTAAATGGAAAAAAATGTTCAACACACTGGGCACATATCGAAGAGTTCAAGGAAAAATACCCCCACATTGAAATTGAGGATGGCGCTGTGATCACTGAACATGAAAATATCTACAGCAGTGGTGGCGCGAGCAGCTTATGGAATCTGATACTCTATTTAGTGGAAAAGTACTCCGACAGGGAAACAGCTGTACTCATAGCCAAATATTTTGCGCTGGATATCAGCCGGGATAATCAATCGCAATTCGCCATATTCAGAGGCCAACGTAATCATGCTGATCTGGATATCCAACAAGCTCAAGACTATATCGAGAAGAAGTACGAGGAGAAAATTACAGTCGAAGAACTGGCCAATCATGTCAATATTGGGCGGCGTACATTTGAACGGAGATTCAAAGAAGCAACCAACAACACGCCTGTCGAATACCTCCAACGCGTACGCATCGAAGCTGCAAAAAAATTCTTCGAAGCATCACGAAAAAACGTTTCCGAGGTGATGTTTGATGTAGGCTATACCGATACAAAAGCCTTTCGCGATATTTTTCGAAAAATTACAGGCCTTACACCAATAGATTATCGAAACAAATTTGCCAAGGTAACTGCTGATGTCGCCATTGAGCAATAAACTATGATAAACAATAAAGCCACTCCTTAGAGTGGCTTTATCATTGCTCGAATTCCTTATATTTATTTTAACATCATTTCCCGAATATACTTCACGGGTGAATTACCAAAACTCAGGAATTTTTCATTGAACGCCTTCAAATTAAACTGTTTCCCTTCTTTTTGTTTAACAGCTTCCCTCAGGTCATAAATTTCTTTATATCCCGTAAAGTAAGACGTTAGCTGCACACTGCTCACAGACACACGTTTCCATTTACCGGCTGCTTCGGCCTGTTGTTGAAACGCTTCATCAACCAACAAATGCATGGCGTCTTTTTCACTCATATTTTTCACATGGACGCTATAATCGAGTATAGCATTGCAAACGGTACGCAGATGCCATTTGTACCACATTAACCACATCTCAGGAGCATTGTCACCGTAACCATTTTCGAGCATCATTTGTTCGGTATAGACAGCCCAGCCCTCAATCATTGCACCATTACCTAAAATACTCTTGATGAGACTCGGCGATTGATTCGCATACACCAATTGGGTGTAATGCCCCGGAATAGCTTCGTGGATATTCAGTATCTGTAAAATGTAATGGTTATACTCCCGAAGGTAACTCTCTGTTGCCTCTTTGGTCCAGCCTGTTAGACTGCCCACATTGTAATAGGTATTCCCACCTTTATCGTATGGACCAGGTGCACTGATTGAAGCTCCCGCAACACCAGCCATATAAGCAGGCTCTTTACGCACCACGAGCGGCTTGCTATCATCGATGTACAATAAATCCTTTTGTTTGACAAAAGCGACCAACTTGGGGATCTGCGCTTCGATAGCGGATTGAAACTCTTCAGCTTTCACGTGATTAACCGACAGGGTATCGATCATTTTTCGAACGACGACCAAACTATCCGTCGGCAAGGACGATTTTCCAAAATATTTAGGCCACAGCTCTTTGCTGATTTTATACATCTCACCATGTAAATAGCTTTTTCTTGCTAGAGCAGCCTGATAAATCTGTTCGGCCGTTGACCCCGATTGGATATCGAAATCAAATTTCTTATCGTAAAGTTCTTTTCCTAATCTAAAACTTCGTGGAGAAGGGTTAGGGGTCACTTTTAAAAATTGAACATATCCTTTGATCGCCGCAATAGCTTGTTGTGAAGCCTTCTGAATAGCCTCCTTTTCTGAAGCCGGCAGTTCGGATTTTTTCAGTGAATCCCGTAAATCGCTTTCAAAAACAGATAAACCACCCAAGTTCTGTTGAATTGCCAAATCGGTCAATACCAATGCCGGATTTTTAAGCTGTCCTTTCGCGGCCTCATAATAGGCCGGAATCTTCGTCAAACGTTGATAAATAGCTTTAAGTCGGGTCGATAATGGTGCATAATTCTCGGCAAGCATAAAAGCGATCGTCCCCCCAACATTGTACGAAGAAGGATTCCACTCATACGCGCGCTCTTTCTCAATAGACCAAACATTTGATTCAAGATAGTTTTGAATCAAATGATAATCTGTTTGCTGAGAAAGATTCAAGGTGTTCAGATCAAAACTTTTGAGGCTGTCCAAATGTCGCTTTGAAAACTCCATACGTAGTTTTCGCGTATTGGCATCCGGAATTGTCAACAAGGAATCATACTGATGGAACCCTACTTGGGTAGCCCATTCCGGATTTTCTTTCCAAAGCTGCTGAATAAAGCGGTCTTCATACGATTTAAACTTCTCATTCACAGCAGTATCAACAGCAGATTGTCTGTTATGAGTTCCCGATCCACAGGAAGCCATCAGGCCCAATCCAGCGATAGCAAGGGTATATGTTATAAGTTTCATTGGAGTAATTTGTCTAAAATTAACATTATTGTTGATGAATTTCAGCATTTTACTCCAATAATTTAAAACTATAACCAGGTATGAAATTTCTGGATAAACCAATTTTTGACCCACTGTGTAAGTAAACAATAGCAGACCAAAATGCCGATAAGCCATGGAAAATAAGTCAGAGGCAGTGCTTCCATTTTTAAGGCAGCGGCAAATGGCGTAAACGGTAAAACGACAGCAATAATCATAATTAAACTTGTCAAGGCAACAACCGGTGCAGCAGCCCAGCTTTGAATAAAGGGTATTTTCTTGGTCCTTATCATATGAATAATTAATGTTTGTGAAAGCAATCCCTCTACAAACCAACCAGTCTGAAAGAGTGTTTGATCCGATACCGTATTGGCCTTGAACACGAAAAACAATACCGCAAAAGTGGCGAAATCAAACAATGAACTTATGGGGCCAATAAATAACATAAACTTCGAGACACTACCAGCATCCCACTTCTTTGGCTCGACGATAAATTCCTCATCCATGCTGTCCCAAGGAATAGATACCTGCGATATATCGTAGAGTAGATTTTGAATAAGCAGATGCACCGGCAGCATCGGTAAAAAGGGAAGAAAAGCACTGGCCCCAAGCATACTGAACATATTGCCGAAATTGCTGCTTGCCGTCATCTTGATATATTTAATGATATTTCCAAAAGTTCGACGTCCATAAATAACCCCTTTGCGCAGCACCATAAGATCTTTTTCCAGCAGAATGATATCTGCACTTTCTTTGGTAATGTCAACAGCTGTATCTACACTGATACCCACATCCGCCTCCTTAAGTGCCGCCGCATCATTGATACCATCGCCCATAAAGCCAACCGTATGTCCTTTATCCCGCAATGCTTTTACAACACGAACTTTTTGAAGAGGACTCAACTTTGCAAATACTGATACCTCATCAACACATTGATTTAACTCAGTGTCCGGAATGCGATCTAATTCATTTCCATTGACAATCCGATCAACCGGAATGCCGACATCCATACAAATTTTGCGTGTGATAATCTCATTATCTCCAGTCAACACTTTGATCCCGATTCCCAATTTTTGTAATGATTCAATGGCCGGCTGTGAAGAGGGTTTGGCCGGATCCAAAAAGCCGATAAATCCCGTCAACGTCAATTTCGCTTCATCTGCAACAGCATAGGTCAAGGGGTGAGCACCTTCAAATTCGCGGATGGCAACCAATAAAACACGTAATCCCTCCTCATTCATCTTTTTCGAGGTTTTCAATACAATTTTACGCATCGTATCGTCCATCGGTACAGTACGGTCATTTTCGACATGCAGGCTACGGTCATCTCCCGGGTCAAAAGCATGTGTACAAAGCTCAAGCATTTCCTCTACAGCTCCTTTACAGATCAGTAGATGTTTGCCATTATGCTGTTTGAGGACCACAGACATGCGTCGTCGCTGAAAATCAAATGGAATCTCGTCAATTTTCAAATATTGATCCTCCACCTTCAGGTAATCGTGCAATTCGACATGGTCCAATACAGCCTTATCCATCAGATTCTTCAGACCTGTCTGATGGAAACTATTGAGATATGCCCATTTGAGTACCTCATCATCTTCGACGCCGTAGACATTAAGATGTTTTTCCATGACGATCTTGTCCAATGTCAAGGTCCCTGTTTTATCGGTGCACAGAATATCCATGGCACCTATATTTTGGATGGAATTTAACCGCTTAACTATGACTTTACGTTTGCTCATATTCACAGCCCCCTTTGCCAGGTTAGCGGTTACAATCATGGGTAGCATTTCGGGGGTTAAACCTACAGCGACAGCAATAGCAAACAGTAGTGCTTCCGTCCAGTTCCCCTTCATCAACCCGTTGATCAAGAAAATCAGCGGAACCATGACCAGCATAAAACGGATCAATAAGAAACTTACCTTATTTATACCCTTATCAAAACTTGTTTCGGGACGTTCACCAGTAATCGATTTGCTAATACTCCCAAAATAGGTATAACTTCCTGTCGTTACAATCACGGCTGTCGCCGATCCACTAACGACATTGGTCCCCATAAAACAAATATTACAAAGTTCAATAGGTGATTTGTTCCCTGCATCCCGGATCGGCAAATAATTCTTCTCTACAGGAAGCGCCTCTCCAGTCAGCATACTTTCACTCACAAAAAGGTCCTTACTCTGAACAATACGGCAATCTGCAGGTATCATATCCCCTGCGGAAAGGTATACGATATCTCCCGGCACCAGCTCAACAATAGGAATCTCTCTTTTGCCTTTAAATTTCCGCAATACTGTAGCCGTAGTTTTGACCATACTTTTTAATTTTTCTGCAGCGGCATTACTTCGATACTCCTGTACAAAACGAAGCAGTGCACTGATCAAAATCATAATGGATACCACAACAACTGTTTTATAATCTCGTTCTCCGACTTCAGGTAGCCCAACATCGATGATAAAGGAAACTATTGCAATTAACAACAGTATATATATAAAGGGATTAGCAAAGGATTTCAATAGCTGAACATACCACTTTGGGGCCTTTTGATGTTTCACTTCGTTTAGACCAAATTTCTGTTGACGTTCCGTAGCCATTTCATCTGTAATCCCTTCTCTGCTCGTTTCTAACATTGCGCAGGCAAGTTTTTCATCCTGACTGGCCACTCCCTGCAATTTGGTCACAGTCCCCACATTCATTCCATTGGAACTGATCATATTGTGCAATGGATTATTTGTTTTATTGTTCATTTTTAATTTCTTTAAATCCCATTCTTATTACAGATTCTATTCTTATTACCGATCCGACCTGTATTACAAATCCGACTCTGTACCAATAATTTCCCAGCTTATTTTTGTTACTCTTTCTTCGATGGTCAATCGGCTAGCCATCCGCTCAATAAGACTGTCTTGCTGACCGATGGCTCTAACAATGGCCCTAATAACAACGGTATTTGTAGCCACGGTATCGTCACTCGAAAGAGAAGACAACAATAGCTTTTCGTTACTGCTTAGCATCTGCATCAATAAAACACGAATATGATTTTCGATGTCTATCCCACAGCCTATGGTCAGTAGATATTCGGTCTGTGATGCTGCCGATTTATTAAAAGTCAAGAAGGCCATTTTTTGTCCGATTGGACGAAAGATCAGGTGTGTAAAAATAATAGCCAGCGCAACGACAGATGCTTGGGGATACAAACCTAAACCGGAGAGCGCGCCTACCGCCGCCGAACACCAAATCGTCGCTGCCGTGTTCAGGCCATGCACATTCAAACCGTCCTTCATAATCACACCAGCGCCGAGAAAACCAATTCCGCTGACCACATAAGAAGCGATCCGTCCGGTAGCATCACCGCCAATTTCTATGGAAAGCAGCACAAAAGCTGCTGCTCCCAACGAAACTAAGGTGTTTGTCCGAAGTCCCGCATTTTTCTGACGCCATTGGCGCTCTACTCCCACGGCAGCGCCCAAAAGTAATGCTGCAAGTAATCGTATGGCAAATTCAAAAACACTCATCTCTTTGTCCTCCTTTGCCTGCAAAGGTCCACATTCCTACCCCCATGATTCGTTAGAGATCTTTTAGAAAATTATTAGAATTTTATTAGAGAAATATTTAAATTAAAAAACTACAAAACAGAGACTTACAATTTAAATATAAAATTTACAGATCAAGCTGTCCAATTTCTTTAACTTCAAGCATTGTTGTGGTGTAAATCGGTTACACTAAAAACAATAAAAAAATGGAACAACGAATTAATTTTTTCGCAAAAGGGCAAAACGCCATGAAATCGATGTATGGAATAGGTGCATATCTGAGCAAATGCTCAATAGAACAGGAACTCCTCCACCTTATTTATTTCCGCGTATCCCAAATCAATGGCTGTGCTTATTGTCTGGATATGCATTCCAAAGATTTATTAGCAACTGGAGAGAATCCACAACGATTATTCTTATTGGATGCCTGGCGGGAAGCTCCACTGTATAGTGCACGTGAACGCGCTGCGCTGGAATGGGCCGAAGCCGTGACGAAAATTACACATGGCGATGTATCGGACGAGGTTTATGCTAAAGCGACTACTCTATTTTCGGAAGAAGAACTTATTGACCTGACCTTGGCCATTACAGCAATCAATTCCTATAATAGGATCAATATTTCCTTCCGTACACAGGCAGGAAGCTACAAAGTTGGGCAGCACAAAGTACAACCAACTTCATAAACACGAACGTATATTTATACGATAAATTAAACCATAAAAATGAAAGATTTCATCTTATTATTTCGTCAGGGGGCCAATGAGCAAAGTCAACTGACAGAAGAAGAAGCAAAAGCTGTGAACAAAAGGTGGTTCGACTGGATCCATGACATCGATACGCAAGGTAAACTGAAGGATCATGGCTCCCGTCTTGAGCCTGCCGGAAAGGTATTAAAGCCAGGCGGTATCGTTACAGATGGACCTTTTGTGGAAATTAGGGAGAGACTCGGCGGTTTTATTGTCGTTGCAGCAGAGAATCTTGACGAAGCTACAACCTTGGCCCATGGCTGTCCTATTCTCGAATTTAATGGTAGTGTAGAGATACGTGCACTGCTCAACTAATCATATACAGGAGTGGCTGTACACGTGCACAGCCACTCCTATTTTAAACTTATGGATCCAGATTTTTTAAAACAGCTTTTCCAGCAAGAATTTACCAAAATAGTCGCTGTCATCAGCAAGAGTTTTGGTCTCCAGTACATCGAAATAGCGGAAGATATTGTCAGCGAAACGTTCTTGGTTGCCACAGAATCCTGGCAGACCAGAGGTGTTCCTGCAAATCCTACGGCTTGGCTGTACACAGTTGCAAAACAAAAGACCTTGGCCCATTTTAGAAGAAATAAAATATTTACAGATAAAATCATCCCTGTAATACGGCAGAAGGAGCCAGAAGGGGAAACCTTCGACGAGTTTAGTTTCTCGCAGGAAAATATTAAAGATAGCCAATTGAAAATGCTGTTTGCCATCTGCACACCAGCAATTGCCAGTGAGGCTCAAATTGGTCTTGCCCTTAGAATCCTCTGTGGTTTTGGTATAGAAGAAATTGCCGAAGCATTTCTTTCCAACAAAGAAACCATCAATAAGCGCCTATTCAGAGCAAAGGAAAAACTACGTTCAGAAAAAATCGAACTCGAACTGCCCTCCGAAGCAGAAATTATCAAACGCCTCGATAATGTGCTTCATATTATTTACCTCTTATTCAATGAAGGGTATTATTCTAAAACCCAAAATCAAATTTTAAGAAAGGAGCTCTGTGTTGAAGCGTTACGCCTTGCGCTAATGCTTTCAACTTATGAAAAAACCAATACACCTAAGACCAATGCGCTCATTGCGCTGATTTGTTTCCATTCTTCCCGTTTCGAGGCTAGGCTGACCAATGAAGGTGATTTCATATTGTATGAGCAACAAGATGAGGAACGCTGGAATCAAGAACTCATACATCAGGGGTTTTATTTTCTGAATAACGCTGCATCGGGCGACGAACTCACATCTTATCATCTGGAAGCGAAAATTGCTCAATGCCATTGTATAAAGGAAGACAGTCCTAAAAAATGGACCGAAATCCTGCAGTGGTATGACCGTTTATTAGCCGTCAATTATTCCCCTGCAGCTGCATTGAATAGAATATTTGCACTATATAAAGTAAAAGGTGCTAAAGCTGCCTTGGCCGAAGTAAAAACCTTACAGCTAGCAGACAATCACTTTTATTTTGTCCTCCTCGGGGAACTTTATAAGGAACTGGATAAAAACAAAGCCATCGCAAACTTTAATAGAGCAAAAACCCTCGCCAAAACAACATTGGAAAAGGAAATCATCCAACAGAAGATTGATGCAATAAAGTCTGCAATGACCTAATTTGTTCGTTATGTATCGGTTACTTTTGTTCCTTTCCAATAAGAAACAAAAAGTTGATACAACTCTGAGGGCTCCAAATCAATGGTTGAGGACGAATACATAATACACAACTCTTGCGTGGATTCTTGATAAGCCATCTTCCATAACAGCGACGAAAGCTGCTCTTTATATTTAGGGGGATTACCCAATGTAACGATGACCATAGTATCACCACCGACTTTTTGTAAGTCGATACTTTTGACATCTTGCCAGTCGCCTCGACCAAAAGCCTTCGATACGGGTGTTGTCTTTCCAAGAAAATAACGGTCGTTCAAAACAATTTGCGCTGTTTTATCGCGAAGACTCAGTAGGCTGGAAAACAATAAAATGAGAAGTACCAGCAATGCTCCGGCAGAAAAAACTGTCGGTTTGGCTTTAAATACACCATCAAATAAACCGATACTGTACAATAAAACGAGCAAAAGCAACAAACATAAGGCTCCAGAAATTGACAATAGCTGCATTGTTTTCCGTTTATTTCTGTATAAACTTGTTTCCTCCATCGGCTTAATTTCCCCAGTTAACATTCAAGTTATGTTTTTCAGCATAAGCTTTTCCTAGAGCATATACGTTGTCAAAAACCGCATTAATAGAAGGCATATCGTTTTTTTCGATCTTCTGGAGTAAAGCCTGCTTTTCTTCAGCCGAACCTTTACCGTCGCATAACTTTGCATAAGCGGTATATTCATTTTTATAGACAGGCAACACTTTTTCAAATAATGCGATAGACTGCTCTTTCAATGCTTTCGCATCGGCATCGGAAACATTCAGTTCTTTAATATCCTTTAAGGCCTTTTCGACAACCTGAATTTTGATCCCGACAGATTTTTGAGCTTCATCGCCTACTTTCTTACTGGAGGGCATATCTGCAAATTCTACGGTCTCCTGCTCGAGCTGTTTGCCGTAGCGTTCAGGGGCAAAATCTGCTACAAGATTTGTGTTTAAAACAACTTTTCCGAAAAAAGTCTCTGGACTCGGGGATTGACAAGCTGTAAAAAATAAGCTCGCCGACATGAAAATAATAAATAGTAAGTGCTTCATATAAAAATTCTGTTTGTGACCAAAGTAATTAATTATCATGAAATAGGCAAACATGTCATCCCACCCTATCGCTGTATGAAATTGTCATCAACCTGTCTGTTTAGGCCAAAAAAGCACGATATCTGAGGAATTCATATTGCACAAACTGTTAATTTTTAATATATTAGCAATTACAACATAAGCGATTAAAAACAGTCATTATGGGCTATGATATTAGTTACCACCCCATCTCAGAACAGCAGATAGAAACTTGGTATTTTGAGTTGCTCAAAAATCCCGAAAAGATTGAGGAAATTTCTGCAATTCACCAACTAGAAGACTTCTATAAAACCAAGTACCAAGACACCTTAAATGCGGGTCGGGAAACCGACAAAAATGATTATTTTGACAAAACCCATGGATTTTTCATTGCTGTTGTCCAAGGTTTTTTCGAAAAATACTTCTATGTTCGAGGTGGAGCCCTATCCTTCTCCAAAAATGACCATTTGTCCCGCTATTATAAACAGTGGAAAGAATTTGTACAACACGAATTTCTAACCAATAATATCGAAAATAGACTTGTAGAAAACTATTGTTCGGGTGTCTTTATCCCGGCAGAAAAAGTTGCCCAATTGTTGGTAGACTACTATAGCAACCCAACGATCAAGGCTGAACTAGATACGCTATTTTCTGATAACCGTATTTCTATTTTCCTCAATGCACTGCAATATGCCAAAGATCGTAACCTTGGTCTTTTGGAAGCAACAGAAGTTGTCGAACCACAACCTTTTGATCTGAATGAATCAAAAAGCTACTCCAACCTCTTTAACTGCGATAAAGAAGGACCGCTTTTATATCAAACAACTGCATTAAAACAGATCCAGGAAATAGAACAACGCAATGGACTTCCTGAAAATGAGATTTTACCAAATGTCAAAACAGAGACAATACATGCCGACCCTAAACATTTTGAAAACAAAGAGAGTTCTCAGAACAACAAAAGAAAGAGTTTTTGGAACAGGCTATTCGGCAAAGATTAAGCGCTGAGCTTTGCTAGACATTGGCTCTATAGCTATCCGCTCATAGAATATACTGCTGAAGAAATTTTGAATTCCAACCTATTAAACACTTCAATAATGTTGGTCTCAAGCAACTAAACGAATAGAATGCAAAAAAAAGACTGGCTGGTATCTGAATTAAACCAAATGATTTGACGATATTGGTCTTAGAATTATAACTGCTCATCCAATTATGATCTTCATTCTTCTCCTTATTATTCTTACGCTTTTTGCAATTTTATATCTGCTTCGTTCTGTTATCAACAAACAACAACGGAAAATGACAATTGTTGAGTATGCCGTCATCATCAGCTACCTCATTTCATTAATGATAAGCGGGGTAGGGCTATTATTCCACTCGAGTCAATACAATCAGGCCGTAGATCCCGTAGATGGTGATTGCTATATTCCCTTCGGTGGGAAACACATTGTCTCGCTTTTGTTTTATTTCATCGCATTTAATATTTCCGCAATAGCGATTTGGATCAAAGGACGAAAAATCCCCCCTATTCCTCTTGTTCTGATGCTGATTATGTTAATGATAGGCAGTATAATCAGTGTGTTTGTACTCGTTCAGGTCAGTCACCACGATACATCCACATTGGATATGTATGTTGGCAACGAAGGAACCCTATACTTTATTTTCACACCAATATGCTGCTTGATCATGAGTATAGGATTAATCCGAAAAATCATCGTTGAAGAACAGGGTTATGCCTTGACCAGAAGCTATGCCAACAGCACGCTCAATAAGATCAATAATTTGCTTTCGAAAAAGCTAAATTATCCGGCATGGGCGCTTATTTTACTTATTCCGGTCTTTCTCCTACTAACGATCATCCTCATCCTTTTGGGACAGGATCGGGATTCCATGGTGAAAGTTTTCACAGAAACAACCACTTGGGCTTTTTCACAAAAAATGCACCCTCCTATCCTCGATCATCAGGGACATTACCTCTGTACAGTTGCAGCTAAGGGAAATCCCGCCCTTGTTAAACCCCTAAGGCTAGGCACTAGACATGGTAACACGATCATTGTCAATCGACAGCTTCAGGTGGCCAATGCATTCGAAGAAATATTAAGCGATTTATCGCCAGCACTCCATCGCTATGTCAGATATTGCTATGATAAATATGGTTTTAACATCTCCGTCAAAATTAATTCTACCAGCGCATCAAATATGACTTATATTTTGATGAAGCCACTAGAATACCTATTTTTATTTTTCTTATATATGTTTTACATCGAACCCGAAAAGAAAATTGCAAAACAATACAGCTAATTTTCCCAAAATTGCAGCCTATAATCCGTCGTTACCCCCAATTTTCTATCTCTCGGGAAGCACTACATTTTAATCATTATGGATCATACACACTATTTTATCGTTCTGACAGGAGGACCTGGAGTCGGTAAAACAACCTTATTAAAGGAATTGCATAGGCAGGGATTCCACATTGTGGAAGAGGATGCAAGGCGCATCATCCGAGAACAATTTGAAGCCGATGCGGACGGTCTGCCCTGGAAAAACAAAATTCGTTATGCCAAACTCATGCTAGCCGCTTCAACAGCCAGCTATTTAATGCAGATAGGACAAGATCACCAAGACTACGTTTTTTTTGACCGCGGAATTCCAGATACATTGGCATATATTGCCATGGAAGGTCTTGCAATCGAAGAAGAACTGATTCATGAAGCAAAAGGTCGACGTTATCATAAAAAAGTATTCATCTTACCGCCTTGGGCAGCGATCTATGAAAATGACAGCGAGCGGAAACAAACTTGGCAGGAGGCCGAAAATACGTTCAAGATAATGAAAGAGACCTATTCAAAACTCGGTTATGAAATCATTGAGGTTCCAAAAACGACAGTAATTGATCGCGCTCAGTTCATTCTGAAAGCCCTGGATCAGCAAAACTATTGATTCCGCAGTTCCTTCTCAATACGACGGTCGGGTATAAGCCACATGATAGCCACTGTTCCGTAGAGCAGCAGACTGATATATGGATTTATAAAAGACAGACCTATCCCCATAAAATATAATGCAGTTGAAATATACTCCTTTGTCTTTGATTTAACAGCTTTTTTGAGTGCCGAATCCTCCCCTTCTATTTGGATCACAAAATATTCCACAATATTATAGGCAATAGAACACATAATCAACACAACACCATAAGCAATGATCGGATCTCGACCAAAATGGGATTCACCGATCCAATTGGTGGTCACCGGCATTAAGGAAAGCCAAAACAATAAATGTAGGTTACTCCAAAGGACTTTGCCGTTCACTTTGCGAACGATTTGAAAGAGATGATGATGGTTATTCCAATAGAGCCCCACGTACATAAAACTTACGATATAAGAAATAATTTTGGGAAATATGGGCTTGAGACTCGCAAAAGTAACCCCTTCAGGTACTTTCAGTTCAAGTACCATAATGGTTATAATGATGGCCAGGACACCATCACTGAATGCTTCTAATCGACCCTTAGTCATTTCTAAATACGGGAGTTAAAAGCTGATACTGTAAACCCAAGCGGAACACATTTAATCGTGCAGCACCGGGATTAGCTCCAAGCAGTCCATTATTATAATCCTTCAATCCCCATGAATAACCAGCAAACACGGTATAGCGGTCATAATTTACATTAAACTGCAATCGAGGGCGTATATCCAAATCTATAACCTTGCCTCGGTCACGATCAAAACTTGTTTTATTTCCCTGCTTATCTTCAATGCTACCATTTTCTTTGATGCTCAGCGTTTTGGCAATATCCATACCCAGCTGTATATCCATTGTCATCGGTTCAAAAAAGACACGATAGCCAACAAAAGGATTAAAATTGATAAACTGCTGATTGAGTCTGGTTTGACCTCGGCTTCCGTTCATAAATTCATTACCCTCCAGATCGATTTTTGTCTGTAACCTTTCGTATGCAGCTTCCAAACCCAGTATCACGTTATTGGCAAAAACATAACGGTAGTTTACAGCACCGCCGATGTTGATTCCGTATTTTTTTCCATAGGGATTATTGGTATAATATTCCTGCTGCGTAGATCCATTCAACGTGCTTTTGGCTTCGGTTCCCGATCCAGTAAAATTGGACACACCGGAGGTAACACCCACACGCAGTTCATGAGATTGCGAGAAAGCCACAAAATGGGTTATACCAGCAAAAAGTCCGACAAGTAAAAATCTCTTCATCATAACCGAAATATTAAATTAAAATCCTTAAAAAAAATGAGCGTGTTCGATTGTTAAAAGTAAGAAAATTTATGTGATTCAACTTACTCCAATCTCTATTTTTTCTGTAGCGATAATATGTATTCATCAGCGGAAATCCATCCGCCCCCTTGGCCATAAGAAACATCAGAAGACAATATGACGATATTTATTGAACTACATCAATGGAAATGAATCAATTCAAGCTTATTTTTGTTGTATTACAAACAAAAGAATTATCCGTATGAAATATATATTGGAAAACCCTGTCATCGGTCATATTACTGAGCAGAAATATAAGACCACAATCCAATGGAGAAATGGAGAATTTATTACGGATGAACCTGAAAAGCTTGGTGGCAGAGATCTTGGGCCTGACCCCTACACCCTTCTGATTTCATCGCTTGTATCTTGTACCTTAGCTACTCTACGCATGTACATCGATAAAAAAGGGCTTGATATTCCAGAAATTTCCGTCAGTTCAAATATGTATCTAAAAATTGAAAAAGGACAGGTGATTACGTATTTTGATCGCGAGATCGCCTTTGGACAATTTTTAGCAGAAGATACCCGAGAACGCCTTCAACAAATTGCCGAAGAATGTCCCATTTCAAAAATTTTAAAGGGTAATGCCGTTGTTAATACAGTCATCAGGACAAATCCCTAAACAAGAACAATATGAACACCTTAACCTTTCTCCTATTTGGTAAAAATGAAGAAATCCTTCTGACGCTCAAGAGAATCATTGAACTTACCCCCACATGGCAGGCAATTATACAGCAGGATCTTAGTGCTTGTAAAAAGCAGCTGATAGACGAACCGGTAGATGTATTATTATTGAGTTCGGGTCTCTCACCAGAGGACGAGCGTGAGGTAACGGATCATCTATCACGTCTCACTTATCCCATTGGCCTAATCAAACATTATGGCGGCGGAAGCGGACTATTAAAAAATGAAGTATATAGTCTATTTCCTGAATTGCTCCCTGTTTAGTTAAACTCACAGCATTGGAAATACCCCGATTTAAAATAGCCATTGAAAACTGCTAAAAATCTTTCTTTATTGAACTAGTTCAATGAAAATCGGCGGCTAAAAGGCTACTTTCGAGTAATAAATAAGAAGATCATGAACAGACAGAACTTTATAAAAAAAGGCCTTTTAGGTTCCGGAATATTTACAGCAACAGTTTCTTCAGCTGATATTTTAAAGAATGATATTGACGAGATAGAACCGCTTGAAACGTTGGATGCCGAAGATGTAAACTATAATTCGGACAAATTGGAAAACCATAGTGTCCTCCATAAAGCAGCTACACGAGGTCATGCAAATCATGGCTGGTTAGAAAGCAATCATACGTTTAGCTTCGCTAATTATCACAACCCCGAACGTATGCACTTTGGTGTACTACGGGTACTAAATGATGATATGGTGGCTGAAGGAAGAGGTTTTGGCAAACACCCGCACGATAATATGGAAATCATCAGTATCCCTTTGGAAGGTGATTTGCAACATGAAGACAGCATGGGTAACAAAGCCATTATCCGGAAAGGAGATATTCAGGTCATGAGTGCCGGAACGGGCATCATACACAGTGAATATAATAAAAACACCGATCAGGTAGTCAAGTTTCTTCAGATTTGGGTATACCCTAATCAACGGAATGTGAGCCCGCGATACGATCAAATTACCTTGGATATAGCGCAAAGACAGAATAAATTCCAACAAATACTTTCTCCCAATCCAGAAGACGAGGGTGTATGGATCCATCAGGATGCCTGGTTTTCCATGGGCCATTTTGACAAGGACGTCCAAACAAAATACCAGATTAAAAAGGCAGGAAATGGTGTATATGTTTTTGTAATAAAAGGCAGTGTGACTGTCGAAGGACAAGAATTGGAAAGCAGAGATGGATTTGGAATATGGAATGTCGCTGAAATTAACCTGAAAGTGACCTCAGCAGATACTGAAATCCTGCTGATGGATCTCAGTATGATATTGGACTAATTGTGTGCACTTAGCTATCAATTAACAAAACCTTCATGACTTCGCAGACACCAACAGCAAAGAAAGCAAACTGAAGGTTCTTTCTGGCCAATAAAATCAGACACTTTCAGAAAAAAAAAGGGAGCTCTGCATGAGACTCCCCTTTTTGTTAAGGCTATTTATTATTTTTAGAACGTGACGGAATTCAGCTTTTTATCAACCAAAATACCATCTATCGCTTTCAGATTGAAGTTGACATTGCGTTTTGCTTTCAATTTAATCTTAAATAAAACTTCAGCTCCATTCAAAGTTTCCTTGTTGCCTAGATTAACAAAAGTAGCATACAGCGCTTTACTTCCATTGGTATGAAGACGATCGTTACTATAATTGTTCATCTCTTTTAGATGTACAGGTTCAATACCGATATATTCAAAATCGCCCTGATTATATGGAAGAGCAAAACTAAGTGCATTGACAGCTTTAAGATTCTCTCCGCTAACACTGATCTCTACAATATCACCTGACTTTAAGGTCGTTTTTGAGGGAACCAATTTTAGTTTACCAGCTACTTTTTCTTCTTTTGCTGGTTTTGCACCACCTTCTATGACAACAGCAACATTGGAAATATCATAAGCGTCAATCAGATTATTTTTATTAACATCACCATTGCTGACATAACCTTCAAAATCTCCATCTCCCAATCGTAATCCTGTATAGTTAATATAGGAAGTCAAATCATTATGATCGATCAATCGGTCATTATTAATATCGCCCGGTAAGTAGCTTGACGATCCTGGCACCTTAAACACATATAATTCTCTTCCGGAGCCAAAACCTCCCACAGCTTCAGAAACTGAAATTTTAATAAATCGGGCTACTGGATGGGTTCCAAAATCAAAACGTTTCATTTCGCCATCACGTTTCCAGTCAAAACTACCAGCTTCCGTCCAGGTATCCTTATCATTGCTATAGAATACCTTTCCTTTTAAAATGATACCATTTCCGCCATCGGTCCTTGGAAGATACTCAAACTTATCCAATTGATTAACAGACTTGAGATCTAGGGTCATATCAAACGGAACAGCTGTCTGTCCCCATTTTGTATGCCACATATCCCCTTCATCATAGTTGAACAATTTATTGATACCATTTCCGCCTTGGTTATCTACAGAAGTCTCTGCTTTGATTCCTTCAATAGCAAATTCTAATGGATTCGCTTTTGTTTTAGCGGCAAATGTACTCCAATCTGAAACACCAGATTTATTGACAGCCCTAATTTTAAACTGGTAGTCAGTTTCAGCTGCCAATCCTTCGAACAGCAATTGACTGTCCTTGATAGTTGAATAGATCAGATTGTTGAATTCAATTTCATAATAATCGGCATTTGCAACCTTTTCCCATGTTGGGGTTAAGGTATATGCTTGTGTATGTTGATCTGTAATCACAGCTTTTGGGGAACTCAAAGCACCAGTCTGAGCCAGGTAGTTGTCTACAGGAGCATACTCGAAGCCCTCCAATTGTACTTCTATTGCAGTCGACGAGACATCCTGTTTGGCCAGTCGCACCAGCAACATTGGATTTTTAACTAAAGGTACTTTTTCAAATTCCGATCCCTTGGTTGCAAACTGATTCAGGTTCGGTTGTGCATCGTAGAAGTATACATTTTCAGAGGCATTAAATTCATTTAATGTACGTACTTCCTTAAGCTTGATCGTTTTCTTATTGACTTTTGCTGTCAATTTCTTCGGTGCTCTGCTCACGTTAAAACGGATTTCGGTAGACTTCATTTTCTCAAATCCATCGAATTCACCTTGCGCTGGAGCAATAATCAACTCTACCTTATTGTTGTTAAGGCTTGAAGTTATAGTTGTATTTACTCCCTTACCATAACGATATGCTTCCGTCTTTCCATCATCATCGTATTCAACAAAGCTAGAACTTCCGTACGGATACACTTCATAGATACGTTGATCCTTTTTAATTTCCAGCACATTATTATTTGGATTGGTCACCGGAATAATAGCACCATTTTTCACGAAAACAGGTAGCTTCCAAATAGGCACATTAAAGTTATTGATAATACGGCCACCTTGGTATTTTTCACCTGTAAAATAATCAATCCATTCACCATCCGGCAGGTAGATACCATTGCGCATATCATTTCCCTTTTCATTCACACGTGTTTCCTGATAAATCGGTGCTATAAGGAAATTTGGACCATAGAGGTACTGGTATTGCGTTGCCTTTCCAAGCGTATAAGCATTTGCTTGCTCTAAAAACATCGCACGAATGATAGGAAGTCCATCTACCGCTTGTTTCGCAACACTATAGCTATAGGGAACTAGTTGAGACTTCAATTTCAAATACAGACGATTGATCGAAGTAGCCGGTTCGCCCAGTGCGTGCGGGTACTTTTCGTTCGATCCCCAGCCATCCATATTGAGTTCCATGGGTGTCCAGGTTTTCCATTGAAAATCACGGATATTGACCTTAAAGTTTTTACCACCAAAGATCCCGTCCATATCGGAAGTAATATTGGGCTGACCTGAAAGTCCCGAGCCGATATATGTTGGTATATGGAATCGGATATATTCCCATACCCCGCCAGTTTGGTCACCCGACCAGATACCCGCGTAGCGCTGTGTACCTGCCCAACCATCCAATGAAATAATAAATGGACGAGCATTGTTACCATAGTAAGGCATGGTATGGCCTACATCAGCGACCCCATTGAGACCAAAAGAATATCCTGGACCAACCCAGGCCACATCCGTTTTTAGGACTCTCACACCTGCATCCCGTACCTCTTTTACGATATCACGTTGCAATAATGCACTGATGCTATCTTTGGGATGGAGATCAGACTGTGTCCATAAACCGATTTCCACACCATTCTTACGTGCATAATCGCCAAACTCTTTCAAGTTTTGGATATTTCCATCTAAAGATGCCGTTTGGCCATATCCAGCACCATAACCATCATTAGGAAGAATCCAGCCCAAAGGCATGTCATGTGCTTTATAACGGTCTATGACTGCGCGAGCCGAAAATTGATAATTATTTTTCTCACCATTAAGCGATTCTTTGACTCCACCATTGTCCTTTTGGCTTTCTTTATAGCGTTTGCCATCTTCAAATAGAATTCCCTTTTCATCTTCTTTCCAAAAATCGCGGTTATACGCATTAAGATGTCCCTCATACAAACCAAACTTCGGTAGAAGAATTGGGTTGCCCGTCAATTGATAGAAATCGTTCAACAAAGGCACTATACCATCATTAACCATAAAAAAGACATCGAAGTAGTCCGTATCATGTTCCAATTTGACTATCCCTTTAGTTTTGGCTCCAAAGGCATAACTCCCCTTCTTGAAGGTATGCCACATAAAACCATACCCTTTGGTAGACCAGTAATACGGGGTTGGAGAAGCAACACCGCCATCGGTCCAACTGTTCTGATTTTCGATAGCAATTACTTTTCCCTTATGTGAAAAACGTCCATTTTGAACGCCACCACCGAAAAAATACTCATCCGCATTTTCCTTCAATTCAACGCTTACTTGTTTCTCTTCGAAAACAATTGGTTTTAAGCTTTCAACTACAATTTTATTGCTTTTCCGATTGAGGATACTAAACTGAGAAGTCTGTTTATCCATTGAAAAAAGAATATCGTTGGTGGATATGCTGACCTTATTACCTTCATCCTTTACTTCAAGCCCGGTGACCGTTTTCCGAGGTTGCTCTACCAATATTTTTGCTTCGGGTTTTGCTTCGGGATCACGGATAATACCACCATGAACATCCTGGAACATCCTAAAAATATGATTACCGTAGAAATCTAACGTTAGACGTTGACCATTATCGTATACAATCTCGACTGTTGTCGGATTAATTTTCTGAATTGCGATAATACGGTTACCTTGATCGTGACCTATTGTATTATAATAATTGATCGTACTTGTCTTGGCATCAACTCGAGTGGGTTGAAAAATAAAAGGAGAAGCCAATCCCATCAGTAAACTGACTTGTGCTTTTGTACTCCAAAAAGATATCTTCATGCGTATGATTTATAATGCATTAAATTAACCTAACAATAATACAATAGTAAATCGACGTAAAAAAGAGAATCAGGAATGCAAACGATTGTCCAATAATAATGTTGCAGGCTAACCAAGCTATTGTACGCTGTTCAGCAAAAATCGAGCGTTTAATTCCATATGGCTTATGAAATGTGCGTGATAATGAACGACACGTAAAACTGGAGAAATGGCTAATGGTACTGCATCATACCACTAAAGCACAGTAAAGGCTAAAGGACCATTGCGGAACAGCTTCCGATGGACCGGGCTCACCGGCGGCCGTGTGCTGTGATAACCAATAGCCGGAGGATATGCAATAGCTTGTCAGGGAAGTCGGAAGTACATGTAAGGATAAACACTATTTTTTCGGTAATAGATAGGCAGGCAGCTAAACGAAAGAAGCCCTTGACTGTTTCCAGCAAGGGCTTCCGTGTAAAAAAAGGCACCGACCTACTCTCCCACCTGTTACGGCAATACCATCGGCT
>RCUK01000235.1_pt1 | contig 61068 bp, 58 predicted proteins | sample 2166381 | NCBI WGS metagenome assembly RCUK01 (sample SAMN09932809, study PRJNA488358) | compost metagenome | isolation source: compost soil in an enriched community | place: Germany: Experimental Botanical Garden | reverse complement strand
GTGCAGGCGCATGCGCGCGAGCCGTATGAACGTGGCCGCTTCAATGCAGCGCTGGGCGAGTCGATCCGCGCCGCGCGGCGGCGCATCGGCGCCCAGTCGATCGTCACCGCCACCGCCATCGTGCTGGTGTTCGGCGCGATCGTCGGGGTGCTGTGGCTGGGCGCGCACGATGTCATCGACGGCCGCATGAGCGCCGGCACGCTGGGCCAGTTCGTGCTGTATGCCTTGATCGGCGGCGGCTCGGTCGGTGCCCTGGCCGAGGTCTGGAACGAGCTGCAGCGCGCCTCCGGCGGCATGGGCCGGATCGCCGAACTGCTGCAGGAAGACATCGAGATCACCAGCCCGGCCGACCCGCAGCCGTTGCCACAGCCGCTGCGCGGAGAGATCCGTTTCGAGGATGTGGTGTTCCACTATCCGCAGCGCCCGGATACCGCCGCGCTGGAACATTTCGACATGCACGTGCGCCCCGGTGAGACCGTCGCCCTGGTCGGCCCCTCCGGTGCCGGCAAGAGCACGGTGCTGTCGATGCTGCTGCGCTTCCACGACCCGGCCAGCGGCTGCATCCGGGTCGATGGGGTGGACGTGCGCGAGGTGGACCCGGCCGCACTGCGGGCGCAGATGGCGCTGGTGCCGCAGCAGCCCACGCTGTTTGCCAGCACCGCACTGGACAACATCCGCTACGGCCGGCTGGAAGCCACTGACGACGAGGTGCAACGTGCCGCCGCGGCCGCCGAGGCCGATGAGTTCCTGCAGGCCTTGCCCGAGGGCTACCTGAGCGAGCTGGGTGAGCGCGGCGCGCGCCTGTCCGGCGGCCAGCAACAGCGCATCGCGATCGCCCGGGCGCTGCTGAAAGATGCGCCGATCCTGCTGCTCGACGAGGCCACCAGTGCGCTCGACGCGCAGAGCGAGCGCGCGGTACAGCAGGCGCTGGAGCGGCTGATGGCCGGGCGCACCACGCTGGTCATCGCACACCGTCTGGCCACCGTGCTCAAGGCCGACCGCATCGTGGTGATGGACCACGGCCGGATCGTCGCCCAGGGCACGCACGCCCAGCTGCTGGCCGAAGGCGGCCTGTACGCCGAGCTGGCGCGGCTGCAGTTCATCGATTGATGACGCATCGCTAACGTGGCGCGTTGCATGGTGCGCGGGTCATCGACCCGTGCTGCAAGGAGGTGCTTCATGTCGTTCCGACAGTTCCCCGCCACCGACGCCAACGGCGAAAGCTACGTCATCATCGAGTTCAAGCAGGAACAGCCCGGGCAGACCGACCCGGCCGCGGCCACGGCCCGCTACGAGCTGGCCGACGGCCGCCATCTGGTCCGCGACGGACGCCAGTTCCGTACCGCTGGCGGTGAGTTGACGCTCACCACCTGAGCACGCGCGGTGATCCGGTAAAGGTCAAGCAAAATAGTTGAAAAAAGGCTGGTCATTTTCTGACCAGCCATCTTGACAGCCTTGCCGGGCAAGGGCTGCGCGCGGTTATCCACATGTTTGTGCGCAACTCATCCACACCCCCTGTGGATGAATGCGGCGCTGCAGCAGGTCAGCGCGACAGGACCCGGCCAATGCCCGAGCGATCGATTTCCTCGGCGGCGCGCTGCAGCGCGGCGGCATCGCTGCCGGCCACGAAACCGACACGGAAATGCACTTCCCCACCCGGCGTGCGCGAGGAGTGGATCGAGGCCAGGCTCACCGCATGCCGCTCGAATACGTGCAGCAGTTCGCGCAGCGAGCCTGGCCGGTCCTCAGGCAGGTGCACGCTGATCGCGTTGCGCTCGGTCAGGTCGGCCAGCAGGTAGCCCACCCGCTCGAAGGTGTAGTTGCCCTCGGCCAGTACCGTCTCGCCCTGGCTGTCGTGGTTGTCCAGCAGCATGTGCTGGCGGAACGCGGCACGCGCGGCGTCATCGCCCTGCCCCACCTGCGCGCGCAGGTGCTGCAGCTGGGCCAGCAGCCGGTCCAGCATCGGCGCCACGTGCGGATTGCCGAACTGGATGTCCTCGTAGATCGCCGGGTTCAAGGACAGGATGCGCGCGATGATCGCCGTGTCCAGTTCAAAGGACGCCGAGCGGTACGGCATCAGCGCCGGCAAGGCGCCCAGCAGCGGGGCGTACTCGCGCAGCACGCCGGCCTGGGCCAGGTGGGTGGCGTGCACCATCGCCTGCACCAGCGCCATCACCTGGTCGTGGTGCTCGGGGGTGGCATGCACGCATTCGGCTTCCAGCGCGGCGCACAGCTGCTGCACCCACGGCTGCCAGCGCGACACCCGCGCCTGGCACACCACCAGTACCCGGCCCTTGAGCGTCGGCGCCTTGGGCGGCGCGGTCATCGGGTGCAGCCCCACCACCTCGGCCTGCGACGCCAGCATGGCCGCCACCGGCGCGCTTTTCACCGAGGTCACATCCAGCCACAACCGGCCCGCCTCGCGCCCGGCCGAACGCGCCACGTAGTCGGCGATCAGTGCCGGGGTGTGCCGGATCGGGGCCGAGAAGATCAGCACGTCGGCACGCTGCAGCAGTTGCTCGGGATCCTCCGAATGCGGATCGGCCGGATCGTGGCCGATCACCTCCAGGCCCATGCGCTGCTGCAGGAAACCGCGCAGCCAGCGCCCGTAGGCGCCGGCACTGCCGACGATGCCGACAACCGGCGCTGCGCTCACGCCAGGCGCTCGGGCAGAAAGCGCAGCGGTTGGGCCAGCGCGGCGGGCGCTGCGGCCAGCACGTCGAACTCCTCGTGGCCATTGGCCAGCGTGGTTTCCAGCGCCACGTGGACGCCGGCGATGGCACGCGAAATCGACTGTTCGAAGGTTTGGCCGCGCAGCAGGAAGGCCACCAGCAACGACATCAGCACATCGCCCGTGCCGGCCACGTCGACCGGCAGGTGCGGCGAGGACCAGCGCCAGATCGCATCGCGGCTGACCGCCAGGGTGACCAGCTGCCCCGGCTCGCCGCCCACGCTGTGGGCCAGCACCCATGTCGGCCCCCGCGCCAGCAGCGCCTGGGCGGCGGCAATGGCGTCATCCTCGGCCAGGCTGGGCATGCCGGTCAGGCGGCCCAGTTCGAAGGCATTGGGGGTGACCAGCCACGCATGCGGCAGCAGCCGGTCGGCGAAAATGGTTTCCAAGCCCGGTTCCACATAGGGGCCGGTGTGGGTATCGCCGATCACCGGGTCCAGGCAGTAGCGCAGTTGCGGCGAGGCCGGCAGCACCGTATCCAGCCAGTCGGCGAAGGCCGCGCCATTGCCGACGCTGCCAAAGTAGCCGGACACCAGCATGCGCGCGCGCTGCGGCAGGCCGCGTTCGCTGGCGCCGCGCAACAGGTCGGCAAACCAGTCCGAGGGCAGCACGCGGCCGCGCGTGGTCTCGTAGAACGGCGCGTTGCTGAGCAGGGTGGTCGGCACCTCGGCCACGCGCACGCCCAGCGCGCGCAGCGGTGGCACCGCCGCGCTGTTGCCGGCATAGCCGTACACCAGCTGCGACTGCACCGAGATGACGTCGACCGGCGACGGACCGTCCGGGCGCTGGCGGCGTCCATGGACCAGGTGGCTTTCGAGGGATTCGTTCATGCCGCCATTTTACGCCCGGCGCCCGCCGCGTAGAGCCACCCCATGGGTGGCTGTCGACCCGGCCGACACCGCGCGCAGCCACCCATGGGGTGGCTCTACCCGGGCCACCCAAAAAAGGCCCGCTGTTGCCAGCGGGCCCTCGGTACATCGCAGCAACCGGCCTCGCTTACGAGGTCATCCGGTCCCAGAAGCCTTTCACGCCGTCGATGAAGGTCGCCGACTTCGGCGAGTGCTTGCGTGCCTCTTCGCCGGTGAAGGTGGTTTCGAACTGCTCCAGCAGCTTGCGCTGCTCGGTGGTCAGATTGACCGGGGTCTCCACCACCACGCGGCAGTACAGATCGCCTTCGCTGCGGCTGCGCACCGAACGCACGCCCTTGCCGCGCAGGCGGAACAGCTTGCCGGTCTGGGTCTCGGCCGGGATGCGGATTTCCGCATAGCCACCCAGGGTAGCCACGCGGATGGTGTCGCCCAGGGCCGCCTGCGAAATCCGGATCGGCACTTCGCAATGCAGGTCGTCGCCGTCGCGCTGGAAGATCGCGTGCTCACGCACGCGCACCTCCACGTACAGGTCGCCCGGCGGCGTGCCGGCCGGACCGGCCTCGCCTTCGCCGGACAAGCGGATGCGGTCGCCGCTGTCGACGCCCGCAGGCACCTTCACCGACAACACCTTGTCTTCCTCCACACGGCCGTTGCCGTGGCAGGTCTTGCACGGGGTCTGGATGATCTTCCCGCGCCCGTTGCAGTTGTGGCAGGCCTGCTGCATGGCGAAGATGCCACGCTGGATGCGCACCTGGCCGTGGCCGTGGCACACGCTGCAGGTATCGACCTTGCCGTCTTCGGAGCCGCTGCCGTTGCAGTCGTCGCACTCGGCCAGGGTCGGAATCTCGATGCGGCGCTCCACGCCCATCACCGCTTCTTCCAGGTCCAGCTCCATCACATAGCCCACATCGGCGCCACGACGGGCCTGGCGCTGGCCGCCGCCGGCACCGCCGAAAATGTTGCCGAAGATGTCACCGAAGATGTCGCCCATGTCCGGGCCACCGCCGCCGCCACCGCCGCCCATGCCGTGCTCGAACGCCGCATGGCCGTGGGCGTCGTACATGCGCCGCTTGTTGCTGTCAGACAGGGTTTCGTAGGCTTCCTTGCACTCCTTGAAGGAGGCTTCGGCCGCCGCATCGCCGGGGTTGCGGTCCGGGTGGTACTTCATCGCGCAGCGACGATAGGACTTCTTCAGTTCTTCTTCGGTGGCGGTGCGGGACACGCCCAGCACTTCGTAATAATCGCGCTTGCTCATGGTCTTGAATCGGGTTCCGGAAGTCGGGATTCGTCAAAGCGGAAGAGCGGAACCAGGTCCGCTCTTGCGCCGGGGCGCCCCGACAAGCCGCAACGCAGCTGCCAGGACCCAAGGGAAACGACGACGGGACGCTGCCTGCGCAACGTCCCGCGTCATGGTCCGGATCAGGACTTCTTGTCGTCCTTGACTTCGGTGAACTCGGCGTCGACCACATCGTCGTGCGCGCCGTTGTTGGCACCGGCGTCCGGGCCCGGGGCCGGGCCACCCTGCTCTGCCGCCGCCGAGGCAGCGAACAGGGCCTGGCCGGCTTCTTCCAGCACCTTCGACTTGGCTTCGATCTGCGCCTTGTCGTCGCCCTTCATGGCCGTTTCCAGGTCGGCCAGGGCCGACTCCACCTTGCCGATCACATCGCCACCGACCTTGCTGCCGTGCTCGGTGATCGCGGTACGGGTACCGTGGATCAGCGCGTCAGCCTGGTTGCGGGCCTGGACCAGCTCGTGGAACTTCTTGTCTTCTTCGCGGTTGGCTTCGGCATCGGCCACCATGCGCGCGATCTCGTCCTCGGACAGACCCGAACCGGCCTTGATCTCGACCTTCTGTTCCTTGTTGGTCTTCTTGTCCTTGGCCGACACGTGCAGGATGCCGTTGGCGTCGATGTCGAAGGACACTTCCACCTGCGGCATGCCGCGCGGGGCCGGCTCAATGCCGGAGAGGTCGAACTTGGCCAGCGACTTGTTGAAGCGGGCCTGTTCGCGCTCACCCTGCAGCACGTGCACGGTCACCGCCGACTGGTTGTCCTCGGCGGTGGAGAACACCTGCGAGGCCTTGGTCGGGATGGTGGTGTTCTTCTCGATGATCTTGGTGAACACACCGCCCATGGTTTCGATGCCCAGCGACAGCGGGGTCACGTCCAGCAGCAGCACGTCCTTGACGTCGCCGCCGAGCACGCCGCCCTGGATGGCCGCACCCAGTGCCACGGCTTCGTCCGGGTTGACGTCCTTGCGCGGTTCCTTGCCGAAGAACTCGGTGACCGCCTGCTGCACCTTCGGCATGCGGGTCTGGCCGCCGACCAGGATCACTTCGCTGATGTCGCTCGAGCGCAGGCCGGCATCGTTCAGCGCCACGCGGCACGGTTCGATCGACTTCTTGATCAGCTCTTCCACCAGCGCTTCCAGCTTGGCGCGGGTCAGCTTGATGTTCAGGTGCTTCGGGCCGGATGCATCGGCCGTGACGTACGGCAGGTTCACTTCGGTCTGCTGGGCGCTGGACAGCTCGATCTTGGCGCGCTCGGCCGCATCCTTCAGGCGCTGCAGGGCCAGCGGATCCTTGCGCAGGTCGATGCCCTGGTCCTTGTTGAACTCGTCCACCAGGTATTCGATGACGCGGTTGTCGAAGTCTTCGCCGCCCAGGAAGGTGTCGCCGTTGGTGGCCAGCACTTCAAACTGCTTCTCACCGTCGACGTTGGCGATCTCGATCACCGAGACGTCGAAGGTGCCGCCGCCCAGGTCGTACACCACGATCTTGCGATCCTTGTTGTCGCCCTTGTCCAGGCCATAGGCCAGCGCCGCGGCGGTCGGCTCGTTGATGATGCGCTTGACGTCCAGGCCGGCGATGCGGCCGGCGTCCTTGGTGGCCTGGCGCTGGCTGTCGTTGAAGTAGGCCGGGACGGTGATCACCGCCTCGGTGACCGTCTCGCCCAGGAAGGCTTCGGCGGTCTTCTTCATCTTCTCCAGCACGCGCGCGGAGATTTCCTGCGGGGCCATCTTCCTGGCATCGCTGGTCTGCACCCAGGCATCGCCGTTGTCGTGGGCCAGGATGCCGTAGGGCACGTGCGCGATGTCCTTCTGGACTTCAGCGTCGGTGAACTTGCGGCCGATCAGGCGCTTGACGGCGTAGAAGGTGTTCTTCGGGTTGGTGACGGCCTGGCGCTTGGCCGAGGCACCCACCAGCACTTCGCCGTCCTTGGTGTAGGCGACGATGGACGGCGTGGTGCGGTCACCCTCGGCGTTTTCGATGACGCGGGCCTTGCCGCCGTCCATGATCGCCACACACGAGTTGGTGGTGCCGAGGTCGATACCAATGATCTTGCCCATGAGGGAGACTCCTGAAAGTTCTGGGAACATCCGGCAGCTGCCGGGTTATGAATGGGATGTGTGGGACGCCGGGAGGACTTTCAAGCGGTCCATCAAACACAGCGTCCGATACCGGCCAAACGCGTTCAGCGTCGGCTGGCAATCAGTCGCGGGCCACCACGACCAGGGCCGGCCGCAGCAGGCGGTCGTTGAGCAGGTAGCCCTTCTGGAACACCTGGACCACGCTGCCCGGGGCCGCACCGGGTGCGTCGACCTGGCTGATGGCCTGGTGGTGGTCCGGATTGAAGGCCTGGCCGGTCGGGTCCAGCAGGGTCAGGCCGTTGTCGGCGGCGACCTTGAGCAGCTGCTTGTAGGTCAGCTCCAGGCCTTCGCGCAGCGGGCTGGGCTCGGCGCCGGCACTGTTGAGGCCGGCGTCCAGGCTGTCGAACACCGGCAGCAGTTCGCCCAGCAGCTTTTCATTGGCGAAGCGGCGCGCCTGTTCCACGTCGCGGGCCACGCGCTTGCGCTGGTTGTCCAGGTCGGCTCGCTCGCGCAGCGACTCGGCGCGCAGCAGGGCCACCTCGTTGTGCAGGCTGTCCAGCTGCTGCTGCAGGGACGGCTCGGCAGCCGGTTCACCGGCGGGATTCTGGGATGCGATATCGGGCTGATCTTGGTTCATTTCCGGATCCTTGGCGGTGACTCTCCGCCTCCACCCACCCCTATGTGGGCGGCGCTCCCGGTTTCAAGAGTGCTGGGCCGGTTTATGCCCGATCGCGGGACAATCCGCCGCCGGCCGGGTCGGCCAGCGCCGCGCCCAGCACCTGGGCGGTGGCCTCCACCAGCGGGATCATGCGGTCGTAGGCCATCCGCTTGGGGCCGATCACCCCCAGCACGCCCAGCACCTGGCCCCCGGCCGAGTACGGCGCGGTCACCAGCGACACGCTCTCCAGCGGCATCACCCCGGTCTCTTCGCCAATGAAGATGCGCACCCCCGGGGCCTGGATGGTGCGTTCGAGCAGCTGCAGGATCTCGCGCTTGCTGGCAAACACATCAAACAGCTCGCGCAGCCGCTCCAGGTCGGACAGGTCCTGCACGCCCATCAGCCGGGTCGCCCCGGCCAGCACCATGTCATCGGCCGGCGGCACCAGGGCCTGTTCGGCCAGCTCGATGCCGTGGGCCAGCAGCTGCTCCATCTCCGACTGCGCATCGCGCAGTTCCAGCAGCAGGCGGCGGCGGATCTCGGCCAGCGGCCGGCCGGCGCAGTTGGCGTTGAGGTAGTTGGCCACCTGCTCCAGCTCGCCCGGGCCGAACGCCCGGCGCGGCTCGATCACCCGGTTCTGCACTTCGTTGTCGGCAAACACCAGGATCGCCAGCACCCGGCGCGCATCCAGCGCCACGAAATCGATATGCCGGAAGGCAAACTGCTCCCGTCGCGGGGCACTCACCACGCCCACGAAGTGGCTCATCGCCGAGAGCAGCTCCGAGGCACTGCCCAGCAGGGCCTGGGTGCCGTTGCCGGTGGCCAGCTCGCTGCGCAGGCGGGTCAGTTCGCCCTCGCCGGGCGGCTGCATCTTGACCAGGCTGTCCACGAACACCCGGTAGCCGTGCGCGGTGGGTACCCGCCCGGCCGAGGTATGCGGCGAACTGAGCAGGCCCAGGTCCTCCAGGTCGCCGAGGATGTTGCGGATGGTGGCCGGACTGACATCCAGCCCGGCCAGTCGCGCCAGCGTCTGCGAACCGACCGGCTCACCATCCTGGATGTGGCGCGCGATCAGCGTCCGCAGCAGATGGCGGGCGCGCGGCGCAAGATGTGACGCGGATGGGTGCATGGAATCAGCCTGTGAGACGCCACCTTAGATAATGGCTGCGGGGGGCGAAGGCAAGTCATTGGTGCAGCCGCCCTCCCATGCTAGCTTTGCGCGGCTCGAGAACAGACAACCATGCTCAGACATCTATCGATCAAGGATTTTGCCGTCGTCCGCGCCACCGAACTCGAATTCGGCCCGGGCATGACCGTGGTTTCCGGCGAGACCGGCGCCGGCAAGTCGCTGATGGTCGACGCCCTGGGCTTCCTGTCCGGGCTGCGCGCCGACAGCGGCGTGGTCCGCCACGGCGCCGCGCGCGCCGAGCTCTCGGCCGAATTCGCGCCCGCGCAGGACGCCCCGGCGCGGCGCTGGCTGCGCGAGAACGAACTGGACGACGAGGACCAGTGCCAGCTGCGCCGGATCATCCGCGCCGACGGCGGCTCGCGTGCCTGGATCAACGGCCGCCCGGTCACCCTGACCCAGCTGACCGAACTGGCTGGCACCCTGGTGGAGATCCACGGCCAGCACGAACAACAGGCCCTGCTGGCGCGGCCCTCGCAGCTGGCGCTGCTGGATGCCTTCGCCCGCAACGAGGCCGAGCGCGGCCAGGTCCGCCAGGCTGCCGCCCGCTGGCAGGCGCTGGTCGACGAAGCCGAAGCGCTGTCGCGCCAGGGCGATGTGAGTGATCGCATCGGCTTCCTGGAACACCAGCTGGGTGAACTGCAGCGCGAAGACCTGGAGCCGGCCTCGATCGCCCAGCTCGGCAGCAGCCATCGCCGCCAGGCCCACGCCAGCGCGCTGATTGCCGCCTGCGACGTGGCCGTGGCACGCATCAATGGCGATGACGACACCTCGGCGCTGCAACTGTTGCAGCAGACCCGCCACGACCTGGCCCGCGTGGCCGAGCACGACCCGCGGCTGGGCGAGGTGGATGCCCTGCTCGACAGCGCCACCATCCAGCTGCACGAAGCGCTGGTCCTGCTGGACCGGGTGCATGACGACCTGGATGCCGATCCGGAGCAGTTCGAAGACATCGAACGCCGGCTGGGCCGCCTGCACGACCTCTCACGCAAGCACCGCGTCCCGATGGAAGGCCTGGGCGAGCACCGCGATGCGCTGGAGGACGAGGTCGAACAACTGCGCGGCGCCGACGTGCGCCTGCAGGCCCTGGCGGGCGAGATCGCGCTTGCCGCCGACCAGTGGCAGGCCGTGGCCGAGCGGCTCAGCGCCAGCCGGCGCAAGGCCGCCAAGGCCCTGTCGGAGACCACCACCGTGCTGATCGGTGAGCTGGGCATGGGCGGCGGGCAGTTTTTGATCGAGATCGAGCCGCAGACCGTGCTCAAACCGGATCCGAACGGCGCCGAACGGGTCGAGTTCCTGGTCGCGGCCAACGCCGGCCAGCCGCCGCGGGCCCTGCGCAAGGTCGCCTCCGGCGGTGAGCTGTCGCGCATCTCGCTGGCCATCGAGGTGGCCGCGCTGGACCTGGATGCAGTGCCCACCATGGTCTTCGACGAGGTCGATTCGGGCATCGGCGGCGCCGTGGCCGACATCGTCGGGCACAAGCTGCGCGCCCTGGGCGAGAAGCGCCAGGTGCTGTGCGTCACCCATCTGCCGCAGGTCGCCTCCAAGGGCCACGCGCATTACCGGGTCAGCAAGGCACCGGTGGACGGCATGACCCAGAGCGCGGTGGAAAAGCTGGACACCAAGGCCCGCGAAGAAGAACTGGCCCGCATGCTGGGCGGCGTGGAAGTCAGCAAGGAAGCCCGCGCGGCGGCGCGCAAGCTGCTGCAGGTCTGAGCGGCCGTACCGACCAACGGCCGGTACCTCCCCGCAACGTACCGGCCACCGGTGGGTGCCTACCGGCCCCGACCCGGTAGCGCCGGCCGCTGGCCGGCTCTGCGCGGACCCGGCTCCGCCCGCTGGATCCCCCCAGATCCCTCACCCCAACGGCCTGGCCAGATCCACCTGGGCCACCAAAAAATCCAGCAGCGCACGCACCCGCAGCGGCAGGTAACCGCCCTGCCCCTGGAACACCGCGTGCACTTCTTCCAGATCGCCCGGATTGGCCGTCTCCAGCACCGGCAGCAAGCGCCCGGCCGCCACATCGGCCTGTACCTGGAACGCCGCCAGCCGCGCCAGCCCGACCCCTCCCAGCACCAGCCGACGCAATGCCTCGCCGTCGCTGGCACGCGCACTGCCGCCGGTCTGCACCACCCGCCGCTCGCCATCGACCACCAGCGGCCAGCCGGACCGTGCACGCGGGTGGGCGATATCCAGCCGGTTGTGCGCCAGCAGGGCATCCACATCCTGCGGCATCCCGTGCCGCGCCACGTAGGCGGGCGCGGCCACGATCATCATCCGGGTCGCCCCCAGCCGCCGCGCCACCAGGCTGGAGCTCTTCAACGGCCCGGCGCGCACGGCCACGTCGGTACGCTGCTCCAGCAGGTCGATCACCTCGTCGGTCAGCACCACGTCCACGCCCACCTGCGGATGCGCGGCCAGGAAACCGGGCAGCAACGGCAACAGAAAGTGGTGCCCGAACGGCACATTCGCATTCACCCGCAGGCGCCCGCGCGGCTCGGCGTGGGCACTGGCACAGCGCTCGGCCTCGTCCAGATCGGCCAGCACACGCAGCCCGCGCTCGTAGAAGGCACAGCCCTCCGGGGTCAGCTGCAACTGCCGGGTGGAGCGCTGCAGCAACCGCGTGCCCAGCCGCTGCTCCAGCCGGGACACCAGTTTGCTGACCGCCGAAGGACTCAGCTCCAGCGAGCGCGCCGCGGCCGAGAAGCCGCCGGTTTCGATGACCCGGACGAACACTTCCAGTTCGCCGGAGCGGTTGATGTCGGTGCCTGCCATGAGGTGAATCCAGTTCACAGATGATTGTCCGTGAGCAGTCTAGTTCACAGATTCACCGAAGGTCACGATGGCCGTCCCCTCCAACGGATCGCCCGATGAACGTGCTCACCCGTCTCACCGCCGCCGCCCTGCTCGCTGCATCGACCCCGGCGTTCGCCCAGGCACCTGCGCCCTGGGTGGCCAGCTGGCAGGCCAGCCCACAGCCGGTCTGGGACGCGTCGTTCCTGTTTCCCACCCTGATCCCGCCCGCCCTGCACGGGCAGACCTTCCGCCAGACCGCCCGCCTCAGCCTCGGCGGCGACCAACTGCGGATTCGCCTGAGCAACGCCTACGGCACGACGCCGCTGCGGATCGGCGCGGCCAGCGTGACCGGCGCCGACGGCCAGGCCCCACGTGCGCTGACCTTCGAGGGCCACGCCGACACCGAGATCGCCCCGGGCCAGGCGCGCCTGAGCGACCCCGTGAAGCTGCCCACCGGCGACCTGCAGGCCGTGCAGGTCAGTGTCTACGTTCCCGCGCACACGCCGCTGCACACCTTCCATTGGGATGGCCGCCAGACGGCATCGATCGGCGCCGGCGACCAGACCCTGGCGCTGCGGATGGACCCTGTATCCACCACCAGCGCGCGCCTGTTCGTGACCGGGATCGAGGTGCAGGCCGCCGCCGGCGCCCGCAGCGTGGTGGTGATCGGCGATTCCATCACCGATGGCGCCACCGCCAGCCTGGATCGGGACCAGCGCTGGACCGACCACCTGGCCGCGCGGCTGGCCCCGCGCGGGGTGGCGGTGGTCAACGCCGGCATTTCCGGCGGCCGCCTGCTGCGCGATGGCATGGGGGAATCGGCCCTCCAGCGCTTCCAGCGTGACGTGCTCGACCAGCCCGGCGTCGCCAGCGTGATCGTGCTGATCGGCATCAATGACATCGCCTGGCCGGGCACCGCGTTTGCCCGCGATCAGGCCCGGCCGCGCCTGGCCGAGCTGCAGGCGGGCTACCGCACGCTGGTCGAACAGGCCCACCGCCGGGGCCTGCGCATCGTCGGCGCCACACTGCCGCCCTTCGCCGGCGCCCTGCCCGACACGCCGTTGGACGATTACTACCAGCCGGGCAAGGACACCCTGCGCCAGCAGCTCAACCGCTGGCTGCTTGCCGACAGCCCGTTCGATGCAGTGATCGACCTGGACGCGGCCCTGCGCGACCCGGCCGATCCCTCACGGATGGCAGCGGCCTACGACTCCGGCGACCACCTGCACCCGGGCGACGCGGGCAACCGGGCGATGGCCGCGGCGGTGGATCTGCAGATGCTGCTTCCCGGGGCGCAGCCGGTGGCACCGCGCTGACAACGAAAAACCCCGGGCCAGGGCCCGGGGTTGAATCACGCACAGTGCCTGGCAAAGGGTGGCCTCACGGCCGCCCGATGGGCCGTTACTTGCGCTTCTTGCGCACGTACAGCACCAGCGAGTGCTCTTCCAGCTCGTAACCGTGGTCAGCCGCGATCTTGCGCTGCAGCTCCTCGATCTCGTGGCTTTCAAATTCGATGATCTTGCCGCTGTCCACGTCCACCATGTGGTCGTGGTGGCCGCCGCGATCGAGCTCGTAGACGGCCTGGCCGCCCTCGAAGTTGTGCTTCAGCACCAGGCCGGCGGCCTCGAACTGGGTCAGCACCCGGTAGACCGTGGCCAGGCCGATCTCGTCACCATGCTCCAGGAGCTGGCGATAGATGTCCTCGGCGGTCATGTGGTGCTGATGGTTCTGGGCATTGCGCTGCTCGAGCAACGCCAGGATCCGCATCCGCGGATGGGTCACCTTCAGGCCGACTTTGCGCAGGTCGTGGGTTTCCATAGTTCTCCGTTCATTGGCGATTTAGCGCCAGCTGCCTCGGATTGGGTCGCGGCGACGCGTCCTGAGTGTATCATCGACTGGATTTCCCCAAACGCCATTCCCGATGCGCAATCTCCTGCTGGTCGCCGCCGTTGCCCTGTCCACCACGGGCTGCGGCATCATCTATAAGCAACCCATCTATCAGGGCAACCTGATCCGGGAGCAGGCCGTCGGTCAGCTGCAGGTGGGCCAGAGCAAGCAGCAGGTCAACGCTCTGCTCGGCACCCCCTCGATCCCGGACCCGTTCCACGCCCAGCGTTGGGACTACACCGCCAGCCAGCGCGTAAACCGCCTGGGCCAGACCGAAGTGAAGAACTTCACGGTGTATTTCGAGAACGACCTGGTCACCCGTTGGGACGGCGAGTACTTCGCCAACAACGACGCCGACCTGGCCAAGACCACGGTGCGCCAGTTCGGCCGCAACCTGGCCAAGGACAAGAAGAAGCGCGGCGGCCGCTGAGGCGGCAGCACGATTCAGCTGCCGGCGCGGGCGCGTCGGCGGCGGTTGTCCTTGGGGTCGGCCAGCAATGGCCGCAGCAGCTCCACCCGGTCCCCATCGCGCAGCGGCTGGGTGGGCCGGGCCAGCAGCCCGTGCACGGCCACCGCCGGGCAGCGGTCACTGCCCTCCAGCGCGGCGGCGGCAATGGCATCGGCCACGGTCGCGGTGTCCGGCAGCTGCAGTTGGCGTGAGGCGACCCGATCCGGCCAGGCCAGAACCACTTCCACGCCAATCACGGCTCAGTCCTGCGCATCGGCGACGCGGACGAAATCGTTGACCATGCGGTCGGCCAGGCCCTGGAAACCCAGCGCCAGCGCCGGCCCCAGCAGGCGCGAGTTGGGTTCGAACTCCAGCGTCAGGGTCACCTTGCAGGCATCCTCGGCCAGCGCATGGAACTCCCAGCGCCCGTGCAGGCGCTTGAACGGGCCGTCGCGCAGCTGCATGTCGATGCTGCTCGGGCGCTGCAGGGTGTTTTCAGTCATGAACCAGGTCGAGAACGACCCCAGCCCCAGGTCCAGGCGCGCCACCAGGCGGTCCGGACCGGATTCCAGGATCTGCGACGCCGAGCACCAGCGGAACCGGCGCGGATAGGCATCGATATCATTGACCAGGTCGAACATGCGGGCAGCCGAATGTTCGACCAGGGCACTACGGCGGATAGTTGGCATACGGCAATACAGTGTGCTGATGAATCGACCGGGGAGGCCCGAATCGGAGACAATACGGACATGAGCAAGAACAGCGGCAAGGATAAAGCAAAGAACGCGACGGCCAACAAAACCATCGCGCTCAACAAGCGTGCCCGCCACGAGTACCACATCGAAGATCGCTTCGAAGCCGGCCTGGCCCTGCAGGGCTGGGAGGTCAAGTCGATCCGTGCCGGGCGCGGCAACATCATCGATGCATACGCCTACGTGCGTGACGGGGAGATCTTCCTGATCGGCGCGCAGATCACCCCGCTGATCCAGGCCTCCACCCACGTGGTGGCCAACGACCGTCGCGAGCGCAAGCTGCTCCTGCATCGCAACGAGATCGACAAGCTGATCGGCAAGGTGCAGCGCGACGGCTACACGATCGTGCCCACCGCGATGTACTGGAGCAAGAACAAGATCAAGCTCGAGATCGCGCTGGCCAAGGGCAAGCAGACCCACGACAAGCGCGACGCCGAGAAGGACCGCGACTGGGCCCGCGAGAAGTCGCGGACCATGCGCCGCCACAACCGCGACGCCTGATACCCCCCTGCAGCGGCGATGCCGATCCGGCGTCGCGCTGCGCTACGGCGACTGCGGCGGCGGGCAATAGGCGGCGTGCAGCGCCGCCAGCACGCCGCGCGCCGGGCTCTCGGCCAACGCATAGAAGATGCTCTGGCCCTGGCGACGGGTACTGACCAGCGCCATCGCGCGCAGCACGGCCAGGTGCTGGGACAGCGCCGAGGCCCCCAGCCCGCTCAGCGCCTGCAACTCCCCCACCGACGCCTCGCCCTCCACCAGCCGGCACAGCACGCGCAGCCGTGCGGGATGGGCCAGCGCCTTGAGCAGCGCAGCGGCCGCGTCGGCCTGTGCGGCCATGGCCGCAGCCGCTGCGGAACGTTCGGGATCAGAGGGCAGCATCGCTTGCACGGGATCGGCCCCGCCGTTAATTTAGATTTATCTAAATTACAGGCGCGCCGATGCACCCGCAACGATTCTCCGGCCCCGCCCCGCTCACCGCCGCCCGGCGGGCGCACCACGGGGCGACACGATGATGCCGTCCGGCTGGGAAAGCGCCTTGCTCGGCGGCGTGCTGATCGGGCTCGCCGCCACCCTGCTGCTGTGGTTGAACGGCCGCATCGCCGGCATCAGCGGCATCGTCGACGGCGCGCTGTCTGGCCCGCGTGGCGATCGCGCCTGGCGCTGGGCGTTCCTGGTCGGGCTGGTTGCGGCCGCCGGCGCCTGGCTGGCCTGGGTGCCCGGCGCGGCGGTGCCACGCAGCGGTTACCCACCACTGCTGTTGATCGCCGCCCGCCTGCTGGTCGGTGTCGGGGCGCGCATGGGCGGCGGCTGCACCAGTGGTCACGGTGTGTGCGGGCTGGCGCGCTTCTCGCCGCGCTCGCTGCTGGCGGTGCCGGTGTTCATGCTCACCGCGATGCTGTCCACCTACGCCGTGCGCCATCTGGGGCTGCTGGCATGAGCCCGCGCCTGTGGGCCGCGCTGGGCTGCGGCGCGCTGTTCGGCACCGGCCTGGCCCTGTCGGGCATGACCGATGCGCGCCGCATCCAGGGGTTCCTGGATGTCACCGGGCAGTTCGACCCGCGCCTGCTGTTCGTACTGGGCGGCGCAGTGCTGACCAGCACGCTGCTGTTCCGCTTCGTGCTGCGCCGCCCGGCGCCGCTGCTGGAAATGCGCTTCCAACTGCCCACCGCCACGGCCGTCGATTTGCCGCTGCTGGCAGGGGCGGCCGTGTTTGGCCTGGGCTGGGGGCTGGCCGGTTACTGCCCAGGCCCGGCACTGGCCGGGCTGGGCGTGGCCGCCGGCGAGGCAGCCTGGTTCGTGCCGGCCATGCTGGCCGGGATGGCGCTGCACCGGGCGGGGTCCGGCCGCCGCCCACCGCCTCCGCCAGGCGCCCGATAGGCGCCGCACCGCCGCATCGTGCATGCGGTGGCACCGGCACCGCCCGGCTCAGAAATCGTCCACCTGGTAAGGGCGCGGCTCGATGGCCGGCGGATCGACGCCGTACTTCTGCCGGTAGATCTGGTTGAGGTGGTGGTTGAGCACCAGCGCTTCGGCTTCGGCGGTCATCTGGTCGACCTGGGACAGGCGCCCGGCAAACACCACCGGCCGGCTCAGCGACAGCATGACGTCGCCACGCATTTCCGCCACCCGGGAGATCGCGTAGGCCTCGCCCACCTCGCCCTTCGGTCGCGCCTTGTACGCCGACAGCACCTGCAGCGCGTAGAGGTTGCCCTCGGCGCCGGCCAGCAGCAGCCGGGTCTGGGCATCCGGGTCGGTACGCAGGCGACGCTCATCCAGCAGCGTGCGCGCCACGCCGTCACCGGCCGCAGCGGCCTGCTCCAGCAGCGCGTCGCTGGCCGCGGGGTACTGCCGCCACTGGACCGCGTTGGGGAACCCATGCCGATCCAGCCAGCGCGCCTCCTCCTCGCTGTCACCGCCAAACACCTCGACTTCGCCGGTCAGGCCCTCGCGCGTGCGCGGCACCTGCGGAAACGGATGCGCCGGCCGAGCGGCCGATGCATCGGCCATCGCGGAACGAGCGGACGCGCTGGCGCGCGCCGGGGCCATCGCAGCGGCCCTCGCCGTCGGCGCCGCCGCGTGGGCCGGCGAAGCAGTGCGCTGGCCCAGCCACACCCCCGCGCCGAACAGCATCGCGCCGATCAGCAACCCCGTTACCACCTGCATTCCCTGCCTCACCTGCACTCCCTTGTTGGTCCTGACGGCGGCCCACTCCGTGCCGGAACGGCGCCGCGATGCACGCGCGCCGGTCATTGGCGATCACTGCCGGCCCCGGCCTGTGCCTCATTTTCCCGCAGCGCGCGCACAAGTGTCAGAATCCCCGCCTATTACCCCTGTCCGGAGCAGCGTGTGACACAGGAAATCCCCCAGGAAACCACCCCGAGCGTGGATCCGATCACCGAGCTCCAGGCCGATGTCGCTGCGTACGAATCGATCTTCGCCGAGCTGACCCGCGCGATGGATCCGGCCGCCCTGCTCAAGGTGCTCACCTACCTGGGCCGCAACGCCAAGCGCGAGGCCTCGGAAAACCAGACCTACGACAGTCTGGAGCACCGCCGTCTGGTGGCCCGCATCGACGCCCTGATGGTGCAGGTGCAGCCGGAAGCCCGCAAGCAGGCCATCAGCCAGCGCAACGAGCAGAACCACCTGCGCAAGCAGCGCGCCAAGCACCAGGCCGACAGCAAGCGGCAGCGCGAAGGCAAGCGCTGAACCTGCGCCCGTCGCGCTCTGCGCACAGGCACGCACGCCTGATCGCAGGCCAGGGCGACGCCGTCTTCCGACTGCAACGGGCGCGGTGCCACCCGCCCGCCCGCGCGTAACGCCAGCCGCTGTTCAAGCCGGCGGTGCTGCCGGTAGCACGGACGGATTGCGGTCACCTCGTGCCGGCCAGCGCGCCGGCGCGCCGGGCGCAGCGCAGCGAACGGGGCGAACCTGCCTCGCCGGGCCGTTTAGCGGCTTCCCACCGACTCGCGCAGCCCGGCTACTTCCGCCTGCCCCACCGAAGCCTCCACCGGCTCCAGCTTGCAGAACGCCTCGGTCAACACGTAATAGCAACTGCCGCGGACAAACTGGACCGCGCCGGCGACCAGATCGGCGCGACGGCGTAGATCGATCATCCCGGTGCGGGCGTTGAAGAGGCGGTTGCCCGGCGCCAGTTGCAGTGTGCGGAAACTGTCCGGGTTCAATGCCCCCTGGGCCACGCCATCCACCTCGAAGGGCATCGGCGCCTTGCTCACCGGCGCCAGGAAGGCGGCCTTGGCTCGATACACCACCACCGTGGCCTGGTCCGGCACCGCCTCCACCGGCGTATAGGGCGTGCCGTACTGGAACGTGGTGCAGCCGGTGAGCGACAGCGCGACAAACGCGGCAATGCACAGGGGTTTGATCATTCGGAGCCGCCTCCATGGCGTCCTGGCGAAATTTCAGAAACCTTAACAAAGCACCCGTCCGATTGGCTACGACGCGCCTGCGCGGCAACACCGGGCGTGACTGTTCAGCATCTTTGGAGTAGCATCGGCCCCGTCAAGTAGCGTCTGGGTCGCCAGATGTCTTGCGGTTCTTGAAGAAACCGGGGGTGCATTGGTTTCGACGGGGGTTGTGAAGTTACTTGGTGCATGCCGAGGGGGCAGCTTTCCTCGTTAATCCAGCAGCAAACTTTTAGTTGCCAACGACGACAACTACGGTTCGGACTTCGCAATCGCCGCCTAAACAGCAGCAGTTGCTTTAGTTCTACAGCCGCCTAAGGCGAACCCCCGAACCTACTTGTGCCCGTGCTCGTAGATGTAGGGTCATTATCACGGAACCGGTTGTGATGGCTGCCTGTCAGTCACGACTTAACTAAAGCAGGCTGGTCCTGGGGTGCGCTTTGCACGCCGTGCTGCCACAGGGCGAGATTCAACGGCGAGCTAAGCATGTAGTACCGGGGATGGAGTGCCTTCGGACGGCGGTTCAATTCCGCCCACCTCCACCATACAACCGGCCCTCCGGGGCCGGAAAGAAGCCGGACGCTCCTGGTGACAGGACGTCCGGCTTTTTTATTGCCTCGACAACACCCCATGCAGTGCGGCGGGAATCGCAAAGCCCTCCATCCGCACCTCCGGCCGATAACTGGCCGAGGGCGTGAATCGATATTCGCGCGCAAGCAGCGCGCACAGCAGGATCAACTGCGCGTTGCCCACCGCAGAGCCCACGCATGAGCGCGAAGGGAACCCGTACGGGACGTAGACCCCGGCGGTGCGCCGGCGCCGTTCCGGCAGCCATCGATCCGGGTCGAAGGCCTGCGGGTTGTCCCAGTACTTCTCCGAGCGGTGCTGGATGTAGGCGCTGAGCTCGTACACGCTGCCCTCGGGGATCGATTGCCCGTCCACCTCCAGGTCGCAGACGGCCACGCGGCGGTTGTTGAACGGGGTGGAGTACAGCCGCATGACCTCCTTGAGGAAGCGCAGCGTGCAGGGAATACGCGCCATCGGCAGCGTGAGGATCTCCTCCTCCGACAGCACGCGGAATTCTTCTTCCACTTTCTGCCGCCACTCCGGGTACATCTGCAGCGCCAACAACAGGCAGGCAGCCATCATGCCGGGCACGCCGGAGATGGCGATCAGCTGCACGGTGACCAGATAGATGACCTTGTCCAGGCCGATCCGCGCCCGCAGGCCGAGCAGCGACTGCGTATAGTCCAGGGGCGCATGGCCATCGCGCAGGCGACGTTTGAGTTCGGCGCGGATCGCCCGGGATTCGCCGCGTCCGATGAAGAAATTGCGCGGCAGGTCGCGGGTGTGGATGACCTGCTCGACCTGGGTGGTGAACCGCAGCCGCAGCGCGCGCTCGACCGCTGCCTGTTCGCGGGTGGTGAGGCCATCGATGACCAGCGGGATCAGCGGCACGGACATCACCGACCACACCGCCGGCATGGCGTCGCCGTCGATGCCGCAGTGCGCATCGAGTGCCGCTCGCATCCTCGCCTGCAATGCGCGCAGCGTGTCCGGGCCGGTGAGATCGGCGCTGCGGGTGGCGATCAGGCTGCGCACCTCCGACCAGCGCACGCGCTCATGGCGGCGGAACAGGTCGGCCAGGGATTCAACAACGAACAGCTGCTCGGAATTCTGCTTGTCTACCCGGCCAGCCCGTTCGGGACAGAACACCCCGATGCCGCCGGTCTCCAGTTTCAGCACCGGGCCCTCGCGTTCCACCCGGGCCGCCAGGCGTTCGGCGGCGACGCCGCCCTCCTGTTTCACCATCCCTTCCATGCGCGCGTCTCCGGCAAGAAGGGACTCGAAGACGAGTCCCTTCGTCTTGCTACCGTTCAAACCCGGCGGAAAGCCGGGGAATCAGAACTCGATCCAGAGCGGCCAGGTATTCCACACACTGCTTTTTTCGTTCGGATGAATATTGAGGCTGACGCGCAATGCTCGGGCGAATCGTTTCATTTTCACTCCTTGGATTGCTGTGTGGTTTGCCAGGATTATCCTGACCGGCGTTTGATACCACAGGTATATGGCGCTGTCTAATACTCCGATAGTAAATGTGCATACGTCACATTTTCTCGGCGACTGCGGGTTAGCCGCGATAACCCACCGGCGCGGCCGGACAGCGCAAGGTGCTGCCCACGCACCGGGGATATTGCGAGCGGATGCGGGCGTGGCGGCAACCGGGCCGCCAGGGGGCGGTGCCAGCCTGTGCGCCTCGCGGCCGTGCTCAGTCCACGATCATGCTGTTGCGCTCCAGCAGCGCGTCGGCCAGCGCCTGGATCGCTTCGCGTTCCTGCACCCGCTCGCGCCACGCCACCGGGATGCCGTCCTCGCCCAGCAGGGCGCCAGCCAACTGGCCGACCACTGCCGCAGTGGTATCGGCGTCATCGCCGAGGTTGGCCGCGGCCAGCACCATGTCGGCAAACGTGTCGTGATGCGCAACGCACCACAGCGCCGCTTCCAGACTGTCCACCACGTAGCCGCTGCCACGGATCCGCTCGCGCGGCAGGTCGCGGTAGTGGCCGGCGGCGATGGCGCGCAATCGGTCGCCGGTCACCTCCACCGCCCGCAGGTCCAGCACGGCCGCCTTGCCCTGCCCCTGCAACGCGCGCTCGATGGCCACCGCAAGCAGGCGGCAGGCATCCAGGCACTCGAGCGCGGCATGGGTAGTGCGCGAACTCAGCACCGCCATGTCCTGCAGCTCGGCAGTGCCGGCATAGCGCAGCACCACCGGGGCCAGGCGCATGATCGAGCCGTTGCCGGCACTGGCCGGGTCAGGGTTGCCGGCCAGCGCCTGGCCACTGACCAGAAAGGTGTGCAGGGCCGCGCGCGTGGCCACGCCGATGTCGAAACAACTACCGGTCGAGCTCCAGTACCCGTGCTGGTACCAGTTGGCGTACCGGTTCATCTGGTCGCGCGGGTCGAAAACCTCGCAGCGCACCAGGCTCTCGGCCAGGCACATCGCCATCGAGGTGTCATCGGTCCATTGCCCCGGCTGCAACTCGAACGGGCCACCGCCGACCATGTCGGTCAACGGTTCGAAACTGCCGCGCGGCTTGAATTCCAGCGTGGTGCCCACCGCATCGCCACAGGCCAGGCCGAGCAGTGCGCCGCGATATCGATTCTGTATGTCCATGTCATTGCTCACAGGCAGGGTGAAACCGCATCCATACGGCTCAGGGCAGGGTGAACTTGCGCGCCATGCGCAGCGGCCACACCGAAGTGAACTGGGCGCCGCCGACCAGCCGATAGGCCGCCGACACGCTGCGCAGGACCCCGAGCCGTTCGAGCACGTCCTTGGCCCGGCGGAAGGTCGGGCGCGGGTCTGCGGTGAACATGAACAGGTTGATCTCCTTGGCGCTGACGTCATAGCCGTCCAGCGTCGCCGCACTGCCCAGGGCGGTGCCGAGTTCTGCTTCCAGGGTGGCCAGGAAGGCCTCGTCATCCAGCGACGCTCGCCAGAACTTGATCACAAGCTGGTAATCCATCGGGGGGCCTGTTTGTCGCGAAGGGAACCGCCAAGGTTACCCCTCCTTGGCCCCGATCGCCTCGCCGTGCGTGACTCGGGCAGCGGACGCACCGCGGCCCGGGCGTCATCGACAATCCCTTGATGCCATCGCCATCATGCTCGCTGCACTGCGCCCGGTCCCGGGAGCGCGAGGATTGCCATGACCAAGATCCCTTCGATGCTGTTGAGCGCGCTGTTCGCGCTGAGCCCGGCCCTGGCCGGCGCCGCCGACAAGGTCACCACCACGCCGGTGCAGTTTGCCAAGGGCGCCAGCAGCGCGACGCTGCGCGGCACGCTCGCCGGCTATGACACCGTGCGCTACACCGTGGCCGCGCGCGCCGGCCAGACCATGACGGTCACCCTGGGCGGCAGTGCCAATGCCAGCTTCAACGTGTTCGCCCCGGGCGTGGTCCCCGGCGAAGGCCAGGCCCTGGGCAGCAGCGACGAGAAGCGCCGTTGGACGGGCGCCCTGCCCGCCTCCGGCACCTATGTGGTACAGGTGTACCAGATGCGCGCGCAGGCGCGTCGGGGCGAAAAGGCCCCGCACACGCTGACGGTGGCCATCCGCTGATCCCGGCGCCGGCCCCGCCCGGCGCTTCCGGCTCTTTCACCGCAGGGACCTTGGGATGGACTTTCTCAAACTGCTCCGATCGCTCGAGGAGTTTCTCTACGAGCTCTGCACCTGGTTCCTGTTCTTCCCGCGCACGCTGTATCGGGTCGTGGTGCGTCCACGGCAGATGGCGCAGTACGTGCATACCGAGCTCACCCAGAAACTGGAGAACCAGTTCGACGATGCGATCAGCCCGCCGATGTTCCTGATGCTGGCGGTGCTGGTGGCGCACGGAGTGGAGCTGTTGATGCACCAGCAGGTGACCGGCACCGGGCAGTTGTCGCGCACCTTGTTCGGCAACGAGGAAGGCCTGCTGCTGTACCGCTCGATCACCTTCGCGGTATGGCCGCTGATCTGCAGCGTGCACCTGCTGCGGCGCAGGCAACGGCCGATCACCCGCGAGTCCCTGCGCGGCCCGTTCTTCGTGCAGTGCTACCTGACCGCTCCGTTCGCGGTGGCACTGTCCACCAGCATGGTGTTCGTGCGCCTGCCGGGGGAGCTGTCGACCCAGGCCGGCATTGTGGTCTCGGTGCTGTCGCTGCTCTGGTATGCGGTGGTGCAGGCCCGCTGGCTGAAGGCGACCCTGCAGCGCTCGTGGCTCAACACGGTCCTGTCGACGGCCTGGGTGCTGCTGCTGGGGATCGTCATCAACAGCCTGATCGGCTGGGCACTGCTGGCCACCTGAGCGTGCGGCAGTACCGCGGCGGCAGGATGCGCGTGAGACTGCCCTGCGCCGGCCGCTCCAGCCGCCAATGCGTGCAATTCCCCCCTGCCCCATTTCCGTGCGACCCTTCGGGAAACGTTTTCATGGGATGGAGGGATTCCAATGTTGTCTCGTTTTCGTCGTACCGCGCTGCTGGCGCTGATGGCCCTGTCACTGCCGGCCGGGCACGCCCTGGCCCAGACCGCCGCGCCGTTGCGGGTGATGTCCTTCAATGTGCGCACCCCGGTGGATACCGAGCCGGGCCGGCGCTGGGAAGATCGCCGCGAGGCGATGGTAGCCCTGCTGCGCGAGCAGCATCCGGCCGTGTTCGGCACCCAGGAGCTGGTGGAAAAGCAGGCCGAGTACCTGGTCGCGCACCTGCCCGGCTATCGCTGGTTCGGCGAGGGCCGTCGCGGCGGCGGGGGTGACGAGCACATGGGCGTGTTCTACGACAGCGGCCAGCTGACGGTGGTCGAATCGGGCAATTTCTGGCTGTCCGATACGCCGGACGTGGCCGGCAGCATCACCTGGGGCAACCTGATGCCGCGCATGGTGACCTGGGCGTTGTTCCAGCGCCAGGCCGATGGCAAGCGCTTCTACCTGCTCAACACCCACCTGCCCTACCGCGACGAAGACGAGCCGCGCCGGGTACTGGGCGCCAAGCTCATCACCCAGCGCCTGGCCACGCTGCCACGCGACGTCCCGGTGGTGGTCACCGGCGATTTCAACAGCGAGCCGGGCAGCACCACCTACCAGGCCTTCACCACCGCGCTGGCCGATGCACGAACGCTGGCCGCCAAGGTGGAGGGCCCGCGCCTGACCTTCCACGATTTCAGCGGCAAGCCGACCGTGGAACTGGACTGGATCCTGGTGCGCGGCTTCAGCGTGGACCGCTTCGGCACCCTGGACGACGCGCCCGGCGGCGTACTGCCCTCCGATCACTTCCCGGTGCAGGCCGAACTGCGCTTCCCGGCTGCCGCCGCTCCCTGAGCCGGCGCGTGTTGGCCGCCGCCACGCGCGCGCGCCGGCAACGGGCGGCCCGGCCGCCCGACCGCTGCGGGCGGGGCCGCCCTGCGCCAGCTCACGCGGCGTGGATGCCGGCAGTGCGATATAGCCGCATTCCGCACGGGGAGTTGAGACCATGGGCCACCGCAGCCGTCTTGCCGGATTCATCATCGACTGCCAGGACACGCCCGCCGACCAGGCGGCCGCGTTCTGGTCGGCCGCGCTGGGCTATCGGGCCACGTTGGCCTATCGCGAAGAAAACGCCGAATACGCCGACCTGGAGGGCGCGCCAGCGGGGTTGAACGTGGAGGTGCAGCGGGTCCAGCACGCCTCGCGCGTGCATCTGGATATCGAGAGCGATGACATCGATGCCGAAGCCGCGCGGCTGGAGGCGCTCGGTGCCCGGCGGATCGGCTTCGTCAAACGCTGGTGGGTGATGGAAGCGCCGACCGGTCATCGTTTCTGCATCGTGCGCATGCGCGAGGAGGACGGGCGCGCCCCGGCCAACCACTGGGACTGAGTCAATAACGGCGGGACCGATGCTCCTGGCCCAGCAGGCGGCATAGCGCCAGGTGCTGGTCGCGGGCCTGGCAGATGCGTGCCACCAGCGCGATGAACACGCCGACCAGCAGCACCCCGAGGTCGAGCAGTGGATCGGGAAGGCGGCCAAAGCCCAGCGCGGCAACCAGCGCGGCGATCACCAGCAGCACCACCACCCCCGGCGACAGCGCCGCCTGCGCATGCCGGCTGACACTCATCGCGCACAACCAGCGCTCACGTCCGCTCATGCGGTCTCTCCCCTGAAAAGGAGAATCTTGTACCACCCGGATTGATGCTTGTTCAGTGGCAAAGCCGCCAATGGCGGCATTGCCCAGCACCGATCGCGGCAAACTCCGACGATGCTCACACGGGAGGACGGCCCGGCCGTCCTCCCGCGCGCCGTCAACGCAGCGTGCCGGCCACCGCCGGCGGCGCCGCATCCTGCTGCTGGCCCCACCCGCCCAGGGCCTTGTAGACCCCGACCACGCTCACATTGACCGTGGATTCGGCGGCCGCCAAGGCATCGTCGGCGGCCAGCTGGGTGCGTTGCGCATCGAGCAGGGTCAGGAAGTCCTCCGACCCCTCGCGATAGCGGATCTGCGCCAGCTGTTCGGCACGCCGCGCCGCCTGCGCCTGCTCGGCGACGATGCCCAGGCGGGCCTGCTGCTTGGCGTAACGGGTCAACGCGTTCTCGGTGTCTTCCAACGCCAGCAGCACCGTCTTCTCATACTCGGCGGCCACGCCATCGGCCTGGGCCTTGCTGGCGCGCAGGCGCGCCCGCACGGTGCCGAAATCGAACGCGGCCCAGCTGATCGACGGGGTCACCGACCAGGCCTTGTTGGCGCCGTTGACCAGGCCGCTGGCATCGCCGGACAGGAAGCCGACGAACCCGGTCAGGCTGATCCGCGGGAACAGATCGGCCGTGGCCACGCCGACCCGGGCCGTGGCGGCGGCCAGGCGGCGCTCGGCACTGCGCACGTCGGCACGCTGGCGCAGCAGGTCGGTGGTGTCACCCAACGGCAGCTGCGTGGCGTAGGCCGGTACTTCACGCGGCTGCAGCAACCCGTCCAGCGCGTCCGGGCGCTGCCCCAGCAGCACCGCCAGGCGGTGCCGCGACTGCACTTCGGCCACTTCCAGCAGCGGGATGTCCGCCTCGATCGCCTTCAACCGCGCACGGCTGCTCTGCACGTCCAGTTCGCTGCCGGCGCCCAGCTCCCAGCGCGCTTCGGTCAGGCGCTGGGTATCGCGCAGGTTGACCAGGGTGCGCTTGGCCACGTCGATGCGCTTCTGGGTACCGCGCAGTTCGAAGTAATTGCGCGCCACTTCGGCGGCCACGGTGACCTGGGCATCGGCGAGGTTGTCCTGCTCGGCACCGAGGTCGGCACGCGCCGCTTCGGCGGCACGGCGCTGGCGACCGAACAGGTCCAGCTCCCAGCCGGCGTCGAAGCCAAGCTGGTAGGTCTCGCTGAACACCCGCTCGCCGCCCACGGTGGCGTCAGGCTGCTTGCGGCGGTCGTAGCTGCCGCCACTGGTGACGTGCGGCAACTGGTCCAGCCGCTGTTCGACGAACACCGCGCGCGCTTCGCGGACGCGGGCCATCGCGATGCGCAGGTCCAGGTTGTCGCCGAGTGCGTCATGCACCAGCTGTTCCAGCACCGGGTCATCGAACTGCGCCCACCAGCTGGCCACCGGCGAGGTGGTGCTGAACACCGGCGCGGCGGCGCCCTGCAGGGTCACCGGCGTAGCCGGTGGCGCCTGGTAGTTGGGGCCGACGCTGACGCAGCCGGCCAGCAGGGCGCTGGTCACGGCCACGGTCAACAGGCGGATCACCATGGCAGCACCTCGCCCAGGTAGGTGAAGCTGCCATTGGGGCCGTCGGCACCGATCAGCGCCATGCCCACGCTCGAGCGCGCGCCTTCGCTGATTTCGATCTCGCCTTCGCCGCCATTCATGTCGGTCTTCACGTAACCCGGGTGCACGGTGTTGACCTTGGTGGTGCCCTCGCGCAGCTCATAGGCCAGCTGCACGGTCCAGGCATTCACCGCGCTCTTGGAGGCGTTGTAGGCCGGCACGGCAAAGCCGTAGATCGGCGAGCCCGGCTGGCTGTGCAGGGTCAACGAGCCCAGGATGCTGGACACGTTGACGATGCGGCCGGCCGGCGAGGCATTGATCAGCGGCAGGAACGCCTGGGTAACGGCGATCACCGCGAACACGTTGGTGTCGAAGGTATCGCGCCAGGTCTGCAGGGTCTGCGCCGACGGGGCCAACTTGATGTCATCGAGCAGGATGCCGGCGTTGTTGACCAGGATGTCCAGGCGGCCGTGACGCTCGGTCACGGTCTGCACGGCGGCGGCAATGCTGGCCGCATCGCCGACGTCCAGCTGGATCGCCTCCACCGGCAGGCCTTCGGCCTGCAGCTTCAGCGCTTCGGCCACGGCGACGTCGCGCTTGCGCCCGGCCAGCAGCGTGTGCACGCCGGCCTGGGCCAGCTGGCGGACCGTTTCCAGGCCGATGCCGCGGGTGGCACCGGTGACCAGGGCGATCGTTTGGGTAGCGGTATTCATATGAAAAACCTCGCGGGGGAAGGAATCAGTGGTGGATGGTCGGTTCGCCGTGGGTCACCAGCTGCCCGCCGCCATTACGGCTGACGAACTTGCGCAGGGCCACGTAGAACACCGGGGTCAGGAACAGGCCGAACAGGGTGACGCCCAACATGCCGGCGAACACCGTGATACCGGTCACCGAGCGGACTTCCGCACCGGCGCCATGCGAGATCACCAGCGGGATGGTGCCGGCGATGAACGCGATGGAGGTCATCACGATCGGGCGCAGACGCAGGCGGCACGCTTCCAGTGCAGCCTCCACGATGCCCTTGCCGCCCATTTCCAGCTCCCGGGCGAACTCGACGATCAGGATGGCGTTCTTGCATGCCAGGCCCATCAGCACCACCAGGCCGACCTGCACGAACACGTTGTTGTCACCGCCGGTCATCCACACGCCGAACAACGCAGACAGCAGGGTCATGGGGACAATCAGGATCACCGCCAGCGGCAGCGACCAGCTTTCATACAGCGCGGCCAGCACCAGGAACGCCAGCAGGATCGCCACCGGGAACACAACGAAGGCGGCCTTGCCCTGGGTGGCCTGCTGGTAGCTCAGGTCGGTCCATTCGGTGGCCATGCCCACCGGCAGCACCTTGGCGGCGATGGCGGTGAGGTTGTTCATCGCTTCGGCCGAGGACAGCAGGCGCGGGTCGGCTTCACCGGCCAGGTCGGCGGCCGGGTAACCGTTGAAGCGCAGCACCGGGTCCGGGCCGAAAGTTTCCTTGACGGTGACCATCGAGCCGATCGGCACCGTCTCGCCGCGGTCGTTGCGGGTCCGCAGCTTGCCGATGTCCTCCACGCTGTCACGGAACTGGCCGTCGGCCTGGGCGATCACCTGCCAGGTACGACCGAACTGGTTGAAGTCGTTGACGTAGGACGAGCCCAGGTAGGTCTGCAGGGTGTCGAACAGCTCGGTCAGCTGCACGCCCTGGGCCTTGGCCTTGACCCGGTCCACTTCGGCATCCAGCTGCGGCACGTTGGCCTGGTAGCTGGTGATCGGGAAGGCCATGCCCGGGGTCTGCGCGACCGCACCCTGCATCGACTGCACCGCGTTCTGCAACGCGCCGTAGCCCAGGTTGCCACGGTCCTGGATGAACATCTGGTAGCCATTGCCGTTGCCCAGGCCCAGGATCGGCGGCGGCATCATCGCGAAGGCGAAGCCTTCCTGCAGCCCGGCGATCTTCTGGTTGATCTCGGCGTTGATCTGCGCGGCGGTACGGCCATGACGCTCGTTGAACGGCTTGAGCGGGATGAACGCCACGCCGGTGTTGGGCGTGTTGGTGAACTGCAGCGCGTTCAGACCCGGGAAGGAGATGGTGTGGGCCACACCGTCGGTCTCCTGGGCGATCTTGGCGACCTTGCGCAGCATTTCATCGGTGCGGGCGATCGAGGAGCCTTCCGGCAGCTTCACGCCGGCGATCAGGTACAGCTTGTCCTGGGTCGGGATGAAGCCCGGCGGCACCAGCTTGAAGATGAAACCGGTACCCACCAGCAGCACCGCATACACCACGAACACCGCCCCACGGCGACCGAGGATCTTCGACACGCCACGCTCGTACTTTTCCGAGCTGGACTTGAAGAAGCGGTTGAACGGGCGGAACACCCAGCCGAACAGACGGTCGATGATGCGGGTCGGGGCATCCTTCGGCGCGCCATGCGGCTTGAGCAGGCGCGCGGCCAGGGCCGGCGACAGGGTCAGCGAGTTGATCGCCGAGATCACCGTGGAGATGGCGATGGTGACCGCGAACTGCTTGTAGAACTGGCCGGTGACACCGGACAGGAACGCCATCGGCACGAACACGGCGCACAGCACCAGCGCGATCGCGATGATCGGGCCGGACACTTCACGCATCGCCTGATGCGCGGCGGCCATCGGGGTCAGGCCTTCCTCGATGTTGCGTTCAACGTTTTCCACCACCACGATCGCATCATCGACCACGATGCCGATGGCCAGCACCAGGCCGAACAGGCTCAGCGTATTGATCGAGAAGCCCAGCAGGTACAACGCACCGAAGGTACCCACGATGGACACCGGCACGGCGATCAACGGAATGATCGAGGCGCGCCAGGTCTGCAGGAACAGGATCACCACCAGCACCACCAGCGCGATGGCTTCCAGCAGGGTGGAGACCACCGCCTTGATCGAGTCGCGCACGAAGATGGTGGTGTCATACACCGCCTCGTACTTCACATCGTCCGGCATGGTCTTCTGCATTTCGTCCATGCTGGCCATCACCGCATCGCGGATCTCCAGCGCGTTGGCGCCGGGGGCCTGGAAGATGCCGATGCCGACCGCGTTCTTGCCGTCCAGCTGCGAGCGCAGGGTGTAGTCGCCAGCACCCAGTTCCACGCGGGCCACGTCGGCCAGGCGCACCACTTCACCGTCGGTACCGCTCTTGAGCACGATGTCGCCGAACTCCTTCTCGCTGCGCAGGCGGCCCTGGGCATTGATCAGGGTCAGGAACTGGCTGTTGGGCATCGGCTCGGCGCCGAGCTGGCCGGCCGAGACCTGCACGTTCTGCTCGCGCATCGCACGCACCACGTCGCTGGCGGTCAGGCCGCGCGCGGCGACCTTGTCCGGGTCCAGCCAGGCGCGCATGGCGTAGTCGCCACCACCGAAGATCTGCGCATCACCCACGCCCTGGATACGCGCCAGCGCGTCCTTGACGTGCAGGCGGGCGTAGTTGCGCAGGTACAGGGTGTCGTACTTGCCGTTGGGCGAGGTCAGGTGCACCACCATCAGGAAGGTGGGCGACTGCTTCTGGGTGGTGACGCCCTGGCGCCGCACATCCTCGGGCAGGCGCGCCTGCGCCTGGGCGACGCGGTTCTGCACCTTCACCGCCGCATCGTCCGGGTCGGTGCCCGGGCGGAAGGTGATGGTCATCTGCAGCACGCCGTCGGAGCCGGCCACCGACTTGAGGTAGATCATGCCCTCAACGCCGTTGATCGCCTCTTCCAGCGGGGTGGCCACGGTCTCGGCGATCACCTTGGGGTTGGCACCGGGGTACACGGTGCGCACCACCACCGACGGCGGCACCACTTCCGGGTACTCGCCGATGGGCAGCATCGGAATGGAGATCAGGCCGGCGGCGAAGATCACGATCGACAACACCGCCGCGAAAATCGGCCTGTCGATGAAGAAACGGGAAAAGTCCATGGGTGGATTCCTGGGGTTTCACCAACGCCGGCGTGCACGACCCCGGCCGCTGTCGCAGGCGACAGCGGTGGCGGGCTCCCCTGCACGGGGCGATGGCAGTCACGGTAGAGCCGACCGTTGGTCGGCTGCTATGTAGAACCGACGGTCAGTCGGCTGCCCTTCAATTCTTTGCAACCGCCGGCGCAGCTACCGGCGCGGCCGCCGGCTGCATCGCCACGACCTTGGCCTGCACCGGCATGCCGGGCATGAAGACCTTCTGCACGCCGTCGATGATCACCCGGTCGCCGGCCTTCAGGCCCTGCTGCACGATGCGCAGGCCTTCGGCGGGACGCCCGAGGGTGATGTCACGACGCTGCGCCTTGCCGTCCTTGTCGACCACGTAGACGTACTTGCGGTCCTGGTCGGTGAGCACGGCCTTCTCGTCGATCAGCATGGCCTGGAACTGGCCGCTGCCGAGCAACTGCACGCGGGCGAACAGGCCCGGGGTGAAGGTGCGGTCGGCGTTGTCCAGCAGCGCACGCACGCGGATGGTGCCGGTGCTGCGGGTCACCTGGTTGTCCAGGAAGTCGACCTTGCCTGCGTGCGGGTAGCCGTCTTCGCCGGACAGCCCGACCTTGACCGGCAGGTCGCTGTCGCGCTCGCTCGGGCGCTCGCCCTTGCGTGCCATCTGCGCGTAACGCAGGAAGGTGCTCTCATCGGCATCGAAGTAGACGAACACGGTATCCAGCGACACCAGCGTGGTCAGCACGCTGGCACTGTCGCCGGCGGTGACCAGGTTGCCGGCGGTGACCATCGCACGGCCGGCGCGGCCGTTGATCGGCGCACGCACCTTGGTGAACTCCAGGTTCAGGGCGGCTGCATCCAGCGCCGCCTGCGCGGCCTGCACGCTGGCACCGGCCTGGTCGGCCGCGGCGCGCCGCTGTTCCCAGGTTTCGGTGGAGATCGCCTGCTGCTCGGAGAGCTTCCTGGCGCGGTCCGATTCGCTGCGCGCCAGGGTGGACTGGGTGCGGGCGCGGGCCAGTTCGGCGCGGGCACGGTCGTACTCGGCCTGGTAACTGCGCGCGTCGATGGTGAACAGCACATCGCCCTTCTTCACTTCGTCGCCTTCGACGTAGTTGACCTTGTCGATGTAGCCGGACACGCGCGGGCGCAGTTCGACGCTCTGCACCGCTTCGACGCGGCCGCTGAACTCGTCCCACTGGCTGACCGGCTTGACCAGCACCGGCGCGGCGCTGACCGACGGCGGCGGCGGCATGCCGGCTTCTTCGGCGTGGCCGCCACTGCAGGCGGCCAGTACGGCGGCGGCGAGGATCGACACGCCGGCCATGGCCAGCCGTCGGGTGAAACGATGCGGAGTGGAGTGGGTGGAAGTCATGACATGCATCCGTACGGAGGGGTGGTGATACGAAATCGGGGGAAGGCCGAACGTGGGTGGCGCATCCTGGGACCTGAACCTAGGTCAAGGTCAAGCGGTGCCGGCGGTATCGCGTGACATCGGGGGAGGCCAATCCTGGTGCAGCAGGCCACGCGGCAGTTCGGCATCGCGCGCATCGCAACGTACGATCGCGCGGTTGTCGGTACAGGTATCGAGCAGGGAGACCAGCCGGCGCCCGACCAGCAGCGCGCTCGGCCACTCGATGCAGGCATTGGCCGCGTTGGTGGGCGTGCACACCGGGTTGCACACCTCCAGCATCTGCGCGCGCACGCCCAGCGCCTGCGCTTCCTGGTGCAGCACCTGCGCGTACATGCGCGTAGTGGACATGGTGATGGACGACTCGCCGTGGCCGGCCCACGGCTTGAAGCCGGCCGGGCCGCCGATCAGCACATAGCGGCGGGCCGGGCCACCGCCGCGCAGCAGCGGCAGCAGGTGGCGCCCGGCATGTACGTGCGGCATCACGTCGGCCTGCAGGGCCTGCAGCAGTGCATCGCCGCTGCGATCGGTGACCCGGCCGCGGTTGTAGGGGCCGCCCATTGCATCGACCACCGCCGCCAGCGGGCGCCGGCGTTGTGCCAGGCGCTCGGCCAGCGCCTGCGCCGAGCCGTCATCGCCGAGCGAGCCGAGCAGGGTCTCCAGCCCCGGCTCGTCGGCAAACTGTTCCTGCAGGGCTGCCAGCCGACCGGGGTCGCGGCCGACCACCAGGACCGGGCTGCCGGCCTCCAGCAGCGCAGCCACGATGCCCTGGCCGACACTGCCGGTGCCACCCAGGACCAGGACCTCGGGGGCCAGCATCCCACTCATGGGACTTTCACTCCCGCCGCCGGGATAATCCCAATTCGACCCAGTCGGTCCAGATGGCGGGCGCCCAGCCGCAGGCTACCGCCCCGCTGCAGGTTGGCGGGCGGGGTGAACTCGCGGAAAGCCTTGTGGGAGAACGCCGAGGGGCGCTTCTCGACGGTCATGGCCAGCTCCAGCGGGGTCGTGCGGCCGCCGAGCACGCGGCCAAGAATGTTCCGCAACCACATGGTTGTCGTCCTTCATTTCGGGAATGGCGCCAGATTAGCCCCCAAACTCCCCCTTGATTAGTCCGGATTAAGGGGAATAATCGTCCCGTACCCGGCACAATCTTTCGGGCACCCTATCCCCTCCCCCGACTTCGGATCCGTCATGGCACACGATCTCAACGACACGCTGATCTTCGTCAAGGTGGTCGAGCAAGGCAGCTTCATCGCCGCCGCGACCGCGCTCGGGCTGCCCAAGACCACGGTCAGCCGCAAGGTGCAGGAACTGGAGACGCGCCTGGGCGCGCGCCTGCTGCACCGGACCACCCGCCGGCTGGGCCTGACCGAGGCCGGCTCGGTCTACCACGAGCATTGCCAGCGCATCGCACGCGAACTGGAAGAAGCCGAAGGTGCGGTCAACCAGTTGCAGTCCGGCCCGCGTGGCTGGCTGCGCTTCACCGTGCCCTACTCGATCGGCATTACCTGGATCGCGCCGCTGCTGGGCGAGTTCCATGCGCAGTACCCGGAAATCCAGCTGGACATGCACCTGGGCAACGAGAAGCTGGACCTGATCGCCGGCGAAGCCGACCTGGCCCTGCGCGTGGGCACCCTGCCCGACTCCAACCTGGTCGCGCGCAAGCTGGGCAGCCTGCGCACGCAGGTGTTTGCCAGCCCGGCCTACATCGAACGCTACGGCGAGCCGCTGCACCCGGACGAGCTGCAGTTCCACCGCATCCTGGCCATGCGCAAGGCGCGCAACATCAACAACAACCGGTTCTTCTGGCAGTTGGGCGAAAACGGCGGCGACCTGCGCGACTTCCCGGTCAACCCGCTGCTGGTGGCCAATGATCCGTCGGCGTTGAACGGCGCGCTGGTCTGCGGCGAAGGGCTGCTGCTCACCGGCGATGTGATGGCAAAGCCATTCGTGGAATCGGGCATGGTGCGGCGCGTGCTCGCCGGCTGGACCGGGCCTGAAGTGGACTTCAACGCGGTGTTCGCCGGCGGCCGCCTGGTCTCGCCGAAGGTGCGCGCGTTCGTCGATTTCCTGGTGGCCAAGCTCGACTTCGACGCCAACTACATGCTGGCGCAGTGCCCGAACGCGAAGTTCGCCAAGCAGAAGAGTGCGCAGGCCGAGGAAGAACTGCAGGCCACCGGCAAGCGGATCCTGGAGACGGTGACAGCCAACTGAGGCGGCCGCATCCACCGCCCGGTGGAAGGACAGCCACCCTTACGTGACGCCGCCTGCGGGCGGCGTTGTCGTATCCGGCCCAATGCGCGCGGATTGTCGTAACCGGCATGCTTGCATCGCGCATCCATCGCATTGATGCGCGTGCGCTGAGCGCGACGTGCATCACGGCTTGCGTCAGCCCAATGGAAGGTTTGCCCAACCACGTCACAGTGCGCGCCATCCTCGCGAACCATTACCCACCTCTGCTGTCTACGCAGCGTTAGGGTCCGCCCCACTCGACCTGGCCAGCCCGGCCAGGCGTACTGGAGGTGACCCGATGCAGTATCCGTTCCGCGCGCGCAGCATCCAGCCGCGCAAGACCACCCTGTGCCTGCTGCTGGCAGCGATGCTGGCGCCACTTCCCGTACTGGCCCAGAGCACGGTGGGCGACATCCTCGGCCACGCGCCGGATGCGGCCGGTGGCAGCGTCCAGATCCGGCACGTGGACGCCGGCACCTCGCGCGAGGCGCGGATCCAGCCGGACGGCCGCTTCCGTCTGCCCGCGCTGGCCACCGGCCCGTACGAGGTCCGCATCACCCGCGCCGATGGCAGCACCGAACAGCGTCAGGTGACGGTGGTGGCCGGCCAGACCGCCCAGGCCGATTTCGCCAGGGCGGCCACGCTGGATGCGGTCAACGTGCGCGCCAGTGGCGTGGCACCGATCGATCTGGGCAGCGTGGAAACGCGCACCACCTTCACCGCCGAGCAGCTCAACGCACTGCCTGTCGCGCGCGATGTCACCAGCATCTCGCTGCTTACCCCGGGCACGGTGGCCAGCAGCAGCTTCTTTGGCCCTGCGTCCTTCGGCGGTGCCTCGGCGGCGGAGAACAGCTACTACATCAACGGCTTCAACGTCACCAACCTGTTCGACAGCCTGTCCTTTGCCGAGGTGCCGTTCCAGGCCATCGACCAGCTGGATGTCCAGACCGGTGGCTACGGTGCGCGCTACGGGTTCTCCACCGGCGGGGTCACCAGCGTCAACGTCAAGCGCGGTACCAACACCTGGAAAGGCGGCTTCAGCTGGACCACCACGCCGGACGCGCTGCGCGAGAATGCACCGGACACCCTGCGCAGCGATGGCAGCATCCTGCGTTCGTACGATCGCAACAGCCGCTCCGAGGACGTAGCCAGCGCGTGGGTGGGCGGCCCGCTGATCGAAGACACGCTGTTCGTGTTCGCGCTCGGCAGCCTGACCCGCTCGGACAGCACGACCTTCGCCGGGCGCACCGCCAGCGGCCCGCGCGCCGCCGCCGATCCGGACACGCCGGTGGCACCTACCTCGCTGTCGGCGTCGGCGCAGGACTACCGTTCGCGCGATCCCTATTGGCTGCTGAAGCTGGACTGGTACCTCAACGACCAGAACCACCTGGAGTACACCGGCCTGGACAACCGCCGGCGCTACCACTACGACTACTACGATGCGGACTACAGCAGCGCCCAGCCCGATGCCGAGCCGGCCCGGGGCGACTATCGCGGGCGCCGGGAAGGCCGCGCGGGCGGCACCACCCATGTGTTCAAGTGGACCAGCCAGCTCACCGACGACCTGACCGCCAGCGTGCAGCACGGCCGCATGCGCAACCACAACGGCGAGTACACCCTCAGCCCCGATGGCCGGCGCGGCGACTACGATGGCGATATCAATGCCGCCGACGGTGACTGCCCGTACGTGATCGACCGCGTCCTGGGCAAGCAGGTCGGTTGCGCGGTCGCCAGCCAGCTGGGTCTGCGCAGCGGCAGCGACGAGCGGCGCAGCACCCAGGCCGATCTGGTCTGGCAGGTGGGCAACCACCAGCTGGGCGCCGGCTACAGCAGCGAAGACTGGACCTCCGTGCAGGGCACGGCGTACTCCAGCGGAGCGTACTGGAACCTCTACGCCAACTACGCCCAGCGCATCAACTTCCGCACCGGCGGTGCGATCGGCGTCAAGCAGGCCTCCTGGTACCTGGAAGACCACTGGCAGGTGACCGACCGGCTGATGCTGTACGCCGGGTTGCGCAACGACTCCTTCGACAACCGCAACGGCAGCGGGGCCACCTTCGTCAAGCAGGACAACATCTGGCAGCCGCGACTGGGCGTGTCGTGGGACCCCACCGGGGAGGGCGACAGCAAGCTGTATGCCTCGCTGGGCCGCTACTCGCTGCCGATCGCCGCCAACGTTGCCCTGCGCGCGGCCACCGCGTCGTACTACACGATGGACTACTTCACCTACGACGGCTACGACCCGGTGACCGGCAAGCCCAACATTACCGGCGCTTACCGCGATGGCAGCGCCGATGCGGTGGTCAACGGGGCCGATGGCAGCACGCCCAACCCGCGCGCGGTCGCCTCGAAGGGCCTCAAGCCCTACACCCAGGACGAGCTGATCCTCGGCTACCAGCGCCAGTTGCGCTCGGACACCCACTGGGTGGATGGGTGGACCCTGGGGGCCAAGCTGACCCTGCGCCGGATCAACCAGGTGATTGATGACACCTGCGATGCGCGCGCGTTGTACAACGCCGCCAAGGCGGCCGGTTACGACGTCTCGCACTGGGACAGCGAATGGGAGGTGCCCAGCGGCCTGCCCGGCTGCTGGCTGTACAACCCGGGCAGCGACCTGGTGCTGGACATCGACGTGGATGGCGACGGTACCCCGGACAGCGTCCGCGTACCGGGCCAGGAACTGGGGCCGAAGGCCAAGCGCCGCTACACCGCCCTGACCCTCTCGGCGGACAAGCGCACCGAACGCTGGTATGCGAGCGCCAGCTACACCTGGGCGAAGTTGCACGGCAACTACGAGGGCCTGGTCAAGAGCACCAACGGCCAGGACGATACCGGGACCACCTCGGACTTCGACTTCCGCGAACTGTCCTACGGCGCCGACGGCTACCTGTTCAACGATCGCCGGCACAGCCTCAAGCTGTTCGGCAGCTACCAGTTGAGCCCGGAGTGGCAGCTTGGTGCCAACCTGCTGGTGCAGTCGGGCACGCCGATCAGCTGCCTGGGCGGCGGCAACGGCACGTTCAATACCGAGTTCGGCTACCGCGGCGTGTTCCACACCTGCAACGTCGGCGAGGATGACATCTCCCGGGTGGGCAGCAGTGGCCGCACGCCGTGGACGGCCACGTTCAACCCCAACGTGGTCTATTCGCCCGCCGCGCTGCCGGGGCTGAGCGTGCAGTTGTCGGTGCTCAACCTGTTCAACTCGGTCAAGCCGGTCCAGGTGTACGAGACGCGCTACGACGTCAACGCCGCCGGAACCGTCACCGATTACTTCAACTACGGCAAGGCGCGTTACAACACCACGCCGCGTTACGCACGGCTGCAGGTGCAGTACGACTGGTGAGGAATGCGCAGGGCCCGCGCAGGGTGAATTGACCAGCGGCCGGCATCCGCCACCGCCGGCAGGTGCCGACCGTTGGTCGGCACGGGCCCGCGAATGGGCGGGCGTTTCATGGCGTACCGGCCAACGGCCGGTACCTACAAAAAATGCCGCCTGAAGGGCGGCATTTTTGCTCCGGCCGGCGGCCGGAGCCGTAACGCTGCGCGTTACTGACGCAGCGGAATCACGCGGATTTCCACGCGGCGGTTCTGCGCGCGGCCAGCCTCGGTGCTGTTGTCGGCGATCGGATAGGCCTTGCCGGCGCCCAGGGTTTCGATGCGTGCGCTCTGCACGCCCTGCGCGCTGAGGTAGGCGGCGACCGAGTCGGCGCGCTCCTTGGACAGGCGGTTGTTGACCGCATCGCCGCCGACGCTGTCGGTATGGCCGACCACCTCGATCATGGTCTGGTTGTACTCGGCCAGGGTGCTGGCCACGCCGTTGAGCGAGCCGTAGAACTGCGGCTTGAGGGTGGACTTGCCGAAGTCGAAGGTGATGCCGTCCGGCAGGTTCAGGGTGAGGTTGTCGCCATCGCGCGATACGTCGATGCCGGTGTTGGCGGTACGTTCGCGCAGGGCGCGCTCCTGGCGGTCCTGGTACTGGCCGATCGCCGCACCGCTGAGCGCACCGATACCGGCGCCGATCATCGCGTGCTGGCGGCGCTCGGTGGCGCTGTTGCCACTCAGCAGGCCGGCGGCCACACCCACGGCGGTACCGATCAGTGCATTGCGGCCGGTCTTGTTCTGCTGCTGGGTCGGATTGCCGTACGGGTCGGACTGGACGTACGAGCCACCGGTGGCGCAGGCCGACAGGGCGGCGGCGGTCAGCAGGGCCAGGGCCACGTTACGGGGTGCGGATCGGATCATGGTGTTCTCCTTGGTTACCGGACAACCGGCTTGCGAGCGCCCAGAGGATAAACAGCCCAACGCGATGCCGACATGATGACCCGCTTGCCCGTCTTCTCCGCGTTCAGGTTACCGGCCCGAACCGGCGACGGCGGCGTTACGCGCCGCCGGTGCGCCGATAGGCGGCCAATGCCGCATCCCGCCCGGCGGCCAGGTCCACCAGCGGCAGCGTCGGATACCCCGGGGCATGCGCGGCCAGCAGCTGGGGGTGTTGCCAGGGGGCGAACCGGGCCTTCAGCGGCAAGCCCGCCAGTTCCGGCACCCAGCGGGTGATGTAGCGCGCCTGCGGGTCGAACTTCTCCGACTGGGTGACCGGGTTGAAGATGCGGAAGTACGGTGCGGCATCGGCGCCGGTACCGGCCACCCACTGCCAGCCCATGGTGTTGTTGGCCAGGTCGGCATCCACCAGGGTGTCCCAGAACCAGCGCGCGCCTTCCAGCCAGTGCTGGCGCAGGTGCTTGCACAGGAAGCTGGCCACCAGCATCCGTACCCGGTTGTGCATGTAACCGGTGGCCCACAGCTCGCGCATGCCCGCATCGATGATCGGGATGCCGGTGCGCCCCTGCTGCCATGCCTGCAGCTGGGCCGGGTTGGGCGCGGCCCAGGTGAAGCCATCGAAGCGCGGGTTGAGGTTGTGCGCGGTGGTCTGCGGGAAGTGATGCAGCAGGTGATAGGAGAATTCGCGCCAGCCCAGTTCGCGGATGTAGCCGTCGATGTCGGCATCGCGGCTGGCGCTGCGCTCGCCCTGCAGGCGCTGCACGATCTGCCACGGCGCGATCTCGCCAAAGTGCAGGTGCGGGGACAGCAGCGAGGTGCCCACGCGATCGGGCAGGTCGCGCTGCTGGCGGTAGCCGTTGAGCGCGCCGTCGATGAAAACTGCCAGCGCCTCGTGCGCGCCGGCTTCGCCCGGCTGCCAGTGCGGCCAGAACTGCGCATCCCACGGCAGCGTGGCGGCCAGGCCGAGCGTCTGCAGGGCCACGCCGTGCACGTCGTGCCGGGGCAACGCCGGCGGTGCCGCGCGCGGCAGCGGGGGCTGCAGGCGGGTGAGCGCATTGCGCCAGTACGGGGTGAACACCTTGTACGGACCGCCCTGCAGGGTGGCCACGTCCCAGGGCTCGAGCAGCAGGCTGCCGTTGTGGCTGCACGCGTCGATGCCCTGCTCGCGCAGCTCGCGCTTGATCCGTGCGTCGCGCGGCTGGGTGGCCGGCTCGTACTTGCGGTTCCAGTGCACCGCCACCGCACCGGTCTGCGCGATCAGCCGTTCCAGTTCGGCCTGGCTGTCGCCGTGACACAGCACCAGCGCCGAGCCCCGCGCACGCAGGTCGGCGTCCAGTGCGGCCAGCGAGCGGTGCAGCCACGCGTTGGAGGCGCCGCCGGGCGCCCAGTCGCCCTCCTCGTGCGGCGCATGGATGTACACCGGCACCGGCACGTGGCCGGCATCCAGCGCGGCCTGCAGGGCCGGGTTGTCCTGCAGGCGAAGATCACGACGAAACCACACCAGCGCTACCGACACGACGACCGCCCGGAAAAATCCACCAGCGTGCATGATAGCCAGCGCCGGTGAAGGACACGCACGCCGGCACGGTGCAGACCGTTTGTGCGGTCGTTCGCGGGCCGCTAGGCTGGCGCTCCCCGCCTTGGATCGATGCCCGTCATGCACCCATTGCACGCTGCCTTTTCCCGCTTCGGGCCGCTGCGCCCGCAGCCTGCCGACCCGTGGCAAGGCGACATGCCCCTGCCGCCGGCGGTGGCCGCGTTCTACCAGCAGATCGGACCCTGGGGCGAGACCCTGCATGCCCACGTCGGGCCGGTGGGCATCGACGTGCCCGGGGTGGGCGTGTCGTTTGCGCCGCTGCATCGGCTGTGGTCGCGACAGGCCGGGTATCGATGGCAGGGCGACAGTGGCGAGCGTCTGCAGGACTGGCCGGGGCACTGGCTGGTGATCGCCGACCAGAATGCCGACCCCTTCATCTTCGACGCCGACAGTGGCCAGGTCCTGTTCGCCCGGCATGGCGGCGGCACGTGGGACGCAGCGCCACTGGCTCCGGACCTGGACACCTTCCTGGCCGCCCTCGCCGCCGTGGGCACGGTGTACCTGGACGCCGAGGAGGACCTGGAAGACGAGGACGGCGAGCTGCGCCCGGAGCATCGCGCCGCCGCGCTGCAGGCCGTGGCGCAGGTGCTGGGCGACGCCGGGGCGGCTGAGGACTTCTTCGACACGCTGGAGTGGTGAGAACAGGCATGGCCAGGCCGCAACGGGCGGCGGCCTTCGCGCGCCGACCATGTGGCGTGCACCGGCTTTGCACGCGGCCGCGCCCAAGGTAGCCCGGTGCCACGACCGGCACCTCCCTTGATGCCCTGGATGCTGCCGCCATGACCGCCTTTGCGCCCGCTGTTGCCTACTCGCCCGCGCTGGAACAGCGCGAGCCGGACGAAGAAGCCACCATCGCGGCGCTGGCCACGCTGTTCACCGACATGGCCAGCACCGTGGCCAGGCACGAGGGCCATGCGCACCGTGCGGTGCATGCCAAGGGGCATGCGCTGCTGCGCGGTCGCTTCCAGGTCCTGCCTGATCTTCCCGCCGAACTGGCCCACGGATTGTTTGCCCGCGCCGGGGCCTACGATGCCCTGGTGCGGCTCTCATCGCCGCCGGCCGAGCAGTTGCCGGACAATGTGTCCACACCGCGCGCGATGGCGGTAAAGATCCTGGGCGTGCACGGCCCGCGTGTGGACGGCGGCGAGGAACAGCACAGCCAGGATTTCCTGATGGTCAACGGGCCGGCATTCAGTACGCCGGGGGTGCAGGGCTTTCTGCGCTCGGCCAGACTGCTGGCCGCCACCACCGAGCGCATGCCGCGCACCAAGCAGGTGCTGTCGGCCACGCTGCGCGGCGCCGAAGCGGCACTGGAAGCCGTCGGCGGGGAGAGCGCCACCTTGAAGGCGCTGGGCGGCGAACCGCGGCACCACCCGCTGGGCGAAACCTACTTCACCCAGGTGCCGTTCCTGTACGGGCCCTACATGGCCAAGTTTTCGTGGGTGCCGGTATCGCCGGCGCTGTTGGCGCTGACCGGGCAGGCCCTGCCGTCGGGCGCGGATGCGCAACGCGAGGCGGTCGCGGCGTTCTTCGCGCAGCTTTCCGCGCCGGTGGAATGGGAGCTTCGCGTGCAGCTGTGCCGCGATGTGGAACGCATGCCGATCGAGGATGCGTCGGTGCCCTGGCCGGAAGCGCTCAGTCCGTTCGTCGCGGTGGGGCGGCTGGCGGTGCAGGCACAGCGATCCTGGAGCGAGGACGCCGAAGCCACCGAAGATGCCCTGGCCTTCGCACCGTGGCACGCGCTGGCCGCACACCGCCCGCTGGGCAGCCTCAACCGTGCCCGACGCGTGGTCATGGCCGCCTCGCGTCGGTTCCGCTCGCAGTTCAACGGCTGCCCGTTGCATGAGCCGGGCGTGGGCCAAGGCTGAGCGCACCCAGGGCCCCGCCACGCAGGCGTCGGCGGCCCTGCCCGCTAGGCCTGGGTCGGCGCGGCCGTTTGTTCGACCCGGTGCAGCACGCCGTCACGATCCACCAGCCGCCCGCGCGCCAGCAAGGTGTCTACCTGGCCCTGGATGCGCTCGCGCAGTGCCTGGCTGGTGCCCTGGAAGCCCAGCATCCGCGCCACCGGGATCGCCACTTCCTCGGCGCGCGCCCCATGCGCCTCGCCGATCAGCTCCAGCAGCGCCTGGCGCACCTCCTGCGGCGGCAGCAGTTCCACCCTACGCAGCGTACGTGATGCGGCCAGCGCGCGGTTGCGCACGGCAACGGGCGCGCCGCTCACCGCGTAGAAGCCTTCTTCGCATTCGAGCGCGGCCTCGCGCCCGGCCTGGTGCAGGGCCAGCTGCACCGCCGCCTGGATGCGCGCGCCCGCCCGCTGCAACTGCCACAGATCGCGCACCCGGGCGATGATCTCTTCTTCGTGGATGGGGCCCTCGATGTCCACGATCCTGCGCACCGTGGCCGCCATACTGGCCAGCGGAACCTCGTGCGGGGCCAGCGCCACATGCTCCGGCACGAACGCTGCCTGGGCGTAGGCAGGCCCGTCGCCGAGCGTCGTCGATGCCTGCGTGTCATCCACCGCCACCCGCGACAGCAGACTGGGGACCGCCATCGGCGCGGCAGGTTCGGCCACCACCATGTCAGGCGCCAGCCGCGCGCGCGCAGCGTCCACCGCCTGCAGCAGCCGCTGCAGTTCCTCCTCCGGCCGCTGGAACCAATCGGTACTCCAGATCCGGTGGATCGCCCATCCATGCGCCTCCAGGATTTCCTGGCGCAGGCGGTCGCGGTCGCGAGCCGACGGCGCGGCGTGGTAGGTGGCGCCGTCGCACTCGATGCCCAGCAGATAGCGCCCCGTTGACTGCGGATCGACCACGGCCAGGTCGATGAAGAAGCCGGCCACGCCCACCTGGCTGTCCACCTGCAGGCCGTGCGGGGCCAAAGCCGCCTGCACGGCCTGCTCGAACGGCGAGCCGGCGCTGCGGCCCACCTGCTGCGGCACCCCCAGGTCGCCGTGCTGGGCATACTGGAGGAAGGTTTTCAGCGCTGCCACGCCCTGCCGGGAGCGCTCGTCCACGCGGATATCGTCGGCGGTGATGCTGGAGAACACTTCGCAGCGCAGCCGGGCCCGGGTGATCAGCACGTTGAGCCGGCGGTGGCCGCCATCGGCGTTGAGCGGACCAAAGTTCTGGTACAGCCTGTCATCGCCCTTGGCGCGCCCGTAGCCGATGGAAATCAGGATCACATCGCGCTCGTCGCCCTGGATGTTCTCCAGGTTCTTGACGAAGAACGGCTCATGCGGATGCCGGGCGATGAACTGCTCCAGTTCCGGATGCTGGCGGCGGGCCAGCTCCAGTTCGTCGCTGATCGCCTGGCGCTGGCGCACCGACATCGCGCCCACCCCGAGGGTGAGCTGGGGACTATGCCGGGCATGCTCGACCACGGCGCGGGCGATGGCCTCGGCCTCGACCGCATTGCGGTAACTGTTGCCGCGATCGAAACGACCGTGCGGCAGGTAGTGGAAGCGCAGCCCCGACTGGGTACGCTGCCGGTCCGGGCTGGGCACGATGAACAGCTTGCCCTCGTAGAATTCCTTGTTGGACACGGCGATCAGCGACTCGTGGCGGCTGCGGTAGTGCCACTGCAGCATGCGCTGCGAAAGTCCCTTGGCCGCACACAGCGACAGCACGCTTTCCAGGTCCCGGGCCTGCGCCCCCGTCTCCTCCTGATCGACCTCCTCGCCACCGGACAGGCGGGCGAAGAACGCGGTCGGTGGCAGCTGCTTGTCATCGCCCACCACCACGATCTGCCGGCAGCGCGCGATCGCGCCCAGCGCATCCACCGGCTCGACCTGGCTGGCTTCGTCGATGACCAGCAGGTCGAACTCGATGGCGCCGGGCTCCAGGAACTGGGCCACCGACAACGGGCTCATCATGAACACCGGTTTGATGGTCTGGATCGGCGAGGCGCACAGGCGGAACAGGCGCCGCAGCGCCATGTGGTTGCGCTTGCGCGCGATCTCGCTGCGCAGCGTGCCCAGCGCACCTACGCCACCGGCGGTGCCGCGCGGCAGGCCGGCATGGTGCGCCTGCGCCGCCTCGATCTGGGCCAACGCCAGGCGCTGGCGATCCCAGTGGCGGAACCGGGCGACCAGCGCTTCATGCCGGCGGCCATCAAAGGCCGCCAGTTCCGGGTACGCCCCGGTGGCCAGCGTCAGCATCTGCAGGTGGAACGCGCAGCGGAACAGCGCCTGCGCGGTGGGCGCGTCCTGACCGCTGCCAGCGGCCAGGGCCATCGGTTCCTGCAGCCCGGCATCGATGCAACGGCGGGCCACGTCGGCGTACCCCAGCCAGGCCATCAACCCGTCCACGTCATGCGCCCAGCGCGCGCTGGTCTGGTGCAGCAGCGCCAGCGGCACCTGCTCCAGCGACGGGCTGCCGAAGGCCTCGCCCAGGTCCACCTGCAGCCCCTGCACCACCTCATCCAACGCAGCCCGCAGCCGGGTGCCGGCCTGCCTGGCCTGCCCGGCCGCCTCGGCCAGGCTGTCGGTGCTTTCCAGCCCGGCGGCCAGCGCGCGCACGTCCATGCCGCCCACCGGTTCGGCGTGCTGCACCCAGGCCAGGATGGCATCGGCCACCGCCCAGTCGGTGCGCTCGCCCTGCCACACCGACCCGAACGCGGCGCGCGCGGTCGCATCGATGCTTGCCAGCACCTGGCGCGCCCGGCGCGCAGCGATGAGATCGTCGAGCAGCGCCAGCCGTGCCTGCGTGGTCTTGGGCAGCGGCCCCTTGCTGACGCTGCGCACCTGGTTGAGCGCCTGGCGGTAGGGGCCGTTGAGGAAGCGCAGCAGGCGCTCGCCGTGCGCGGCGATGAGCAGGCGCTGGGGCAGCCAGTCGCTCATCCAGGCCACGTCGGCCACCTGCGGCCCGCGCTGCGCGACGATCGTCGCCAGCGCGCGCCCCTGCTCCAGGCCATCGCGCAACGCGGTCAGTCCGGCGCCCCACACCCCGGAAGAAATCGTGTCGCGGTCGAACGGCGGCGCTCCGGCCAGGGTATCGGCCACCTGGCACTGCTGCGCCAGCGCGGCCAGGCTGGCGGCCGGCGCCACGCCCAGGCCCGCGCCGAGCGCCGTGGCCGCAGCGCCAGCCTGCCCCACGGCCGCGGCCAGGGGCGCCGTGCGCGCCACCAGGTCTTCGGCCTGGGTGCGCATCACCGGCGCGTGGCCAACGCCTCGCCACGGGTGCGCCTCGGGCCGGCCGATCCGCGGCAGGTGCCCGCACAGCTCGCCCAGCAGCAGCGCACGCCGTTCCAGTTCGCTGGCCGACCACGCACCGGCCGCGTCCAGCCGGTACGGCGGACGACCGGTGCGGGGCAACTCGCGGGCCAGCATGCCGAGGATGTCGAACGGAGTCAGCCCGGCGTTGCCCACCGGCGCGTGCATGCGCTGCGCGTGCAGGTTGAGCTGCGCGCGCAGCTGCTCCAGCTGCTCCACGCCGGCGGCCACGTCGACCGCCGCCGGCTCGCCCAACTGCAGGGTCCGGCCCAGTTCCTCCAGCACGGTGCGCTTGTTGGCCTTGTTGCTGTGCAGCTCCAGGCACAACGGCCCCAGCCCGACGTTCTCCAGCCGCCGCTTGACCACCTCCAGTGCCGCCATCTTCTCCGAGACGAACAACACCTTGCGCCCATCGCCCACCGCAGTGGCGATCAGGTTGGCGATCGTCTGCGACTTGCCCGTGCCCGGCGGGCCCTGGATGACCAGGTCGTGACCGCGTCGCACGCTTTCGATGGCCAGTGCCTGCGAGCTGTCGCAGTCCATGACGTGCTTGAGCTCGGCGGCCGGGATGAGCGCATCCAGGAAGCCCGGGCCCGCGCACGGCAGCGCGCTGTCATCGGCGTCAAAGCCATCGCCGAGCAGGCCGGCCACCAGACGGTTGCGGTCGATCTCCTTGCCCTCGGGCCACTTTTCCGGGTCCAGATCGAGAAACATCAACAACTTGGAGAACGAGAAGAACCCCAGCTGCAGTGCGTTGTCGAGCACGCGCCACTCCGGCTGGGCCGCAACGCATTCGCGCACCGCCGCCAGATAGGCGGCGATGTCGAACTCGTCGGTGTCCGGGAAGGGCGGCATCACGATACCGAAGTCGGCGCGCAGCTTCTCGCGCAGCGACAGGTTCTCCTGCGGCTCCTCATCGGCCCAGCGCAGCACGAATCGATCACGCGCGCTCTTGCGCTCCAGCATCACCGGCAACAGCACCAGCGGCGCATGCCGGTATTCCTCCGGCGCGGCACCGGGCTCGCGGAACGCCAGCTGGCCCATCGCCAGGTACAGCACGTTCACGCCCTGCTCTTCGAGCATGGTGCGGTACTCGTAGTACATGTCCAGCAGCCGCTTCTGCAGGTGCTCCGAGCTCAGCCGGGTCTGCAGGCGCGCATCCAGATGGTGTTCGGCCAACGCGCCGGCAGCCGCGTCTTCCTCGCCCGGCTGCGGCAGGGCCAGGGCGTGATCGGCCGCTTCGCCGGTGCCGTCGGGCAGCGCTTCCTCGGCCTGGTCCTCGCGCAGGGCCGCAAAGGTCATGCCCGTCTTGTCCAGCAGCGTCTGCAGGGTGGGTACGCACCGTTCGTCATGGATGACGATGCTGCGGCTGGAGGGCTTGCGCGGCAGGTTCAGCAGTCGGTTGCGGTAGGTCAGGTCGAGCAGAACCCGGCGCTGCGCCTGCAGCGTGTCCCTGATGCTCATCGCGGTTGCTCCATTGCAGATCCACGCCATGATGCCATGCACGGCCAGGTGGGACGCAGGCGGTTGCCGCGATCGGCGTGGCCAACGCCACCTGGGACACGGCGACGAAGGCTGAACGCCGGGCGGCGGCGGCGCGCAGCGCTGTTGACCTCAACCATACTTCAGGTCTGAAGATGGGCGCTCCCCCTATGGAGTTGTCTTCGATGTCCTACGTCCTGCCCGCCCTGCCCTACGCCTACGATGCCCTCGAACCGCACTTCGATGCGCAGACGATGGAGATCCACCACGCGCGCCACCACCAGGCCTACATCAACAACCTCAACGCCGCACTGGCCGAGGCCGGCATCGACAGCCCGCCGATCGACACGCTGATCGCCGACATCGCGTCCCTGCCCGAGGGCGTGCGCAATGCGGTGCGCAACAACGGCGGCGGCCACGCCAACCACAGCCTGTTCTGGACCGTGCTCAGCCCCACCGGTGGCATGCCCGAAGGCGCGCTGGCCGCCGCCATCGACCGCGACCTGGGCGGCTACGCCGCGTTCAAGGAGGCCTTCACCAAGGCCGCGCAGACCCGCTTCGGCAGCGGCTGGGCCTGGTTGACGCTCGGCCGCGACGGGCGGCTGCAGGTGGAAAGCAGCGCCAACCAGGACAGCCCGCTGATGGGCGATTACGCCGGGCTGTCCGGTGGCACCCCGGTGCTGGGCCTGGATGTGTGGGAGCACGCCTATTACCTGCACTACCAGAACCGTCGCCCCGACTACATCGCGGCGTTTTTCGCGCTGATCGACTGGGTCGAGGTGGCGCGTCGCTTCCAGGCCGCGGGCGGGCGCTGATGCACCGCGGGCCCCTGCGCGCGGCCGCTGCCGACGCGGCCCCGGCGCCGCAAGGTGCCGGTCCCGCGCCGGGGCCGGACACGGTCGCACTGCGCCAGGTGTTTGGACAGTACCCGACCGGCGTGGCGGTGGTAGCCGTGCGCGACGCGCGCGGCGCTCCGGTGGCGATGACCATCAACTCCTTCACCACCGTCTCGCTGGACCCGCCGCTGGTGGCGTGGAGCATCGGCGGGCGCGCCGCCGACCTGTCGCGGTTCCAGGATGCCCCGGTGTTTGGCATCAGCGTGCTTGCCTCCCACCAAGAGGCACTGGCGCGCCGGTTCGCCGATCCATGGCATCGCCGCGACCCGGCAGGTGCCGCAGCCTTCGACAGCGGCGGCGCGGCACCGCGGGTGCGGCATGCGGTGGCGTGGCTGCAGTGCACGATGCACCGCAGCCTGGTCCTGGGCGACCACGTACTGATCGTGGGCCGGGTCGAGCAGTTCGACGCCGCGCCGGGGGCTGCGCTGGCCTATCACCGCAGCCGCTACGCCCGCATCGACGGCCGGGCCGGGCCAGGACCGGCCTGATGGACGTGACCGCACTGCAGCGCATGCTCCAGGCCGGCCGCGACAGCGCCCTGCTGCGCTTGAGCCTGGGCAAGGCCCTGCTGGACGCCTCGGACCCGGCCGGCGCTGCGGTGCACCTGCAGCACTGCGTGGACCAGGATCCGGCCTACTCGGCTGGCTGGAAGCTGCTGGGCAAGGCCCTGCTCGCCAGCGGCGATGCCGGGGCCGCCGCACTTGCCTGGCAGCAGGGCATCGCGGTGGCGCAGCGCAATGGCGACAAACAGGCGGAAAAGGAGATGACGGTGTTCAAGCGTCGTGCCGATGCACTCGCCGCCCGGCCGCCATGAGCGCATTCGCCCCGTTCCCGGAAGCGCCAGCCACGCAACCACGGTACGTCGCTCAGTCGCCCTTGCGCCGCTGCTGCGCCTGGTCGAAGCGCTGCATCGAGGCACGGATAAGCGCCTTGGCCTCGGCTGCATTGCCCCACCCGTTCAACTGCACCGGATTGCGCCCCTGCGGCAAGTCCTTGTAGACCCGGAAGAAGGCTTCGATGCGCTGGCGCTCGATCAGCGGCAGGTCCTGCAGGTCGCGGATGGCGGCGTAAGTGGGGTCGAGCTTGTCGGTGGGCACGCCGATCACCTTCTCGTCCTGCTCGCCGTTGTCGACCATCTTCAGATAGCCGATCGGGCGGAAGCGCACGATCACGCCCGGGTGCAGCGGCTCGCGGGTAAGCACCAGCGCGTCCAGCGGATCGTTGTCGCCGGCCAGGGTGCGCGGCATCGAGCCGTAGTTGGCCGGGTACGCCACCGGCATCGACTGGAAGCGGTCGACGTGGACCAGGCCATCTTCCTTGATTTCATACTTGGTGAAGCTGCCGGCCGGAATCTCCACGGCCAGGTTGGCCTCTTCCGGGGCGGCCTTGGGCTGGGCCGCCAGGAACGGGTGCAGCACCGCATTGGTGGCGGTGCTGGCCCCAGCCAGCATCAGCAGTGCCGCGGCGATGGCCGCCAGGGGAAGCGCGCGTCGGGTGTCCATTCTGATCTCCAGCATCGGCCGGGCGCGCGTTGGCGGCCCGGCCCGGTGGTCATTCCCAGCAGCGGTCCGCGCGACCCTTGAGGGTCTGGGCGCGGGTGCAGTCGCGGGGGGCGATTCGTCCGTCGGTCAGCTCGGTCTTCTGTTTGCGCCCATCGGCGCCGCGCGTCAACTCGAAGCTGTCATACAGCTTGCCGGTCACCGTGCGCGCCTCGTAGCGCAGGTGCTTCGGATCCAGCGTGAGCACCTGGAACAACTGGGTGTCCTCGCCCACCGGCGCCATCGTGGCGCGGGCCTGGTCGGACAGCCGATACTGCTTGGGCCCGGCCACGGTGACGATGAACTGCGGCGTGGCCGCCTGGCCTTCGCCACGGCGGCCGTAGGTGTGGTCATGCCCCTGCAGCACCAGGTCGACCTGGTGGCGACGCACCACCGGCAGCACGACATCGCGCAGTTCGGCGTTCTCGCGGCCCTCGCGCGGCGAGTAGAACGGCTGGTGCAGCAGCACGATGCTCCACGGATGCGGGTTGTCGGTGAGCACCTTGTCCAGCCACGCCGCCTGCGCCTGCGCGGTCCCAAGGTCCAGCGCCGAGGTGCCATCGAGCACGGCGATGCGCACGCCCTGGTAGTCGAACCAGTAGGTACTGGTATCGGCGGCGTCCACGCCGTTGCGCGGCAACGCGAAGCTCACCGGCCAGTGGCGGCCGAGCACGCGCCGCTCCTGCGGCGTGTCCTCGAACTCCTCAAAGTACTCGTGGTTGCCGATCGCCGGGGCCACCACGGTCTCCTGCGGCAACCAGCCGGCGGCAGCGAACCACTCGCCCCACTCGCTGTCGTCCTGGCCGTCGCCGCCGCTGACCAGGTCACCGGCGAACAGGCTCAGCCGCGCCTGCGGGGCAGCCTTGAGTCCGGCGCGCAGCACGCGCGAGACGTGGCTGAGATTCTTGTTCTGGGTATCGCCGAAGTACAGCAGGGTCAGCGGCTGGGCTGCGCTGCCGGCGGTGCGCAGCTGGTTCCAGGCGCTCCAGGTGTCCTTGCCCTGCACCCGCCACAGGTACAGTGTGTCCGGCTGCAGGGTGCCGACATCGACGCGGTGGTAGTGCGCGCTGCCGTTCTCGGTCTCCAGGGCACGGGTGCTGGCGGTCAGCCGGGTCGGCGTGCCGACATCCGGCGAGTCACCGGCCAGCACCCACTCCAGCACCGGCGCGCTGACCGACGTGTCGGTCCGCCAGGACACCGCGAAGCCGCGCGCGGCGTCCTGCGCCGGCGAGGCCACGATGCGGTCGGGGAAGCCGCTGGCGGCATAGTGGCGGTTGCCCAGCGGCACCTGGGTGTTGGGCTCGGCGGCGGTGTCGGCCGGCCTGGCCGCTGCCGGGCCGCCGGCCAGCAGCGCGAGCATCATCGCTGCCGCGGCGATCGTCGTGCGATGGTTCATGGTGCGCACTCCAGCGGCAGCGACAACTGCTTGGCCACGCTGGCCCAGTCGAAGGCGACCACGCCTTGGTCGTCATGCACCGCGTACAGCACCCCGTGCGGGAAGCGTGCCGAGGTGCCCTGGTCCAGCCAGATCCCATCGGTGTTGGCCACCGTGTTGCCCTGGAATGCGCCCACGTGCTTGAGGGTGTGGCGGTCGAACAGGTGGAACACGCTGCGCTGCTTGCCCTGCTCGGTGGTGATCCACCAGCCGTCCTTGCCGCAGGTGCGCAGCATTACGCCCTCGGCCTGGGCCTGGAATGCCTGGCGGCCGAAGGTGGTGCCGCTGAAGCGTCCCTCCAGCGTGTAGACCTTGATCTCGCTGGCGTAGGTTTCGTCCTCCTCGGCGATCAGCAGGCGGTCGTTGGCCGGATCGCCCCAGATCGATTCAACCACGCGCAGCGCGCCCGCTTCGCTGGTGTCGCCGATGCTCGCCACCAGGGTGGCCTCGAGCCTGCCGGCATCGACCTTGAGCGCATAGCGGCGCACGCGCTTGTCCAGCTCGGCCAGCGGCGGCAGCACGTCGTTGCCCTGCGCATCCTCCCCGGCATCGTAGGAGTCGGTGACGTAGACGTCGTAGCCCTCGCGCTGCTTGTTCACCCACAGCCCGTAGGGTTTGCGCAGGTCGGCGCCGGCAAACACCCCCAGCGGGGTGAAATCGGGCAACCGCAGCACCTGCACGCGGTGATTGTCGCGCTCCACGACCAGCACCAGGTCATCGATCACGGCGATGCCGTTGGGACGGTCGAACTGGCCCGGCGCGGCGCCCTGGCTGCCCACGTCGCGCAGGTGCGCGCCGGTCTGGCCGTCATAGACCACCAGCTTGTGGGTGGTCTTGGCGGTGGCGATCAGCCATTGCCTGCCGTCGGGGGCGGTCCAGCTGGCCGGGGAGTCGATGTTGTCGGCCGGGGTCATCGGGGTGAGGAAGGCCTCGGCCACGGTGGCCACCGAGCGCGCTGCCGCTGCGCTGGCGGGCGCATCGGCCGCCGGCCTGCACGCCGCCAGCAGGGCCAGGCTCAGCATCGCCACGGCATGAGCTGCGCGCATCACAGCGCCACCTTCAGACCCAGCGCATAGGTGCGGCCATACTCTTCCATCTGCAGGGTGCGCGCGCGCGTGCCCTGGTACAGCTCCAGCGGCTTGTCGAGCAGGTTCTGCGCTTCCAGGTACACGCTCACGTTGGCGGTGATCTTGTAATCCAGGCTGAAATCCAACTGGGTGTTGGGCGCCACGTAGATGTCGTAGGCCGCGTTGTCACCCAGCGTGTCCAGGTACTCGCTGCGGTACACCGCCGCCACGCGGGTGCTGAAACCGGCCTTCTCATAGCCGATATGCGCGGTGTAGACATGCTTGGACGCGCGCGGCAGCATGAAGTCGTCGCGCTCGCGCCCGGCCAGGCCCGGATCGAAATCGGTATCCAGCCAGGTGCCGCTGGCGCCCACCAGCAGGCCGTCCCAGCCCGCCGGCAGGAATGCCAGCTGCTGCTGCCAGTTGAACTCGGCGCCGTTGACCTTGGCCTTTTCGCCATTGATCACGCGGGTGACGTCATAACCCGGATACGCCGGATCGGTGTTGCTGACCGTGTTGACGATGTAGCCGTCGATGCGCTTGTGGAACAGGCCCAGCGAGAGGATGCCGGTGCTGCCGATGTACTTCTCGACCGACAGGTCGATGTTGCTGGATTCGTACGGATCCAGCTGCGGGTTGCCGATGCGCACTTCCTCGTCGCCACGGCTCAGGCCGATGCGCGGGGCGATGTCGCCGAACGAGGGGCGCGAGACGGTCTTGTTGGCCGCCGCACGCAGCACCCAGGCGTCACCGGCGTCGTAACGCAGGTGCAGGCCCGGCAGCACGTTGCTGTAGCTGCGGCTCACGCTGAGCGGGGTCACCGTGAAGCTGCGGCCGTTGCTGGCCACGTCCACGTTGTTGCCGGTGGCGCTGAACTGGGTGTTCTCCACGCGCACGCCACCGATGATGCGCAGCGCGCCGATGTCCCACGTGCCCATCGCATAGCTGGCCAGGATGTCTTCGCTGGCGGTGTAATCCTCTTCCAGCGAGGTCAGCGCATTGCCGCCCACGTCCTGCGGGCGGGCGCTGTACTGGCCACCGAACTGCGCCCAGTAGCGGCGCATGGCATCCGAGCTCATGCCCTGGCCGAGGCTGCCGCCCCGGTGCTCGGGGCTGTTGCGGGTCCAGTCCGACAGTGCGATGTCCGGGCCCACGCGCAGCTCGCGCTCGTTGGTGTCCACGTTGCGGTCGCGCCAGCGGCCGAGCAGACCGAACGTGTAGCTGGAGGCGTCGGCGTCGAAGCGGATGTTGACCTGCGCGCTGTGCTCCTTGTCGTCCACCCGCTTGGGCGAGAGCACCACGCGGTCGAAGTCGTAGTTGCCGTTGTCCAACCAGCCGGCATCGCCGAGCGTGAAACCGGGCACGCGGCTGCGCTGGTCCACGTTGGCGGTGGTGTCATCGCCGGCGTACTCGAAGCGTGCTTCCATCTCGTCGTTGACGCGCTCTTCGGTGCGGGTGTAGCCCACCTTGTAATCGATCACCGCCCCGCTCAGGCGGTTCTCGCCGCCAAGGCTTGCCGCGAAGGTGTTTTCCTTCTTGGTGCGGTAGCGCATGCGCTTCTGGATCGCATCGGCTGGCAGGTCGTCGATGCGGTACTGGCCGTTGTCCAGCGCGGCGACGTCGCCATCGCCGAAGTTGAAGATGGTGCGCTGGCGGGTTTCTGCATCGTCGAACTGGCTGTACAGCGTGCGCAGGTAGTAGCGGTTGTCCTCGTCGGGATGCCAGTCCAGGTTGAGGTTGGCGCCGATGCGCTTGCGCTCGATCTCGTACTTGCGGCGCTGCAGGCTGTTGGCGAACAGGTCGTCGTCGGCACCGCCGTCGAAACTGCCGTACTCGACCTCGGTATTGTCCGATTCGAAGGTGCGCTTCTGGTAGTTCACGCCCGCCGCCACGCCGAAGGTATCGGCGAACACCTCGCTGTAGTTGAAGGCCGCCTTGGGGCTGGTTTCGCCGGACAACTGCTGGTGGCTGGCTTCGATCTTGCCGCGCAGGCTGCGCCCGTCGCGGTCGAAGGCCGAGGCCGATTCGACCAGGATCGCCCCGCCGATGGCATCACCGGGCATGTCCGGGGTGGGCGACTTGACCACGCGCAGGCGCTCGGTGGAGTCGGAGGGGATCACGTCCAGCGGCGCGGCGCGGCTGGCGTCTTCCGGCGTGCCGATGGCGATGCCATCCACGCTGACGCTGTTGAGGTTGGCATCCAGGCCACGGATCACCACGAAGCGGCCCTCGCCCTGGTCACGGGTGACGCTGACACCGGGCAGGCGCTGCAGCGATTCGGCCACGTTCTTGTCCGGGTAGACGCCCATGGCATCGGACGATACCGCGTCCTCGATGGCGTCGCTGCTGCGCTTGAGATCCACCGCGCGGGTCTGCGACTCCAGCTGCGGACGCACCTCGACGCGGTCCAGGTCGATCGCCCCGGCGCCGGCCGCGGCCGTCACTGCGGCCTCGGCGGCGAACGCGGACGGGCTGGCCAGCACCAGCAGCGACAGGCTGATCGCCCGACCCAACGCATTCTTCTTCTGCACGGCTTTCCCCAACGGTGTAAAGATTGGGTCAGCACGGTATGTCCGCGAGGTTGCATGGGCGTGACACCGGGGCCCGATCCGCGCGTCGGGGGGGCTTGGGGGCCCGGCCCTGACGGGCGCGGCGGCTTTGGCTTTGGGATGGCTTGCGTCACACTAGCGGCCTCCCTGCTGACCTGTCTTTCCCCATGAAAATCGTCGAAGTGCGCCATCCGCTGGTGCAGCACAAGATCGGCCTGATGCGCGATGCGTCCCTGAGCACCAAGGACTTCCGCGAGCTGGCCAACGAGCTCGGCGGCCTGCTCGCCTACGAGGCCACCGCCGACCTGGACACCGAAGCCCACACCATGGCCGGCTGGGCCGGTCCGGTCACCGTGCAGCGCATCGCCGGCGCCAAGATCACCGTGGTGCCGATCCTGCGCGCCGGGTTGGGCATGCTCAGCGGCGTGCTGTCGCTGATCCCGGCCGCGCGCGTGAGCGTGGTGGGCCTGCAGCGCGACGAGGAAACCCTGCAGCCGGTGCCCTATTTCGAGCGGCTCACCGGCCGCCTGGAAGAGCGCGACGCGCTGATCCTGGACCCGATGCTGGCCACCGGCGGCACCCTGATCGCCACCATCGACATGCTCAAGCGCGCCGGCGCCCGCCGCATCAAGGGCATCTTCCTGGTGGCCGCGCCGGAAGGCATCGCCGCGGTGCAGGCCGTGCACCCGGATGTGGAGATCTTCACCGCCGCGATCGATGCCCGCCTCAACGAGAAGGGCTACATCCTGCCGGGCCTGGGCGATGCCGGTGATCGCATCTTCGGCACCCGCGTGGTCGGCTGAGCCCGATCGCATGACCGGCGGCCCTGCCCTGCCGCCGGTGCTTCACACGGCCTGGCCAGGTCCTAGCAGAAGCTGCGCGCATCCTCAACCCGTGCGTGGAGCTGCGTCATGAAGACCCTGTCCCCGCTGGCCTGCCTGCTGCTGCTCGGCAGCCCCCTGATCGCCAGTGCGGCCACCCCGCAGCAGCAGCGCATGGCCGACTGTTCGGCAAGCAACAAGGGCAGGACCGGCGAGGACTACAAGGCCGCGCAGAAGGCGTGCCTGAGTGCGCCCGCGCCGGCGGCGACCACGCCGCAGCAACGCATGAAATCCTGCAATGCCGATGCGGCCAACAGGAAGCTGGCCGGCGATGCGCGCAAGACCTTCATGAGCAGCTGCCTGAAAGCGCATTGAGCGCGCACGATTGATGATCCGGTGGTCCCCGCCCCCCCGGCACCTTGCCGACGCGGATGGCGGCGCGGCCGGCGGCTCAGGCCAGCGCGCGGGCCTTCAGTTCGCCCTGCTCGTGGATGGTGCCGAAGCGGCCCTTGTCGTCGCGCGCCACCTGGGCCAGCGCGCAGTCGGGGTCATGGGTAAAGAACAGGTGCACGTTGCGCGCCAGTTTGTCTTCCAGGAAGCTGCGCTTCTCGTCGATCAGCAGCTCGGCGTTGCGGTCGTAGCCCATGGTGATCGGCACGTGCACCCACGAGCGCCCGGGAATCAGGTCGGCGCAGAACACCACGCCGCCGCGCGGCTGGCCCTCGTGCAGCTCGGGGCCGACGATCTCGGCCAGCATCAGGCCCGGGGTATGCCCGTCGCTGAAACTGAAACGCACGCTGCTGCCCAGCGCCTTGGACCAGGGTCCGTCCACGATCTCCAGCCGGCCGCTGTCCTGCAGCAGGCCGGGCAGCTCGGGGATGAAGCTGGCCCGGTCGCGCGGGTGCGGATGCAGCGCCCGCTGCCAGTGTTCGGCCCCCACCAGGAAGGTGGCGTTGGGGAACAGCAGCTCCGGGCCACGGCCTTCGCTCCACTGCGCCAGCAAGCCACCGGCGTGGTCGAAATGCAGGTGACTGAGCACCACCACGTCGATGTCCTCATGCTCGAAGCCGGCTTCGCGCAGCGACTCCATCAGCACGTGGCGCGGCTCCTGCACGCCATAGCGGTCGCGCAGCCGCGGCTCGAAGAATGCGCCGATCCCGGTCTCGAACAACACCGTCTTGCCGGCCAGCGGGCTGGCCAGCAGCGCGCGGCAGGCCAGTTCGATGCGGTTGAGCTCATCGGGCACCGCCCATTTCTCCCACACCGCGCGCGGTGCGTTGCCGAACATCGCACCACCATCGAGCTTCTGTGAGTTACCGCGTATCGACCATAGTTTCATGGGTAAATTATCCGGCGCGACGCGTTAAATATTCGCTAGGCGCATCGGTTCACATAACGAAAAGCCCCGCCGGTGGGCGGGGCTTTCGAGGGCTCGGGTGACGCCGGCTCAGCGCGCGGCGGCAGGCGTTACCGCTGCACTGCCCACCGGGTTGCGCGGGTCGCTGCCGCCGCTGAGCACGTTGCGCGTGCGATCCCATTCCACCGTCTGCAGGTTGCCCCACACGTGGCTGGAGCCGCGACCGCCCTCGGCGCTGTCGCCGGGCAGTTCGATCTTGTGGCCCATCGCCTGCAGCTGCTTGATGGTCGCCACCGACAGCGCACCGGTTTCAGCCGAGATTTCGTCCGGCAGCCACTGGTGGTGGTAACGCGGCAAGGCCGCCACCTGCTGCGCATCCAGGCCATCGTCGTAGCCCAGAATGCCCAGCAGCACCATGGTGATGATGCGGCTGCCGCCGGGGGTGCCCAGCACCACGACCTTGTCGGCCGATTCCATGAAGGTGGGGGTCATCGAGCTGAGCATGCGCTTGCCCGGCTTGGGCGCGTTGGCCGCATAGCCCATCACCCCGAACGCATTGGGCGTGCCCGGCTTGAGGGCGAAATCGTCCATCTCGTTGTTGAGCAGCACGCCGGTGCCCTTGGGGATCAGGCCCGAGCCGTACAGCAGGTTCACCGTCTGGGTGGCGCCGACACGGTTGCCGTCGCGGTCGATGATCGAGAAATGGGTGGTCTCATCGTCCTCCAGCGGCGTCGGGTTGCCCGACAGCAGGTCGCTGGGCGTCGCCTTCTCCGGGTGGATGGTGGCACGCAGGCCCTGGGCGTAATCCTTGCTGGTCAGCACCTTCTGCGGAATCTGCACGAAATCCGGGTCACCCAGGAAGAAGGTGCGGTCACGGTAGGCGCGGCGCATCGCCTCCACCACCAGGTGGGTGCGGTGCGCTTCATCCATCGACTTCAGGTCCCAGCCCTCCAGGATCTGCAGCATCGACGCCAGTGCGATGCCCCCGGAGGACGGCGGCGAGGCGGTGGTGATCTTCCAGTCGCGGTAGTTGAACACGATCGGCTCGCGCAGCTTCACCCGGTAACCGGCCAGCTCGTCGGCCGTCCAGCGGCCCCCGGCCTGCTTGACCCCGGCCAGCAGCAGCTTGCCGGTCTGGCCGCGGTAGAACCCGTCGAAGCCCTGGTCGGCCAAGCGCTCCAGCGTGGCGGCCAGTTCCGGCTGGACGAACCGGTCGCCTTCGGCGATCGGCTTGCCATTGCGCAGGTACACCTCGCGCGTGCCGGGGTAGCGCTCCATCACCTCGCGGCGCGAGGCATAGCCCTTGGCCATGCGTGCATAGACCGGGAAGCCCTCGCTGGCGATGCGGATCGCCGGGCCCAGCGAGGTACGCAACGGCAGCTTGCCGTGCTTGCCCGACAGCTCGACCAGCGCCGCCGGCAGGCCGGGAATGCCGGCCGACCACGGGCCGTTGACCGAGCGGTCGCGGTCCAGCTCGCCCTTGTTGTCCAGGAAGGCGGCTTCATTGGCGGCCTGCGGCGCGGTCTCGCGGGCATCCAGCATCACGTCCTTGCCGGTGGCCGCGTCGTGGAGCAGGAAGAACCCGCCCCCGCCCAGCCCGGAGCTGATCGGCTCGACCACCGCCAGGGTGGAGGACACCGCCACCGCCGCATCGAACGCGTTGCCGCCCTTGGCCAGGATCTCCATCCCGGCCTCGGTGGCCAGGTGGTGGCCACTGGCAATCGCGGCACCGTTGGGGTGCTGGGCCAGGGAAGCCGGTGCGGGTTCGGCGGACCAGGCCACCGGCGACCACAACAGGACGAGCAGCAACCAACGACGCGACAGCGTGTTCATTCGGATGGGGGCTCCGCATAAAGTTCGGGATGGTCGCGCTGCAGGCCGTACAACTTCGCCAGCAGGGCGTCCTGGGTTTCCGGGATGTCCGGATCGGGATCGATGCATTCGACCGGGCAGACGACCACGCACTGGGGTTCGTCGAAATGTCCCACGCACTCGGTGCAGCGGGCCGGATCGATCACGTAGATGGTTTCACCCATCGAAATGGCCTGGTTGGGACAGGCCGGCTCACACACGTCGCAGTTGACGCAGAGCTCATTGATTTTCAGCGACATGGCGATACTCCACGCCCGCGCCGGCGGATGAAGACCGGCCAGCACCAGGGCTGGCCGGTCATCGGCGGCTTCCTCGCCGGAAGCCGCCCGGGCCACGCCACAGGCGCGGCCGCCACTGCACGGGTTACTTGGCTTCTACGAAGATGTACTCGGCGCCGGTCGGCTGCACGATGGCCTGCACACGGGCGTTGTCAGCGGCCTTGCCGATGAACACCACGCGCACGCCCTTCATCGAGTCCGGCGAGACGTCCTTGAACACGGCCTGGATCATGTCGGCCATCTTGGACGAGGCCGACGAACCGAAGGCCAGCATGTTGCCCGGCTGCACGCCACGGGCCACGGCCTGGGTAGCGCTTTCGACCTGGCGCTCGTACTTGGCGGCGAACTCCGGATCCGATTCCGGGGAGAGGTAGTACAGGAACGGGCTGTTGGTGATGGTGCCCATGTTCTGCACGGCCACGGCCTGCAGGTACTTCTTCCAGCCGGCGTCATCGTTGACGTCCGGGGCGACCAGCGCCTGCTGGGCCTCGACGACCGGTGCGGCCTCTTCCTTCTTGCAGGCGGTGAAGGCCAGCGCGAACGACGCGATCAACATGGCACGCATGGTGTTGTTCATGGAATTCCTCCCTTGGTGATTCTTGGTATGTATGGGTCTGACGGGTATTACGATTGGACCGACTTCGCTTCGCGGACCTTGCGCAGTGCCTCCAGCACCGAGGCCGGCACGAAACCGGACACGTCGCCGCCGAGGCGGGCGATCTCGCGGACCAGCGAAGACGAAATGAAGCTGTGCTGCTCGGCCGGGGTCAGGAACAGGGTCTCGACCTCCGGAATCAGATGCCGGTTCATGCTCGCCATCTGGAATTCGTATTCGAAATCGGACACCGCGCGCAGCCCGCGCAGCAGCACCCCGCCCTGCACCGAGCGCACGAAATGCGCCAGCAGGGTATCGAAGCCGATCACGTCCACGTTGCGATTGTGCCCCAGCGCATCGCGCGCCAGCTGCACGCGCAGTTCCAGCGGCAATGTGGGGCCCTTGGAGGGGCTCTGCGCCACGCCGACCACGACCTTCTCGAACAGCGGCGCGGCCCGGTTCACCAGGTCGATGTGACCGTTGGTGATCGGATCGAAGGTGCCCGGGTACACGGCAATGCGGCGGTTGGCCACGGTCATACGGCAGCTACGTGTTGTGATCTGGTGAAAGTGTAGCAGCGGCGCGGCGGTAGAGGGCAAAACGGACCTCGCGGGTGCCGCCCTCGCGGTGCAGCAGCCATGGGGCCGGTACCGCCGGCGCCTGGTCGGCCGGGCACTCCAGGTAGAGCCAGGCATCGGCCGCCAGGTGCGGGCCCAGCCGGGCCAGCACCTGCGCCCACAGCCCGGCGGCGAACGGCGGGTCCACGAACACGATGTCGGCCTGCCCGGCCGGTGCCTGGCCCAGCCACTGCAGCGCATCGGCCTGGACCACCTGCACCTGCCCCTCAGCGCCCAGCCTGGCCACCGATTCCCGCAGCTGCCGGGCCAATGCCGCATCGCGCTCCACCAGCGTGGCCTGCCCGGCCCCACGCGACACCGCCTCCAGCCCCAGCGCCCCGCTGCCGGCGAACAGGTCCAGCACCCGCGCCCCGCCGATCCGCGGCATCAGCCAGTTGAACAGCGTCTCCCGGACCCGGTCGCTGCTGGGCCGCAGCCCCGGCGACAGCGGCACCGGCAACTTCGTCCCGCGCCACTTGCCACCGATGATCCGCACCTGGCCCACAGCCGTCGCCACTGGCTGGCGCGGCTTCATGCGGGGCACCGGAAGGAACACACGGACGTGTCGAACGGAAGGAAGCAGGTCATGGGCACAGGGATCAGGCGATTCAGGGCGCCATTCTAGGCGGTCCAGCCACCCTCACCACACACATGCCAATGGCGGAACGAAAAGCAGCCACGCATGGCGTGGCTCTACCCGCCGCTACCAACATCCCTGCCCCGGAACGAAGATCAGCCACGCGTGGCGTGGCTCTACCGGCGTGACAGGCGTCATCCGCATCACTCGGAACGTCTGGCAGAGGCCGGTGGGGATGCGGTCCCGGGACCGTTGGGCAACATGGATGTTGCCCACGAGGCTCCAGGGACGGATTTACGCCGTGTCCCGGGACCGCATCCCCACCGGCCTCCTACGCAGACAGGTAGGCGCCGAGCTTTTGGCTTCATGCTCTGGCTTCATGCTTCGGCTTCGGCTTCGGCTTCGGCTTCGGCTTCGGCTCCTGCCCCCGCTCTTGAAAACCACCCCCACCACCCCTACCCCTTGAG
>RCUK01000232.1_pt1 | contig 61323 bp, 118 predicted proteins | sample 2166381 | NCBI WGS metagenome assembly RCUK01 (sample SAMN09932809, study PRJNA488358) | compost metagenome | isolation source: compost soil in an enriched community | place: Germany: Experimental Botanical Garden | reverse complement strand
GTAGAAGTCGGAATACAGATCCTTAAAGAGTGGCAAGAACATACTGGCAAGGTACCAAAGATACATTACGCGTTCATTCGTAACGAGAACGACGACCTGATTGATGTAAAGAAGATCTGTGATACCGTGGCACACTACGGATTGGATGTTAACTGGAATATAGTACGATACAATCCACCAGTGGGACATTCCTCGCAAGAATCTCTTGCTGGGCAAATCTACTACCTGGCTGGCTATATTCGTAGCAGATTACCTAATGCTCGGGTAAAAGTAATTCCACGAGTTGGTACAGATGTACAAGCAAGCTGTGGTACGTTCCTGAAATAAAATACTACACTTGTAATAGTATGAAAACAGAGTTGATCTTAGCGGTTTATCAACCCAGGCGAAAAGCCACTACAAACGGAGTCTGTCAAACTCTATACCGCAGCTTGTCTTGAAGGATGACACCTTCTTTACGGGTAATGTCGTGTTGGGATTCCCTACTGGCCGTCAATGGTGCGCTAAAGCATGGCGTTTAGACTGAGTCCAGTACTACCCCAAGGCGGTACCCAGTCTTACTCTTAACGTCACGGTGGACGCACTGTGTCAGTAAGAGTATCCGCTGGATTACTTAAGTATATCGGGAGGCTCATGCCTTCCTTTATGCTGTCTCAACCAGATAAAGAAATACTGCTGTCGATATAATGTACAGGACTATACGTTCAAGCACTTGAAAGATTACGAGCATCGTAATTAACGCTTGGAAGGTATAAAAATGTTTTACAATGAATGGTCCGAAAGTGGTATCGAAGGCATGATGTCTGATTTCCGAATCTGTGAAAAGGATTTGGAAGGTGTAACAATCATTCACGCTTATTACAACGATGACAGGGAGAACTATTGCGGTGACGCATACGTACTCTTTGCCAAAGATGATAAGTATTATGAAGTCCATGGTTCACACTGCTCCTGCATGGAATTAGAAGAACAATGGGAACCTGAAGAATGCACATACGAAGAACTAACAGCAATGTTAGAACGACGTGGTGCTGATACAGACCTAATTAAAGACCTTCGCGCTTACATCGGGGAATGAGCTGTAGTTCTGTAAGTATTCGAGTTCCCTTCGGGGAACTCTTATGCCGTTTAATAATACTGGCTGAGTCAGTGTATGTAACAACTCCTCTTTCCATCCGCGTGAGGCTTTATATGAAACAGAAAACATTTGAACTGATCGGTGATACAGTAGAAGCTGGATCGAAACCAATCAAGGGCTGGACCGTTGGTGTCCCAGTCGAGAAAGAAGCAATTGCTCAATTGAAAAACATTGCTGCACTCCCATTCATCTATTCACACATTGCTGTGATGCCTGATGTACACTTAGGTAAAGGTGCTACTGTAGGATCTGTGGTTGCCACTAAAGGTGCAATCATTCCTGCGGCTGTAGGAGTGGACATCGGGTGCGTGGATAAAGAAACAGAATTCCTTTCACCTGATGGTTGGAAGCGAATTGATCAATGGAACGGCGAACAAGTTCTTCAGTACGATGAACAGACCGGCGTAGCTAATTGGGTAATACCACAAGCGTACATCCGTAAACCAGCAACTACATTCTTTCACTTGAAAACCAAGTACGGTATTGACCAGATGCTGTCTCCTGATCACCGTGTCTTCTATCGCGGTACGTCACGTATTAAAGGAGCAGGTCAACTCAAGATTGCAACTGCCCAGGAAGTTTATGATCGTCACGAAAACAATATTCTTGGTTGGGGTGGTACTTTCCTAACCAGCTTTAACCTAGCCGCACAGAAATCTGGAATCGGTCTTACCGATGAAGAGATCCGTGTAATGGTTATGGTAATGGCTGATGGATCGTTTAACTCATCTGGAATCAGCAATCTTTGCACACTACGCTTCCGTAAAGAACGTAAGATTGCAAAAGCTTTGCAACTACTGACAGAAGCTGAAATCGATTACAGATATCATGTTTCAGAAGAAGCTGCTGGTGACACAACTGTTATCCGATTTGAAGCACCACTCCGTGAGAAAACTATGGAAGTATTCTGGACAGCCAATCCAGACCAACTTCGCATTATTGCTGACGAAGCACTCGACTGGGATGGTACCCGCGATCTGAATGTTTACTTCACTCGGGATAAAACATCTGCTGATTTCATGCAGTACGCAATGTCGGCTTCTGGTGCCCGTGCACGACTTCTGGTAGACAATCGTCAAGATGGTGGAATCGATTACCGTGTGTTCGCTAACCCGAATACCGAAGTTGGATTGAAAGCTACGCCAAAAGGAAACATTAAAGTTATCGATGCCACAGGCGAAGAGCAATTCTGTTTTACTGTGCCAACTGGTCTGTGGGTAATGCGTCGTAATGGATGTGTTGTTATCACAGGTAACTGTGGTATGGCAGCCCAGCGGCTTACTTTCAAGTCCACAGCACTACCGACCTCTCTTGGCCATTTGCGTGCTGTTATCGAAGCCTCAGTGCCTCATGGCCGTACTGATAACGGTGGCGCGAACGATCGTGGTGCATTTGGTAAAGTGCAGGTGTTCACACATTACTCACAAGCTATCCGTGATGAAGCAGAGAAGCTGCGTAAGCATTTGGATCGTATTGTAGAACGCCATCCGAAGTTGGCTAAAGCTGCACAACGTGCATGGAACCACGTAGGTACTCTCGGAACAGGTAACCACTTCATCGAACTCTGCCTTGACGAATCTGATCAAGTATGGGTAATGTTGCACTCTGGCTCTCGTGGTATCGGTAATGCCATTGGTACTTACTTCATCACGAAAGCAAAAGAAGAAATGAAGCGTTTCTTCATCCATCTCCCAGACGGTGATCTTGCTTATCTACCAGAAGGTTCTCAGTACTACAATGATTACATCGAAGCAGTGTCCTGGGCACAACGCTTTGCTGCACTAAACCGTTCGATCATGATGCACGCTACTCTGGGTGCGATCCATAAGACGCTAGGTCTGCCAGTCGATTCGGATATGTCGGCAATCAACTGCCACCACAACTACGTATCGGAAGAACGTCACTTCGGTCAGAACGTTCTGGTTACACGTAAGGGTGCAGTTAACGCTGAGAAAGGTACTCTGGGTATTATCCCTGGTTCGATGGGAGCTAAGTCTTTCATCGTTCGTGGTAAAGGTCATCGTGAATCATTCTGCTCGTGTTCGCACGGTGCAGGTCGTGTGATGTCACGTACTCAAGCAGCCAAGACCTTCACTCTGGAAGACCACATCCGTGATACTGCCGGTGTTGAATGCCGTAAGGATATTGCAGTCATCGATGAAACACCAAAGGCTTACAAGAACATCGAAGACGTAATGTCTGCGCAAGAAGAACTTGTGGAAGTCGTCCACACTCTCAAACAAATTCTCTGTGTGAAAGGTTAATACATGAGTACTCTAGCTTACACTCTGTTTGATGTACAGTTACAAGAAATCGTCAATGAAGTTGCAGTACTTGCTGAACAACAAACACAGACAGATGCCTATGCACAACGAGAATTTGTTGCAGACGAAATTCTCAAACGACTGCGTAAAGAATATCCGAGCAAAGGGATTAACATCAGTGTGGCCCTAACTTGGAAAGGTGTGCACGCTATTTACGAGGTTACCGTTATTGTCGGTAACCCAGTGGATCAAGACCACTATACCACAACTGTTTATGCTGAACTAAATGGCCAGAAGAAACTAGTGGTAAATAAAGAAGAAGATGGATTTGCAGATGTCGTAAAAGCTATCTCCGATAAGGCTTTCAAGTTCCTGATGGAAGTGGCGGTATACTCCACGCATGAAATGGTTCTGCGTAGCGAGGAGCTCATCAAGAAAGGTCTGGCTGACCATTACGAAGGTCTGGAAGAAGACTTCGAAGTGAATGTCACTGCCGGCGTAGGTAAAGATCTATCGTTCCGTATTAACGTAGAAGATGTACGCATCGGCCAAATCCATGAATACACCATCATCTACAGCGATTACGAAAAACAGGAACATCCAATGCAACCAACTGTAAAAGAAACAATCGATCCGACACCGATCACACAGAAGCAACGTGGTCGTAGTGAAAAGACACTGATCCTAACCATGGCTACCAACCGAGCATTTACCGATGCTTTCTTGGAACATGAACATGATAGTACTGCCGATGAATTTGCGAAGAATATTCGGACAGCAGTACTGAAACAACTTGGCGAACAATTCCCTGCTGATGATTATACCGTTCGTACTGAGTGTACCGAAGACATGGTGGCGACTGTTTGGGTCGAAGCTCCTGGGATCACTCAAATCCGCCTGCGTGGTCACCGCGCTAAAACTGAAACTCAACCTGCGTAAATAAAGGAAACAACATGCCTATTGATACAACACGCGAAGCAATACATCGTGCGGAGCTAGTGCAAAAAGCATTAACTAAAGCAATCCATGATGGTAAAGACGATATACTGTCGATGCCTAGTTATACCAATGAAATAACGCGTCAAGTTTGGAGATCACTGATAGACCAGGGTTACGATGTAGAGAGTACTGCAAAAGTACTCGGTAATGGGCACTACAGTAGTTACGTTGATTTCCGCGATGGTATTATTTATCACACTGGTTGGAAAATGAATGCCAATGAGATCATTATCGATGCTACTGAAGAAGTAGTTGAGGCTTCAGTCGAGACACCTGAGAAGAGCGCTATTGAACTGGCATTCGAAACTCTGACTGCCGCAATGGTTAGTGATCCTGGTTATCTGTGGTCATGGGTCTGCAATACTGCTTGTCCTATCATTGATGCTGGCGTAGAACATGGCGTGGCTAATAAAGCTGCTGCACGTGTACTGGCTAATCTATTCAAAGTAGACGTTACTCAAATGCCAGAATATAAAGACATCCTGGCCCGTACATCAAAAGAAGTTGTATTGCCTGATACATCTGTAGATGATCCTGAAGTCAATACGATCCATATTACCGTGACTGGCTTCGATAGTAATTCAGGTGCTGAGGCATTGGCCCGTCATCTGGATCACATACTGGGTGGTAGCGGTCGTTATGAAACCAAGCTGAATATCGCTGACACTACTTTGACAGATGCACAGCGTAACTTGGCATTGCCTTCATTGATGCACAGCGTGATCAACATCACTGGTGTTGAATCGCGTTATCATACTGATCGTGTAACCGCTATTAGTGAACCAGAAGGTGAAGATGTCGTAACAGATGAGGGTGCGCTACCAGAGTGTGGTTATTGTGGTCATCCAGAATGCAGTGATTGCTATGTACTTGAGATAGGTGACCCAGTTGGTGATGTTGGTTTAGATGAAGTCTGTCCTACAGCGGAAGTTGAGGGCAAGATGGTTATTAACCTAAAGATTGATGACCGTGATCTCACACCAATGACTACGATCAATTTCTTCCGCCAAGCTTATCCAAAGGCTGATATGAATGTAGACATCAAGCCTGATCTACAGGTATCTGACAGTATTGCTAAACAGGCTAAAGAAAAAGATACCTTTTACATTGGCTTCGATGAAACCACACAAGATCCAAATACAATGGTTGAATGGGTTCAGCAAACTTACCTGGATGCACAACCACCCGTAGATGAACAACCTACTCTGGCAAATCCTGATTACCGTAAGAATGCCTATGTATTCGAACATGTAGTGGATGGTGAAAAGAACTACATGGTTCTACATGTTCAAATCGATGTAGAAGACTTCCACCCAGAACTGTTCGTTGGCAATGGTGTACGCATTGCACAAGTTAAAGATGTAGAAGAAATGCATAGCTTGTTGGCTCTTGCTATTTCTCTCGAAGCAGCTTCGCACTACGTCGACCTGTTCAGCAATAATGAACGTTGGTTGAATCGTTTTGGTGATGGTACCGCAGTCGTATTGCGGGAGCACGAAGGTCCATTTACATTGTTCAACATTGCTCAGGATAGTATCCCGAGAATGATCTACAGTGAAGTGGAAGATTGTTGGACTGCTTTCCAAAACGTTGACCGCCTGTCGGAACTAGCTGAGAAGCTGAATGATTCTACTATCATTATCGGCGTAGAAGATTATCTCAAAGTGACTCGCGCCGGTCTGATGGTTGTTCGTGAACATCCACGTCTGGAAGAACTGTTCTTGAAGTACCTGCAGTACAAAGCTCAGTTCGATCCATCGATCGGTCGTTGGCTTCGTTCCTACGGGAAGTAAAAAAAATACAACATAAGGCTACCCCGAAGGGTAGCCATTATGCCGTGTTATTACATCGGAGTGAGTTTAACTTCCAGTGGTACAGCATGGACATAACGCATACGTCCATCCAGATAGATCAAGAAGCCCGCTATCGGGTGTTCTGGATCAGTCAGGTTGAACGATACGAACCCAGCAATCTCAGAAGAGTATAGTCCCTTCCATTGATCAACGTAATGGAAATTAACGTCATTGGACTGGCTTTTGATTTTACCAAAAGCTTCAGTCACCATTACCAACTTAGCTTGACGTTGTTCATCTGCATGTGTCGTATTCAACGCATTGTAACGATCACGAGCTTCCCGCGTCAAACACCACTCCTGTGGATTGGCTACTCCAGCCATACCGGTGACATTGATCTTCACCCGCATGGGCGCAGAGAGCCCACCGCCCCAAACAACGGCGCCATCGTCATCGACCCGTTGAATGACTCCTTTGATGATGCTACCAATTACGGTATAATACTCGACCGGGATATTCTTATCCTGGTTTGCGTATTCTGAAACGAGTTGCTTTAGCTTCGACATACGTATGCTCCGACTTCAGATAAGGGGCGTTACGACGTACATGCGCCAATCACGCACGGTTTGGCCTACGATCAAGAAATCATAGTCACCAATTAGTTCCCATCCGGCTTTAGTGATAGTGGTCACTTCACTACCGTTCAGGTCTTTAATTTCGAGGGTGTACATTTGAGCGAGTTCGAGCGGCATTGTGATAACCTTTTCTTTATTGGGGTATATTCCCAATAGTAATATAGATTTGAAATTGTTTACAGTGAAGCGTAATGCAGCCAGAGGAAGAAGAAACTAATGCTGCCGTAAATGAATATAGCACGCATTGCTTTGAACCACCAGATACCCAAGATGAGATCGACCTGAGCAAAGAACATCTTCTTCTCGAATTCGGCTATATCGGGACCTTGCCAATTCTTGATGTCGATCGCCACGTTTCGTTTATAGGCTATCCAGATCACCAAGCTGTGACTTATGAACCAAGCCAGGAATAAACCGAGTGCTATCCAACCAGGTATTACCGTAATCATGTTATCAATTCCACTAGTCCTATTATCACCACAGTGGCGATGAATGCTTTCATTGCGTAACGTTGGACGGTGTCAAGCCGCATTGCATTCTGACGACGCTTCATCCTATCCTGAAGAGGGTTGTTCACAGCTAACTCCATTTAGTTGATGTAGGTGCTATTCAACGGTTCTGTTACCACATTGATTCGGCTCTGAATCTTTTTCAGGATATGCTTACGCTGACGATCAGACAATTTCTGATCACGTACGAATGTACCCGTCTCAGGGATATAGTAGTCAAACTCCAGACTTACTTGTTCATCATGAGTAGATGCCAACGTGTGGGCCTCTAAGGCCGTTGCAGGCTTTTCCAAATGGTAGTTGATACCATTGACTACCTCTGCACCACAACCCATGTGCATAGGTGGGCCATCGTGTTTGTGAATGGTTCGCCCATTGGAGGTGAACACCGCTCCAACATTATCTTCGGTAATAACCATAATGGAAGTCTTACCATTAAAGATACGGCGAGCACTATTGGGCTGAATGTTCACATCGACCGTCATGTAAGAATCGAGATCACAACCAGCTTCTACGGCATTCAACATTTCTTCAACATTGTTGATCGTGCCGGCAATAGCAATGGCTTTAATCTTCTGCCCTAAGAACTTCCCTTCACGCATAAGAAATATCTTACAAGCATCTCGATAGTAAATTGGCACTGTTGAACTAGAACCAGTTGGTTTATAAAAACCTTCGGCGTCACGTTGGCGTCGGCCACACATATAGCCCCCAACGGTTTGCTTAACCAGCTTATCTGCGATGAGGGTTTTACCATCGTAAATCACGTACGTCATTTCTTTTCCTTATCGTACTGGAGAGCAATACCTACAGCAAACATTGATATCATAGCTGTACCGATCCAATATTGCCAAGTGGTACCATCAACAAACTTTAAACCGTACCGCAACTCCAATCCATTGATCAAAAGAAAGAACAATGCGAATTGAATAGCCCAAGCCTTCAATGACATAATAATCCTTAAAGCGGCATAAAGCCCACCCGCAGGTGGACAGTATTGAATAGGCGGAATTCACGTAGCACCAACACACCGACGGGTAGGTGATAAGTTGGGAGATGTTCTACGGAATTCCTGTTCGTCTATATACTATTGTACACAGAGTACTATTCATCTTCTTTATCGAGTACAGGCTCTTCAGTAGATGGTTTGGTTCGAAACAGTCGGTAATGATAGGCATCATCAAAACCGTTGGCTTCTATGAGCCACCCTGCTTTCTTGTATTGCTTTTTCAACCAATCGGTTATCTCACTATGAACATATTCCCCATTGTTAATGGGAACATGCAAGTAATCAAACCGACCACACTGCCAATCACCATTGAGGATAGCTGTGTTAATGGCCTCACTCAGTGTTTGGATTTGCTCGCCATAAAGATGAGCAATCCGATCTTCTTCCGTTGGAATATTGAGTGTGATCATTAACGCTTCCACCGCTTGACAGTTGGACGATATGTGATAGTCGCAATGCGTGCAGTAACAATGCACACTATAAGCGCTATGGCTGTATTCACAGGAGCCGTTGGCAGGAATGCAATCGCAGAGAACAACGAGATCACTGCAACTACACCACAGCCAACCATCGTCAAAGCCAAGCAAATAACAACCAGCTCATCAACAATTTTTTCTTTAAGACTCACTGTAGGTCCTTAATCGTAGCATGCATGGAAGTTGTAGGTAGCGAAGGTATCAACACGATATTGATATTTCGCAATTAGGTCTTTGAAGAAGCGCTTGGTGTAATGCTTACGCTCACCATACTTCTCAACGTTGTGGATATCACGCTCAGAGACCTTGATGGCCTCATTGCACAGAGTGCGACGTAAGTATGCCACAGCATCATTGCGCGTCTCTAATGGACGCTCAGGTACCACCTTGACGGTCAAGCGAAGGTTGCAACCGGTCACAGGACAAGTTGCAATGATGTACGGATCAACGCCGTTACCCGGAGTGGGCACGACCATTGTTACCGTGGTTTGCGGTGTGTAAGATACACGTTCATCGCCATCGAACTGACGGCGCATTACAGTGGACTTGCAGAGGAAGCGTAGCAGTGTGTTGAGTTGGAACGGTAGTTCTCGGTGTGAGAAGTTGTAATACATAGTTTATCTCCTTGTTTTTCTAATTAACAACATAAAGCCTATCCCGAAGGATAGGCGATTTATTGTGTCTGGCAATCCAGTACACGGCGTCGGTCGATGAAAGACGCCTGAGGAGGTGCAAGGGAATCTAACCCCGCTAGTCGTTACACACAAGTTGTTAAAGAGCGATCAAGAGAAAGGAAACAACACATGCAGTATCACCACATATATAGTTGTACACTATTCTCATTCAAATGAGTTCTCGTGATGGAGGATCTTCCAGCGTCCAGTCTAAATTAGTCGGGGGTTCCAGATACTCACCTTTCGGTTTGAACGAACACCTGGTAATCCGGCCCTCGTGGCGCACGACATGACAGTTCGCTTCTAAGACTACCTCATACTGCCGTGACAGTTTCATCAACGCCTTATCGAGCTCAGTGCGTTCTAAGATCTCGCCTAGCCCACCATCTCGGCGGCTTGGTATATTCTCAGGACGTCCCCAGTCAACAATGATCTCGAATAGAGTTGCCCCGTATTCAGGATGATACCCATATTGACGAATTGTAAATAAGTCAGTTACCTTATCGGCATAGGAAGCTAGGCAAGTCAGTGGCTCCCCCGACAAACGAGGGAAACCTAATGACGTTGCTACGGGTGCTATTTCAACCAGCACCAAGTGAGACATTAGATCTCCTTACGTTTATTCCGAGTACGATCGATAATGTGATCAACCTGTACGAAACCTGGTTCGTCCTCATCGAAGATCTCAGGGAACTGACGAGTCAGTGCACGAGTGATCATTGCCGTAGCTGTTTCTGTATCGATGTAGTTGTACAGGATGACACCACGGTGATACATGAAGAACTGATACCAACGTTCGTTCAACAGTACTTCACCTTCAAATCCACCATAGGACAATGTGTCTGGGTTACGATGTTCCCGATACATATCGAGTTGAACGTTACCATCCATGTGGAGTTGCAATAGATCGTTGCCTTGCCCACCGAATAAGGTAGGACGTTTGCGAGATGATACCACGTCTGAGATAGAATCCATCAGACGAGGCATATCAGTAATGAGTTCCTGGACATCGCAGATCTTGTACAGACCGTCAATGATTTCTTGTTGTAGCTGTTCCCGTATTTCTACAGGCCAGTTACTTGCCGGTGCTTCCAGGATATGAACACCGAACCAAGCAAAGCCGTTGTTGTGTTTTACTTTGATACACAGGTGAGGAATGTTACCCTCACCATACTGTTTGTTGACCGTATAATTTTCAATACGTTTTAGAAGGATCTTGATGTGATCATGGATCTCGACAATGTGTGCTGACATAATTGCTAAACCTTTTGGATATTTGATATTCTTTTGGCATCATTTACTTCACCAGATAATAAAGGAAAGTATATTTACACGAGTTCTACGTTACGATAGTTCAGGCAGTCACCCGACTGACAATCATCCACGTAGCACTGGCGTTTCAACCAAAGATCATCATTGTCCACAAAGTCAGCAATGTAGGTGATATCAAAACCACGCTGCGCTAAAACATCCGCAGCATATTCGGTAATGAAATCAGCCAACCGCTTATTATGCACATCCGCACCTGTTGTAGACAGACGATACAGGAAATTGTTCAGGATAGATTCCTGTGCAAGCTCTTGACGACTGTTCACCACGAAGTAGTTGAGCGATACCCGATGCCGGATAACGAACAACTTACCAGCGCCTTCGCGATTAGGCCGTTTCCGTCCGGCCAGCAGATCACACTCATACAACTCGTTTTCCAACTCTTGCGCCGAGAAGCGCGTTGGTTGTGTCAACAGCCACAGTTCCAACTTAGCCCCACGCAGTTTAGCTTGCGCCATGCAATCAGCAATCTGCTTTCCAGTAGTCCCTCTGAAGCGCGTGATTGTTGCCTGGAAGGACTGAGCTTCCCCAAGCCAGACCTCCCCGGTGTCCGAAGCGATCATAGCGAAGAAACCACCTTTCACCGTTTTAGGTGGGGTAGTTGAATCAGTGAAGTTTGCCATGTAGCGACGAACAATACCACGTGCGATTTCAAAGTTACTCTTAACTTGTTCCATTTACAGCTCCTTAATTTCTTATTACCGTATTGTAATATAGCGGTTAGATCTTTTTCAATTCATCCGGGAATGGATAGATTTGCTCAGCGATCCTTTCGCAATTGTATTGCATTGGACCAAACTGGTGATCCAATACTTTTTCTTCTAGTACACACGTCTTGGCATATTGCAGCCGCTTACGCATGACCTCGACTCTTTTTTCGTGCTCAGTTATCATGTTATCGATGATCAGCTGAGCAGGCGTTATGTAAAAGTGGTTCACTACTTTTACGCCTACTGCGGTGAAAACGACAATCAGGAGAGCAGTGAAGAAACAGCCAGTGGGATTATTCCAATCTTTGTCTTTCATTTGGATTCATCCGGCAGCTGTGGAATAGGTTGTTGGAGCATAGCCTTTTCTTTACAAGCTTTTGCTACAGCTTCCGTAACGTCACCAGGTTCGAATGTACCATTGGCATTCTTGAGATTCGATAGCGCGTACATCTGGGTGCACTGATTAGCTAATACAGCTTGCACGCGCATTGTCGGCAAGACTTCTTTATCGATGAACGATTGAAGATCCTGTACCTGCTGCTGCTTCTGTGTGATGACCATTTCTTCTTTGGCTTCAAAATGGGTATATATTCCATATACCAAAGCGGCCAATATGACAAGCCATTCAAACCAACCCAACGACCAACCAAACAAATCGAATTTACGGCGATGACCATTGCTATACGACATGCTAACTCCTAACGATATAAACGCAGCCCCGTAGGGCTGCAATTATGCTGCTTCCAGTTCAGTCCAGTGTGCCAGGATCATTGGCGGACATTCTGGATTCTCGTTACGCACAAAGTAGTAACCTGCACGATCGGTGCATTCACCCGCAATGCGCATCTTATCACCTTGATAACCCAGCACAATTTGAGAGCGGCCGCGGCGTGCTTTAACGGTGAGTGTTTGCTTCATGGTGACAGATTGTTTCTTATTGAACATGTTGCTACCTGTTGTATGATTAGTTGGTCATCTAATTGCAGATGCCAGTCATTTTCTTTTGTTGTGAGGCATATGCCTGCAGTTCTTCGCGGAACTCAGCCCAACCTTTCATCGGTCCCCAGAACACAGGTGCCCACCAATCTTCATTACATACTACAAACCCTGCTTCTTTACAGAGCTTGCGCCATACCTTTTTATCATTGCGATTGCAACCTTTATTAACGAACCGTTCAATAAAGATTAAGGTATTGAATTTGTGTGGGGTATCAGTTCTACCAATGTGGTCGCAACCGAGTTCAGTAGCTGCTGCCAATAGTTCCTTAGCTACTTGCTCAAAAAGAACTACTCGTGTTCGAATAGGCATATGCCAATCGTAATTAATACCCCCAGGTAAATACGACTGCATTTTCGGATAGACCTGGGTCATGAATCTTTCGTATGTCATTTAGCTTCCACCGGCGGCCAGATTTGTACCAGATCAGTCATACCACCGCTACCGGCTTTGATTGCGTAATTAGCCCAGTCCCGTACTTGGGTGCGTCTAGGTAGTTCTTGCTGGGATAGTCGTTGATACACAACAAGGAGATCACCAGAGTCATAAGCACGGACATGTATGCGTTTACAATCGTACTTGTCAATGAGATCCCACATTGTAACTTTACCCATGTGCTTAACACGGATAACTTCTTGACAAGTTTCTTTCTTCTTGTTCAGGTATTCGTATACCGTTACCACAAAGCCATTGCCCTGACGATCGACATCAAACATATCGTCAGTGCGAACATGCGTATTAGTTGGTGACTTATACCACGGGGCATAAGGCGTAATCTTAGGAACCTTACCAGCCATTATCATGCTTAACTCCACTTAACGTAATAAAGGAGTCCCCGAAGGGACTCTATTTATTCTTCGAGATCCATCAGATACTGATCGCGCACCAGACGCCATTGCTCAGCCAGATTGGAACGATTGTAGTTCGACTTCAAATGCTTGATGAAGTCTTTCACGGGACGCACCAGTAGTGCAGGCATGTCTTCTTCCGCTACCTTTTCACCGGTAATGGTAACATGCGCCGCATAACTGAGTTCGAGCATTTCTACTGCCTTTTGTTCCAAAGGGCCTTCGCCCCGATACTCAGGCATCCCAGGGAAGAGTTTCAGGAACGTAGGCCACTGCTCCATGATGTACTCTTTCCGCAGACGGGCCAGCTTATCTACTTTGGTTTCAACTACTACTGCTTGGACTGTTTGGTTACTCACTTGGTATACCCCTGTTTGATTGCGCCGATAAATGGTTCACCGACCAAATGGAAGGTCTGACACACCATTGGTTTAAAACGTAAATTTAAACTAGCGCGCATATTGACCTTGTAGATACAAAGCCGATGAGTACCAGTTTTTACGCCTTCCATGTGATGGTCAGCATTAAGTGGATAACGCACTTGCAGTTTCCGCATCTCCGGGATGATGAAATCAATGAGCCACTGATTATGGTCCATGTGTTCACCGATCTGAATGATCGATGGCAAACGAGCCCAATTGGTCAGCATGCTCGCCCCACGTTGATCAAAGAACCAACTATCATCAACATCGGACGAGTATGTGCCGAACAACATAAACGCCATGTCGTCGGCTTTGCGTATTACTTCGACAACATAGAACGTTTCGTCATTCATTTCTTTTCTCCAGGGATAAATTCCCATTTGCATTCGGCTGTAACTAATGTTTCGGGGCCAATGTATTCAACCTTCGGCATCCCATCTTTACTGAACTCTATTTTAAGCAGATCAGTTTGACTGCAGATCTCTACATCACGCAGCGAACGTACCCATTGTGGACGACAAGCCATGACACTACCTTCACGGCACAGAGTAGGATCATCTGTGTCTTCCAATATGGCATAGAAAACATTCAGGCCATTAGGTACTGCGAAGTCTTTATGTGTATCGGCCATATCAAGCAATTCAATGTACTGTGCAATGCCACCCCAATAACAGAGCGTTACAGAATCCAATCGAAATGTACCACGAGGCTTCTCGGGGTAATATTTAAATATCACATACACAGAGATGGCCATACTGACGATCCATGTGAACATAAAGAGGCACAATCGTTCTACTCCAAGATCTGGTGGCAACATACCCTTTGCGAACTTGAAAGAACCGACCATGGAGGCCAACATCCAAACCATGAATATAGTGAACTGCATCATTATTCCTTAATGTGGCATAAAGGTAAGCCCGAAGGCTTACCCAATAAAGTCAAACTCGAAGACAGCATCGGAACTACCGCGAGTTACGTTCCACAATAGAACGTAATATTCGCCGGCAGGTTGTTTCAGCTTACGTAGGAACTTGGTAAGTGCTTCAGGTTCATTGATATAACCCATAGCAATCGTCATACCTACGTGGTAGTCTGCTGTGTCAGCGATTGTGTTGGTGGTACCTTTAGGGCACCACATCAACTTCTTCACCCTCGAGGCTTCACAGACTTGACCGATTGGGTTAGCACCAATCCGATCTGTTGCTACGCGAATGACATGCATTACTTGAGACCCTTCTCGGTAGAGAAACCTGCTTCCTGACTCTTGATGACCAGGTCACCATTCACAGAGAAGTAGATCGACTTTTCAGTAGTGATCAGGAAATCACCGATAGTGAACATCGAGTACTCACGCAGAGTCTGGACATCCCAGTGACGCACCTTGAACATATCGCGAACTACGGCTTCTGGATGTTGGTTACCAAAGCAACCATAGCCTGTAATCTTTTCGTCACCCAGGCAACGGGATGGATCAGCAGGCCGACGGGTAAAGGCATTGAACTCTTGCGATTCCTCATTGGAGGTAATCGATACGTCAGAACCTTTAATGGTCAGGTTGTAGTGGTGAGTCGATTGATTGAACAGCTTGACGTCCAAGATCTTTGCGCCATCTTCAGTCGGTTGGGTCATCTTTAATTTCTCTTTCTACGTAGTATGGCAATGATGCCACAGGTTCATTTTCAAAGGTTTGCATTACCAACAATAGGTAACGACCTACGGGCACATTCGCTACATCCGTTTTAGCAATAGTGATCATTGCATTACGGGCTTCCGTATACTGGATAAAAAGGATACGTTCGTTCTTCTTATCCAGTGGTGCGAAATATGCTTTACGTGAGGATTTGATTCTGGAGTAGATCTTACCGACCATGCGAGCGTATTCGTACAATGGCTGACCAGTTTCATCAGCCAGTACGACGTAATACTTACGCTCCCAGTTTACTCCGCGCCGTTGGTCAGACTGATAGTCCCACGGTTGTGGCATGTACATATCCCTCTGGGAGCTTCACCATCATTGCTTCTGTTACAGGAGCATTGCGATAAGGCTCACCATCAATACGGATGCCGTATGGGGCATCCAGGCTTGGATCGAATGACATGATGCGTACGATAGCATCTTTCGGTGCATATAGTACTTGACCAGAACCTGGTTTGTTAATCATGACATCACAATTAACCTGGACATATTCACATACAGCAAATTTGCGATCAGACATTACTACCTCAGTTCAAATAATGGGCACGAGCTGCAACCGGTGCATCAACTGGTTTCTTACCGAATGGTTCAGATTCCAGGATATGTTGTTGTACGAAGTTGTAGCCTTCATCCCACGGGAGGCGACCTTTGTCATCAACTGCTACAAGTTGTAGGAATCGAGCGTTAGCACATTCGTCAGCATTGTAGAACTGTGCATGCTGCCAACCTTGTCCAGCCAACCAGCGTGTAGCATCTACGTGATGCAGATACATACGGGTAGTTGGTTCGATACGTGGGATACTGTCATACCCGCGCTGTTGGACCAGGAAAGCATAATAGTCTTCCAGATCAACTTCACCCGAAGTGAAATCTTTGTTCCATTCCAGATAAGCGAGCAGGTCATTGAATGTAGCGCGTAAATGCCCTACTCCTTTCTCGGTAAGGCCAAATCCGATCATCAGATCAGGTACACCGAAACGGTTGTTGCCAACAGTAGACAGTATCGTAGGAACATCAGGATCACGATCAGTAACCATGAATTCCCAACGAGCGTCTCCCAGTGTTTCCCGGATTGTCTCAACAGCTACCAGCCGGAGTTCATCAATGCCTTCCTTGGTGTGCAACGGGGTATACGCTAACATTCCACTTCCTCAGTTAGTGACGCAAAATGTTCCGCCTTGCTCGGTATAGCTAGCACGGATTTTAGATTCAATCAGCTTTCCGTCTTTTACAGACTTCGCTGGGAATTCCATCAATTTGATATCCGACGAGCTTTCGTGATTCGTATTGGAAAACTGCGATTGGAATCTTCTATTCGGATGACGCCCAGCTTTCAACAATGCAATTTGTTTATCCACCTCCGCGCTGACTGTACGCGAATGACCGATCATTACCCATCCAGAGGAGATATGATCTATCACATACGCGCCAGTAGTTACTAGCTCTTTTCGAGCACCTCGGCCATGCATTGTAGCAGACCAAGTATAAAATTTATCATCTACTTGAAACATCGCTATCTCCTATAATCACATTAGATTTAGGAGGCAGGTACTACTTTATCTGCACTGGTATAAATGATTTCCCCACCAGCTGTACGTACCTCTAGATAAGTAGGGTATTCTGCAACGAGGGTCAGCCGATCGCCTTTCTTAGCAAGCGTAGCTGACCGCTCCCCAAGAGACATGACGAGGTCTTCTTTAGCTATTAATGTCGTCGGCGAATTTGTCGTCATCGAATTGTTCATGCAGTTTCTTTCCTGATTTACGAATAAGGGTTTCAATGATCTCGTGGAGATCAGCCAAAACGAGGATAGCGCCGGCTTTGTTATAATCACCAAGACGTTCCCAACGCATGGCTTCAGAAAACAATTGTACGGCAGTCTGCCCAGTCGTGTCTATACGTAGACGACTGAGGATGCGTACAAGTTTCAGGTATGTCAGCGATGGAGCTTCTTTTTGCAAGAAAGCTTTATCAAGCTGGACATCGTAAACTTGGTCAATGTATTCGTACAGGCTTTCAAATTGCATCATGTGTATTCCTTTAGCATGTCTTCGAGGTCATGTGGGTTAACAGAGCCGACTTCGTCAAAGTTGTCGACGTTGGTGCATACAAACAATTCACCTGGACGGTGATCATCAGATCCTTCGATACGGACCTGATCCCCTTCATTCGCAAACAAGATGTCGTGTTGCGATCCACGACGATCAAGAACGGTAATGAATATGTCTCTGGCGGCAGTCAGAATCATGCCGGGTTCTACTTTAGAAGCTGCAATACCACTGAGAGTCATTTTCAAGAGCGAGCTGAGCATTCTTTGTTGCCTTACTAGTTAATCGCCAGGATTTTTTATTGAGGTGGTTGCCCTACACCAAATAGTAATATAGGGCTATAATTTTTTACAACATAAAGGAGTCCCCGAAGGGACTCCGTTTAATCGAACTGCAGTTTCAAACCAACGATCGGAGATTCCCGATCTACTTCGATAGTACAGTTACCTGTCTGTGGATCTAGCTGGAGATGGAAACCCCAACGAAGACCACACAGCTTAGTAACGTGACCGATCTCGATTTTAGCTTTGCCTTTAGCCACATAAGCCGGATCATTCAGTACAGCCGGAGCCATACGTTTTACATCATGCACTACCAGGTTATCACCTTCGTCAATATAAGCGATTGCTTTAATCGACAGGGTTTTACTGCGGCCATTGTTTTGGCACAGCGCATACAAGTTAATGGCATTAGGGCCAGTGGCTTTCACGAAACCAGTTTCAGCAACTTCACCACTTGGCAAGGTTACTCGCTGAGGTAAAGATTGGGAATGTTGTACAAACAGTTTGGCGTTGAGGCTACGGTTTAGCACCGGGAACTGACCAGCCTTGAGAGACTCTGACATTTGACTTCCTTCGAAAAGTTGAAGATACCATAACACTACGCTTTGCACCACAGCAATTTAGCGTTCGGTTTGGAAAGATTGGTCTGCTCGAATTTTACGATTCGTTCACCGACCACACGAATTTGTAGCCGGAAGAATAATATCTCTTCAGAGCTTCGTAGGATTGGGTTGAGCAGGAGAACTTCCCCTGGTTGGTGGTATCGCAATACACCTTCCCTGACTGTAATGAAGAAGTCATTCAATCCAGGTGTCAGTGGTTTATCCCCTGATTCCATCTGGACTCTAGAATTCTTTATAACGCGTTGGGAATCCGTTTCCGTAATCAATTCGACTCCAGTGAATTGAATCATCGCAACTGGCTTGGTAACCCAATGGATCAGCCACCAGATTCCAGCAATGAATGCTGCGAACAATAGTACCAGTTGTATCGCACTTACATCAAACATGGCTTCCCCCATTCATGTACGGCTTAGTTGCTTTTATCATCCCCGCTACCGAATGCATATTAGGAATATCCAATTCCGTAATATCTTCCCCGGTAAAAATACAGCGTACAGTTTCTAAATTCCCACGAGGATCGATTTTGAACTCGATTGCACCTCCTGGGTGGATACCGAGTGAACGCCAAGTCGACAAATCATTATCAATGATGAAGTGTCGTTCTTTCCCTAGGAATTCAGTAACCCATACATTGTCACGCTTGATCAACTTGACGTACATCTCATTTACTCTTTTATTTTGGGCACATATGGTTCGCTGCCACGTATCGGTAATAACACCGGTGTGAACTGACGACCATAGCGATGAGTGTATAGTTCATTCTTCAGGTCACGATTAGCGAGAAACCATTTCTCCGCTTCTGCATGAATCCGTTCAATAGAACCGCCAAAGAAAACGACATGAGCCATTTCGTACTTGAAAGGTCCTTTGTCGTTCCAGTACGACTTGTTAGCAACACACACGGGAACTTCAAATACCCCATAGCCACCCAAGCCTGCATGCTGACAATTATCCCAATGCAGATCTTCTGGATAGACCATGCGTAGGTTATTGTAAGAACAACGCAGGCTCAAACTGACTTGTTCCATTGTGGTGACTTTGTCGATCTCGTAGAACGTGTATTCCTGACTTACAGCATACCGGCGCATGGCGCCTCGTTCAGACATCCGCAGTCTCCCGACGTTCGGCGAGTTCCTTCAATTGCTTGATACCTTTCTCATCGAACAGGTTCAACGAGCAAATAGTCATCGAGCAATGGTAAGGTTCGAAGTTGGTCAGCTTACGAGTATAATGAATAGTTACCGATTCAGGATACTCATCGATATCGGTGCACTTGAAGCTCAAGCGCTCCATGTTTTCAATATTGCCGATAACTTCAGCAAGTTCTTCTTCTACCAGATTGTCAGTCAGGTAGGTAATACGATCACGCAGTTCTTGTGGGGTAACTTCACCCTCACGTGGAACAGATACCTGATCACGGCTAATTAGTGCGGGTATAAGCATTGTGTTCCAAGCTGCATTTCGTTTCAGCCAGGCCTCGTGTTGTTCAGGAGTCCAGCCCATTTCTTGGTCGCCAACTTTGACGACCTTGAATGGGGGACAGGCGTTACCATTTTCGGTAACGCCATGATAACCAACGGTTTGGCAGCCGCTAAACCGCGTATGTACATCAGCAAAGACCCGAGCATAATGCTCAGCTTCTTTTGCATTAGGGAACACCAAGCAACGGGCGTCCAAAGTATTCAGCTTACCCAGGTAGTTCTCGCCATGCTGCCAGTAGTTCTCTGACATGCCCAACGAACCCGCTTCTTGCAGGTATACACGATGTGGCATTTCGCCACGGGAAGGAGTATCGGTGTAGATAACGCACTTAGTCATTCTTAAACTACCTTGTTCTTTTCTTTATCGAAGATTACGTTCACGGCGAAGAAGCTAGCGACAGAGAATCGGTGAGGCCAGCCAATTGGACGTGGTTCTGGAACGATGATGTCATCCATTACAAAATAAACAACATTATCTTTAACCCGAACTAAACGATCGGGCATGTGAACCTTAGGTCCATGGGTGGGGCACGTGTCATACACACCATCGGCAATTTTTCTCATTTGGCGTCCTGTATCCGATCACGGAAATCACCGGGAGTACGGTGATACAGTTGGTTATCTGCAAAGCACCAGTAAACTTCTAGGATCTCTCCTTTACTGGTACCTGCTCCTTTAGATGTCCCGAGATACTTGTAACGTTTCTCTGGGTCACCTGTGTACGACACATCTTTCTTAATCAACGCGTTACGCAGGTAGCGAGCAGTGATAGAACGTTTTACTGCTTCACGATGCCATGGGCCTTCATAACGATCTGGGTTGTTATCAACCCAATCAAGTTCCCACTGCAATGCCTTACTCATAACCAAAGCTCTTTGTTACGAAGGGGATTTTGAAATCCATCAAATGATCCATGACCTTGTGGAGTTCTTCTTCATTGGTTGGGAGGAACCGGAGCTCTTCACCAAGATTCCAGATGTACGGGACACCGGTATCTTCTTCAATCATCTCACACACGGTCAGAGAACCTTTCTCTTCCCACTCGTAAGGGTCTAGCTGGATCTCTTTACGCTGCAGAACCATGAACTCTTTCTTCAGTTCAATCATCTCGATCACATACAATGCATCCTGGCCGTCTTTCGGCAGATAGGTCATGTAACCTTCGTCCTTGCGCATTGGTTGATAGTGCCCTTCCATGTAATTATGGATGAGATCAACTTCTTGATGAGCCTTAGTATCGTACTGATTGAACTGTACGGTGATCGGTAACGGGTTACCCGCATTGTCCAACAGGTTCAGACGACGCTTCAGCAGTTGACGGAAGTTCATCCAGTTCCCCTGCCAGAACTCGATGAATACGAATTCACCGGTAGGATCATCGGAACCACCCTGGAAGAATGCACCAGAACCCTCACGAGCCTTGTAGTATTCACAGGTAGTGCGATTGGAGTTCATGAACCGAGAAAAGATCTGATGGACTGACTCAGTAACATGTTTACCGTAGATGTGGATACCTGGCCCTTTGCCCGGTACTGGACGAACTGGGATAGCGATCATAACTAATTCCTTTTAGTGGAGGTTGATGATTTCTTTGATATCGTCTTCAGCAGAGCCAGTTACTTTGTAGAAGAACACCAGGGCTTCAGGGAGTGACATCCGGGTATGGTTCTTCCAGCTAACACCATTCGCTATCGTGATTTGCCACATTATGCTGCTTCCTTAAATAGATACATACGGGCGTTGGTAGTCATGTGACTATTCCCCAACCGCTTCCGGGCTAGTAGTTGGACTGGACGATTCCAATCCTCTTCGACCTTCAATAGCTTGCGCATGTCAGTCGATTGTTTTTCCATCAGTGCATCAATCACTTGCTTTGCTGCAGCAGGAGATTCAAACGTAATAGCATTACGCTCTTGTGGCGCGACGGTTGCTTTACCGCTCTCTTTGCGAGATAGGAAAACGTGATCACGACCACGGATGATTTCGATTACATATTCGCTCATGGGACCAGATCCACTTCTGTTAGGTCATACCAAGCTTTAATACCGAAGTAAGTGCGTTCTTCCATCAGTACGATTTTGCATTTGGGTTGCATATATTGAAGCTGTTCGCGAACTTGACCCATCTTAAGTTTAGCGTAGTCATTGAAAACAGATTTAGCTGCCGGATAACCAGTCATTACTGTGGCGTACTTTGGATGCTCCTGTAAATAAGGCTTCATCGTATTCGTTGAGTAATAGCCGATGTATTTGATGGTATTCGTTTCATGAACGAAACGCATCATGTAACGAGTGCGTTTATTTTCACCTGGACGGCTATTCTCGCGCTCATCCATAAATCCACGGATGAACATGAAAAGCAATGTACCAATGATGAAAGCAGCTAATGCACCACCATAATACACAAATGCCGTCATATCTGGAGCAATATTCATACAGCGAATTCCTTAAAACAGACAAAGAAAAATAGGCAACCCCGAAGGGTTACTGTTCTCAGTCGATGGGGTGAGCAGACCCAACAGGATCTATGGTCACGCCATCAAAGGAGATTTCGGCAAAGTGATATATGTCACTTGTACCGAAGACCGCTTTGTTGAAACGGTTGGCTATATAATGCATAACGTCTCTGTCAGTGACGAACACATCAATCAGGATTTCACCTGTTTGGAAAGTAACCTCGTAATGACAATTACTTGAGCCACGCAATTTTACTTGTGCTTTTACGATTAAGGCATCAGGGTATTCGGACAACGCTTTTGCCAGAGGAGCGTATGGTCCTAAGACATCGATTAGTGAACGGATCTTCTGGGTGAGATCTATGCTGAACATTGACAGGTTTTCTACGCGTTCGCACTCGGTCTTTACATTTGTCATCTGGGCCCTTTCCTATAGTTAGTGAATCCAAGAATGTAATATAGGCGTTTAAAAGTTTTAAATAAAAAAAAGAAACATAAAGCCAGCCCGAAGGCTGGCGATTTGTCGTTAAGCAGTAACGGTAACAGTCTTGGTGACGCTGTACTTGCCAGCTTCAGCAATAGTGATAACCGAGGTACCAGCTGCAACACCGGTAACCAGACCAGTACCGGATACAGTGGCCTTAGCCGGAGTACCAGAGGTGTAGGTTGGGGTAGCGCTGTACGGTTCGCCGTTCTTAGTAACAGTAACGACCAGTTGTACGGTACCAGCTACAGCGATCGAAGGCGATGCTGGGCTAACAGTAGCAACGTAAACGTCAACCTTAGGCAGAACCGAGAAAGCTACAACTACACGCTTAGCTTCTTGGATGACTTCAACGTCTTTCCAGCCAGCAGCTTCAACAGCAGCTTTCAGAGCAGCTTGAGCCGGAACGGTCAGCTTAGCACCATCTACGATAACGCGTAGCGCTGGGTTCTCGATTTCGCCGTTGGAGACGTAGTCGACAGTACGTTGTTCGGTCAGGTGTGCGTTAATAGCAGCTTCGATCGGGGAAACATCGAGAGCAACACGTGCAGCAACAGCATCAGTTTTATTCAAAATAGCCATTATAGACTCCTTGGTGATCAGAATGAGATCTACAAACGTAGATACATAAGATCATACAGAGCTCAGCTATTAGCATCAGCGATATGACTATCCCAATACTTAACCAAACAGAAGTCTGCTTCTGGATGCTTAGGATTTATTGAATCACCATTCTCATCCAGCAGCTGCATGTTACAATCTTCAATAATCCCTAAGGTTAATCGAATACCTGTATGCACTCCTACTAGTTGATCTGGTGATGCAACTGCACTTAGTCCAGCTAATACATCATCCATCTGTTCGAAGAACAATGCTTGGGCCTTTCTTATACCAATGCCCACAGTAGCTGCTTCCCATCGTTCTTGGTTAGTCCGTATCAGTTCGTCATATGGCATAACAACCTCAGCTATTAATGTACGATGCCCACAAATCAGCCAACGGCAACATGTCTGGCCCGTGGCTGGTAATGTCAACGTTAAGCATTTGCTCATTACCATCGATCATCAGAATACCACGAGTATCAATCGCAGACAGCGTGCATTCGACCCCGCGATCCATACCCATTCTAAAAGCCTGGGTCATTGTCGAACCCTTGTCAAACTTTGGTGGATTCTGATCCAAGACATTAGCCTGGATCTCTGCGAACAATACACCACGTGCTGCCTGGGATTCGGCGACGAGTTCTTTTTCTAGTTCATTAATCAAGGCATATGCTTTTTCAAGCTCTGCCTTAGTAGCTTTTGGGCGTTCACTCACAAGCTGATTCCTCAATGATCGGTTCGATCTCAGTGATGCTGATCCGGTTGTAGACTACTTGCACAGCGATCTTACCACCTACCAGTTGTTCTAGGTCCATGCCGAAGTCGTAAGCTACCAGATCCTTTTCATGGAACTGATCTTTACCGTCCAGCGGATTAGCTGCACGTGCAAAGGTATCGACTACGGAGAAACGACCTAGCTTTTCAGTGTGCTCGTATTCTAAACAGATTGGTGTTTCCAGTTTAGCTACTACATCCATACCATGCTGTTTGTAACGGAACCCGGTCAACCATGTTGCTTTCGGCGTATGCTTGATTTCAGGAAAGTCAGCGTCCACCCATTCTTTCAAGCCACCACCGGTGACATTGATAAGACTAACCCACGCATAGTAGGCAACGAGTAGAACAATTACAGCAGCAGCGAGGGAGAGAATTACATAGGGGGACATCGTGATTTTCCTTTTGTCAGTTGAGGCCGATGAGTTTTGCAGAAGCGATAAAGCAAGCGCCACCTAAAGCTAATCCGATGGGATTGCGATATTCATAGAAGAAAGCGATGATGCGATGTTTCATGGTGTTATTCCGGGTGTGTTGATACATAGAGGATAGCGATGCGTGTTTTATTCCTATCTTTCGGATCTTTCCTTAATGAGCTGTTTACGCCAATCCTTCAGCTCTACGTCATCTGGGATTGTTTCGTAATAATACTCACGCCATGCTTCATAGACTCCTTCCTTTAATAGCCCATGTTCGTCTGCTATCTTCAGAGTGGTACCAATCACAATAGGTGTTGCAGCATCATGACCATTGGCCCAGGCTTGTAATAAGGGATTGCCCTTATGCCGTGAAGCATAGGTTGATCCACATTGTTCAATGATCAGATCACTAAAGAACTCTCGATAGTCCGTCATGTAATCACATAAAAAGAAAATGGCAGAAAGCCTCCCCGAAGGGAGGCGTCCGTTAGACAGTGTTACTTGTTGAAGATACGGTTGGACAAGCCAGTGTTACCCATGGCCTCGTAAGGCACGAATACAGCAGAGTTGTTCTTGGCCATTTCAGCTTGCACGTCCAGCGCTTTGTAAGCCAGCAGCATTGGGCTCAGGCCGTCAGCGGTGATGCTGTTAGCGTCACGCAGAGTACGGGCACGAGTCAGTTCGATATCACGATCCAGTTGAGCCAGAGCCAATTGGTTGGTACGCTTGGTGGTTTCGATAGCCTGCTGGTTGGTTTCGGTTTCGATAGCCAGACGACGTTCCGATTGCTTCTCGATAGCAGTGGTGATCACATCTGGATACTTCAGGTTACCCAGGGTAACGTTCGAAACTTCCAGAGGCGAGTTCGCCATTGCTTTGGTCAGACGATCAGCCAGGTCTTTGGTAATGTTGTCGAAGTTAGCACCAACTTCTTCGGTCTTGTATTTGCCAACAACCGAACGGGATACCGACTGCACAACGTCCAGACCATACACACCGTAGACTTGTTGCAACGACACGCGCTTGTCTTTGACTTGGATGTCGTTGAACATGGAGTTCAGGACTTTCTCATTACCACCGATGCGAGTACGGAACTTCACGTCGAAGGTCAGGTCGAGTTTGTCTTCCATCTTCACGGTGATGGTTTCAGCAACGGTACGAGTACCAGTTTCCATCAGGACCAGTTCATCACGACCATAGAGGGTGATTTTACCAGGTTCCAGGATTTCAGGGTTGTAACCAGTGGTGGTCAGAACCTTACCTTTGAACGCAGGTGGGATGACTTCGAACGAGCAGCCTTGCAGAGCAACGACAGCAACCATGGCGAGTGCAGCAGTCTTGATAACGGACAACAGTTTCATGTAGCTTTTCCTTTTTGGAATTCGATTTGGTTTGTAACTATTAAGAAGGCCGACTAAGTCGACCTATCGATCACTTGTTCAGATTGCCGGCATCGATCTCTTTACGAAGATCTGCAGCAGCTTGCTTAGCCGATTCAGGAGAAGCCGATTCGACTTTCACTGGAGCAGTTTTCTCGGTCAGCGTACCGGCCTGATCGAAACGAGCCCGATCGCCTTGGACGTTATGGATACCGATGTTGACGAAAGAACCACACCAGGCCACCAGGATTGCAGCGGTAATCCAGCAACGGTATTTCTTGGAGAACCATCCGAGCCATTCAGCTTTCGAACGGATCAACGCTGTACCCAGCACAATGATCAGGGCCAAGCCCATGATTGCACCAACAACACTACCTTGGAAATATACGGGAAACATCTGTACTCCTTACGAGTTGATTGCAGCGAACCATTGGTCAGCCATGTCTTGTTCTACGATATCGGTGACAGTACCAGTCTTGGCATCAGCGATAGTGAAGAAGCCTACGCTATCTAAAGCGGACAACGTTTGTCCGACTGTTCTGTCGTACAGTTTATCCATAGCCGCAGAGACAGAGGCGGTAGTTAGATTACCGTCCTCATCACGTGCGTCTTTGAATTCATCGCAAACCAATTGATCGCGATCACGGTCCAACAGACGGAACAGTCCCGAGTCTATAAGGGACAGGGCCATTAGGAGTTAACTGCTTCAGCCCAGTTCTTGCCCAGAGCTTCGTTCAGATCAACAACCGAACCAACGCCACCCGAGAGAACAGCTTGTTCGACAGCGATCACGGTACCAGTGATAGCCAGGTCAACAGCAGCAGCGCGGCTTTCTTCTTTGTTGGCGCTTTCACGAACTTCGTTGATAGCAACGATCAGCACGTCACGGGATTCAACATTGGCTTCTACGATTTTGTCAGTCATTGCGGTGCTTCCTATTGAGAGTGGTTAGCGCGAAACATTCACGCATTGTATTACGGGAATCGGTAGTTCTTTATTTGAAGAAGTCTTCGATGGCTTTGTTGCCTTCTTCTTCGGTGATGCAACCAATAGCCGAAGTCAACCGTTCTTTAGTATCGAGTGGAATGATTTCAGCTTTTGCCAAGATATCAAGCACAACTTCCAGGCCAGCGAAAGTAGCTTCGAACTGTTCATCATTTACTGCTCTAGCAGCATCAATAAACAGCTTAGCTGCATTGTCGATTTTGTCATCAGGGATAACGAGTGTCACGAGTTGACGTACTCCAAGTAACGATCAGCAGCGCCCATGAACTCAGTAGCACAGCCATTGGCCGATACTTCCAGAACGAATGCACCTTCGTACAGACGAGCGGTTTCAGAGATCGCGTGATGAATGCCTTCAACCTGAGGCATAGCTTCAGCTTCAATACGAATGCCGATCATGCCATCCAGGATTTCTTTTTGTTTGAGGTCATTAGCCTCAGCAACAGATTGAACGAGTTCTTCAGTGTCCATGATATTCCTTACGAGTTGATTGCTTCGATGTAGGCGTCGGCTAGTTCATCTGTATCGAAGAATGGTTGATCGCCAAGATTATGCCCTGCTGGGAAAATCTGTGCATGTTTATCGATAACATGCAACACACCGACGGTTGTTGATTGAATAGCGTTTTTCACAGCTACTGCTTGATCGATGGTGAACCCAAGATCGAGATCATCCATATTCGCGATGACTTGATCATTAACTTCAACCAAGTCATTTACCATGACACCACGAATAAGTGCCATTTGTTTGTTGCTCATACGTACACGTCCACCAGGTATTCTAGATTTGGTTTGAGTTCCAATCGATCCTTCTGTTGGGTTGGTTCAGGGAGTTCTTTGGTTTCAGGTAGATGTCGGGATTGGAGTAATGCCCCACCCGCTACACTGGTCAGAATTTCCTCGAATGATAGGTTCTCCGGGAACAGTTCTTTTGCCATGGTCTATATCCTCACCGCGTAACCAAGAGAAGATGATCTCTGTCTCATCAGTTAGCGATCCCACGTATATTGTTTCAGCCTCACCATCGAAGTTGAAACGGAACGAGGTTTTACCAGATTGGTTAATGAGCCATTCACGACGTCGAGTAGCCAGTTCCTCTGTGGACTCGTAATAACGTCCATGAGCTTGGTTAATGATGTACTCGCCTGGTAGTGGCAATGTAGCAGGAGTAAGCCACCAGTACTCCTCACGCATGCGCTTGAGCTGTGCTTCCAGGATATCGCATGGGTATTGAATCATACAGCTAGTTCCGACAACTTCGTTTTGACGCTATCTGGCAATGCCAAGGAATTCATGCAGCTACGGAGATGTTCTTCCTTACGTTTATCATAATCGGGGACGTACAAATATTGCTCTACGCCATCCTCGACACGTTTGGAATATGCCCACTGCCGGAACCCAGAAGCGAACATGGCTACATCAGCAGCGGCCTTGGTTTCATCATCACCATCTTTAAAGGTGAGGAGTATATCCCCTTCTTTAAAGGTGTCACATTTAGTCAGATCAAACATTTTTTCTCCTGACCTCTTCGTCTTTATCGACTTGTGCCCAGTACTCTTCGTAAAAGGCAACAGTGGATAGAGTGTATTCGATCGCAGTGAGACCCGCATCCCGGCTCGGTCCATCGAAGAACTCGATACCGACGAAGCCCAGGGACCGTAGTTCACGGATGATCTTTTCACCAGCCAGGGACCCACTACGGATGTCAACCGGATAGTGAACGATGAATACCAGGCCATTGTGTGTAACACGATCTGGTCGTGGAACTGGTTTCTCGTAATGCTTCTCCATTACCTTGGCGATTACTTCATCGGCAATGGCTTCTTGAATTTCTACAACATGCTTATCTGCATCTGGATACATATGGCACATTAAGCAGCACTCTTCATAACAGTGATGGACATGCGGGTTACGCCAGGTTCGAACGAACCATAGTCGTTAAAGTGGACAATGCTGAAGTCTTTCTCAGCGAGTGCATCACGTACTGCATGCTGAACGTATTCCGATACACAGAACGGCAGCTCGACATACCACTTCCAGGCAACAGCTTCATCTTGACATTTGGCGAAAGCATTGCTGTTACCATCGCCATCGCGGAATTCCATTACCACCAAAGCCAGGATATCTTCGACTTCTTTAGCCGTACCCTTTTTGATGATCTCTTCACGATCAGGGATCTGGCTTAGCAATTGTTCAATGCGTTGACTCATTAGTGCACCTTAAAGCGTTTGAGGATTTCGATGAATTGTTCATCGAACTGATTTGTAGCGATTGCTTCATCAATACAAACTAGATCCGGCTCCATATCAATCGTTAGCCATTGAATAGCTGAACGCAATATTAGAGCACCCATAATCGGAGAACTATTATTAGACAATTCTCCAAGCATGTGAAAGGTCTGGTCTGGACTTAACGATTCCAACCAGCCTCTTTCAGTTGACTGGCCGATTGATTGCCCTTGGTCCCCAAACGCGCTACCAGAGTAGGCGGTGGAGTAAAAGACAGAGTCCGGCGATTGGCCGCATGCTTGGTCTGATCTTCGGGCAGTTGTTGCGAATGCTGATACATGGTGCGTTTCTCCGGCACGGTCGATGATTTCGAGTGTTGGGCGCACATAGAGACGGAATACGTGATCGGGATCAAGTTGCCATTCTCCACGAACAATAGCTAATTTAGTATAAGCCATTGCTTGCTCCTATATTAGTTAGCACGGTAGTAATATAGATTTGAGATTTTTTGCAGTAGAGCACAAAAAAAAAACAAACAAAACCGCCCCGAAGGGCGGCCTGAGATCATTGATCGGTAAGAGAGACATCTACACGGCATTTGGTTTTAAAGCGAATGATTTCCCATTCTTGACTACAAACCAATACATCGTCGCCGATGGTGGTAAATGTCCTTGACACCACTGGGACGAAAGCGCCCAGTAATATCCATCCAATTGCAAACCCAACAAAGTAGGATAGTGGTTTACGAATGTACTTGTTATACATTACTTCCTCCTTAGTTGCGGCGATAAGCACCGCGGGTTTTGCCGACTTCCTGTCGACATGAAATAAACGTTTCATCTACAAGACTTTTAGCTTTTGTCAACTTGTCTGCCATTGGTGCGGCAGGCTCGTCATTTACTATCTTGATGGCATCAGCAATATTCATGCTAACCATCGTGCGACCCAGATACTGGTCGTCATCTTTAATGTTTTCGAGAATACTCTTATCCAGAGTATCCATAACTTCCATAGCAGGTACTCCTACCGCGTAAGCTGTTAGTACCATGTCCATTGTATTGTTAAAGACTTGGCACACGGTTGGTGTAACGGGTAGCTGTTCTTGCTCACTATAGTTGATCGGACCATTAGCGGCAAAGGCCAATGCACCGAACAGACCAGTGAAGAACATAACAAACAGAAACAATCCATAGCGCTTCATGCTTAACCCTTAGCTTTAATTCGTTTTGGCACGTCGTAAGTTGTGCCTTCTAGTTTGGAGCACTTGATTTTCATATCAAGCCCCACAGCTGCCACGCGGCTATTGCCAGGAATCTTCTTTACCAATGCCATAACGTCAGGGGCATTGATACGCGTACGGATATGTGGGATAGCCGAACTGGTCATCATTGCAGCCAGGTAGCGGACATCGTTGTTGATATCACGTCGAGCCATCGCTGACAGATCACCAATCAGATCCAGATCACTGGAACCAGTTTGCATCCGACCGACTGCTTGGGAAGTAAGCTCACCGACTTCCGTGCAGACAGCTGGAGTAATCGGCAGTTTCTCCACAGCGAATGTACCGAATGGTTCGTCCTGCGCTTTTGCTGGACCGCCCAGTACTACCATGAAGATCAATGCGAATGTAGCGAGGATAGCTCTCATGTGTTGATTCCTTCAATCTTGAGTGGTGCCACGGGTTCTTCTGGCATAACCCGATTGTCCAGGTTATAGCAGACAGCTTGAATGTCTTTGTGTTCAGCTTGCATAGCAGTGTGATGCAGTGACAGGTAACGTTCAGTATCTTCGAATCCTGGTGGAATCAAAGTCAACTTCATTTCGTAACCTTGTTGCAGCAAACGGATAGCCAGTTCACGTGGGCCACCGTACGGATCGATCGGGAGTTCCTTACCCGCAATCAATGAATCTTCAGCCAGCATGGTTTCATAATGACGACGAGTGACATCTTCACCACGTTGGCCATTGTCCACGATAATCCACAGTACTGCTTTCGAACTACCCATTGCTGGAGTAGCTACGGTATTCAGCGATTTGCGGAATAGATCGTTAGCTGATACATAACGCTCACCAAAAGTTTTGCTGAGCATGTTGATTACATTCAGTTTCATTGTGCTTTTCCGTGGACCATTAATTGTGTACCGTCTTTGGTTACACAATCAGAAATTTGTTTTTGCCGTATCACGTCAGGCTTATAGGCTTTTGCCAAAGCAGCTCTAACGGATACGACATTTAGTTTTACCATTACCACACCTAGATAAGCCTGTGGGTTTTCCTTGACATTAGGAGTAATGCTATCGAGCCAAGACATGATCTCGATATTGTTACTCCCTTCCTGTACCATCCTTATTACATCAGCGATATAGCGACCAGCGGTTTGACACGTTGTTCCAGAGATTACCGTCTCTTGGGTTGGTGAAGGAACCGCAACAACGGGGCAGCTCATGGCTACCCCGAATGCGATTACTGCAGCCAGCATGATTTTCAACAGCTTCATGTCTCAACTCCAGAAATGGTTTTTGGGGTCGTACAACCAACCCCTTTTTGGTCTCCGTCCTTGAGGTGGGTACAGATCCAGATTCAATCGAATCATATCTGGAACTAGCGTTTCATCCAAACGCAGGTTACGCATAAGCTGCGGTAAGTCTTCCATCCTTGTTTCTGGTGTGGTTATGATAAGTTTCCATTCGTCATGGTAATGGGTAACCACCCACGCCTTTTGAGAATGAATAACTTTATCTGGACCAAAAGCATGGATGTCAAACTTCTCACCAACCCAGTCATCTGCCGAATACAACATCGGTGATTTCGGTTGCCTCAGCCACAACGTTTCAGCTTGCGTAAGATACGCAATTGCTTGTGTCTCCATCTGGAAGCGTTTGAGTTCCACTCCCTTAAAGATGTTGCGCAGCATTTGAGCACAAGGTCGATCAAGATGATTCATATGTTCCCCAATTTAGTTTGCAACTCCTGGAGTGCCGTTGTTACGCATACGCACGAAGGCCTCAGCCACGCCTTCATTATCAATAGCCGAGTAGCCAGTGCCACCAGGATAGTTGATACGTTCTTTACCGTCGACAGTAACGCTGTCCTGGACGATAACAATGGCACGGGCTAGTGTATTAGCCAGTGACATGTAATTCTGAGTATAACTACCCTTAGGCGGCTCTACCGATACTTCTGCCTCATTCCCACGCTTGAGAGTGTAGACCACTGTTTCTTCGCGCTTAGACCGCTCGTTGATGAGGGTCAAGTACAAATGCATGGTCTTACCCTTGTCTGCATAACGCAATTGCAGGGTCAGCTCTTCAGCTACTCGGAAGCTATGCTCCGAGTTGATCGAAGTGAACATCGCCATGAAACCACTGGTGATGAAGTCCTTAACAACAACTTCGATTTGAGCCAGGCCAATACGTTTTGCAGTGGTAGACATTTTCATTTCTTTTCCTTAGAGCTGAATGCAGTCGGTAGCTTGTTTAATTTGATTTTTAGGTTTGCCGAATGAATCAATGCGATTCATTATATCAGCCAATACACGGTGCAGATCCACAGCTACATCAATAGTAGCCCATTCGGATTGGACATCTACATCCGTCACACTGAAGTGAGTGTCTAGATGAATTGTAATCATCCAAACACCAGGATTATCTACATCAACTTTGTCGCGATAAAGCACGAAGCTGGTAGGCATTGCATGTGCTTTTACTTCCTCGCCTTCAGAAGTAAAGAGCGGGGTGTATTCTTTGCTGTGCTTTACGATCTGGGATAGGTAGCCGTACTCTAGGAAACGGTCTACCATCCCAGCGATCATATGTCCAGCTAGTTCTTGCCCAATCTTGCAATTTACTGGTTGCATCGTTATCCCCGATTGTAATGATTGAGCAGTTCAGTTGCGACGAAGTCAGCGAAGACTTCTGGTAAGAAACACAGATCAGCGAATTCATCAGGTGACAAACGATCGACATCCCGACTATTCACTTGTACATCTGGAAAGTAACAATTCTTGCATTGGTTTTGACTCAACACATCGATTGTAAATTTCCAGCGACGGGTACCTGGTTCTACGTGCCAGATTTCCACATCCATTACATGCTTGATTCGTTGCCCGATACCTTTAGTACCACCGATCTTTACATTCCAGCCGTCAGTACCTTGCCCGACTGGAGTTTCATTAAGCTGGTCTGTGTTCATGTAACCAAGGCGAGCTGCTAATGACAACAGGCTATCCTTAACCAGCACTAAACGAGCGTCACGCCAAGTTACGATGTTCATTCCTTTCCTTCCATTTTTGCTAATTGGGCGAGCACATTTTCTACGTGCTCATCGTTGTGTTGCTTTGCCAAGATACGTTTAGTCTCTGCTTTCACATTGACTTTGGGGTTTACTGGGAAATTGAATGTACGGGCATCAGCCCATTTCGGTTCTGGATAATCACTCACCAATCCGAGTGGTGCGTCCAGTTCTTCTGCATCCCAGCTCTTAGGATGATCTGTAGAATAACCTTTACGCTCAGGTGTGTCAACACCGGCTGGCACCATCTGGTGGTCATGATCATAGCCATAGGCTGTGCCACGACGTTTACGTACCAGCGTAGTTTCAGGATCGATCCAAAAGATCTCTTCTGTCGCTTCTTGTTCTTCGAAGATTCGGCGAGCCAATACACGGCCTGGTTCTTCCACCATCCAAGGCTGGAGTTCATGCAGGAAGAAGGCCAGCTTGACTTCATCGATACGAGAACTAACCCCATTCGATTTCAGATGCCAGTGATCTTCTTTGAATATCAGTGTACCGCCTTTCCAGTCCGGGAAGTATGTTACACCAGAAGAGAACAGATCATTGATCTCTGGGATGTTACCATCACCGAGCGTATGCTTCGAAAGCCACACGATGATAGCTGGTGGGATGTCTGCACGCAACTTAATATCAAGCTGCAAACCACTGTACATTGCCATTCTGTATTTCCTGTTGTATTTCTTGAAGGGTTAACGCTTGACTTCAATCAGGATGACTTCAGTCGGTTCCAGTTGTTGTTTATACGCAGCCATTTCCTTAGCCTTGAGTTGCTGTACTTCAGCTTGTTGAATCATGTTGTTGGCGAACAACCCTAGGTTGAGCACAAGGAGGATAATGTGCAACCAGGCTGCAACCATCATCATCTTTGGAACAGGCTTGTTCTCTGGTACACGATTGATACTGATCATCAATACCAATAGTGCCAAGAGAGCAACAACCATCATTGCGATGTTAGACCAAGCTGGGGTGTACGTAGAGATACCGAGAAGCATTTGTCAATCCTTAGAAATAGATGAGCCCTTTGCAGGGCTCGATGGGTGGTTAAGCGTTATGGAGGCGTTCAATCGCCTCTCTTTGTAGAGCCTTACGCTCAATGTCGTTAAGGCTGAATGCTGCAAGAGTTTCTGCCACCGCTACTCCTTGCGGCTTGGTAGACTCACGTCCTTCAGCGACTGTCGCCCTGAGCACATCAATCAGATACCGTGCACGGGTTGTGTCGGTGTTAACGATAAGTTGTGCGTAGTTCATTTTGCTTCCTTAATGTGGGTGAGCTGTCATTGTAAGTGAGAGCTCTTATGGTGCCAACACTTATTATTCAACCAGCACGCAGTAAGTTTCACGTTGTACTTTGCTACCGCCGAATGTATCCACAGATACTTTGCGGTTACCATACTGCGTCGGCTGTTTGGTATGCAGAGTAGGTTCGAATGAGCGGCAGGCACCCATTGCATTCGAGCCACGGAATTCAATCTTTTCCTGGCTAGGAACAGCAGGACGTTCAGTACCTTCCGAGAACCCAACCAACGTTGAGAACAGAACTACTGTAAGTGACATTTAAAGCTCCTTTTATTGTGGTATACTAGAAAAGTAATATAGGGCTTTAAAAAGTTTGAATCAACTAGGCAAAAAAGAAAAGGCACAAAGGCTACCCCGAAGGGTAGCCTTTATGTTGTTAGATATCAGGACGTTCGTCGAACAGATCCCAGTCGATTTCTTTCATCAGATCCACTCCTCTTCGTTAGTGATCAAGCCTTCGTATTCTTCTTTCATGATGTTTCCTTAAATATCAGGTCGGACGTCAGTCCATTCTTTGGTTTTCATAACCACTCCTCACTCAATTGACTTGATTACCCGATATGTACCTTTCCCAGTATCAATAACGACAACTGGTTGGCCTATGCTATCGGAACTATCTGAACCTACAGGATAAGTCGAAACACCCTTATCTGTCTTCACCGCAATAACGCAGCCAGAGTCATAGTCGACACCATAGCGACCCATTATCTTTGGTCCACAATTAGCACCAATCAAAAGACCTTGGGTTGTGTATACCGCTGTTGGTTCACAACCACCTAATAGTAGAAGTCCTACCAGAATAGTGATGTACTTGATCATGCTATCGTGAGTTCCTTCAAACGAACAGGGTCCCATGGAATACGACCTTCCAACATCAGACCACGTTCATCGAGTTCAGCAACTGGCTTACGACCTTCGGCTCTACGCCAAACTTTATCGAGGTCATCCATGTGCTTGTCGAGATCTTTATGTTTCCCGGCAGTAGCGAGTTCATGTCCCGTAGTGCCGTCTTGCATCCATACACCGCTTTTATGTCGGATTGGTTTTGCCATCTTGTATTACTCGCTTTCTGTATTTAGGGGACATACCCAAATGGGAATCAGTGGTTTCTCGAAGTTGCTTGTCTTCTAAGAGCTTTTTAAATCCACCTGTCTCATGGATTGGTTTTACCATTATGCCGCTTCCAAAGGTGCGTCAATGGAATAGTGCTCATAGTCAAACATGAGCTCACGAAGTTCGCCAATCACTGGGACAATCTTGTTATCGATCAGCAACAAAATATCACCAGGGCAAATCCGGGTGACGTACTGCTCATTGTCACCATGCGTGCAATTCCATACGAGATAGTCAACATTGCAATCCCAAATAGTCTTCAGCTGCTTCTTGACTTTATCGAACTGATCATTTGGCATAGTGAGAAGATCTTTGGTCGGATAGAAAGCCTGACCATCGATTTCACCATCACCACATTTCTCAGCCAAACCAATAACAAAACCTGAGTAGGCTTTACCTTGTTTGTCATTGATACGAACCAGATTAAACTTACTCGATATTACAGGCCGATGGTTTGAGTCAATCATTATTTACCTTTCCCTACGATTGTAGTTTTGCCATCATCTTTGACAATAACCGCAACTTCTGTACCAACGAGTTCTGAGTAATCTTTATCCACAGCGAATGCTTTGGGCTCTGGTTCCAAATCAACCACCACGTAACAATTAGTAATGGTGGGTTCTGGTAGTTGGCCGATATTGCGTTTATGTTCAACTATGTCGCAAGAGGTACCAATCAATTCCCCTTTGCCAACAAAAGCAGCAGCATAAGACGGAGTTGCAGCACAAGAAGAAAGCAGTAGAGCTAAACCTAAGGTACAGAGCTTTTTCATTTCGATTCCAGTTGATGGTTTTTGATAACTGTCAATTGCATTTGAACGACAGTACCTGTTACAAGGATGGTACCAATGAGCACGGAGAAGGCGATAGTCAGAAAGCGTTTCATTATTATAGCTCTTTTATTAGCCGATTACTTGGGCTATGTTAAACGGTTTTGGTTTTTTAACGACATGGCGCTTCGATTCGAAAACGATAGTTCCGATGGAATCAAGTACTTCAGTATATTCCCATACTTGACGACTAAAGAAATGTTTCTTCAGATAAATCGTCACCTTGTACGTATTGGTCATGCCTGTTCGCATACACGCAATGACTTCTTGGATACAGGTATATGTATCTGGAACCAGTGCTTCCATTACAGCAGTTACTTCACGGCCATTACCGCGAGTATAGAACTGAGACATATCTTTTCCTTTTGTCCTTTAGTAAAATGGTTCATATGGCTTTTGAGGAATGACACGTTGTTTCGATTCATAGATACGTTTGCCAGTACCATCAAAGACATCAGCATATTCGTAGATTCTGCGAGTGAACCAGTGTTTACGTTGTTCGATGGAAACTTTGGCCGTAACTGTTGTACTCGCAACTAATCCAGCAATGATCTCACTCGTAGACAAAAACTTTTCTTTCGGTATTGCTTTTAAAGAAGCCAGTACAAAATTTACTCCACCTGATGCATGGAACATTGTCACAATGTATCTCCTTATAGTAGACAAAAAGCAGGCCCGGAGGCCCACTCTTTATTCGTCTTTGGCCTTGAGCAAATAGCTATTGCTGATAGCTTTCCACGACATTACTCGTTTCAGCGACTTGAACACGATACCTTCACGGTAAGTACCTTTCTTCTGATTGAAAGCACGTTGACCTTCAGCCATAGTCAGTACATCCTTAACGGTCCATTCTTTCGGAATCACGAAACGCTCACACATTACTGGGACGTAGGTCAGACCTAGTTCAGCTACAATTGCACGTGCTTCTTCCGGAAGGACTTCTTCGTTACCATTGCGGTATACGTTGAAGACATGGTACTCGTGTTCTTCAACACCTTCGAAACCAGATTGAATATCTGGACCGATCTGTTCACCTTGCAGGCTGATGAATTCACCAGTACGTGCTTGGTAAGCTTTCAGTTTCTCGATGATGCCGTATTTAGTAACAGTGCGGGTGTAGTTGTTATCGCCACCTTCAGTCTTAGCTTTCCACTCAGGAATATTCAGACCATTCCACCGAATCTTGAACTTGGAGTTACCTTCTTCATCTTTGGTTTTCTTCCAAGAGAGGATCTTACGGTTACGTGCCAGGAAAGTACCAACCCAGTAACGAACTTGTTCAGCGAAACTCCACTGACCACCACCAATACCCAACTCATAGTTACGCGAGCAGATACCAGTACGGATACCGTTATCATCAATGCAGAACACAGTCATCGATTGGCCATCAAGTTTGTAGGTGACTTCGAATTCTTCACCTTCTTCTTGAGCTACCGAAAATGCAACTGTTTTGTTCTGTACGCGATCTTGGTCAGACTTCAACAGCTGGGTAGGCCAAGGTAGCAGAGTACCGCCGATGTTACCCAGAATACGACGAACCAAACGAGAGTACCAATCCGAACCACGAGTTTCTTTCGAACCAGGTTCCATCGGAGCGCGTGCTTCGTATTTCAGGATACCGAGTTCCAGAGTCAGGTTGGTATCAACCGGAGCATCTTTGAACTTTTCTGGGACAGGAACCAACAGACCTTGCGAGATTTCCTTACGCAACTTGATAGTCTTCAGACGGTGATAGTTTACACCATCAACACGACGGTTATCAGAACGACGTTCTTCCAGGAAACCGAACAGTTCAACGTTCGACAGCGGGAGCAGAGAATCGATCTCGCAGTAAACTGCACGCTCACCTTTCTTGTACTCACCCAGTTTGACACATAGTTGCCAGCCACCAACAACAGCCAGTTCCAGTGCATCGGCATTAGGGTGTTTAATCACGTTATCGATTTCAACGATGCGTGCAAGTTTCCGGTCTTTCTCTACAACACCGAAACCTTCTTTAATTTCTTTCTGAACCACGACTTCTGGCACAGGGGTTACAACCGGTTCTGGTACAACTACTTCTTGCGTCATTGAAATACACCTCGTGGATTATTGAAAGCAGCAAACTTCACTGCAATCAATAATCAACACGGGTATATTTTTATTCCGTTACGATCAATCGAGTATCGACATAATGGAATGTCCATGTATAACGGTCATAACGGAACCGTGGTTTACCTGTAACGTAGATTTCCATTTCGGAACCATAGTCACGATTCAACAGCTTGACGATCTCGCCACAACCGTAACCCATGTTAGGTATACGGTTAATCTTACCGGCTGTTGTGGTATAACGAGTACGCTTCATGAATGGCCAACATACCAGCCATTTCAATTGGAAATACAAGATGATGCCGATTTTAAGCAGGGTTTCCATTAACGCTTCCTTTTAGCTTTAGTGGGTTCTTCGTGAGTGATGTCTACATGACCATCGGTCGTGATGAAATCGAGTTGCATGATCTCGATAACTTTACCGTCCTTGTCTTTCAACATACGGGCACTCAATGTAACTTTGTCACGGTAGCGTTCCAGAGCATCATTCCGACCACCATGGAAATGTGCAACGAAAGTATACGTACCGGCTGTAGCGTTATATACGGGTTCTTTGAGAACAGCGCATACATTCGCTGGGTTTACTTGTCCCAACCGCCACAACCGGCGCTTAGGCTCTTTGTATGGCTGTAGATTAGGGAGACCGAACTCTACTTGCATACCAGTAGCTTTATGCCGGCTGATGTAGGCTTCGAGGGCTTCTTTGTAGCCTTCTGGTTTTGTAGTCAGATTAATTGTTGTTTGAAACATTTATTTCACTTCCTCATCTTCACCGTCACGAGGCGGTAGCCAGTAGGCATAAGTATTCATATCACTAGGTCGACGGATCAAGAAGTCACCAGGGCGAATTAGGACATCTACCATGTTCCCTTCTTCATCACGGATATAGAGAAGATCATCCCCACGTCGTTTTAGGTAACCATTTAGAGATTTGGCCAGCATGGTTTCCAGATAACCGTGGTTGGTATACTTAAGACTTCCATCTTCTTGTAGTTGTACAGCATACAACCTAGCATTCTGGGATTGGATAAAGTCTTCTACTTCAAATGCCGGATAAGGGTTATCTGTATAGCGTGGGACATTTTGCTGATCTAGCCGTTCATGCATGGTGGCTATGGTTGCACCACCAGTCCATGATACACCCAGTGTACGAATACTCGTCGGAGTGTACCGTGAAGCAATACCAGTAAGGCGTTGATCACCTAACAAGTTAGCAAAGGCGCAACGTTCTTCAATCGACAGTTCGCGTTGAATAGTCATACTGGTTCCTTAGATTGTACTAGCTTAGCGGCAGCATAAGAAAACTTCCAGGTATTCTCCAGGGTTGCCCTGACGTGGTAATTCAAAAACTCTGCAACTGCCCCAACTTCACCACCGAAGTGTTGTGCTTCGTCGGCAGTATCTACAGCGACAAAGGTAATAGTCCCATTGTCATTGATAACTTCTTTGACAAACTTTACGCTTTCCCGATTAACGATCGGATAGCTGACGGCGAGAACGACATTCTGTTGCATAGTAACTCCGATATAAAAGCCTCCCCATGGGGAGGCATTATGTTGTTAGACAGCTACGGGTGCTTCAATAGCAGGTTGTGGGTTATAACCGATAACTTCCAGGTCATGATAAGTCATGTCCAGAATAGAGGTGCCGATTGGTACATTGATCTTCAGACGTGGGAACTCACCATGTGGTGTACGCGTTTGTTGCTCCGCTACTTGATCCAGATGGTTCAGATAAATGTGAGCATCACCGACCATGTGTACAAGTTCCTCGCCATACATGTTGAACTGGTGAGCCAGCTTGTGCGTCAACGAAGAATAGAATGTCAGGTTGTAAGGCGCACCCAAGAATACGTCATTCGAACGCATGTAGAACAAGCAAGTCAAGCCACGACGTGGAACGTTTAACTCATCAAGATAAGCATGGAGTTTGAAGTGATCAAAGAATGTACCTCGATCAGTCACTTCAGAAAAGCAAGACAGTGGATATGGTTCATGTGCGGTATAGACATCGGCCCGACTACGTTTAGCAATGTCTTGCAGCAGCTCTTCCTTTTCTCGTTCGTATTTCTTCACGTAGATAGAATAGCGATGTTCGGCTGATAGTTCACGAGTCCAGAACTGAATGAACGAATGGCATGGAGGCAATGCTTGTTCATCCACATATGCTGGGTTCCATGGACACAGGATCAACCGACGGGAATCAGGGTTATGTTCCAGATCATGCAGTAGAGTTGCAAACTGATCGATCTTCCGATGGTAGATATCTTTCGTGGTAACATCATCCGACACTGGTGTCATCGAGCCCATGTATTCGAATCCACGCTTGTGAAAAGCCATGTGTTCAGTTTCGCTAAGCGGGTCGACCATACGCACGTCTTCGATACTACGGAACATTGCACCATAGACTTTACCTAGTTCACCGTCAACTACTTCTTGATCGGAGATACACAAGGCCACGAAGAACTTGAACCACATTGGATCTTCTTGGTTAGTCCAATTCAACCAGTTCTTGTTGTCTTTAGATTTATCAAGAATGCCGTGATGTTGCTGACTCGCTGGTGTTTCGGCATACACGTAGATATTGAAATCATCACTTTCATAAACACAGGTCCATCCAGGAACTTCATCTGGAACAGCACCGATGTCTAGAACAGACGGTTTGCCCCAACCGAAATGGTTACGTTTATAAACTCGACGCATTTCTTTAAGCAGGCGAGGGCGATAAGTACCTGTACCTTCCAGTACCCATTCATCCCAAATGTTGCAGTTGTTTTCTTTCAAGAACTTCAGGCGAGTATCACCGGAGATCATCCAGTCTTCTTCTACCTGACCAGTTTTCAGATGGATCTTTTTAGTCGACACAGCAGCCAAGCGATAGTCACTGATGTCATAACGACGGACAACACCTGGACACGAAATAGTACCAGTCTTAGTGCGATCTTCTTTTTGTACACCGCGATCTAGAACTTCGCGTTGCATTGACAAATAATCTTTCATGTAGCCTCCAGTTAATTACACACTATTGCCAGTCTGCGTTATTCTTCCAATTAGGAATATCGATAACTGGGGCATTACGCATAGTAACAGAGCCCTCGCCTTTTTCATGGAACACAACCAACATTGGCCAGTTCTCACGCTGCGCGTTATTAACCAACTTCGCATTGGTCCTTTCTAATGCCATACCAGTTAACTTGTGTTTCTCCAACAACTGAATAAAAGCCGCTCGGTTAGGTACACGATAGACCAATGGTGCAATCTGCTGATAAAGCTTAGGTTCTATGTATTCTTTAGTGAGAGTTAAGGACAGTTGAACGAATGGATCGGTCAGCGTATATTTAGAAACTTGTACCATTCCTACATTTTCATCGAATTGTAGGATAGCCATTAGTTCATCGAATGGCAAGCACATGCGATAAATAGAGATACGGTGCTTATCTCCATTGGTAACCATTTCTATTCGGAAGCCACCTTTGGGCATCGCGCCTTCTTGCGTCATTAGATGGGCATTAACCAATTTAAGGTTTTTGCCGAGCAAGCCCGCATTTGCAGAACCGTTGGTATCGAAACGAATAATCGCTTCTGTCTCAACTCGTGGTGTGTTATCTTTGCAATCTGTACAACCGCTCATCGCATACTCCAACAAAAAAGAAAATAGGATGGGGACCCGAAGGTCCCCATCCGATTATGCCGCTTCTTCGACTGGGTCGAAACCGTCATCGCTGTTAGCTGCTACGAAAGTAGCATCAATGCGACTACGTACATCACGGAAGAGCTCAGCACGCTGGAACTTACCGTTGTGGAACAGAGGCTTCAGTTCACCCGAACCATAGTACAGATCTTTCCAATCCATATCTACTTCTTGTTCGAGGCTATAGTTGCCTTTAGCATCTTTAACCACACGCAGGAAGCCTTTAGCAGACTTCTTGGATGCGGCAGTCTTTGGATCTTTGTACAGCTCGATCAGTTCGTTCTGTACCTCACACGCGGTAGCCTTCATTGCCATGCCGAAGGTATCACGGGTGTTGTACTGATAGGTGTAAGAACCAATACCCAGAACAACGTTCGACGAAGCGAAGCCTTTCTCAGCCAGACGCTCGAAGATCTGTTCGGTACGTTCAACAGTGATCGAGTCACCATAGATCAACCCGATGTACGAGTTCAGCACTTTGTAGCCTTTGGTGTTAGTGTGACCACCGAAGGATTCCCACAGGCTTTCGATTGCACCGATGGCTTCTACACGCTTCATCTCACGACCCAAGAAAGCATCGATGTCGCAGCTAGTCCAGGTGAGGTTCTGCAGTTCGCGGTAGGTATCACCAATCTTAACTACTTCGTACATACCCAGTTCGAAGGTACCGTGATCGTAAACCCACTTGGAGAAGGCTTCGATATCAGCAAAACCTTCCAGAATTTTAAAACCACAGATCACGTGTACCGGATTACCCGAATCAGGACGAACAACTACTTTAGCCAGACCGAGTTCGTTCACGATACGGCTTTCGATTTCCTTACGGAGCGAAGGCAGTACATGTTCGATAACACCCCAGAAGTCAAAGGAATCGCAAACCAGGGAGATAATACCCTTCTTCACTTTTACCAGAATGATTTCCAGAATATACTCACGCTCGCATTCGAGTTTGAGCATGTCGATCATTTCACCAGAAATGACAGTGTCTTCCGGCAGTGCACGGATCTTGTGCTTCAGGCGACTCAGGATGTTTGCAGTTGCCACAGCGTGTTCGGTAGCAGTAACCGATACACCCAGGATTTCTTTGTCTGAATTAGCGTGGTACAGACGTTCGATATAATCGATCGATGGGATAGTATCAGTACCCCAGAACGAAGCCAGGTGACCAGCGTTCGAACGACCAGCAGCTTCTGGACCAGGCATACCACGGAACGAGAAGTCATGACCTTGGATCTTGACGTGGTCGTTGTTGTCGCAGGTCTTCTCAGCCCAGTGTTCGCACAGACGACGATATTCGTAGGCGATAGTGGCGTTGGTGATGCACTGCCAGTTGTACGAACTGGTGATAGTTTCCAGGTAGTTAACCAGCCAGTAGTGCTCTGGGTATTCTTCGGAGTTGTAGATAACCCACAGAGGAATACCGATATCAACACGGTTACCTTCTTCGATCGACAGCACAGTTACAGGCAGGAAGCCTACATCGTGCAGTGCAGCAATTTGCTTGGTCGAAATAACATCCAGACCAGTGGCATTGTCGAAGCGACGCTTGAGTGCAACAATAGCTTTCTTCTTCGATACTTGGAAGAAAGTTTTATCCCACAGATCAACCAGTTCTTGCCAAGTACCGTACAGGCCGAAGTTTACGACTTTGTTATCGTAGAAAGCCGAGCAGCTTTTCGAGCGCAGGAAGTTCTTTGCCGAACGTGGGGTGAAGTTGGAATACTTACGGGTGGTGCCTTCTGGATACAGAGGACCGTGGCCAGGTTTGTAGAAGTCAGTACCGGTACCAGCATTGAGAAACATTGACATTAAAACATCCTATTTACAAGTGAGAGAAGGCAATCAGGTTTTCAGGATTTGTTTCACGATCCGGAAGATCGATGTGATACGTGTTCATGGTGTAGACACGATCGAATACGTCAGTCAATCGAGGGATACCAGCAGAGAAGATACCGTGGGTAACGTACAGCGACAACGAACCCAGGTCGTAAGGTTTCAAGACCTTAGCAAGTTCGATGAAGGTAGTACCGCCATCACAGATGTCGTCAACGATCAACAGGTTTTCATCTTTGAGGTCTTCGAGATCAAGTACTTCATCACCACAGACGAAGCTGTCTACAGTGGTGCGCAGGATTTTGCCATTGCGGGTATTGCGCACCTTGTTAGCATACACAATACCTTTAAAGCCGAACTCCTTAGCCAGTGATTCGACTTTCTTACGGGCACCAGCATCTGGCGCAACCAGGATAGTTTCTGCCGGTTTGATGCGCTCGTCCAGCGCGAAGTCCAACATGTACTTGCGGAAAAGATCGTTCAGCGAGAAGATGCGCGCATTGTTCACAACTGAACCCATTACATCGGAGTGCGGGTCAGTTAGCACGACACGATCTACATTCAGGCTGTTGATGACATGGGCGAATGCTTTAGCCGAGTTCGCTTCGCCTGGGTTGCACACACGGTCTTGACGAGCGTATGGCATGTAACCGATGTCCAGAGTGATCTGTGGGTTTGATACCAGTGCATTTTCACGAATAGCATTCACAGCCATGATCAGAGACCATGCTGCTGCTGCATCAGGTAGTGCGGCAACGATACGGTAGGTTTCACCTTTGTACCACTGGCCATCGTCATTCTCCCGAGGGATAGAGACGTTTACTTCACCAGCAGGAAACATTCGACCATCACGGATCTCGGTGGCACGGGTGAATGATACACCCAGGCCTTCCTGCGTGACAATCAACTTCAAATTCTGATTCATGCAGCTTCCTTTTCTTCCATTGTAAATTCGGCAGCGAACAACAATGTTACATCGCCGAGCTTCGTTTTGATATTGCTGGTTGCTTCATAGCGACAAGTTTCTAGATCCATAACCAGATCTGTTTCTTGATTACCAGAGCGCACCACAAACCGGGCAACTTTCCCCAGTTCCACACCACGCGAGATAACTTCGATTTCATTCGTGAGAATGTGATCGTCGTGATATGCACCCAAGAACTTAACCATTACACAATGGCCTTCTTTCAGAAAGCGATCTTTGTGGTAGGTCATTTCGTCAGGTTGTACGCTGAACACGTGTTGCAGTTTGGTATCCATGTTACGCAGCCTCTAATGCTGGAGCAACCCCCTCTGTTGGAGCATTGCCATTATTCTTGGAAGGTAAGCGCGGTTGCTCTGGTTGTAGAGCATAGTTCTCCGCGATGTATTTGTCATCCAACGTATTCAGCTTATCAATGAAAGCCAAATGATCGTTCGGGTATTCCATAAAGATCCCTGCCAAAGTAGAAGCTGGGACATCTGGGTACACTACATTACGATCGTAAGTAGGATTATCATACATCGTATCGATATAGCGCTTGATCTCAGGGTCTTTCAGTGGCAACACTTCGATCAGCTTATTCACACGAGACGGACGATAGACCGCTGGGTCGATGAGTTCCAAGTGGTTAGTAGACAGCACGATAATGATGTCATCGAGCTCCACAACGCCTTGTAGCACGTTGAGGAAGGTACTGAGTTGGATCTCACAATCCATCAGCAACGCTTCAGGTTTCTTATCACTACCTAGATCAAGTTCACCGATCTCCATCTTCTTCGGACCAACCCGACGATGGAGAGACTTAACATCATCAAAGTCTTCGATGACTAGCATATCCCCTGGTGAGAGCTTGCTTATCAAACTAACCAATTCTCGGCCATAAGTAGCTAAGTTCAAGAAATGGATATCTCGTTTATATTTACGAGCAACGCGTTTGACAAGAGCTGTTTTACCCGTACCTGGTGGACCATGTAATATGACTGTATGCTTATAAGCCATGCCACGTTTACGATACCATGGTTCATTGCCAATAAACCAGTCAATAGATCCGAACAGATCTTTCTCGACCTGGGGGTCAATGATCAATGTTTCATCAGCATCTAAACGCAAGCGGCCTTGAAAGCCCCAACCACTGTTATCAGGTGCGAAGATACGCACCGATTTCTTACATGGTTTGATCCGGAACTCTTCCACCAGTTCTTCGAATGGACCTGTAGTACGACCGAATGTGTACAGTGTAAATTCTTCTTTCTCGATATCGGTACCAGAAGAATCTAGGCGGCGCACATTAAACCAGAAGTAACGACCTTTCCAAATAAACCAATGAAACCCGCTACCCGGACCGAAGTAAGGATTGTCACGATCGAATGTTACCCGACGATTCCGATCGTATTTAGCCCATTTTGTTTCAGCAAACCAACGCATGAACTCAGCGTAGTTCTGCATGTCCATGGAATAGGACCCAGCACGAGTGAACGTCATCGATGAAATCGTATTACGTTTGATGAAGTTCCACACGGAGGTAGGGATAGTTCGCCCTAGATAACCCAACATACCCATGATGCCAAGCGTCATGAAACCTTTGACGGTTGAGTCACCAGAACTGAGCATCTCGAGTGTCTTATGAAAGAAAGCTAAGATATCCGTAATTAGCATTGGTTACTCCAGGCCAGGCATTAGCATTACACTACTGTCGTAACTATATTTCCGCAGGAAATCATAGAAGCTTTCGTCACCATTATTAACAAGCTCCGGGAAGTTACCGATTGGTGCAAGCTTATTATCACAGAGAAAGATCTCTGCTTTCGCTTGGTCACGAATCTGATACATCAACGGTGGAGTAATCGTCAACACCACGGTAATGGTGAGATGATTAGTGGTACGCGGAACACGGCGGTCAGCATCATGGAACGTATGCAATCCGGCCCCTACTACAACCGCATCAAAGTTCTGACGCAGTTGATCGAGACTGAAATACACAGGCATACGCAATTCTGGTTCAGTGATCCGCAGACCCCAGGACATTACGTGACGAACCATAGCTGCATGAACCATGTCTTGCAGAACACCATGTTGGTTCTGCACGTCATTCAGGTTCGGCCAGTACGTATGGCTATCCAACGATAACACACGCAGTTGCCCATCTTCAAAACGAGCAACTGGAATGGTACGAATATTGACTTGATATAGTTCTTCTGAGTCCATCGATAGTGCCGATGGCATCCAAGCCATTTCACGGTACAGCAGGTCGTTCAGTTCGTACATGTCCAATTGCTGGAAGTGAGAATCTCCATCCAGCTTTTTGAAGATTTCGGCCAAACGTGGGGATTTACGACGGCACGTGATATGTGCCAGTTGATCACACGGGTTCATACTCGACCTCCTTGGATTACTTGCCAACCTTCAGGGATGGCGCGTTTGACTTTAGGTGCGGGCAATGCAGTACCACTTACATTACCAAAGTTCAGCAATGGTGCTGGTGCTTCTTTTACGGTTGGTTTTGCAGAGCGTTGTACCGCAGGACGACGAGTCATCAAGTCGGTGATTGTAGGATGAAGCTCAGTATCGACTTCTGGTTCAATACCGTGCACCGCATATGGGGCAGGCTCGATTGCTTTAGCAGGAACGCCAGTAGGAACCAGTTGTCGCATGATTTCTTGAATCATTTCATCGGGCAATGCTTTACCTTGTTCATCTACGAATGCAAAATTACCCAGCTGTGGAAGCTGGCCTTTTTGCTGTTCGATCTTCAGCATGTGACGTTCCAGGTTAGGAACTTCGAAGATGACTTCGGTGTTATCGCCAGTCGGGATAACAAAACCCAGTACGGCTTCGTAAGGAATGTCCATGTCGATATGAACACCTTGACGCATGCAACCGTACGAGAAACCATGATCGTGATAAGCGAAACCACGAACTGCAGCAGCGCCAATAGACAGGCGGATCTGATACAGACCGTTCATGTCGTCTACGAAAGCTTTGCTGTCGAAAAGGGTGCCGTCCACGATAACATGGATACGGCTAAGATCATGTGCAGCGAACCAACTGAAGAAAGCGTCCATCATAGTGCGGGTCATGTTGGTATCGCGTTGTTCGATTTGCATTTGTAGCCCCTAATGGTCTATTGAGATTCAAGATAGTAATGTAGATCTAAGATTTTTTGTGTTAGTTCATTATCCAAATAAATCCGGATAGTGACACAACAAAGATCACCGCTAAAGCGATTGCTGCAAACACCAGGCGTTGTTTCTCCTTTGGAGTAAAATTACTCCGTGGTGGTAGCGAATAAAGGCCGAGGATGATAAGCCCCAAAGAACAAGCGATTATGAGTATTATCAGTAGTGCTACAAACATTTCCATGGTTACACCCATATTGCGATTGATACACCTACCAGCATTAATACCAGTCCAGCGAAATGATGATCGCCTTTACTGATACGCCCAATGTCATCTGCATCTACTTTAGATTGACGTTCTTCTAAGAAGAGATCCCAGCCAATAGTGAAGATGACAAATGCTACCAGATACAATGCCCACATTTACTTAACTCCATGACCAGCAGCAGGATACCAATAAAGAACATAAACCAGAAAATCGTCTTGGATATTCTGGTATGGATATCCTTAGAAGTAGCCAGCATAAAGCCAAAGAACATTAGTACTGCACCAATGACTTGGGTAAACGTAATATAGTTGGTATAAGCCAACATATCAAACTCCAATGAGGTGAATTAGAGCACCGGCAACAATCGCCACCAGACTACCAGCAACAACATGTTTATTCATTCCCAACATATCGCCAAAGCCGAAGAAGAATGCCATGAATCCAAGTACAATTAAGGATGTTCCGAACGTTTCCATGTAAATCTCGATAAATGAAAAGGGACATAAGGCCTTCCCAAAGGAAGGCCAAATATCAATAGTTGAGTACGACGATTTTGCCGTATTCATTCGTCATGCAGCTGACGTAGGAAGTTTGATACGTGTTCATAGGAGTCTCACGATTCTTATAGACTGTATCTACTTCCGATACCGCTTTAGGAAGAATGCTGTAAAGAACGTTATCTTTATTCTTCACAACGTATCCCTTAAGGGAGAGGAGATTGGTGCGCCATTGTTGCTTGGACTCACCCCGCGATTTCGCCTCTGCTCCAGCTTTAGCCATTTCAGCTAAACTTTCACAATAGACTCCATTCGCAATCACCTCTGTTGCCATTGTATTCGTTGCAGCCGCTAATGCGGTTACAAGAACCAACGACCTCAGTACGTGTGTTAAACATTGCATCACGTTGCCTCATGGTTGATGGGTCAGAATATAATGACACTCAAGTCATTATTCATGCAACCCACGAAGCCTTAGTGCATAATAACCTTCGCTGGTTTGTTCATACTGCCAGCCCAAACCAATTTGTTTTTTCGGACGCTGCTTATCTGTTAGAATGGCATCTGCAATCCGATACACTTGACCAATGATGGTTTGAAACGGTGTCTTGATGAGTTCATGTGGGGAGAACAGATCGCAATCCATCCCCTTGATCACACCTTCCGCATACCACGAACAACCCACACCAACAACGATCTTACCTTCCGGCACTTCGACTTTAGGCGTATTGATATCTTGTTCAGATTCGATACGCTCAACTAGCGGTAGTAGGAAGTCATAGAACGGGTCAGTTGAAGCAGCTACTGCTGCAGCCCAATAGAACTTCGGCCCTACATGAACTTTAGTCAATTGACTAATGAGGTAGTCGTGGTGTTTTTGATCAATGACATATAAAACAGTTGACATGTTTATCCTTAAGCAGCGCGACGATTGATGTGACTTACATCAATGACAAAGTTACGACACAGGCCTACGAGGTTACCTGCATCATCGAAAGTTGGAGCCCAGCCACGAGGCGTAATGCCTTGCTGGATATATGCACGTGTTTCCTGGAGCATGCTGGAAGTGATCTCTAGCCCTTCCGCATAGAGCTTAGTCAGAGACATATCCGCATCCCCAGCAAAAGGCAGCCAGAAGATGTCTTGGTCATCTACTGTACCTTTTAAGTTCAGTACAACCCGAGTACCCATCTGGATATCTTCATCGACATTATAGCCGACCAGCACACCTGACTTATCAAAGGTCAGCCAACGTGCTTCTCGTTGCAATACCTTTTCTACCAAAGCCGCATTGAGCGACCCTTCTGGGAAATAGGTTTGACCTGTGAGATCTATACCTACGTCCGCAAATACTTGTCTAGCTACTACAGGATGCTGCATATTTATTCCTTTTCTTCTAGCTTCGCCAAACGGCGATCGAGATCAGCTTGGTTCTTAACCAGAGTGCTCATTTGTTTAACCAATTTCTGGTTATCTTCAATGAGGGTTTCCATCTGCTCTTGCAGTTGTAGGATCATCTCTGTCTTAGTCTTCATACCGCAATACTCCAAAGATGGCTTGGGATACTCGGGTCCTGTATCAGTTCTAGTTCAACTTGGAAAGGTGTGATTCGAAACATCGTCACAGACTTAATCCAACGCATTCTTTTCAATTGGAGTTCTACTTCCAATTCAGCAATTAATTGATTCTGTATCTTATCGAAGAATGTAAACACTATTCGATTAGGGAACTCAAGTTGAGGCTCCTTATAGAAGCCCAACTCGGATTCATACGTCTGCGGTCCTTGTGTGACCGACAGTACATTCACGTCCGTAAACTGATGGTCTTTTGAACCGTGATGTACCAAACTGTTGGATCGACCTGATACTACTTTTGAATTAGAGTAGTCAAGCGTTATCCGTGTCTTCATGAGGAACCTCGAACTGCACGAGGAAAGCCACCGTAACCTGACGGGCTGCTTCAGCAACATTAATTGACAAGTCACCACTGTCAATATTAGAACCAATCGTAATTCGACTGTAGGGACCACCGACTAGAATAGAGGCAGCTTGTTCTAAGTTGCACCACACATCTACCCACTGACCAGAACCTTCACGCCCTGGACGAACAGTGAATGTAAAGCCAGGAGCTGGAACACCTGTGTAGTGTGCCGATACTTGGACTGGAGTAATCCAATGAATACACTCATTAGGAACCTTCAGATAATCGGGGATCTGATAGCATTCACCATTGACCAATGGAACCTGGACAATTACTTGACGACTACCAGCACTATCATCAACAGGTATACGACGAATAGTCAATTCGCTCATGCGGCTTCCTTCGTTTGGATGGTAAGTTTAATATCAATTCCAGCTGGTCGATGCAATGGATCTAGCAGCTTCAGAGTATAAGACCCTGTTACTGTGTCAACAAAGAGGGAACCAACCTTCTCAGATTCGTTTAGACCTTTCTTATAAATGGTCCGTTGGTACAAGCCAGGGATAGGAGCTTCGTTAGCTACAACATAATCCTTGACTTGTACGCCGTAAGCGTCAACCAATACACAGCTTACGATCTTATCGAGCTGTACTGTTTTCTTGGTTAGAAATTTCGATTCTGCACCCATGCAGATTACTGGGATCTTTACAGTGTTACTGTTGGTCATTTCTAGTCTCTTATTGGTAGGGAATTAGGATGTTGCTATCGCAACCATATTACAAAATAAAAGCCTCCCTCCTTTGCTTTTAGTATGGTCATTCACCTATACTAGAGGGATGCTGAGTATAAAAAAGAAAAGCAAAGGGCAGACACCCCTAACCTAATAAAAGATTAGAGGTGCCGTGCTGCTATCAATTGCATTTCGATGTACGACATGCGTGCATCTGGAGCTAAGTGACTATCGTCACCATGGTGGTCAAACTCACCACAAACTCTTTTGGTTAGAGCTTCCAGTACAACTACAGCTTCTTCAAGACCACTACACATTACTAGTTCTGTATTGTACAAAACGTTCAAGTGCTTTACGATATCACGAATGACTTTTGGATCACCTCCATTTAAATAGAGATGAGTAGCAGCCATTAATGATATCTTCCAGCGAACTGGATGTATCATGGTAAGTTACCTCGTTAGTACAACATAAAGCCTCCCCGAAGGGAGGCCCATCATGGCAGTAATATAGCGGTTTAAATGTTTCGGATCAGTAGATCGGTTCAGTTGGGTAGTCTACATGACTCACGATCAAAGGACCTGTTGGATATGCATTCCCATGGCTTCCTTTGACCACACCAGCTTGCTTTTTACCTTTACGGAAAGCTTCTGCACCAATAGACAAGAAACCACCTACATCAGCGGTATGGGTCGTCCCATCTAGCTTCAGATAGCGGATGTTATCAATGAAGAGTTTGCCATTATCCTTGATGCGCATGAAGCACAGTCTGGCGGCAATAGATCCCAACAAGGCATCCACATCGACAATCTTGTTACTAAAGAGACGCTCGGACTCAACTTCAATCCGATAACGATTGCGAGTATAGGTATTGGCTGACCCTTCGACTAGGTAGATATATGCTTCACTACCTATGTCTTCGCCATCTTCCAATTTAGTAACTTTAATTGGATCTTCGAGTACCGCATTGTTACCGGTGGCATCAATGAGTTGTGCGGTCTTATGTACCCACATCACCCAGTTAGGCAACTCACGTATTTTACCATCTTCAGTTGTGTAGTGGTAGATAGCGTTCGCTGAACCACCAACTGTTTGCTTTACTAATGATGGGACAGTACGGTAAACTGTGACGCCACCTGGACCTGTAGTAATCCGATAACGTTTATCGGTATTGAACTCCTCCACCATTGCCAAGTATTGCATGTCAATACCTAGCGGAATTTGGTAAAGTCTCCACTGCCGGGAATCATGTGGGTTTCTGCAGTAGGTTACTTTATTAACAAAGCCTGCTACGACTTCATGGGCCCTTAGCAGCTTTCGACTAGGACCCCATTGGTTAATATTATCCATAACATCATTAGTAGAATGATAACTACCGCGTGGCACATAGTGGCTAGACCACAATGAAGCTAATGGTACTTCTTCTAGTGTGAGTATATCCCACATTATTACTTTACTACCGCGGCGGAGGCCACGATAACGCTCAGAATTATCTTGAGTAGAAATAATCAACAGGTCTGCACCCGTAGCTTCCATATCAGTCAGGATGCGCTGTGCCCAGATATCCCGACGGTTACTACGACAGAATGTTTCTGGTTCAGGCGTTGGTGTTGGTTTTACTTCTTCCGAGCCAGCAATAGTAGCTGGTTCTTTTTTGCCCCAAAACAGTTCAGTAAACCAAGTGCAGAAAGACATGTGGGTTCCTTAAGGGTAAGATGTTGGGAGTTTTGTTTTGTTGATGTACGTTTCTTCACTCCAGATATTTGGAGTGTCGGACAAAATGATCCGATGACCAGGTAATTCCATATCTAGATCAGCAATACGGATTGGTTTAGGGTTCATACCGATCTGTAGCTGGATTTGGCCGATGTCGAGTGCCCAGCGCTTGGTGGTATGCTTGAAGCCATCCCGAATAGCCTTAAGGAATGGCAACAGATCAACAATCGGTGATGCACTGTTATCTAGGGCATTGATATGGATGATAATGTCATTAGACTGTAAGTCTAACACACCAGGACAATCCGGAACTTCGGTCAATGCGGTATAAGCACCATTGACATCTTGGCTGCTCGGACGCATCTGGATAATCTGCTGCCAACCTTTCTTTGGAATACCATTGTGGTACTCAACCGGGTGCATCGTGTAGATATTCGGCTTAAACAACATTTCGTTAGTGAAGGCATGAAGTATTGTTTTCGGTATGCGGAGTTCTTTCTGGCGGGAGTTAATAAGCACCACATATCGCGGTTTAATGCTGTCGCGTGTAATATAGTAGATCTCTCCACCAATACGAGCGAAAGGTACGCCATCCCAAAATGCCGTGTCCTTCATTTTTAAGAAGTTGGTAAGGGCAATTATTGAGGCATAGTGCTTGTCATCGTAACGTGGCTGGCTGCGATCGTTCCAATGAATCTGTTTACCATTCGGAATATGAATCGATTCAATATCGATGATACGCATTGATGGCGTGTGATACGCAATACGCTCCCCATCAAGACTCAAATCGAAGTAAATAGTTTCATTCCAGTCAACTGTCAGAGAAGGCATCTCATTAAGGAAGCGTTCATCGAAATAGATACGGTCAAGACGACGATTGGACAACCAACGTTTAATTGCTTGGAACATGTGAATCCCTTTTGGTGAATAAGTTCACTGTAGTAATATAGATTTGAGATTTTATGGAGTGCAAAAAAAACATAGTGCTCTCCCCGAAGGGAGAGCTTATGCTTATTCGGATTGTACAGACTTTATCTGGACTGTGATAGCGTCATATTCCAACTGATATTGTTTTATGATCGGTATCCGATATCCATTAGTCTTCTTGCCACACATGCGTTGATCACAGCACGGACATAGGAACTTCTCTGACTCTTGGTTGAAGTATATGCCCTGAGACACAGCTGACAATACTACGTTGTCTCTGCGACGCGTCAGCCTGCTTACAAACTTACGCTTACGGTATCTTTTCAGGATACCGCTTATTAAAGGTATTTCCATTTTCTTACGAGAGCTCCAGACCAACACGCAGTCGATCATCTTTGATTTGTTGCTTCGCCTTGTCATATTCTTCACAGAAGACATCTACAAGGCGCTGGGTATCTGCATCGTCTACAGGAACCCCACGATAGCAATCACTAACTATCCGGCGGTTAGCAAGCGTGTAAGGGGTGTTATAATCGATATACCGTTGTAGTTTCTTCTGGCGACGATACCAATAGAGATCACGAACTTCACACTTGAAGAAAGTCCATACATAATCCAGTATCGATACTTTACCCTCCAGAATATTCTTCTTACTCTGGATAAAGGCCGCATCAATCATCTCGCGTTCATTCATCCGGAACTGCGGTAGAGTTTTAAACGATAGATCCCTGTACTCACTTTCCCGGCGATTAATCAGCTGTGTAATCTGCCACTTCCGAATCAGTCCCATCAACATATCCACCTTCATTAAAGACCATGTATTTGACGTTAGCAGCTTTGGCTTCTTCCAGCTTACGAGCTGTATAAGCAGAACCACAAACTACGAGGTAAGTACTCTTCGAAACATCCTTACCGATTTTGCAACCGCGTTTCTTGTAGTAAGCTTCCACTTGACTACGTTTAGCCTTACCGAACTTAGAACCCGTTACAACTACCGACTTACCAGTCAATGGTGATTCGATAATAGGTTCAGGGTTTTCAATGTCCAGCAGTGCCGTGCTAACCTCGTCACAGAGATGCTTGTTCTCGTGTTGCCATTTAATGATAGCCGCCACTGTTTTCGGACCAACGTCAGGAATCTCCATTAGTTGTTCAGACGTTGCTCGCCAGAAGCCACCGAAGTTACCTACATGACGTGCAATCCTTACAGCGGTAGACTCGGCTACTAAATCAATACCAAACGCTGTGATGACACGCCAGAGCGGTTGACGACGTGCTGCTTGGAGAGCCTTAAGCATCTTCATCCGCATTACAGCAGATTGTTCAATCCATGCTAGTTCACGATCAGTCCACTGCAATACATCCCAAACCGTAATCATCGGATCGATCTTGTAAACAGCTTCTGCTGTAGCAGGACCGAAGTCTTCAATATTCAACACACCACGTTCGAACTGATAAGCCATCAGCTTTTCACGACGACCAATGCAGCTCTCATTAGAGCAATGCAGAGTCGAACCATCTTTCTCAGAAGTGATTACTTTGGTAGGGAAATTGCAGCATGGACAACTAGTCGGCCAATAGATAGCATCAGCACGATCATCACGCAGGGACTTAACCACACCAGTGATCTTAGGAATCACATCACCAGAACGGATCAGTGTTACGTAATCGTTCTTACGCAGATCTAACCGACGTAGTTCATCCAGGTTATGGAGAGTAGTGTTCGATACAGTCACACCGCAGACATGCACTGGTTCCAAGCGAGCTACTGGAGTCAGTACGCCGGTACGACCAATCTGGAACTCTACATCCAGGCAACGGGTTACAACTTCTTCAGCTGGGAACTTATAAGCAATTGCCCAACGTGGAGAAGCAGTACGTGCACCGAGTTCTTTCTGTACTGCATACGAGTTAACCTTGAACACCATGCCATCAATGTCGTAAGGATACTTCGAACGTTCAGTGGCAAAGTCTTTGAACAATGCTTCTATATAAGCGTCATCCAGCACATCGCCTTTCTCAACCGTAATGGATGATGCACACCGGAATTCATACAGATACAATTGTTCCATGTCATCGGTATGGGATTCAGTATCAGCTCCATGGAACTCGCAGCTGTAAGCATAGAACCGAAGCATGCGCTTCTCTAGCTCTTCCTTATTCTGGATACGAAGAGAACCAGCTGCCATGTTACGTGGGTTAGCAAATAGCTTCTTCTTTTGCCGCTCTTGTTCTTTATTGATCGCTAAGAAATCTTTGTGATGAATTACAACTTCACCCCGGATAGTAGCAACACCACGATAGAACACATCAGTCTGAGCAAAACGTAGGGCATAAGGAATACCTCGGATAGCCCAGATCTGACTAGTGACATCTTCACCTACTTCACCATCACCACGAGTAACGGCTTTAGCCAGATGTCCATCGATATACGTCAGACTCAGTGAGAGCCCATCAAGCTTCGTTTCGATGATAATCTGTAACGGCAATGGGAGTTGAGCCAACCACTTCTGGAGGTCTTCGACCGTGAACGCATTTCCCAGGGAGAGCATTGGGAACGCATGTTTGACTTTTGGGAAGCGCCCACCAGTAGGTGTATAACCCACCAGAGCATTAGGGGATGTGACATTGAGGATCTGAGGTAGGTCGGGATAAATGGTTTCGATTTCATTGAGTTGTTTCCGCAATCCATCATAGATGCCATCAGACACCTTGGGTTCAGCCAGCACGTGATAATGATAGTCCAGATCACGGATCTCTTCTACCAGCTTCATGTACATACTGGTCGCATCAGTTTTATTCATGGTATTCCTAGTACTCGAGTTTTGTTAGCTTGCCTTGCAAGACACCTACGGACAACAGTTGTTTCAATTTCGTTTCAACATCAACACTTTCAACAGCTGTGAGATTATAGTCCAAAGCACGTTGAATAATTTCTGCATCGGCACTATCATCTACACGAACGATTTGTTGCATCGTGGTAACATAGTCACGACCACCACCGATAAAGCGAATGCACTCCATGCTTGAAAAAGTAACATCCCGTTCAACTACAACAACATCAATAGACTGTCGTTCCAGATGTTGGAGGATACGCTCAACTCGTCCTTCTTTCTCGACTGCATCACGAATCATATCGCGATAAAAAGAAACTTCGGTGTTATCACATTTTACCAATACTGCTTTGTAACGAGGATGCTTGCGAAGAGGTTCAATGAACCAATTGCCCCTTAGTCCAATTTCTGGTTCAATAACAAACGCTTCTTTAAGACCGACCACTGTAACTGCCATGTAACCTCCAAAAAGAAAATAAAGAGTGAGCCCGAAGGCTCACTTTTATACACGTGGTAGAACGATGCTTGCAGCTTGGTTGTTGTACTTCCCACCGCGATCGAGGTAAGAAGTTTCTGGCGATTCATCCAGACGCATGAATACCAATTGCAGACAGCCTTCACCTGCATAGAAGATATTCGGACGGTCAGTGGTGTTCTGGAATTCCAGAGTGATGTAACCATCCCACTCAGGTTCGATCGGAGTACACAAGCAGTTCCAACCCGCACGAGCGATAGTTGATTTACCGATGCATAATGCCAATACATCACGTGGCATGTTTACGTATTCCATACTGCGAGCCAGCAAGAACCCACCTGGTGGAACTACAACGTAATCACCATTAACAGAATCGAACATGTCATCGGTGATTTCTTTATAGCTCAGCGGAGATACTGGTTTTGGCTTACCCGTGAACAGGAACTTCAAACGTTCCCAGAGGGAGTATTTGATAGGCTTGAAGACCTTGAACTCTTTCGCTGCTCGGATGTCGTACCCGCCCGTGGACAATCCGTAGCTTGCTACTTTTTGCCCGTTCAACATCTTTACCGAACGACCAAAGAATGGTTGAATCATCGGCTTCGAAGCGTTTTCGCTCAGCTGCCGAATAGTTTTGTCTGATAGAACTGACATGCGTAAAAATCTCTTGGTTAGATATTACATTGGGACGACAAGTACTTTCTTCAATCCCAGTGGCCCGTGGAGTTATGAACTGGACGTTCGACGAAACGGCTAGCCCACGCATACGTTTCCAGAGACATTGCAAATCTGCTGTCGATTGGGAGCTGGGCGTAGGTGTTGGTAAGCGTGGTGGATAGTCGAACAGGGTCAACATGGAACCGATCATCAATAATCTCCTGCAGTTTACGTTCTTTAGGGGTAAGCCCATAGAGTGCACCATGGACCCACATGATTTCTTTACACAACCTGCCGGCACTAATATCCTTACCGAGTATGTTACGATAATAACGTAGTTTCACCAGATACGGTTGGACCTTAGGTATCATTTTCTGAATCTCTTGGCGCAGTGCATATTCAGTAGCAGCTGCATCTGTACGACCACCCCACAATATACCTCCCCATTTAGCCATCTCGTAAGGAGAACTTTTTCGTGGACGCAATTGTAATTTGCGGAACGGGGCTTCTGATACAGGGATAGCAGCCAATGCATTCAGATATTCTGTATACTTCAAATCATCCAGAGAATAGTTCGAAGGAACTGCACCTCTGTTTGCTTTATACGTAGCCATTTGATCGTGTATTAAAAAGCCACGCTCATCTCTGACATATGAACCGTCATTATTACGCATCAGTAAAGGCTGACCTAGAATAGCCCTTACACCATTACTGGAATTAGGTGCATTACTCCCAACAGCAATAACGATAGGTTGGTGTTGGCGAGAAGACTGACTCATGCTTTTTACAATCTTGATCTGTTCACGCAGCGTTTCGATTCGGGACATCTAACGGCTCCAGCGGTTTGATTGTGGTACATTTACGCCAACCGGGTATCTCGGACATAAGCTGGCTTGGCGCCAGCTCAATATGCCGTGCAGATCTTTTACGGTCGGTTCGATGTAAACTAGCATACAGTCTACGGAAACCTTTGTTCATTGTTACCTCAATCCGAGAATACAGAACTGATCGAATCAGAAATACCACTACCCCAACTGCTGCCACCGTCGATCTTGGTGGTATCGCTATTGCCCCAGTTAGTGGTACCACTGTCATTCCAATTGGTAGACGCGGGTGGTTCGAAACGAGGCTCTGGTGCAGAAACAACTTCCGCCACTACAGGGGCACGATCTTCGGCAATGAAGTTACCGACAGTCTCGACCAGATCACTCACTACGTAACCAGTTACCAGACCATCAACAAAGCTACCACTGTTAGATTGCTGAGTCAGATGGGTACTGCGCTCTGACTCACCATAGGAACGAACTGGAGTTTGGCGTGCCGATTGCGTATTCGGAAAATTGTTTTGTTGTGAACCAGCCGAGAGTACGCCGTCTTTGATGAATACACCATTTCGCTCTTTGGTCGAAGCATTACGAATGCCTTGCGACACTGGCGGATAAGAAGGCGGTTGGCTGTAGGCCAGGTTATCATGGAACTCATAGCTACTACCGAATTTCGACGGTACTGCTTTTGGTTTGAAACCGAACCAGCTTTTGATACGTTGCCACAGAGTCATTCTTCGAATTCCTTTAAACGGGGGTCATTGGGTTTGTGGATTTGATGCCAATCAATATCGATGTAGGGATAATCCAACTCATGGGTATTAAGCCACTCAGTTATTTCATCCACTACTTCCTGGTAGTACAGGTTCTTGATGATTGGTACATTAGCTGTTTTGCTGAGTTGTAACGCAGTGTTAGTACCACCTTTTACTTTCGTCCGACCATCTGGTTCAGCATAGAAGTAGATGGCACATACAAGCTCGTCTAACGACAAACCATGGATCTGAAACACATTACGGGTATGTAGGGCAACACCATGGGGATTTAATCCATAGAAGCCACCACGGGCAATGGCAGCCATTGAGGTAGCAGTTGCCAATGTAGTTACGTCAACAGTAGAACCATCGTAGTAAAATGGATTGTCTTTAATCCATCTACCATTAGCTCCGTCCTTCGCTAGAAAGACTCTGGCGCCAATCTCTTGGTATCGGCGTGACTGTGCAGCACCATAAAGAAACGCACGGTCTGAGTCCCATGCGTCCCCTGATGACATTTGATAACCTAGATCCGTATAGGTACGACCCAAACGGATCATGAGCTCTAATGCCCATTCTGGAACTGTACGAGAACCGACTCCCGCCACTATGCCTTTAATCACCTACGACGTCTTGCATTTGCTATATCAGCATTGTGAGCATCGATAGGTGACTTAGTGGTACGATTCCACCAGCGTTGAAAAGAGTAGAACAATTCACGCATTGTAGTAATCATGGTTGACTTACACGTTGCTGTGTAAGGAATGCATACATCTTTTCTCTGGTGGTTAATCGCATTTCGATCAGCGCATCCTGGATAAATGCAAGCCACCGACCCTTTTTATTCATTGGAACATGTGGATTCATTTTCATTTCCTGAAGCATCCAATAAAGATGACGAAGCTCATCAGATGTCATGCCATGGGAAACGAAAGAAAGTTCAGACCTAGTCAACAAATTGAAGTAATGGTCAACTATCTTATCGATAGGATCACGAGAATCTTTCTCACGGATAGTTACTGGGACTACTACCGACTCACCGATAGCTTTATCTACAATTGCCGATGGATCAAGAGAATTAGCAACAGCATGAGCTTCTTGCATTTGTTCATCGATACTGGTGATGTCTTCTTGACACTTCTTAGAAGCACCCATGACGCGATCAACGAACCGACCCAATGCATTACCGATACGGCGGCA
>RCUK01000231.1_pt1 | contig 61381 bp, 54 predicted proteins | sample 2166381 | NCBI WGS metagenome assembly RCUK01 (sample SAMN09932809, study PRJNA488358) | compost metagenome | isolation source: compost soil in an enriched community | place: Germany: Experimental Botanical Garden | reverse complement strand
CGTGCATGGAGTTGACCGAGCCGTTCGAGGCGCCGGTCGTCTGGGCCGCCCAGGCGACGGAGGACGGGACGCCGAAGCGGACCTCCTTGCCCTCCATGTTTCCGGCGGACGTCTCGACCCCGGCCGCGACCAGAGCGGGCGCCGGCTGGCTTTCGATGAGGTAGAGGGCCGAGGCCGCGCCGCCCAGCAGGATGACGGCGGCGACGGCCAGGGCGCGAACGTCCTTCTTGGCCAGGACGCTGCGACCGAAGGCGAAGAAGGCCGCCCAGCCCAGGACGTTGATGCAGATCGCCGTGATCAGGGTGGTCAGCGGCGTCGGGTTTTCCAGCGGGTGGGCCGAGTTGACGTTGAACACGCCGCCGCCGTTGATGCCCAGTTGCTTGATGGCCAGCTGGCTGGCGGTCGGGAACAGGCTGATCGTCTGCGATCCGCCTTCCAGCGTCGTCGCCTGGGCCGAGGCCGCCAGCGACTGCACCACGCCCAGCCCGGCCAGAACCACGGCCACGATGAAGGCGATGGGCAGCAGGACATAGAGGCTGGTGCGCGTCAGGTCGGCCCAGAAGTTGCCGACGCCCTCGCCGCGATTGGCGATGAAGGCGCGGGCGAGCGCGGCGGCGATGGTCGCGCCGGTGGCCGCCGAGACGAAGTTCTGCACCGTCAGGCCGACCATCTGGGTGAAGGTCGAGACGGTCGTCTCGCCGCCATAGCTCTGCCAGTTGGTGTTGGTGACGAAGCTGACGGCGGTGTTGAAGGCCAGATGCGGGCTGACGCCGTCAAACCCCTGCGGGTTCATCGGCAAAATGCCTTGGAGCCGCAGCATGGCGTACAGCAGGACAAAGCCCGCCAGGTTGAAGGCCAGCAGGGCGCCGGCATAGCCCAGCCAGCCCTGGCTGCGCGTCGGGTCCACCCCGGCGGCGCGATAAAACAGGCCCTCGACCGGCTTGAGCACAGGGTCCAGCCAGGTGCGTTCGCCGTTCCAGACGCGCGACATATAGATCCCGATCGGCCAGCCGAGCAGAATGGCCAGACCGAGGGTCAGGGCGATTTCCGCCCATCCTTGAATATTCATCTTGAGGCGGCTCCGCTCAGAACCGCTCAGGGCGCAGCAGGGCCGCGACCATGTAGCCGGCGATAACGAGGGCGCCGACGCCCCACAGGACGTTCAGCACCATCGTCACAACCTCTTCAACGCAACAGCGAGGGCGGCGAAGGCCAGGAAGGCCCCGCCGCCAATCGCCAGAAAGATCACATCGGCCATGCCGAAGCCTCCAGCTCAGTTAGAGCCGGAAGAGACGCCTTCGGGGCGTAAGCAAGCCATGCGGAAAGCGGCGCCGTGCATAAGGCGCGCGTAAAGGCGTCCTTATGCAGGCCCTGCGGTCACCCGCACGGTCACGCGGGCTTCCCTTCGTAAAAGCAAACGTCCGCTTCCCACCCATAGCTGACGTTCATCGGGCCCACTTTCGAGCCCAGCTCGGTGTCACAGGTGAAGCTGACAGCCATCCTTCATCGAACTTGCGACGTCTCTGCGCACGCCTTACAAATGATCACCCGTATGGAGGCGTCTGATCCTGCGTTTCTTCGGGATGTCAAAGACGAGCGACCGTGTTTCTAAGCTCAATCGGCCACTCCCTCGACACCCGAAATATCGCAGCTATTCAGGCCTTTACATGACGCTGGCTTCATCCCGCTCCATAGAGGCCGACCGTGTTGTCGCCGCCGCGATGACCCTGGTCGCCGATGTCGGCCTGGGCGGGTTGACGATGCGCGATCTGGCGCAGTCCGTCGGCAAGAGCACCACCGTCATCGTCAATCTGTTCGGGGCCAAGGCAGGTCTGATCGAGGCTACCGCGACGGTCGCCTTTGAACAGGACAAAGCCTATCACGACGCCTTCTTCGCGAGCGTCGGCGGGCTGGCCCTGAGCCGCGACGCCCTGCTGGCCCTGGTCGGACGTTATTTGCGCGAGCGCGCTCTGGCGTCGGCGAGCTTTGTTCGTGTCTGGGAGGAGCTGCTGGTCGGTTCCGAACCCGCCCCCTTCCTGCCGCCGTTGCTGGTGCGCTGGGAAGCTATGCGACGAGAGGCCTGGACGGCCTTTCTCGCCCGGACGCCGGGTCTGGCGGCCTTTGGCGAGGCCCTCTCGACCTATCTGATCATCGAACAGTTCTACGCCGGCGCTCTGGGCGGGCGGGCGGACTATGAGATGATCGCCGCCGAGGGGCTGGGCGGCCTGGTCGATCGCGCCTTCGGACGGCGCGACGATCCCGCCTCGGCCAGCGAAAGCTACGTCGGACAACTTGCGATCCCGAAGGCGCCAGCCGACGGGCTGGAGGTCGGTTCGCTAAAGCTCAAGCTGCTGGACGTCGCGGCGGACCAGATTCTGACCAGAGGCGTGGCGGTCGTCACCAACCGCTCGGTCAGCACGGCGGTCGGGACCTCGACTTCGACCATCGCCTATCACTGGGTCGATATGCGGCGCTTCATCATCGACGCCGTATGGCACGCCGTATTCCGCGAGATGCCCGGCTATCTCGACTATCGCCATCCCGCAGGCGACGGTCCGCCCGACCTGCAGCGGTGGAGCGATCTGATGGCGCGCACGCTCAAGGTCGGCGGCGCCGAGGGGCAGGGCTTCTACATCAAATACGCGCGGCTGATCGCCCAGGTCTGCCTGAAGGCGCGTCGCGATCCTTCGTTCCAGGAGCTGGCCATGATCCTGCGCGGACCGGAAGGCGGCGGCACCTATGTCAACCGGGCTGAGCTCTGGCCCGCGCACTTCGACCTGACGCGACGCGCGGCGACCCGTTTCGCCTTGTGGATCAAGGGCGCGGCGATCATGGCCGGCGCAACCGAGCAGGCGCCGAACGCCCTCAGCCTTCAGGCCGCCGCAGCCGTCCTGGTCGCCGAACACCGCTAAACCGAACAATCGTTCTCCTTCGCCGCTCGCACCGCGACAGGAACACTTCAAATAAGCGTCACGAAAGCATCGCAGGCCAGCTCTACAGCAGCATTGTTGTCGAACAAGCGTTATTTTCGAGACGGAGAAACGGCGACGCCAGTCGTCCTCCCCGCTTCTGCAGCCGCCTTTCGTCGCCCGGAAGCGACGCCTGTTCGACACTTCCGCCATACGCGGAAGCACGGCCGCTGCGCCGTGTCAGCCCCTCAATTTCGGCCCGTGCGAGAGGGGGTGCTCGTTCGCGCCGCCCGATGGATCGACACATGAATCGTCTTCTTCTCGGCGCCTCGAGCGCCGTCCTGGCGCTGGCGGCGGCCCTGCCTGCAACGGCCCAGACCAGCAATCAGACCAGCACCGAAACTCAGGCCACAGCGGTGCAAGACATCGTCGTCACCGCCCAGCGCCGCGCAGAGTCAGCCCAGAAGGTCGGCCTGGCCCTGACCGTCGTCTCGGGCGAAGATCTGGACAAGCGCAACATCCAGACGGTCAACGACCTGGAGAACACCGTCCCCAGCCTGGAAGTCGACAGCCAACTGGGCGGCGGCCAGCCGCAGTTCCGCATCCGCGGCGTCGGGCTGACCGACTACGCAGCGAACAACACCTCGACCGTCGGCGTCTACGTAGACGAGGTCGCCTATCCCTACGGCGTCATGACCCAGGGCCTGCTGTTCGACATCGCCCGCATCGAGGTTCTGCGCGGCCCGCAAGGCACCCTCTACGGCCGCAACACCACCGGCGGCGCCGTCAGCGTCATCACCAGTGCGCCGACCGAGCAACTGGAAGCCGGCTTCACCGCCAGCTACGGCAGCTATGACGCCGCCAAGCTCGAAGGCTATCTGTCCGGCCCGCTGACCGAGACCCTCAGCGCCCGCCTGGCCGTAGCCGCGGAAACGGGCGGCGCCTGGCAATACCACCGCGACACGGGCGAGGAACTCGGCGCCAAGGACACCAAGGCCGCACGCCTGCGCCTGAACTGGCGCCCGACAGCCCAGACCGACGTCGATCTGAACCTGCATTACAGCAAGGACGATTCAGACGGCCGGGGTCTGCGCCTGGTCACTCAGCCGTTCACGTCCGGCGGCGGCCGCGTCTATCCCGTCGATACCGCACACCGCATCACTGGCTGGGGGATTTCGCCCTATTTCGCGCAGCTGATCGGCGTTTCGCCCGACGCCAAACCCTTCCGCGACAATGAAGGCAAGGGCGCCAGCCTGCGCCTGAACCATGACCTCGGATGGGCGACCCTGACCGCGATCGGCAGCTATGAAGCGTTCGACCGCAACGAATTGAACGACTGGGACGCCACCGCGTCCAACGAGGCCGGCACCTACTTCTTCAACGACATCGAAACCGTGTCTCAGGAAGTGCGACTGGCCTCCCCGACGGGCGGCCGTCTGCAATGGATGGCCGGCCTGTATCACGCCACGGAAGACGTGGACGGCGGCTTCTATTCGGACTTCTCCGAAGCCAAGAACCTCGGCTTCTGGATGAGCACGACCTACAATCAGAAGGTCGAAACGACAGGCGTGTTCGGCAACATCGACTACCGGCTGACGGACCGCCTGACCCTCGTCGGCGGCCTGCGCTACGAAGACGAAACGCGCGAACTCAACGACTTCAAGACTGAAATTCTGGCGCCGACGCCGGCGGTGCGCGCCACCACCTCCAAGTCCCAGAGCATGGGCGAATGGACCGGCAAGATCGGCGCGGAATACACCTTCAACGACGACGTTCTGGGCTACGCCAACGTCTCCCGGGGCGTGAAATCGGGCGGCTTCACCACTTACAACAGCGGCCTGCCGGAACAGCTTGATCCGTTCAAGTTCGAGGAACTGATCGCCTACGAGGCCGGCCTCCGCTCCAGCTTCTTCGATCGTCGCCTGCAACTGAATGCGGCCGTCTACTACTACGACTACCGCGACCAGCAGCTTCAGGGCGTGCTGTACACCAAGACCGGACGTGTCGGCCGCATGATCAACGTGCCCAAGTCGCACATCCAGGGCGGGGAGCTGGAGCTGCGCTGGCGTCCGCTGGACAGCCTGACCGTCACCCAGTCGATCGGCTACAAATACGGCGAGTATGACGAATTCTACTTCGTCAACGCCACCGCCACCGAGGCGGCCAAGGACCCCGTTACGGGCGAATACAACACCATCATCTACAGCGATCGCGCCGGCGAACGCCTGCCCTTCCCCCGCTGGGACTACAAGGGCTCGGTCGCCTACAGCCGGCAGATCGGCGGCTGGGGCTTTGAAGCGGAAACCAACTACAGCTATCGCGACGAGAAGTTCAGCACCTCGTCCAACTCGATCATCGACGCCTTCTGGCTGGTGAACGCCAACCTGACGCTGAGTCCGCCCACCGCGGACTATTCGATCGGCCTCTACGTCAACAACCTGACGAACGCCTACTCCGAAGAGTCGCGCAACCGCTTCATCTCGGCTGCGACCGGCTCGCCCAACGCGCCGCGCACCTGGGGCGTGCGGCTGAGCTATCGCTACTGAGACCTTGAACCCTAGGCTCCGGCCCCATGGGCCGGAGCCTGATTTCGCGAGACGCAGACACATGTCGACGACCTGGAAGAAGGCTCGCTCCGCCGCCCTGGCGCTGACGCTTCTATTCTCCGCCTCCCCGGCCTTGAGCGAACCCGCCGACGGCAGCCGCTTCACCATCGCAGTGATCCCCGACACCCAGAACTATGTCGACTTCACGCATCAGCGCGCCGAGGGCTTCCCGTTCGACGCGCGCGACATGCTGACCGAGCAGATGCGCTTCATCGCAACTCGCGCGGCCTCGCGCGGCGGCGACATCGTCTTCGCCACCGCCCTGGGCGACGTCTGGCAACATCCGACGACCGCCATCGACCCCGACCACGCCGCGCGCGGGTTCAGCGCCCGGCCGTTGCCCGCTGGCATGAACCCCGAACGCTGGACCGAAGGCGTAAAGACGGTCGAGATCCCCGCCTCCGTCCAGGCCTATCGCCTGATCGCTGACGCCCTGCCCTTCTCCGTAGTGTCCGGCAATCATGACTATGACGCCCAGTGGTGGGAGGAATCCTGGCCGCGCGACCTGACCGCGCCCGAAGGCGACCTGCGCCGCCTGGGCATGATCCATGTCGGAGGCCTGACCGAATGGGTCCGCGCCTTCGGCTCGGATTCGGAATTCTTCAAAGACCGCCCCTGGTATGTCGCCGCGCACGACGGCGGCGCCGACAGCGCGCAGATCTTCGAAGCAGGGGGCTACCGCTTCCTGCACATCGGCCTGCAGTTCGCGCCGTCCGACGCCAGCCTGATGTGGGCCGAAACGGTCATCCACGCTCATCCGGGCCTGCCGACAATCATCGCCACCCATGATTTTCTGGACAAGACCGGCGAACGCCGCGCCCATCCCGTCGTGGACATCCATGCCCTGGACCCCTTCGACAACAACGCCCAGGGGGTCTGGGACAAGCTGATCAATCGCAACCCGCAGATCTTCATGGTGCTGAGCGGCCACCACAACGGCCAGTCGTTCCGCGTGGACCACAATCGCCAGGGCCGGGCCGTCTATCAGATCCTGTCCGATTTTCAGGATCGCAATCAGGCGGCCATCGACACGGGAGTCGCCGTCGGAAAAGCGCCGGGCCTGGGCGACGGCTGGATGCGGCTGATGACCTTCGACATGAGCGGCGAGGTCCCGACGGCCCGCGTCCGCACCTACTCCACCCATTACGACCGCTACGCTTTGGACACGCCCGACTACGCCCGCTGGTACAAGCCCAACGAGCAGCCGCAGATGACGAACGACGCCTTCCTGGCTCAGGACGAATTCACGATCCGTCTGGACGACTTTCGCGCCCGGTTCGGGAACGGCGCTGCCCCCTCTGACGCAGCTCGATAGGATAATCTGATGTCCAGCGGCCCTTCCCGCCTGCATCGCCGCGCCCTCCTGGGCGGACTGGTCGTCGCGCCCGCCGTGCTTCAGTTCGGTCGGGCCCAGGCCAGCGGCGCCTATGTCTTTCCTCTGGGCGTCGCCAGCGGCGACCCGGCCCCGGACGGCTTCGTCATCTGGACGCGCCTGGCCGTCGATCCGGTCGCGCCCGACGGTCTGGGCGGCATGAGCGGCGCGGTTCCCGTGCAATGGGACATCGCCGCCGACGAGGGCTTCCGCTCCATCGTCGCCTCGGGCCGGGTCGCGGCCGATCCCGGCGCCGCCCATAGCGTCCACGTCGAGATCGAGGGCCTGATCCCCGGGCGGCCCTACTGGTACCGCTTCACGGCCATGGGCCAGCAAAGCCCCGTCGGACGCGCCCGCACCACGCCCGCGCCTGACGCCGCCATCGACGCCCTGCGCATCGCCGTCGCCTCCTGCTCGAACTGGGAGTCAGGCTATTTCAGCGCCTATGGCCACATGGCGGACGAAACGCCGGATCTGACCCTCTTCCTCGGCGACTATATCTACGAATACACGCGCGGGCCGGAGCGCGCGGCCGAGGTCGTGCGCCCTTACGGCCTGGAAGAGGCCACGACGCTGGCGGGCTATCGCAACCGCTACGCCCTGCACCGCACCGACGCCGACCTGCAACGCCTGCACGCCGTCGCGCCCTGCCTGGCGGTGTGGGACGACCACGAGATTCAGGACGACTATTCCGGTGTCTGGTCCAAGACGCCGGGCGTCACGCCGACCGACTTCCTGCGCCGTCGCGCCGCTGGCTATCAGGCCTTCTACGAGGCCATGCCGATCCGTCGCACCCGCCTCGACGCGCGGCTGCACATGCCGATTCATCGCCGCATCCGTTATGGCCAACTGGCCGAGTTCTTCATGCTGGACGGGCGGCAGTATCGCTCGAAGCAAGCCTGCAGCGACGGCCCCAGCGGCGGCAAGGGCCAGATCGTCACCGACGCCGCCTGTCCCGACCGTCTCGATCCCTCGCGCACCTTCCTCGGTTTCGAGCAGGAGCGCTGGCTGTACGACGGCCTGGCTAACGCTGGCGCGCGCTGGAACATCCTGGGTCAGGACCTGGTGACGGCAGGCCTTCGCCTCGGCGACGGCGGTCCCGACACCCGCTACTGGACCGACACCTGGGACGGCTATCCGATCGCGCGTGATCGCCTGACACAGGCGCTGGCGACGCTGAAGCCGCGCAATCCTGTAATCCTCAGCGGCGACTACCATTCCTTCTGGACCAATGACGTGAAGCTGGACAGCAGCGATCCGTCGTCCGCCACCGTCGCGACCGAGTTCGTCGGCACCTCGATCACCTCGGGGGGTCCCAGCTACGACGGCCTGATGTCGGCCATGCCCAACAATCCGCAGATCAGGTTCTTCGACAGCCGCAAGCGCGGCTATATGGCCATCGACATCACCCCGGGCCGGATGACGACCCGCTATCAATCCATAAGCGACGTGCGCGACCCCAGGGCCGCCCTGTCCACCCTCAACACCTGGGTCGTCGAAGACGGCCGCACCGGCGCCCAGCTCGCCTGAGCCTCGCCGTCCCGGAGCCCCCATGCGCAAGCCTGCCCAAGTCGTCGTCGCCGCCGCGATCCTGATCAGCCTGTCGGCCTGCGCCACCGCGCCGACGCCCGTTTTCTGGGAAGGGTTTCGCGACCACCCGCACGGCTATCTGACCAAGGGAAACGCACCCGACGCCTCGGCCTTCCTGCCCCCGCCGCCCGAGGCCGGCTCGCTGCGCCTGCAGGCGGACGTCGAGACCTATCGCGCCACCCGCGCGCTGGAAGGCAGCGACCGCTGGCGTCAGGCGGCGTCCGACAATGAGATCGAAACTCCCTCGGCCCCGCGCGTCTTCGACGAGGCCCTGGGCGTGGCCTTCGACCCTGTGCAGATGCCGACCCTGACCCTGTTGCTGGGCAAGATGCTGGGCGACCTGGAGACCATCCAGACCCCGGCCAAGCAGGGCTATTTCCGCCCCCGTCCCTTCGTCGCTGAACCCGCCGCAACCTGTATCGCGCCCGAACCCTGGCTGGGCCGCAGCGGCTCCTATCCCTCCGGCCACGCGGCCATGGGCTGGGCTTGGGCCTTGATCCTGTCGGAACTGGCCCCGGACCGGGCCGACGCCATCCTGGCGCGCGGCCTGGCCTATGGCGAAAGCCGCGTCATCTGCGGCGTCCACTACGCCAGCGATGTCGAGGCAGGACGGCTGGTCGGCGCCGCCATGGTCGCCCGACTGAAGGCGGACCCGAGCTTCCAGCGCGATTTCGCCGAGGCCCGCCGTGAGCTTCGCGCGAAACGTCGCGATGAAGCATGGCAAGGCGCGCCACGCTGAACCGATCGAGCCCGATAACACTCTCGGCTAGCCCTAGAGGCTCCACAACCGGATCGCAGCATTCGGGCACAGACCAAAGCGGCACGGTACAAGGTCGCCAATGAGGCAGCCTCCCAGGTCCAGGCACATCGACAGAACAGCCTCCTGGAGGTTGCCCGCTTCACACAAGACGTGCGCCCGCGCCTTGGCCTGGCGCACATGAAGTTCGACCGGGGCCGCCGCTTTCGCCTCAGGGATTTTGGCCACGACCCTCCCGATACTTGTCAGGTGCCTGAACCCGCTGGGCCAAAGTTGACGAAAGCGATCGCGCACCCAAAAGCAAAGCTATCTTTTCAGCGAAACCATACGAAGACTTAATTCTTGCAGGACACGAACCTTACATTGACTCGCAAAGACAAAAACTGATCTTTTTGCTTCTGATAAGGCCCGCCCTATGGACTTGATCCCGGCCAAGGCGTTAACAATGCGTTAACGTCGTTATATGGGCAGTCCTGTCATGGACATGAGCATCTCAACGAAGTTCGACCTCCCCCAGCATGTGCTGGCGGTGAGACGCCCCCACATCCCCTCGCCAAGGATAGGCGACGAGCATTGGGTGCGGGCGCTGGACGTCGTGATCGCTCTGGCGGCGCTGCTGATGCTGGCCCCCCTGCTGCTGGTCATCGCCGCCCTGGTCTTTCTCAGCGACGGCGGCTCGCCGATCTTTCGGCATGCGCGCGTCGGCAGGGATGGACGGATCTTCGGCTGCCTCAAGTTCCGGTCGATGATCCGCGACGCCGACACGGCCCTGATGGACCTGCTCGAAACCAATCCCAACGCCCGGGAATCCTGGGAACGCGATCACAAGCTGCACCGCGATCCGCGCGTGACCCGCCTGGGCAAGTTCCTGCGCAAGTCCAGCCTGGATGAACTGCCTCAGCTGCTCAACGTGCTGAAGGGCGACATGAGCATTGTCGGCCCCCGCCCCATCGTGGCGGGCGAGATCGGGCGGTACGGCGCCTACTTCCGGCACTATTGCGCGGTGCGCCCCGGCATCACCGGCCTGTGGCAGGTCAGCGGCCGCAACGACATGAGCTATCGTCGGCGCGTGGCCTGCGACGTGCTGTATGCGCGCAACCAGTCGCTGGTCACCAATCTGAAGATCATCATGACGACCCTGCCCGCCGTCACCTCGGGCCGCGGCTCCTACTGACCGCAGACGCCGCCGCCGGGATCAGGCGCGCGGCGCTTCTCCGACCGCGACGATCGAGTGGCCGAACGGCAGGCTGACACCATCGCGGCCGAGGATGGCCGCCTCTACGCTGAACAATCCCAGCAGCATCCGATTGAGCGTCGGCCTTTCCGTCGCCGTGTCCCGCATGGTCAACCCCTCGTAGACGTGCCGGGCCGGTTGGTCCGCCCCGGACGCCGACGCGGCATGCTCATGATGGTCGTGGTGATGGGGATGCGGAGGGCGCAGCCACCGCCGCACGGTCTCGTGCATGCCCCCGACGACATTCACATAGGTCGCGCGGCGCACCGCGAACCCGCCCTGCGCCAACAGGTCGACGACCTCCTGTCGCACGTAGCGCTTGTAGTCGTAATCGTGATCGTTCGGGTCGCGCTGCACGCCCTGTCGGGAGTTGGTCCGCAGCACCAGAAGCCCGCCCGGCTTGAGCACCCGTCGGATTTCCTTGAGCGCGACCAGATCGCCGCCGTCCGTGGGCAGATGCTGAATGACGTCGTTGCAGATGACCAGATCAAAGGCGGCGTCGGGCAAGGGCATGTCCATGACCGAGCCCAGTTGCACGGACCACTGCGGGTTCCGGGCGGCGCAGGTCCGAACGGCGTCGGGGGACAGATCCACGCCGAACAGCGCCCCGGCGCCCAGCTCGGCCTCGGCCCAGGCCATCATGCCGCCTGTCCCGCAGCCGGCGTCCAGAACCCGGGAAAAGGTCGTCGGATGAACCGAGGCCAGCAGCGCCTTGGCCGCCCGCTGGGCGCCCAGGTGCCACCAATGGGTGTGCTCAAGCGCGCCTATCCGGTCATAGTAACCGGGCGTGTAAATTTCGTCCTGAGCGTGGGCCGATACTTCCATCCGCCTCTCCAAGAACCTTGATCGCTCTTTGGTTCCAATGAACTGGAAAACCAGAAACCAGAAATGGACGCCCCGGCGGCCCCTCACGCCTGAGGAACGCCCTGTGGGTGCGATCCGCGACGCCCAAGCGCCGCGTCCAGATAGCCCCTCGCCTCGCCCAGGCTCCACGCCGTCACGAACAGAAGCAGCCAGGGAAGCGCCTGCGCCATCCTCAGGAACAGCGCCCTTTGCTGCACGGCCTTCGACAGTATCCGGCCCAGTAACAAGGCCGGCAGAAGGGGTGTCGCTGCAAGATAGGCGACCGAAGCGGCCCGGGATCGGCCGCGCCCGCGCGTGACGGCGTACTCTCGCCCATGCGCGAACCGCAGGCGCGAAAAGGCGCCGACGCCGTCCTGGCCCCGGTAGCGACTGACCAGACGCGCATCCAGACAAAGCCCCTGCCCGTCGGCCCGGAAGCGCGCATGGAAAGAGGGCTCCCAGAAGCCGGCCGCCAGAAGATCGGGATGCTTCATCACCTCGGCGCGACGGTAGACGGCGTTGTCGGCGGCGATCTCGTCTACGGCGCCGAACCGTACGGGCGGCGCGAACTTCCAGTAACGCAGGAAGTAGACGGCCCAGCGGACGGGGTTGTTCTCGGCGTCATTCTCGATGGGTCCGCCGACGCCCGCCCACTGATCGAGGTCCGCCGCAAGCAGTCCGTCGATCCAGCCCTCTGGCGGCGCGAACTGCGCCGTGGTCAGGGCGACGCGGTCGGACTGCGCCGCCAGAAAGCCGTCGCGCCAGAGCTGGGGCACCAGATCGGCCGTGTCCGCCTCGATGAACCTGAATCCGGCGCCGGACCGCAGCGCCTCCGGCGCGGGGCCGGCCACGCAGAACAGCACCTCCACCGCCGCCGCATCCGCCGAGGCCAGACGCTGGAGGATGGAAGCCAGATTGGCTTCACCGCCCTTGACGGCGATCACAATGGTCAGACGCGGAGACTTCATCTCGTCGACTGCCCCCTTGGCAATGACGCAAGCCAAAACCGATGCAGACGACGCTACACCTGACGCTTCCCAAGTAAAGCCGTTGCGTATAACTGTGTTCGGTCGATCGCGTCGCGCGGAGCGGCGGGCGATAGGCTCCAGCGGAGCGAGGTGGCCCATGACCGAGGCTGGCGAAGCGACGACAAGACGGGCGGAACCGCCCGAGTCCGTTCTGGACCGGCTGCTGGCGGGGCCGCCGCAGGATCGCCTGCTGTCCCTGCTGTCGTGGGCGATCGTCGCCGTCGGCGCCCTGGCGCAGATCTACTACTTCCTCGGCGCCCGATCGCTTCGTCAGGACGAGGCCTTCATCGCGCTCAATGTTCGGTTCCTGTCGGTGCGCGAACTGCTGGGACCGCTCGACTATTATCAGGTGGCGCCCGCGGGCTGGCTGCTCAGCGAGAAGCTGCTGGACGGCCTGACGGGGCGATACGAATACGACCTTCGCATTGTGTCGCTGCTGGCCGGTCTCGCGGCTCTGGCGGCGTTCCGCCACCTCGCGGCCCGAACCACCCGGGGCGCCGGCTTCCTCTGCGCGGTGTCGCTGCTCGCCTTCTCGCCGGTTTTTGTATGGTTCACGGCCGACGCCAAGCCCTACGCGCTTGATATAATGTTCGCCTGCCTCATCCCTGCGATCGGGCTTCACCTGCTGACCGCGGCGCGGCCTGGGTTGTGGGCCTGGATCGCCTTTCTGGTCGCGGGGGTCGCGGCGTGCCTGTTTTCCATCCCGGCCGTCTATGTCCTGTTCGGCGCCGGCTCGGTCGTCTTCCTGAAAAAGGCCGTCGAAAAGGACTGGCGCGGCGCCGCAGCGACGGCGGCGATCTGCGCGATCTGGCTGGCCGTGTTCGCCGTCGTCTTCATGCGTCTCGCAGCGCCGCAAGCCGAGGCTTCGGGCGGAGCCGAGGGCTTCTACGAGACCTATTTCGCCCCCCTGCCCCGGTCGCTGGGGACGCTGGCCTGGTACGTCACCATGCCGAAGGCGATCCTCTATTACTTCTTCGGCGGGCTGCAGTTCGCCGTGGCCGGCCTGATCGTGGTGGGACTGATCCACGGGGTCAGGCGCGAACGCTGGTTGCTGCTGATGCTGCTGGTCCCGGCGCTCGCGGCCGTGGTCGGATCCGGCCTGAAGCTCTACCCCCTGTACGAGCGGCTGACTTTGTTCATGCTCCCGGCGACCATCCTTCTCGTCGGCATCGGCTTTTCGGCGATCATGGTGCGAACGCGCAGCCTGGCCGGGGCGGCGGTTCTGTTCATCGCCGCCGTCGGCCCTTCGGCCTGGGCCCTGGCGGGCGATCTGGCCAAGAGCCCGCCCTTCGCCATGCAGGAAATCCGCCCCGTGCTGAAGACCCTCTCCCGGAAGGTCAGGCCTGGCGACGTCATCTATGTGACCAGCACCTCCGCCCCGGCCTTCATGGTCTATCAGGCGGACATGGGCCTCGGTCGGGTGCCGTGGGTTCGCGGCGACGCCCTGGGCCGCTGGAACTGCGTCATCGCCGACGTGCCCACCGTGGGGCCGGACAGACGTCTCTGGATCCTTATCACCGAGTACGACGAGAAGCCGTGGAGCGCGCAGGGCAACAGCGACGAATGGCGCGCGCGCGGCCTTTCAGCCGACATGACGCTGGAAGCCGAGAGCGCCAAGGTCTGGCTCTACAGGGTGACGATGAAGCCCGCGTCGGTGCAATCGGCGCAGGCGCCCGACCCCAGCCTGCCCAAATGCGGGGAACAGGAGGAAGCGGCCAGGCGCACCACCGCCCGCGCCCAGGCCGCCGCTCTGGCCGCCGCTCCGGCAGACGCGCCGTCAACCAGACGCTGAGCGCACTTGCGGGGCTCGAAATAATACCGTTACTGTTAATCGCGTTGAGTTTTCGAGGAGGTCGCAAGTCTTCGCCTTAAAGGCGAGCGCTTGTGAAGGAGGAGGCCGTGTCGTCGCCATCGTGGACGATGAACGGAACCGACAGGCTACGGCCTGACCGGCGAGAACAGGGAGCGACGAGTGGCGCCCGATACAGAAACGCTTATTATCGGCGCCGGCCCGGCAGGCCTGACCGCTGGCTATCTACTGACAAAGTCCGGTCGCGACGTCGTGATCGTCGAGCGCGACCCGATCTATGTGGGCGGCATCAGCCGCACCGTCCGGCACGGCGAATTCCTGTTCGACATCGGCGGGCATCGGTTCTTCTCCAAGAGCCGTGAAGTCGTCGAGCTGTGGGATGAAATCCTGCCGGACGACATGATCGACCGCCCGCGCCTGTCCCGCATCTATTACGGGGGCAAGTTCTACAGCTATCCGCTGCGGGCCTTCGAGGCTCTGACCAACCTCGGCGTCTTTCGCAGCACGGTCTGCGTCCTGTCCTATATGGGCGCCAAGCTGCGCCCCATTTCCGACCCCCAGACCTTCCACCAGTGGGTCCGCAACCAGTTCGGGGAGCGGTTGTTCTCGATCTTCTTCAAGACCTACACGGAGAAGGTCTGGGGCATGTCGTGCGACGACATCTCGGCGGACTGGGCGGCGCAGCGGATCAAGGGGCTGGACCTAGGCAGCGCCATCGTCGACGCCCTGACCCGCTCCCTGGGCATGAAACAGGCGAGCGGCGGGGCCAAGACCCTGATCGAGTCCTTTCGCTATCCGGCCAAGGGGCCGGGCATGATGTGGGAAACCGCCGCCGACAAGGTGCGCGCCCAGAACGGCCAGATCCGCATGGGGTGCAGCCTGACCGGCCTGTCCTGGGACCGGCGCAAGAGCCTGTGGACGGCGACGCTGACTACGGCCGATGGCGCGCAACAGACCCTGACGGCGGCGCATGTCGTCTCGTCCGCGCCGATCACCGAACTGTCCGCCTCGATCTCGCCCCGGCCAAGAAGCGATCCCCAGGCGCAGACGCTGCGCTATCGCGACTTCATCACCGTGGCCCTGATCGCGCGGGCCTCGGCCACCTTCCCCGACAACTGGGTCTATATCCACGATCCCGACCTGAAGGTCGGGCGGGTGCAGAACTTCCTGTCCTGGTCGCCGCACATGGCGCCCGAGGGGTTCGCCTGCGTCGGTCTGGAGTATTTCTGCTTCGAGGGCGACGGCCTGTGGACCGCCGACGACGCCGACCTGATCGAACTGGCCAAGCGCGAGATCGGCCTGATCGGTCTGGTCGATCCGGCCGACGTCATCGAGGGCACGGTGGTCCGCCAGCCTCGCGCCTATCCGGTCTATGACGACACCTATCAGCAGGCCGTCGACGCTGTGCGCGAGGAATATGAGGGCGAGTACCCGACGCTGCACCTCGTTGGGCGCAACGGGATGCACAAGTACAATAATCAGGATCACGCCATGATGACGGCGATGCTGACGGTGCAGAACATCCTCGCCGGACGGCGCGTCTACGACGTCTGGGGGGTCAACGAGGACGCCGAGTATTCCGAGGCAGGCGTTTCGGGCGCCCAGGACGCCCTGAGCAGCGTGCGGCTGGTGCCGCAGCGGGCGAAACGGGAGCTTGTGAGTGAGGCCGAGCGTTGAGGCGCAGCCGCGCGTCGCGGCCCCCGACGGCGCAACCCGGGCGCTGATCATCGGGGCTGGCCTGATGGGCCGCTGGCACATGGCCGCCGCTCGTCAGGCGGGCGCGCGCATCGTGGGCGTGGTGGATCGTGACATGGAGGCGGCGAAGACCCTGGCGCGGTCGGCGCCGGGCGCGATCGCCCTCGCCGATCTGAGTCTCGTCCCGGCGGAGCTGGGGATCGACGCCGCCCATGTCTGCACGCCCATGCCGAGCCACGCCGCCATGGCGACGGCGCTGTTGACGCGGGGCGCCCATGTCTTCGTCGAAAAGCCGATGGCGCCCTCCGCTGACGTCGTCCGCACCCTGGTCGAAGCCGCCGACGCCCGAGGTCTCTACGTCTGCCCGGTCCACCAGTATGCGTTTCAGCCCGGCGTTGATCTGGCCCGAGCCAAGGCGGCGGCTTCGGGCGTGCGGCGGATCGACTTCGCGATCTGCTCTGCGGGCGCGGTCGGACGGTTCGAGGGCCGGGCCGACGCGGTCGCCGCTGAGATCCTGCCCCATCCCCTGTCCATCCTGCAACGACTGCTGCCCGAGGAAGACATCGGCGCCGTCGACTGGTCGGTCCACCGGGCGCAGGCGGGCGAGTTCACGATCGCCGGACAGCTGGGCGCCACGCTGGCGACCATCGCCATCAGCCTCGGCGCGCGCCCGACCGGCTTTCAGACGCGGGTCCACACGGATCAGGGTCTGATCGAGATCGACGGCTTCCACGGCCACGCCGTCGCTCTGGGCGGACGTGTCTCTCGGACAGCCAAGATCGTCGCGCCCTTTGAGCGGGGAGCCAGGGGATTGGCGGGCGCGACCGCCGCCCTGACCGGGCGCGTCCTGCGCCACGACCTGGCCTACCCCGGCCTGAGGACGCTGACCCGACGCTTCTATGACGCCCTGTCCGATCCGTCGCGTCGGCCGATCTCGCTGGATGAGGCCCTGGCCTGCGCTGTGGCGGGCGACGCCATTCTCGCCGGGATGCGGCAGGCGGGCGCGGAGCTGGCCGATGTTTGAGCGATCCGAAGAGGCGCGCCAGGACGACCTGACCGTGGTCGTCGTCTCCTTGGTGGGCGGCGCGGCTTTGGCGACCTGCCTGGCGGCGCTCGCCCCACAGGCTGCCCGGATCATGGTCGTCGGTCGAAGCGCGCCAGGTTGGGCCGAGGACGCCGACGCCTCTGTGCCCGCCCTGCGCATGGCGGCCTTGCAGGCGGCCCAGACCCCCTATGTCGCCTTCATCGAGGACACCGCCGTGCCGACGCCGGGCTGGACGCAGGGCCTGAGGAGCGCCTTCGCCGAGGGCGCCGCCGCCGTCGCGGGGCCCATCACTATCTCGCCGCGCCTGTCCACCCGCTGCCGCGCGCTTGGCCTCAGCGAATATGCGCGCTTCCGGCCGACCGGGAGCGAACAGTCCGGCGCCGCCGCCCTGCCTGGCCTGGCCTTCGCCGTGGCCCGCGATGCGGTCCTGCCGCTTGTGGGCGATCCGACGGAGGGTCTCGTCGAAGGCGACCTGGTCCGTCGCCTGTTCGAGGCGGGCCAGTCGGTGCGAACCTCGAACACCATGGCCGTCTGCTATGCGGCCGATCACGCACAGGGCGCGCGCCTGCGGACCCGGTTCCAGCACGGACGCCTGTTCGCGGGACGCCGCTTCCCCAGGACCGACCTGGGCCGTCGTCTCGGCTATGCCGCCGCCGCCTTCTTGCTGCCCGCCGTCATGGTCCGTCGCGCGTTGAAGGATCATCCGAAAGAGCTGAAGGTCTGGCCCGGCGTGGTCCTGTGGCTCTGCCTGCTCTGCGCCGCCTGGTCGGCGGGCGAGTTCACCGGCTACCTGACCGGCAGCGTCGGCGACGCCGCCGAGAGCTGGACCTAGGCTATGCGGATCGGGATCGACGCAACCTGCTGGTGGAACCGTCGCGGTTTCGGGCGCTTCACCCGGCAATTGATCACCGCCATCCTGGCCGACAGTCGGGGTCATGAGATCTATCTATTCGTGGATCGCGATCCCGCGCCGGAGATGGTTCGCCCCGGCGTCCACGTGATCCGCGTCGAAACCAGCGCGACCGTCACCTCGGCCGCCGTGGCGGAAGGTCGCCGCAAGTTATCGGATATGTTGAACTTTCGACGCGCCGTCGCAGCCCAGCCGCTGGATGTGATCTACTTCCCCGCCGTCTATTCCTGGTTCCCGACCAGCAACCGAGCGCCGACCGTCATCACCTTCCATGACGCCATCGCCGAGCACTTCTCCAGCCTCGTCTTCCCCGATCGCGCCGGTCGCTTCTTCTGGAACCTGAAGACCTGGCTGGCGCGCCGCACGGCGGCGGGCTTCACCACAGTGTCCGAGGCCGCGCGCGAGGAGATCGTGCGCTATCTCAAGATCCCTCGCGGCAAGATCGAGGTGGCGCTGGAAGCCGCCGATCCGATCTTCGTCCGCGTGTCGGACCCGGCCCGTCTGGCCGAGATGCGGTCCCGTCTGGCCCTGCCGCCCGACGATCGGCTGCTGGTCTATGTCGGCGGCCTGGCCCCTCACAAGAACCTGCTGCGACTGGCTCAGGCCTTCGCCCGGGCTGCAGCTGACCCCGGGCTGGACGACCTCAGCCTGGTCTTCGTCGGCGATCCGAACGGCGACGGTTTTCATTCCAACTATCAGGAGCTGAAGGCCCTGATCGACGGCGACGCGCGTTTGACGGGGCGCGTCCATTTCACCGGCTTCGTCTCCGACGACGATCTGGTCAGCCTCTACAGCGCCGCCCACGTCGTCGCCATGCCGGCCCTGTCCGAGGGGTTCGGCCTGCCCGCCGCCGAGGCCATCGCCTGCGGCACGCCGGTCATCGCCACCGCAGGCGGGGCCGTGGCCGAGGTGGTGGCCGAGGCCGGAGTCTTCTTCGATCCTCTGGACGTCGACGACATGGCGCGGGTCATCGTTCGCACCGCGACCGACGCCGCCCTGATGGATCAGCTACGGCGCACCAGCCTGATCCGCGCCTCGCAACTCAGCTGGCCGGCGGCGGCCGAGGCGACGCTCAAGGTGCTGGAACGGTTCGGGCGGACCCGCTGATGCGCCTGGGCATGGTCACCACCTTCTACCCTCCCTACAGCTTCGGCGGCGACGCCACCTATGTGCGCAACCTGTCGCGCGGGCTGGCGGCGCGAGGGCATGAGGTCGAGGTGATCCACTGCCAGGACGCCTATGACCTGCTGGGCGGCCAGACGCCCGATGCGCCGGTCGTCGATGATCCCGGCGTCCGCGTTCATCGGCTGCACAGCCGCGGCGGGCCGCTGTCGCCGCTGATCACCCAGCAGACAGGGCGTCCGGGACTGAAGGCCGCCGCGCTGAAACGCCTCCTCGGCGAAGGCCGGTTCGACGTGGTCAACTTCCACAATATCTCGCTGGTCGGCGGGCCGGGGGTGCTGGGCTACAGCCGCGCGCCGGTCACCCTCTACACCCTGCACGAACACTGGCTGGTCTGCCCGACCCACATCTTCTGGAAGGAGCGCAACCGGGCCTGCGACGGTCCGACCTGCCTGAGCTGCTGCGTCAAGTCAGGCGTGCCGCCGCAGCTGTGGCGATACGGCCCGTTGATCCGCAAGGCTCTGGATCATGTCGACCAGCTAATCGCGCCCAGCGCCTTCACGGCCAAGAAACACGCCGCCCTTGAGCGCGCCATCGAGGTCCTGCCGCTGTTCTCCGCCTTCCCGGCGCCCGCCGAGGCCGTGCCCGTGTCGCCCTCGACCTTTGTGATCGTGGGTCGCGTGACGGCCTCGAAAGGGGTGGATCCGCTGCTCCGGGTCTTCGCCCGCCTGCCCCAGTTCGAGTTACTGGTGATCGGCGACGGCGACCAGCGCATGGCGCTGGAGAAAGCCTATGCCGCCAACCCCAACATCCGCTTCCTCGGCCCCCTGCCCCAGGCCGAACTGGCGAAGCACTACGCCAGCGCCAGCGCCCTGATCCTGCCCTCGCTGGCGCCCGAGACCTTTGGCCTGGGGGTGGTCGAGGCCGCCGCCTGCGGCACGCCCGCCCTGGTCGCGGCCAGCGCCGGCGGGGCGGTCGAAACGGTTCAGCAGACCGGCGGCGGGCTGGTCTATCGCAACGAGGATGAGTTGGAGGCCGCGCTGCGGGACCTGTCGACCCAGCCGGAACTGCGACAGCGTCTGGGCGCAGCCGCGCGCGCTGGTTACGAGGCGCACCACACGCTCGACCGGCATCTGGACCGCTACGAGGCGCTGATCGCGCGCGTTCTAGAACGCAAACAGGCGGAAGGATCGCGCCCATGAAGGCCGTCCTGACCTTTCACGCCGTCGACCATGTGCGGTCGCCGCTGTCCTATCCGCCCGAGGCCTTTCATGTGCTGGTCCAGACCCTGCTGGAAACGGGAATGCCGATCCTGACGCTGGACGACCTGCTGGATCCGGCGACGCCGCGCGGGGTGGCGATAACCTTCGACGACGGGCTGGCGAGCGTGCATGAGGCGGCGCTGCCGATCCTGAGGGCGTTTGACGCGCCCGCCCACATGTTCCTGCCGACCGCCTATGTGGGACAGGACAACGCCTGGCCGGGGCAACCCGAGAGCGCGCCGCGCTATGCGACGATGGATTGGGATCAGATCGCCGCCCTGCACGACGGCGGGGTCCGCATCGAGAGCCACACCCACCGCCATCCCGATCTGCGCCCCCTGTCGGCGCCGCAGATCGCCGAGGAGATGGAGACGGCGGACCGGATCATCGCCGAGCGGCTGGGCCGCCGGCCGCGCTATTTCGCCTACCCCTACGGCTTCCACGACGCCGCCGTCCGACAGGAGGCCGGGCGGCGTTATCGCGCCAGCTTCACCACCCAGCTGGCCTATCTGGGCGGCGGCGACGACCCCGCCCGACTGCCGCGCCTCGACAGCCACTATCTGCGCCAGCCCTGGCTGCTGCGTCGGCTGAGCCTAAAGCCGGTGCGCGACTACATCGGCCTGCGCCGCCTCATTCGTCAGCTTCGGAACCGTTCGTGATGACCGCCAGCACCGTCAGCCGGATCGCCATCATCGGCCTGGGCAAGGCCGGACGGACCATCCACCTGCCCGCCCTAGAGAAGTTGAAGGGGGTCCAGATCGTCGGGGCCTATGACGTGCAGGGCGGCGGCGAGGCCCTCGGCCTGCCCGGCTTTTCGTCCGTCGATCAGATGCTGACCGAGGCCCGGCCCGACATGGTGGTGGTCGCCACCCCGCCCGCGTCCCACGTCGAGCTGACGCGGCGCGCCCTGCTGGCCGACTGTCATGTGTTTTGTGAAAAGCCGCTGGCCGAGACGCTGGAGGACGCCGACGCCATCGCCGGGCTGGCCGCCGAGCGGCGGCGGCAGGTGATCGTGAACAGCGAATTCCCCTTCATGCCGATCCACTGGGAGGCGAAGCGGCGCATGGCCGAGCCGGGGTTTGGCGACCTGCAGTTCGTCTCGATCCAGCAGAGCTTCGTGGTCACCCCCGAGACGGAAGAAGGCTGGCGCGGCGCCGACCCGCAGCGCACGCTGAAGGAGTTCGGCACCCATGTTCTGGACCTGGCGCAGTTCTTCTATGGCGAGCGGCCGCTGGCCCTGCGCGCGCGGATGCCGCGACCGGGGCGACCGGGCGGACCGGATTATCTGAACCTGCTGGAGCTGGAGTTCTCGGGCGACCGCTTCGCCCAGATCACCCTGGACCGGCTGACGCGCGGGCGGCATCGCTACCTCGACATCCGATTGGATGGAACCGAGGCGGCCATCGAGACCAGTCTGGGCGGGCGGATGCAGGTCAAGGCGGGGCTGCGGCCCCGGACGAAGCGGCCCTTTGTCGACCTAGACGTGGCGATGGGCGGGACGGCGAAGCTCTATCGCGGCGAGGCCTGTGAGCGGATCGCCACCGCCCCGCTCGACCTGTTCGCGGACGCCACCGCGCGGCTGCTGGGCATGACGATCGAGGCGATGAACGCTGGTCGCGCGCCGCCCTATACGCTGGACGACGCCCGCCATACGCTGCGGCTGCTGCTGGCCTGTTATGAGGCCGAGCCGGGCGCCGTGATCCGGTGCGGCGAATGGTGACGCTGGCGCTGCTGTTCGCCGCCAAAGGGCCGTGCGACGCAGCGGCCCTGATCCAGATGTTCAAGGCGTCGCGCGCGCTCGACCGGCCGGAGATCGAGGTTCACGTTCTGGGCGACCGCTCGACCCGGCTCACGCCTCCATTGCCGGAGGGGGTGCGTCTGCATCTGGAGGCCGGGCCGGTTTCGGTGTTCCGGCTGTGGGGCACAGGCATCGGTCGGACGACGGCGCGCTACGTCGCCATTCTGGATGTGCAGTATGTCCCGGCGCCGGGATGGCTGGACGCTGTCCTCGCCCGATTGCGCCATGACCCGCCGCCCTTCTTCGGGCCGGTGGAGCCGGGATACGGGCCAAACGACATCAGGATGGTCGGCTATCTGACGGAATATGTTCAATTTCATCGACCGATCGCCGAGACCATGGCTGAGGTGGCGGGGGCCAATCTGGTCCTGCTGCGCGCGGCGGCTGGCGACCCGGCGGACCTCGCCGCCCACGGCTTCGTCAAGACCACGCTGCTGAGTCAGATGAAGCCTGAGCTGGCCGCAGACTGTCTGGTCATCCATCACAAGGCCTTCGCGCTCGGCCCCTATCGCCGTCGTCGGTTTCGCCATGGCCGAGCCTATGCCGCGCGTCGTCTGAAGCAGCCCGATGCTCCGCCCCGGCTGGCTGCGGCCCTGTTTACACCGCTGTTGCCCTTTCTCAGAGTGGCGCGAATTCACCGCCACGCACGGCGCGTCGAGACCTGCCGCGCGGCCTTCCGGCGCTTCTGGCCACATCTGCTGTGGGTCGAGGCGGGCTGGTCGGCGGGCGAGTTCGTCGGCTACCTGACCGGGCGAGGCGGCGACGAAAGCCTGATCGACTGAGGCTTCAGGTGCGCGGCGACAGGATCACGGCCCGCCCGCTGGGGCCGCTGGCGTAGACGGCCTTGCCCATCTCCACCGCGCGCAATCCGTCGAAGCCGGTGGCCAGCCGACCGCTGCCGGAGCGGCCCTCGGCGGCCTCGGCGAAGTCGGCGAACTCCTCGACGAAGGTACGAATGACCGTGCTCTGCCAGCCCGACAGGCGCTCGCGGACGATGGCGGCGGGATAGAAGTTGCGCTCGGTCCGACCCTTGCCGCCCGGCTGGTCCAACTGGATCACCGTGGACATCATGGGGGCGTAGTAGGCGCGGGCCATGCCGCGATCGCCATAGGCCTCGATATGGAAGCGATAGCCCTTCCACTCGCTCCAGCTGGCGTGGAGGCTGCCGACCACGCCCGCGTCGGAACGCATCAAGGCGAAGGCGTTATCCTCGGCCGCGCCCAAGTTCCAGACACTGCTGGAGGCATGGCCGTAGACCTCGACCACGTCGCCCATCAGGTAGCGGCACAGGTCCAGCATATGCACGCCGTTGTCGGCCAGGGCGCCGCCGCCCATGACGGCGGGGTCGTACATCCAGCCCGCCTTGAACTCGGACAGGCCGGTGTGGCCGGTGAAGCCCTTGACGTGGGTCAGGGTCCCGATGGCGCCCGAGGCGATGGCCTCGCGCACCCGTTTGACGGCGTCGAAATAGCGGTGATTGAAGCCCACGCTTAGCAGCCGTCCGTTCCGATCCGCAGCCTCGACCATCCGCTGACAGGCCTCCAGCGTCGGGGCCATCGGCTTTTCGACCAGGACGTGCTTGCCGGCGTCCAGCGCCGCAACGGCCAGGGCCTCGTGGAACTGCGGCGGGGTCGAGATCACCACCGCCTCGACCGCCGGGTCGTCGAACAGGGCCTCGGCCGTCGCATGGAAACGGGCCTGCGGGGCCAGGGCGCGGGCGCGCGGTTCGTCCAGATCGCTGACCGCCACGAGGTCGCAGTCCCTGGAGGCCTTCAAGGCCGCCGCCCTGATGGCGCCGATGCCGCCAGCGCCGATCAATCCGAACTTCATGGGCGGTCTCCCCGAGGGCGGGCTGCGATCAATTGAAAGGCGGGACCGGCGACGAACAGCAGGGCGCTGATCCCCGGCGTCGTCGACAGGCGGGCGTAGGTCTGGCGCAGGGCGCCGCCGCCAGTGACGGCGCGGGGTCGGCGGCTGAGGATGCGAAGCCCACGCTCACGACAGGCCCGCATGACCCGGAACGGCGACAGAAGATGCACGAACCGCAGGGAGTCCACGCCGCGCAAGCGGATCAGGCGCGCCCGGCGGACAGAGGCGGGCAGCCACCCCGCCGCCCACAGGCCGACCGACGGGTGGGGGCCGGGCCAGAGACGGTTGGTGGCGCTGATCCACAACTGGCCGCCCTCGGTCAGTTGCCGTCCGCATTCCGCGACAAAGACGGCGGGATCGCGCGCATGCTCGACCACATCAACGGCCGCCACCCGGCTGAAACCCCCGTCGGCGAATGGCAGGGCCTCTGCGTCGGCGCAGACCAGGCAGGCCTCCAGTCCGTGACTTTCCAGATGCTTGCGCGCGATGACCAGCCAGCGCAGGGCGATGTCCACGCCCACAGCCTCGACACCCTGTCGCGCGGCGGCGACCATCACGCCGCCTGCCCCACACCCCACGTCCAGAAGGCGATCCGAAGCGTCGAGCGGGGCCAGATCGGTCAGGACGCTCGCCGCCCTGTCGGGTCCGCTGGCGGCGTACTGCGCATACTGGCCCGCCAGTTCGGGCGGCACGTCGTCGGTGATGGAATAGTAGAAGGTCAGCAGTTCCGCGAAGGAATGGCTGCGAGCGAACTCGGCCAGCCGCGCCGCCTTCGCGCGTTCCTGTTCCAACGTCAGGTAGGGATCGGATCGCAGCCTGAAATCGGGAACGCCGTGCAGGATGGGAAAGTCCCTGGTGCAGGCCTCGCAGCGATAGGCGCCGGGCCGCGACGCCACAGGGCCGCGACAGGCGGGGCATCGGAACTGGGGCTCGGCGGCCGGGCGCCCGCTCATTCGATCTCGGCCAGGGCGCGGCCCGGCCCGCGCACATAGCCCCAGGACTCGCCTATGCTCCAGACGCAGACGATGGGCAGAAGCGCCGGCAGGGCTTGCCGCAACGGCCCCCGCATATCCTTGGCGAGGCAGGAGCGGACGATGCGGAACAAGAGAACGGGCGGCAGGGCGAGCGAGGCCACGGCCGCCACCGCCCGCTTGGCCAGTTGGCGGCTCGGGAACCGTAGCCCGGCGTAGTAGCGCGAATAGACGAACCTCTGACGCAGGAAGAGGCCCGTCGAGAACTTCTTGCAGTGGAACATGACCATGCGGTTGCGCGACTGGAAACGCCCGCCTGCGTCCAGCAGACGCTGATGCACCGTCGTCTCCCAGAAGCCGTCGCTCAGGGCGTCGGGGGGAACCGCCGCCAGGGCGTCGCGGCGATAGGCGACGTTCATGCCCGGCAGGACCCTCGTCGCGCCCTCGGCCACAGGCGGCGAGAAGAAGCTGTATTCACAAAGAAAAGTCGCCCAGTCGAAGCCTGTGTCGAAGACGCCGTTCTGGACCGGCCCGCCCACCGCCGTCAGTCCTGGATCGGCGGCGAAGGCCTCGATGATCTGGCCCAGCCAGCCTTCGCAGGGAACGCAGTGATCCTCGGTCACCGCCACGATCGGCGCCCGGCTGAGCGACAGCGCCCGGGCGCGCATGGCCGGCAAGGTCTCTTCAGCCGAGCAGCCGACCAGCAGGGCCTCGGGGAAACGGCGCACGATCTCGGCGCTGACGGCGTCCTGACGCCGGTCGACCAGAACGACTTCGCAGGCATGGTCGCGGTCGTCCGCCAGACGGGTCAGGGTTTCCAGAATTCGATCGCCGTCCTCGGTGCTGACGAGGCCGATCAGGACGGCGACCGGCGGCGCGGAGACAGCATCACGTCTGGAAATCATGACACCTCCGTCAGGCGGCTTTCCTTCACGGCCACGGCGTTTTCCCTGGCCGCGGCCTGGGCCGAGAACGGCGACGCAACGGCGGGTTCGGTCCGGGACGGCTGACGGCGTCGCCCAAAGAGCTTGGCCTCAAGCCAGCAAAAGACGAAGGCGGCGGCGCTGTAGAGGTAATAGAGCTGGTGGAACAGCAGCCCGCCGATCGCGAAGACCAGCCCTCGGCGGCGATAGAAAAGCCGGAACAGGTGCCAGTTCGCGGTCAGGATGGTCAGCAGCGTCGGCGCCAGCCACCAGGGACTGATCACTCCCCCAAGGACGGCGCCGAGGATCACGACGAAAGCACCCGCCAGCACGGCCCGGAGCCGTTCGAAGGTGCCCACATTCAGGTCGTCGAGCAGCTCTGACCGGCGCAGCATCATCCGGGCCCACGGAATGGCGCGACGGAAGATGTCGGTCTTCACCAGTTCAGCGATCGACCAGACCTTGAGGTGGGTGCTCAGCAGGCGTCGGTCCAGGCGAATGGCGCCGCCCGTCTCGCGCAGCTTGTAGCCCAGATCGACATCCTCGACCGACGGCATCCGATAGGTCTCGGCGTCAAAGCCCCCGATCTCGGCGAAGGCTTCCTTGGTCACCGCCCCGCAGCCGGACCAGAAGGTCGAGGCCTCCATGTCCGCGTGCTGGTGATAGTGATGGTGGACCAGATTCTTGTACTGGGATCCGAAATTGGGCGCCGCCGGCCGGTCGTCATAGGAGCCGAAGACGGCGACGACATTGGGCTTGGCGAAGGCGCCGTGAATATACTGGGCGACGCCGGCGTGGACGACCACGTCGGCGTCCACGAACCACAGGATATCGCCCCGGGCGTGGGCGATGGCCAGGTTGCGCGCCGCGCCCGGCCCCTTGCGTCCTCCCGACCCGATCACCGTGGCGCCGAGGCCCCTCGCATAGGCGGCGGATGCGTCGGTCGAGCCGTCGTCGATGATCAGCACCTCGGCCAGAGCCCCGTCCGCGACCATGGCGATCAGCGGCGGCAGACTGCATCTCAGATAGGTCTCGCCGTTGTAGACGGGCATCACGACGCTGATGGCTCTGGGCGTGCAGGGCGGCGAGGCGTCGGCCTCGGAACGGCGACGGCGGCGCCTGAGGCTCAGAACGTCTTCATTGCGCAGCGGCACCGTCCAGACGGCCATGAGCAGGGCCCCCGCCACGCCGGTCATGGGGGCGATGACCCAGCCCGCGAAAAACCCGGCCACCCAGCCCAGTTGAACGACAAGCCATATCCAGACGGCGATGATGCCGAGCCCGAAGGTGGCGGTGATCATGGTGTCGGACAGGCCGACAGGCAGCGCGCTCCGGCGTCTGGCAGTACGCGACCTTGTCAGCATGGCCATCCTAGCCCCGCTCATATTCGCCGCTGTTCACGAGAGCCCCCGCGATCCACCAGCATTCAGTCTCGGTCCGTGCAAAAGACTATTCACAGTCGCAAAGCGTCCGCCACAGAAATCACCGGCAGTCGCGAACCAGTGATTTTCAGTTCCGCCCATGCTCAGGCGCCCGGCCTGACGCGTTCACCCAGCAGGTCGTCAAAATACTGAATGGTCCTGGCCAGACCTTCGGCCACCTCGGTCCTGGGCGTCCAGTTCAGGGTTTGCTGCGCCACTGCGATGTCGGGTTGACGCTGACGCGGATCGTCAGAGGGCAGCGGCACATGCACGACCTGCGACCTGGCCCCCGTCATGTCGATGACCATGCGCGCCAGTTCCAGCATGGTGAACTCTCTAGGATTGCCCAGATTGATCGGCCCCGTGACCTCCACCGGGCTGTTCATGAGCCTGATCAGGCCATCGACCAGATCATCGACATAGCAGAACGACCGGGTCTGCAGCCCGTCGCCATAGACCGAGATGTCCTCGCCCTTCAGCGCCTGGACGATGAAGTTGGACACCACGCGCCCGTCATTGGGATGCATCCCCGGCCCGTAGGTGTTGAAGATGCGGGCGACTTTGATCTTGACGCTGTGCTGTCGCCAGTAATCGAAGAACAGGGTCTCGGCGCATCGCTTGCCTTCGTCGTAACAGGAGCGAATGCCGATCGGATTGACGTTGCCCCAGTAGGACTCGATCTGAGGATGGACGTGAGGATCGCCGTAAACCTCTGACGTCGAAGCCTGGAGGATGCGCGCGCCCACCCGCTTGGCCAGGCCCAGCATGTTGATCGCGCCGTGGACGCTGGTCTTGGTCGTCTGCACCGGATCATACTGATAGTGAACCGGCGACGCGGGACAGGCCAGATTGTAGATTTCATCGACCTCCACATACAGCGGGAAGGTCACGTCATGCCGCTTCAGCTCGAAACCGGGATTCGACAACAGATCTCGGACGTTAGCGCGTCGACCGGTATAAAAATTATCGACGCAGAGGACTTCATTGTCATCCTCAAGAAGCCTTCGACACAGGCTGGCGCCGATGAATCCGGCTCCGCCGGTCACCATGACCCGAGACAATGTCATACATTTCTCCCCTGCCCTTGGGGTTTATGTCGGATGCATTCTCAACAGAAATTGACGCGACAGGCACTCATCTTGATGTGAAAGATCGATTTCTTTCGAATGACGACACATCAGTCATTGCAATGAAAACACGGACGCGTTGTCAATGCACAGACAATTCTCTCCACGCTTGAGTTACTGTCGATAACCCGCCGACAATTGTTATCGGACAATCAAAGACCGATCAGGAAACGTCGCTTACAGGGGAAGGTTTCGGCGCACATGCACAAGGCGACCAAGAGCCTCAACGCGACAGGCAGCCCGCTGATCTGGATCGCGGCCTTTCAGGTGCTGCTGACCCTGGTCGCCCTGGGACGCGCCAAGGTGCTGGCCATCCTGCTGTCCCCGTCGGGCTTCGGCGTCGTCGCCACCATCGACCAGATCATCATGACCGTGGTGCAGCTGGGCGCGCTGGGGATGCCGTTTGCGAGCCTCAAGTACATGGCGCTGGCCCACAGCGAGAGCGAAGCCGAGTTCCAGCGGGTCGCCGCCGGCTTTTCCAAGGCCATCCTCGGCGTCAGCTTCCTCAGCGCCCTTGTCCTGCTGCTGATCCTGCAATACCGGCCAACGTGGATCGGGGCCGAACTAGCGCCCTATCTGTCCTACCTCAAGCTGGCCGCCCTGTGCGTGCCCGCCGCCATGCTGGCGATCCTCTCGACCCACACCCTGGCCGCGGCTCAAAAGCCTGTCAGCGCAGCAGCGATGAACTTCGCCGTCGCCTTCAGCCTCGCGGTTGGAGCCATCGTCGGCGTCGCGATTGACGGGCTCAACGGCCTCTACGCCGGGACCGCGATCGCGGGTCTGTTGAACACGGTGGCCAGCGCGCTGATCCTCCACAAAAGCGTCGGCGTCAGTTGGTTGACGCGACGACGGGGCGACGGCGGCTTCATCGACGCCCTGCGGCGCTTTCCAGCCTCGGCCGCCTTCTACCTGACCATGGTGTCCTCTGCGCTCGCCATGTTCGTCGTCCGCTACTTCGCCCTGGCGGAGCTCGGCGAAACCTCGGCCGGCCTGATGCAAGGCGCCATGAGCATCGCCCTGACCACGGGGGCGATCCTGATGCCCCTGATCAACCTCTATCTCATCCCCATTCTGAACCGATCAACGACGCCGATCGACAAGGAGCTGTCATGCGAGAAGTTCCTGATCGGGATATTCCCCTTCATGATACTGACCATTATTCCCCTGGTCTGCTTCCCGCATCTTGTCCTGACCATCCTCTACACGAGCGAGTTTTCGCCCGCCGCCTACCTCCTGTTCGGCTTCATCATCTGGCAGTGCCTGACGCAGATTTCCTATATTTATCAGCACCTGCTCATCGGGCTTGATGACATCGCCTGGGTGACGGGCATGGCCCTGGTCGGCTTTGGCGCGTCAGGCCTGCTGGCGGCCCTGCTGATCCCCAGCGTCGGTCTGATCGGAGCGCCCACCGCCATGTCGATCGGCATGGCGATCTATTCCGTAGCCATTCTCGCCCGGCTGAAATGGGGCCACGGGATCACCGTGACCTTCCAGGTGCACAGCCGCGCCGCCTGGATGGTCGCAGTCACCATCGTCGGCGGCGTCCTTTTCATGCGGGGAACGGAATTCAGCCTGACGGGCTTTGGAGCAAGAGGGCTGTTCGCCGTCATCTGCCTGGCGCTGACCTGGCTGCTGTTCGTGCGCGGCGATGAATCGGCCAGGGCGCTGCTCCAGCGCCTTGCCGGGCGGAGGCGGAGCGTTTGAAGAGGGCGAAAAACGCATGATCGGAACCGGCACGCTGAGCCCTGACGTCTGGCACGGGCGCAGGGTGCTGGTCACGGGCCACACGGGGTTCAAGGGCGGCTGGCTGTGCCTGATGCTCCATCGCCTCGGAGCGGAGGTCATCGGCGCCGCCCTCGAACCAGAAGCCGGTCCGACGGCGTTCGACAGCCTCGGACTGGACGCCATCCTCGCGCAGGACGAGCGGATCGACATACGCGACGCCGGGCGACTTCACGCCCTGATCCGGGCGACGCAGCCGGAGATCGTCCTGCATCTGGCCGCCCAGGCCCTGGTCGGGCGCAGCTATCGCGACCCGGCGGGGACCTTCGCGACCAATGTCGACGGCACGATCAACCTGATGCAGACGCTGCAGGGGTTGCCGGGCGTGCTGGCCCTGCTCGTCGTCACCTCGGACAAGGTCTATCGCAACGACGGCGCGGGCCGCCCCTTCGACGAGCAGGCGGCGCTGGGCGGAGCCGATCCCTACAGCGCCTCCAAGGCGGCGGCCGAGATCGCCGTCACCTCGTGGCGGGCCTCCTTCGCGTCGGAACTGCCGCCTCTGGCCACGGCGCGGGCCGGAAACGTCATCGGCGGCGGCGACTTCGGCGAAGAACGGCTGATCCCCGACCTGGTGCGCGCCCTTCGCGCCGGCGAGGTCCTGACGCTGCGCCAGCCCGAGGCGACGCGGCCGTTCCAGCATGTCCTCGACGTGCTGCGCGGCTACCTGATGCTGACCGAGCGGCTGATCATGGCGCCCGCGACGGCGCCCGCCGCCCTGAACTTTGGTCCTGCCGACAGCGAGGTCAGCGTCCGCCGCCTGCTGGAGTTGTGGGGCGCAGCGACGGGTCGCCCGGTCGACTGGCGACTGTCGCCCGATCCGCCGATGAAGGAGGCCGGACGCCTGGCGCTCGATTCCAGCGAAGCGGGCCGGTCGCTGGGCTGGACGCCCTTGCTGGATACGCCCGCCGCGATCAGGGAGACGGCCGGATGGTACGCCGACTGGCTGGCGGGTCAGGACATGGCCGAACGCTCCATCGCCGCCGTCGAGGCCGCTCTGACCCGCCGGGCGCCCGCACTCTCCGTGGAGGCGTAAGCCGTTGCCGGTCGTTAACGCCTGTGCCAAGTTGTCGCTACTGCGCGCCTCCAATCATCAGGGCGCGAATATTGTAGGGGTTGCGTAACTCGATCCGCGGCGAGTCCATTTCTGGAGCGTCATAAGGTGTCCAAGAGTTATTCCACTGGATTCGCGTCCAGTATCCCGCTCCAAGCCGCCACTGAGGGCATGGCCTTCAGCGAACGACAGGCGCGCGCCCGATGAAGACCGTGCTTCTCGCCGGCGGCCTGGGCACACGGCTGGCCGAGGAAACCTCGCTGCGGCCCAAGCCCATGGTCGAGATCGGGGGGCACCCGATCCTGTGGCACATCATGTCGGCCTATGCCGACCACGGCTTTCGCGAGTTCGTCATCGCCTGCGGCTACAAAGGCGAGGTCATCAAGCAGTACTTCGGCAACCTGCATTTCGATCACTCCGACTGGGCGATGGACCTGCGCAGCGGCGAGCGCACCTTCATCGGCGAAGGGGCGCCGGACTGGCGCGTCCACTGCATCGACACCGGGCTGGAGACCCTGACCGGCGGGCGGCTGCTATCCTTGCGCGACCACCTGCGCGACGGCGCCTTCATGTGCACCTATGGCGACGGGCTGAGCGACGTGCCGATCGACGAGGTGGTGGCCTTCCACAAGGCTCACGGCAAGCTGGCGACGGTGACGGCCATGCACCCGCCGGCCCGGTTCGGCCTGATGGAGATGGACGGCGACACGGTCACCCGCTTCTCGGAAAAGCCCCAGACCGAGGGCGACTGGATCAACGGCGGCTTCTTCGTCTTCGAGCCCGAGGTGCTGGACTATATCGACGGGCCGCAGTCGTCGCTGGAACGCGACGCCCTGGACCGGATCGCGCGGGACGGCCAGATGGTGGCCTATCGGCACGAGGGCTACTTCCAGCCGATGGACACCCTGCGCGAGAAGAACCTGCTCGAGGATCTGTGGCGCAGCGGGAACCCGCCATGGCGGCGGCAGTCCGCGGCAAGCCCTCTGCTGAGGAGCGCCGTATGACCCAGATCGACGCCCCTCCCCGCGCGACCATGCGCGTCCCCTACGGCCAGACCGTGCATGGCGAGGAGGAGATCGCCGCCGTCGTCGCGGTGCTGCGCGGTTCGACCCAGATGGGCGACCACGTCGGGCGGTTCCAGCAGCAGATCGCCGACCGGTTCGACAAGACCCACGGGGTGATGGTCAACTCCGGCTCCAGCGCCAATTATCTGGCCGTCGAACTGCTGGGCCTGCCCGAAGGGGCCGAGGTCATCACCCCGGTCCTGACCTTCGCCACCACCGTCGCCCCGCTGGTGAAGAACAACCTGATCCCCGCCTTCGTGGACGTCGAGCCGGACACCTTCAACATCGACGTCGACCGGATCGAGGCCGCGATCACGCCGCGCACCCGGGCCATGATGATCCCGTCCCTGATCGGCAACCTGCCCGACTGGGACCGCATCGCCGCCATCGCCAAGGCGCACGACCTTCTGGTCATCGAGGACTCCGCCGACACCCTTGGCGCCACCCTGCGCGGGGTCAGCACCGGCGCCCGGTCGGACATCAGCACCACCAGCTTCTACGGCTCGCACGTCATCAACTGCGCCGGCAACGGCGGCATGTTGTGCGTCAACCGCGACGACTGGCGGGACAGGGCGCGGCTGCTGCGCAGCTGGGGCCGCAATTCGTCCTTGTTCGACGATTCCGAGGCCATCGAGAACCGCTTCAACGTCGATGTCGGCGGCATTCCCTATGACGCCAAGTTCGTCTTCTCGGACATCGGCTACAACATGGAGCCGTCCGAGATGGGCGCGGCCTTCGGCCTGGTTCAGCTCAGCCGACTGGACGCCAACGTCGCCGCCCGCGCCCGCCATTTCGCCCAGCACGAGGCCTTCTTCGCCGCCTATGAGGAGTGGCTGATCCTGCCGCGTCAGATGGCGGACTCGACCACCGGCTGGCTGGCCTATCCGATCATCGTCCGCGACGACGCCCCCTTCACGCGACGCGATCTGCAGATCCATCTGGAGACGCGCGGCATCCAGACCCGGACCGTCTTCACCGGCAATATCCTGCGCCAGCCGGGCTTCAAGGACATCCAGCGGCGCGAGGCCGCCGAGGGTTACGCCAACGCCGACCGCGTCATGCGCGGCGGGATGCTGCTGGCCTGTCACCACGGCCTCAGCCAGGCGCAGATCGACTATGTCCACGAGCAGTTTCGCGCCTTTGCGGAGCGCCATCGGTGAGCCTGAGCATCGCGGTCAACGGCCAGCGTCTGGCCGGACAGCGGTTCGGCGTGGGCCGCTATATCGAATACATGCTGCGCCACTGGGCGACGCAGCTCGAGGGCGACGAAACAGTGTCCCTGTTCGTGCGTCGGCCGCTGGACGAGGACCTGGCCTCGCTCAGCCCGCGCATCCAGCCGGTGCTGCTGGACTCCGGCATGTCGGGCCTGCCGTGGGAGACCCTGCGTCTGCGCGGCGCGGCGGCGTCGCAGGATGTCCTGTTCTGCCCCGCCTACACAGCGCCTCTGGCCTATCCGGGGCGCATGGTGGTGGCCACACACAGCGTCAACGAAGTCCAGTCGGCCGCCCATTCCTGGGTCTATCGCCAGACCCATTCGCGGCTGCACCGCGCCTGCGCGCGGCGGGCGGACGCGGTGATCGTGCCGGCGCAATCGACGCGAGATCTGGTGGTCGACCATTACGGCGTGAGCCCCGAACGGATCGCCATCGTGCATCAGGGCACCGACGACGCCTTTTCGCCGATCGAGGACGAGGCGCTGCTGTCGGCGGTGCGTACCCGCTTCTTCGGTCACGACCGACCCTACATCCTGTTCGTCGGCAAGTGCTCGGCGCGGCGCAATATTCCCATGCTGCTGGAGGCCTTCGCCCGGCTGCGGGCGACGAGGAACATTCCCCACGGCCTGCTGCTGTTCGGCCCCTGCCCGCCCGACCTGCCGCTGGCGGACCTCTGCGAGAAGCTGGGCATCACGAACCACGTGGTCCAGACCGACGGCGTCATCGAGCACCACGCCGACATCGTGCCGGTCTATGCGGCGGCCAGCGTTTTCGTGCATCCGTCCGAATACGAGGGCTGGTCGATGACGACGGTCGAAGCCCTGGCCTGCGGCGTCGCCGTCGTGGCCGCCGATCGGGGCGGGCTGGGCGAGGTGGCGCGCGGCCACGCCCTGATGGTCACGCCCGAACGCGAAGCCCTGAGCGACGCCATCGGCCGGGTGCTGGAAGACGACGACTTGCGGCGGGACCTGCAACGGCGCGGCCGAGAGCGCGGTCGGTCGCTGCGATGGAGCGAAAACGCCCGTCAAACGCTGGATGTGTTGCGAAGCGTCGCAATGGGCTCGGCCTTACAGGGTGAAGCAAGATGAGCACGATGGCCGCCTGCCGCGCCTGCGGCGCCGACAACCTGTTCTGCTATCTGCCGCTGGGCGACCACCCCGCGGCCAACGACTTCCTGCGGCCCGAGAAGCTGGACCAGCCGGATCGGCGCTATCCGCTGGACACCCACGCCTGCCTGGAGTGTGGCCTGATCCAGGTGCCGGATCAGCTGCCGTCCGACTTCTATGTCGACTACGTCTACATCCCGTCCGCCTCGACCACGATGCCCAGGCATTTCGCCGCCCTGGCCGAGCGGTTCCGCGACGAACTGATCACCGCGCCGGGCCAGTTGGTGGTCGACATCGGCTGCAACGACGGTTTGCTGCTGTCGGCCTGCAAGGATCAGGGGCTCAAGGTCCTGGGCGTGGACCCGTCGGCCAATATCGCCGAGCTGGCGCGTGCCCGGGGGATCGAGGTCTTCAACGCCTATTTCACCCGAGACTCGGCGCGCGAGATCCTGGCCCGATACGGCCCGGCCCAGATCATCGTCACCACCAACACCCTGAACCACATCGACGACCTGCATGGCTTCATGGAGGGGATCGAGACCCTGCTGGCCCCCGAGGGGACCTTCGTCATCGAGGTCCCGCAGGCCCTGACCTGCGTCGAGTTCAACGAGTTCGACACCGTCTATCACGAGCATCTGTCGGTCTTCAGTGTCGCCTCGGTCGAGGCCATCGGTCGCCCGCACGGGCTGCAAGTCGTGGACATCGACGACCTGCCGATCCACGGCGGGTCGATGCGGCTCTATCTGCGCCGTCACGGCCCGGCCAAGCCCGTGGTGGCGGAATGGCTGCAACGCGAGCGCGAGGCGGGCCTGTTCGAGCGCGAGACCTATGTGGCCCACGCCGCCCGCGTCGATGTCATGCGGCAGTCCCTGATGACCCTGCTCCACGACCTGAAACAGCAGGGCAAGAGGCTGGCGGGCTATGGCGCCCCGGCCAAGGGCAACACCCTGTTGAACTATTTCGGCATCGGACCGGACCTGCTGGACTATCTGGCCGACCGAAACACGATGAAGCAGGGCCGCTGGTCGCCGGGGATGCGGATTCCCGTCGTCTCGCCCCAGGTCATCGCCGAGACCCAGCCCGACTATCTGCTGATCCTGGCCTGGAATTTCGCCGACGAGATCATGGAGCAGCTGGAGCCCTACCGAGCGGCGGGCGGCCAGTTCATCCTGCCCATTCCCCAGCCGCGCGTCGTCGGTTGAGCGCATGACGGGGGGCGGCTCGGTTCTGATCACCGGCGCGACGGGCTTTCTGGGATCGCATCTGGTCCGCCGCCTGTTGGCGCTGGGTCATCAGGTTCATGTCCTGGCGCGGCCCGACAGCGACTTTCGGCGGCTGGGGGATTGTCGGGACCGCCTGACCGTCTGGACCGGCGACGTGACCGACTTCACCTCGGTGCTGCAAGCCTGCCGAGGCGCGCGGCCCGAAGCGATCTTTCACCTGGCGGGCGACACCAGCCTGCGGGCCTTTGCCGGCGACTGGGCCAGCATCGAGCGCGCCGTGAGCGGCGGCGTCGGCGGCCTGATGAACCTGCTGCGCGCGGCGAACGAGGCGGCGCCGGACCTGCGTTGCCTCGTCCGCACCGGCGGACTGGAGGAGTATGGCGCCGGTCCCTCGCCCTTTGTCGAGAGCCAGCGCGAAGCCCCCTGTTCGCCCTACTCCTTCGCCCAGGTCGCGGGGTCGCATCTGAGCCAGATGATGCAGCCGCACCTGCCCTTCGCCGTCGTGACGCTGCGGCCGACGCTGATCTATGGCCCGGACCAGTCCAGCGACTTCCTGATCCCCAGCCTGATCCGGTCGCTGCTGCGCGGTCGTCGCTTCACCCTGACCGAAGGGCGCCAGAAGCGCGACCTGCTGCACGTCGACGACTTCGTGGCCGCCGCCCTGGCCGCTGCGGCCAAGCCTGACCTGAGAGGCGCCGTCCTCAACATCGCCAGCGGCGAGGGCCATGCGATCCGCGACATCGCGAGCCGGATCGCCGGGATGCTGGATGCGACCGCCCTGCTGGAGATCGGCGGCGCGCCAGAGCGGACGACGGAGATCTTCGATCTGGTCGGGGACGCGACGCTGGCGCGCCAGCGGTTGGGCTGGCGTCCCGAGGTCTCACTGGAAAGGGGCCTGGCGCAGACCATCGCCTGGCATCGCAGCGAAGACGTGATGGAGGCGTCGGCATGAGCATCACCGGGCTGGTCAGGACCGTGGTCGGCGACTGCCGGCTCCGCGCGACCCGATGGGTTCTGGCGCTGCGGGTTCGACTGCGGAACCCGACCCTGTTCAGCGACCCCACCGCCATCTGGGACTACGGTTACAAGGACGTCGACGCCATCCAGCTGGGTCAGAACGTCAGGGTTCTCGCCTTCACCGAGGTTCTGGTGCAGCGCCGCTCCAGGTACAGCCCGCACGAGGGCGGGTTGGTGCTGGGCGACGGCGTGACCATCTCGACCGGATCGAACATTCGGGCGGCCGGCGGGATCATCCGCATCGGCGATCTGGCGGGCATAGGCCAGCACTGCACGCTGGTGGCCGCCAACCACAAGATCGAGCCGGGCGTCCCCCGCTTCCACACCCCCTGGGACGAGACCCGCTACGGCATCGAGATCGGTGTCAATGTCTGGGTTGGGGCCGGATGCGTGATCCTTCCGGGCGTCCGCATCGGCGACAACGCCGTCATCGCCGCCGGCAGCGTGGTGACCGGAGAAGTGCCCGCTGGCCAACTGTGGGGCGGCGTTCCCGCCAGATATATCAAGACGATCGAATAGCCGGCGCCTCGAGCGGCTTAATGCAGGTCGGACAGGTCTCGCAGTTGGACCAGGGCCTCCACCGCCTTGGTCGCCATGCCCCAGGCCGCCGACTGCGAGGAAGAGCATCCTGATTGCAAGGTTGCGCCGTCCGTATCGACGACCGCCCAGATCCAGTTCGCCGCCGGTTCAAAGCGAAGCTCTATTGCAAACTCGCAGAAGTCGTCGGGCAGCATGGCCTGCTCCCAATATTGAACGCTCACGAATTCTTAGAGCAAGATCCGCGCCGCCAATTGTAAAACAAGGTCTCCTCTCAGGCTCTGCCTCAGGCTCTGCCTCAGGCCTGGCGATAGCCGTGAACCACCATCTCGAGCGACTGCCCCTGGCGCATCGGTCGCCAGACGCCGGCCCAGCCCGGGTCCAGCCCGGCCGCGACCCAGAGGTCGAGATAGGCCTTCTGCGGCCCTGTCGGAAAATGCCCGCCTTTGGCGTCCGCCGGCGTCGCCCGGGCCACCTGCCGCCCATCCACGAAATAGGTGACCGACCGGCCCGCCTCATAGGCCATGCCGAGACGCAGGCGACGCCCGGACAGGTCGCCGGACAGGATGGGCGCGCCGCCGTTGTCCCACACCGCGACATGCTGGCCGTCGACCTTGGTCCACAGGGTGACGAACAGGCCCTTTACGCCGACGACTTCGAAGTCGCTCTCGTCCAGGGTGATGCGGTTGTAGATCCACAGCGGCGCAGCGATCAGACCGGGCGCCATCGACGGCAGGGTGACGTCGACTTCCCACAGCCCCCGCGTGGCGAAAGCCCGGTCCCAGGCCTGGATCTGGCCCGAAGCCTTCTCGGTCACTCTCAGCCTAAGTTCGCCGTCCACGATCGCGGCGTTGCGCAGGCTCCAGCCGTAGGGCCCCAGCTTGGGCTCGGACCAATAGGAGGGATTGAAGGGCTGAGTGCTCCAGCGATTGGCCCGCAGCACCACGCCGCGCCAGTCCGGCAAGGCATGATCCATCGGCGTCAGCGGAGCCACCGGCAAGCCCGGCGCCTGCGGACGCCGCCCGAACGAGGCCAGTCCGCACAGGGGCGCGACCAGGGCCAGCCGCAGCAGTTTTCTCAGCGCGGGAGAATGCGGTCGCATGACGCCTCCTGAGCCCCTCGCCCGAAATATTCACCCGAACGGGTTTCAATGCCAGCCATGTTGATAAAGCCGCCGAGGGCGCGGATGATCAGCATCGGCAGCGACGGAGCACGGGGCGTGGAGCAGAACGGAGGAAGGGTTCATGTCCGCACGCCAGCCTATCGGCGCCCTGCCGCCCTGCAACGCTGCCTGAAATCTCTGATCGCCCAGTCCTGGCCCGACTGGATTTGTGATGTCTTCGACGATGATCCCGATGAAGGCGGACGTGCGGTCTGCGACATGCTGGATGACCCACGCATACGCTACACGGCCAACGCGCCCCGGATGTTCGCCTCGGCCAATATCGATCAGTGCTTCTCGGCGACGAACCCGCACGGGGCCGACTACTTTTGCGTCGTCGAGGACGACAACTATCTGCTGCCCGCCTTCATGGAGCGGAACATCGAGCTGTGCCGAACGCATGGCGTCGACCTGCTCCTGCGCAACCAGTTCGTGGAGATCGCCAGCGGAACCGCCCAGGCGCGGCTGAGCGACGGCGGGGTTCTGGACGCGCAGCTGACGGAGGGGATGTATGAACCCGACCTGTTCCGTCTGGTCCTGCTGACGGGGATCGGCGTGTCGAACGGCGGCCTGTTCTGGTCGCGCAACACGAAAAGCGCGCTGGAAATCGGCCCCTGCACGGCGACCAGCCAGGAATACATGCGGACCTTTTCGGTGATTGAGCCCGTCTGGGTGGCCATGGAACCGCTGGCGGTCTGGGCGGAAAACGGCGAGGCGACGACGCGCGACGCCGGAGACAAGGCCTCCTATCTGCGCCGCGAACTGGACCTGAAACACCGGACCCAGCGCCTTCAGAGGCAGGCCTGGCGGTTGGCCGGCCCTGAACGGCGTCGCGACTATCTGGCCGTGGCCGCCTTTCCGGCCAGTCGACAGGACCGCGCCAAGGGACTGGCCAAGGCCTTGCTGGCTGGCCCCGCCACGCTGGCCGTCCTCCCCTTCAAGGATGCGCTCAACCTCACGCTGCGGGGTCTGGCTATCCGCACGCTGGGGCGGTCGGACCCGTCGTTTGAGGCCTTCCTGACTGACCGGGGCAGGCGTCGCGGGACGGCCTAGGCCGCCACGCCCCGCTCCAAACGGCCGAACCGCCCCAAGAGCCGAGCCTGCGTCTGCGCGAACAGATCCGCCATGAACAAGCGCGCCAGACCGACGTAGAGCGCCACGCCGACAGCGCCGACCACGGCGCAGGTCCAGAAGGGATCGGCGCTCCACGGCCCCACGCGGGACACCGCCCAGGCCGCGCCGACGGCGACGGCCGCGATCAGGGTGGGCCGCAGATAGAGACGAATAATCTCGCCGCTCGACGCGCCATAGCGACGGAAGACCAGCCAGGAATAGGTCGGCGGCACGACCGCGTAGAAGGCCCCGACCGCCAGGGCGGCGTAGACCGCCTGACCGGGCATGGCGCTGGCGACGACAGCGACGACGAAGATCGCCAGCATGACGGCGTTGTAGATCGCCCCCAGCCGGAAATGCCCCCGCGCCGTCAACAACGCCCCGGCGACCCAGGCGACGCCGTCGAAGGCCAGTCCGATGCTGAGGAACTGGATCGGCACGACCGCCCCGGCCCATTTGGCCCCGAACAACAGGGTCAGCAGCGGCTGGGCCACCGCCGCCTGCATGAAGCAGACGGGCGTGATCAGAAAGGCCAGGGTCCGGCCCGCGCTGAGCGCCGCCGCCAGCTGGCGCGGACGGTCGCCGCTCAACTGGACCAGGGCCGGAAACAGGACGGTGTTCAGGCTGCCCGCGAACATCTGGACCGGCTGGGCGGCGATACGCAGGGCGAAGAAGTAGAGACCGACCTGAACCTGGGTGGCGAACAGACCCAGGATGGCGACGTCGCCCTGATGCCTCAGGGCGATCAGGATGCGCGACACGAAGACCGAGACGCCGCGGTGGGCCAGCAGCCGGAACAGACCGAAGCGGCCGACCTTCACCGGCGGCCGCGCCATGCGCCAGAGGACCGCCGCCTTGACGGCCGCCACGACCAGGGGGGGAATGGCGAAGGCGTAGGCCCCCATTCCCGCCGCCGCCAGAGCCACGGTCAGGGCCTGCTGCCCCGCGAACTCGGCCGTGCCGATATAGGCCAGGGTCTTGAAGCGAAGCTGCGAGCGCAGCGCCACCATCGGCACGGTCGACAGCGAAGCGACCGGGATCGACACGGCCAGCACGGCGATGACGCCGACGATCTGGGGGGATCGATAGGCCATGCCCAGAAAGGGCGCGGCGATCAGCACGATCGCCATGCTGACCAGACCCGCGACCAGGCCGGTCCAGAAGGCCGGCGCCGCCCAGACACGGGACTTGCCTGACCGCTGCAACAGAACATCGTCGACGCCGAAACTGGTCAGCGGCCCCACCACCAGGACGATGGACAGGGCCAGGCCGAACTGGCCGAAGTCCGCAGGGATCAGCAACCAGGCCAGAGCGATCTGGCTCAGGATTCCCACGCCGCGATTGGCCAGGGTCTGGGTCAGAAGCCAGACGACGCCGCCGACGGTGGCGCGCCCCAGCGCCCCCTGTTTCGACACGATCGCCGACCCGGACCGACCCTCCATCTCAGTGCGCGCCGCCGCGCGACATCGGATAGGACAGGTAGCGCCAGAAGCCGACGGCCGTCGATTTCAGCTTCCGGCTCTTGGCGACGCCGAACACATCCTTGATGGGGCGTCCCAGAAAAGTCTCCGCCAGGGCGTCGCGCACGTCCCACTTGAGCTGGCGAAGAAAAACCCCGGGACCAAACAGGTACTTGGCGTAAATCGCCCCTTCGCCCTCGTTGTAATATTCAATGACCTTGCGCAGAGCGCCCAGATCGCGGCGGCCATGATGATGCGCGACCACCATGTCGGGCGCATAGTCGATGTGAAACCCCGCCAGATGCACGCGATAGAGATAGTCGGTGTCCTCCGCCGCCCGGAACGGGGCGCCGACACCGAACCGCTCGTCGAACAAGCCCACCGCCGCGACCAGGGCCCTGGGGATCGTCATGTTGCAGCCCAGAATGAAGCCGCCCAAGATCTGCGACCTGTCCTGCGGATCGTAGCGACGCGGCTGGGTGTCTGTGATCACGGTGAAGGCCATGTCGCCCGGATCGCCCAGCTCCACCCGCCCGCCCCGCAGGACCGGCGACAGATCCGCTGAAAAACGGTCATGGGCCCGCCGCAGATAGTCCGGCGCCAATTCGCAATCATCGTCAGTAAAGATCAAAAGATCGCCGACCGCGTGACGAAGGCCGGCGTTCCTCGCGCTGGCCAGTCCGGGCCTCTCCTCGCGCTCGACACGAAACCTTACGCCCGATCGTGAGAGATAGTCATTGGCCCACCGATAGGTGTCGTCCGTCGATCCATTGTCGATGAGGATCAGTTCACAACTCAGGTCATCCGCAAATGCGAAGGACTGGACAATAGAGGCGAGGCAGTTCCGAAGGGCGCCGACACGATTTCGGGTGCAAACGATAACCGAGCAATCCGTCATGGCACGTCCGGACCTTTTTCGATCGACCCTGGGAGCGCCGCCAACACGCCGGATCGAGAAAATCCTATCGGTCGGCACAGTAAAGAACAAGAGAGGTGCGGACCGAAGGAGGGCCTCCCGTCGCGCAGAGAATCGCCCCAGGCTCGACACCGACAGCCAGCCATTAACCGGTCTTTAACTCGGAGCGGCAGGTACTGAGCCAGTATTCGATGACAGGCGCGATCCCAAGGAACCGGCCGATGACCGCCACCCACGTCCCGCCCCCGGCCACCAGGTCGACTGACGAACAGCGCTGGTCCCCGCGCCGGACCCTGGCCTTCATCGTCGTCTCGTCGATCGCGCTCTGGACCGTGATCATCCTGGCCCTGCGCGCGCTGTTCTAGGGTCTACCAGTTCGGCTTGGCGACCCGACGGCGCGGCCGCTCATTTTCCACCAGAACCTGGACTGGCGCGTGGGCGACGGGCGCTTCTTCGGCGACCGCCACAGGCGCCGGCGCAGCGACCACGATAGGCGGCGCCGAGGGCGCGGCCGTTTCAGCGGGAGCCGCAGGCGAGGCGATCGGGGCCGGCTGCATCACTTCAATCGGGATCGGGGCCGCCTCGACCATCTGGGACGCTAGGGCGTACGAGGTGTCCGGTTCGGCGCCGGCGTAGCGCGAGCCAAAGGCGGCCGGCAGGCCGTTATTGCCCTTCCACCGATAGAAGGTATGCGCGCCGATGTTGGCGACCTTGAGCAGGGACGGGCTCCAGTAGGGCGCCACCCACAGGGTATGATAATGGGTCGCCGTGCCCACGCCGGTGAAGACGTAGCCGTTCAGCGCCGCCTGGGCGACCGCGCGGGCCCGCGCCCACCCCGCCATGCTGGGCTTGCGGGCCAGCGACCCGTCGCAGGTGAAGGTGAACTGGCAACCCGTCTTGCGCTGCGAGCCTGAGAACACGACCCCGCAGACGCTGTTGGCGAAGGCGGGATGGCGGACGCGATTGAGCACGACCTGGGCCACGGCCTGCTGCCCCGCGAGGCTCTCGGACGCCGCTTCGTAGTAGACGGCCGCCGTCAGGCAATAGAGGGCGCGCTCATTGCTGACCCCCGTCATCATCGGCAGGACAAAGGGCCGCGCCGAGGCCAGTGCGCCCAGGGCCACCGGGATGGAGGCGTTGTAGCGATAGGCGTCGTTCGCGCTGATCTTCTGGAAGGTCATCGGCACGGGGTTTTCGGGCGAGGTCGCGGCGACATCGACCAGGGGCGCGTCATAGGCCAGGCCCGCGACCGGCTGAAACACCCGCAGATGCCGGTCATTCCACGCCTGAACCACGCCAAAGCTGACGAAGACCGTCGTCAGGGCCAGGACGACGACTCCGGCGGTCGCCAGCCCACGCCACCGCAGTTCGCCCAGGTAGGCGGCCAGGGTCTTCGTATGCTCCTCCACCCTCTCCTCCTCCTGGCGGGGCCGCCACATCACAATCGTCTGAAAGACAGTCCGAGTTCCCGCCCCTTGCGTTCGGCGTACATCAGAAGCTGGGTCCGGCTTTCCAGACGGACGCCGCTGAGCACCCCGGTCGCATAGGCGCCGGTGTCGATGCAGACACGGCGGTGATCGACGTGAACTTCCCGCTCGGGAGAGTGCCCATGGACGATGACCTTGGGCAGGGGCGCGTCATCGGCCAGAAAGGCCTCGCGTATCCACAGGGCGTCGGATTCCGTCTGCATATCCAGCGGCACGCCGGGGCGAACCCCGGCATGGACGAAATGAAAGTCGCCGAGCGTGACCGACAGATGCAGGCCGCGCAAAAACTCGAGGTGATCGCGGGGCATGGTTTCCAGCAGGGCGACGGATGCGCGCCGCCAATGGTCCGGCTTCGCGCCCAGCGGCGGCGGCTCGACCCCGTAGGAGATCAGCGTCTCCTTGCCGCCGAGGGCCGCCCAGTCCGGCCCTATGGTGGAATCTTCGAGGAAGCTGAGCAGCATCTGCTCGTGATTGCCCTTGAGGCAGATCATCTCGCCGCCCGCCGCCTCCAGCTCGCGGTCCAGATCGAGCAGATGCTGGATGACTTGGCGGGATTGCAGGCCCCGGTCGATGTAGTCGCCCACCATCAGCAGGATCTTGCGGCTGCGCCGGCTGCGGCGCAGATCCGTGAAGACGGCCCGCGTCAGACAGGCGAGCAGGTCCGCCTCGCCATGCACATCGCCGATCGCCCAGACCAGGACGTTCGAAGGCACGCTGCGCTTCGTCAGGTCATGACTTCTCGAATTCGAACTGCGCGGGCGAAACAGCATGGGCAGGCTCAGAAGAACCTTTCGCCGATCCTGATCGTATCGCCCGGCGCCACGGCCGTGCTGGTGGTCAGGCGATAGACTTCCTCGTCGCCGCCACCGCCCCGTCGAATGAAGACCCGCTTGGTGTCGGCGCGATAGGTGAAGCCGCCCGCCGTGGCCACCGCGTTCAGGACCGTCAGCCCGTTGGTATAGGGATAGGTGCCCGGCGAACCGACCTCGCCCAGCACAAAGAAGGGCCGGTAGGTCAGGACCTCGGCGCTGACCTTGGGATCGAGAAGATAGCCCTGCTTCAAGCCCTCTTCGACCGCGCGCTGGAACTCGGCCACCGTCAGGCCCGCCGCCCGGATGTCGCCGATCAGCGGCAGGGAGATCATGCCGCCGCCGCTGACCAGGAACTCGCCGGTCAGAGCCTCCTCGCCGAAGACGTTGACGCGCACCTTGTCGCCGGAGCCCAGGCGATAGTCGTCGACGATGCGATCGCCGTCGGACCCGTCCGCGCCCGGCGCTGCGGCAACAGGCCCCGTCGCACAACCGGCCAAACCCAGAACCGGCAAGGTCAGCAATACCAGACGACGAGAGATCATGCCTGTCTTCCTAGTCTGAATGGTCAACACCTGATCACATAGCAGGTTTCATGCCATGAATCTTATTGATGACCAGGCTTACGAAATCTTAGGCACGTCGCCCGTAGCCTCGCAGACTTGCTGAACTCGCGAGGCTCAAGGACATGTGGAGATCGGGCTGCGGGCTCGCGCTGGTCGCGGCCACCCTGTCCCTGTTGAGCCCGACGCCCGTTCACGCCCAGAGCCGAGGCTTCATGGCGCTGGGCGCCGCCGCAGCGCCGCCGGCGGGGATGATCGGCTTCTGTCGCCGGACGCCGGACGCCTGTCGCGGACCCGACGCCTCGACCGCCGAGGTCGAAGCCCAGATCGATGCCGCGACCCGCGCCTACTGGGGTCAATTGTTCGTGAAAAACGACCCGTCTCCGCCCCCCGGCGCGACCAACCCCTCGCCCCCCGCCCCGCGGTCCAAACCCAGCGCGACGACCGCAGCCGGGTCGTCGGCGCAGGCCGTCGGCGCCCATATCGACCGAAGCCACCCGCTGTGGCCGCAGGTGATCGCCGTCAACACGCGGATCAACGCCGCCATTCGCGCCGGCGACGACCATCGCCTGCATGCCCAGGATGACTATTGGACGATCCCGCGCGCTGCTGGCCGCGCCAAACCGGTCGGAGACTGCGAGGACTTCGCCCTGACCAAGCGCGAGCAACTGCTGGCGCTGGGCGTGCCGGCTGACGCGCTGTCCATCGCCCTGGTGACCACCCGGACGGGGCTCAGCCACGCGGTCTTGCTTGTGGCGACCGATGAGGGAGAATACGTCCTCGACAACCTCTCCCCGTGGGTCATCCACTGGAGCGAGGCCAGACTGACTTGGCGCGAACGTCAGGCGCCCGGCGAGATGCTCAAATGGGTCAAGGTCGTCACCGAGTAGAAAACCAGCCGACGAGCGAGAGCCTGCCCTCGCCGCGTCGCAAGTCTCTGGTCGCGGATTGGGCGCCTGGTCTGCTCGGCCTCGGCGCACTCGGCCTGGCGCTCTGCGGCCTGTTCGGCGTGACGGGCCCCCTGCCCCTGAACCGACTGGACGCCCAGGCCGACAGCCTGTTGCGAGCGCCCGCCGCGTCTCAGGCCGACATTCAGCAGGCGGCCGACCTGACCGAACAGCTGATCGCGCGACGCCCGACCGATGCGGCGGCCTGGTTGCGGCTGGCCTATATCGACAGGCTTCAGCACGCCCCCCTGTCGACCCAAGCCCAGGCCCAGGTTATGCGCTCCTATGAACTGGAGCCGTACGGGCCCGAACTCACCCGCTGGCGGCAGAGCTTCCTGTTCGACAACTGGCCCGCCCTGTCGCCGGAATTGCGCGAGCGGGCGCTGTCTGAACTCAGCGGCGTCTTTCCGCGTCACGGCTGGGCGCTGAGAGACATTCCCGACGCGGTCCGCGACCCGCGGGGGCGGATGGTCGCCTTCATGGCCTTTTCTCGCCTGAGAGCCGACGCCAACATCGACGGGACCACGGATCAGCGATCAAGCACGTATCGCGCCAGATAGATCGGCAGATACCGATAGGTCAGCCCCAGAGCGACCGCCGCCGCGACGAACACCAGGGCGACGATCAGGCCGCGCCCGGCCAGTCGGCGATAACGATCAGGCCACGGACGATCCGCCTGCTCTGGAACATAATTCGGTTTGAAGCGTAACGGCGACAAGGCCTGCGGTTCCGCCGTCGGGGATGTCTGATCGTCATTCCGTGCGATCGAAACGTCATCGAGGTCGGTCGTCGCGGGCGACGCTTCGCTTTTGGTCCACCGCTGCCTGAACTCTTCCAGGTTCATGAGGAAACGGCGTCCTTGTGCACGTAGGCTTTTACGAGAATCGCCGTTCGGCCAATTTCATGCAAGACTACAAATTACAGCATCGGGATTGAGGAAGATGACGAGAATTCTCTGTCTACCCGCCATCCTCGCCGCAGGGCTTGTGAGCGCGCCCGCGACATGGGCCGGATCGCCGCAAGGGCCTCAGGCCGTATCCAGCCAGCCCTCACCCGAGGTCGAGGCCCTGACCGCGAAGATCAGGACCGCCATGGCCGAGGCCATAGCCGCCAATGAAGGCAAGGACTCCGCACAGGTCGAACTGGCGGTGGCCGCGGCCATCGAGGATGTCATCGCCGCGAGCGGAGCCGCCCCTGAGGTCGTCCAGGCGGCGCTCAGGCTGGCCATGGCCCGAGAACAGTGCCGGCTGCTGGACGACCAGCGATGGAACCACGTCGGATGCGAGGGCCTGAACCGGGTCGCCTCGGCGGTGGATCTCGCCATTCGCGGGCCTGAGGCGACGGGAAATCCAGGCGGCATAGCCACGCCGGGAACACCACCGCCTCCCGGAACGGACGGCAGAGGGCCGGACTACCGCCGCGGGAACTGATCACCGACGCGCAACATATGGCTGGGGAGCGACATGAAGCTGAAACTGATCACCATTCTGGCGACCGGCGGCGCCTTGGGCCTGCCCGCCCTGGCCCACGCCCAGGTTCCAGACCTCTTTGCGCGCGATCGCAACGTCTCGGTCAAGGAGCGACCGCATCCCGAGTACGAGGCCCTGGGCCTGCACTGGGGGACCTTCTACGCCTATCCGCGCGTCCAGTTCGACGTCAGCCACGAGACTAACGTCTTCGCCACGGAGACCAATGAGCAGTCAGACACCATGCTCAGACTGGCGCCGAGCGTCGAGGTGGAGTCGGACTGGACGCGGCACTCGCTGACGGCCTTCGCCCGGGCGCTGAGGACATGGTCGAACAACTACGGCAATGAAAACTACACCACCTGGGCCGTCGGAACGGCCGGGCGTCTGGACGTCCGCCGTACGACGACCATCGGCGCGGGCGCCGACTATGCGAGCGAGGTCGAACCCCGGACCGCCTCCAACACGCCCCAGTCCCTCTTCGAACCCATCCGCTATGATCGCGCCCAGGCCTATGTGACGGCGAGCCATGCCTTCAACCGCCTGAGAGTCTCCGGGCGCGGAGACGTCCGGTCCTACGACTACAAGAACGGCACATTGCTCAACGGGCAGCCCGTCATCCAGACGGACCGCAATCAGACCACCTATGAAGCGACCGCCCGGGCCGACTACGCGATCAGCCCGGCCACGGCTGTCTATGCCCGCGTGACGTACAATGATCGCGCCTATGACGAGCCCGGCACGCTCCTGACCCCCAAACGCGACTCAAGCGGCGTGAACGCCCTGGTCGGCGTCGATTTTGAACTGTCCAACCTGGTTCGGGGCGAAGTCGGCGTCGGCTATCTGGACCAATCCTTCGACAACGACATCTACGGCTCCGTCAGCGGCCTGAGCACGCGGGTCCGGCTGGAGTATTTCCCGACCCAGTTGCTGACCATCGGCATGACCGCTGACCGGTCGGTCGGCGACTCCGGCGCCGTCGGATCCGCGGGCTACATGTCGTCCGCAGTCCAGTTCACGGCCGACTATGAGATGCGCCGCAACATCATCGTCGAAGGCCGCGTCGGCTACATCAATGAGGACTACGACGTCATCGATCGCCAGAACGATCGCTGGAGTGCCGGCATTCGGGGGACCTATCTGATCAATCGTCGCCTGGGCGTCACCGCCAGCTACGAATATGAGGACCGAAGCTCATCGGGCGTCGACAGAATCAACGATTTCAATACCAGCCGCTTCATGGTTTCACTTGTCGCTCAATACTGAAGACAGGTAGCCCAACAACAGACCGAGCGGCCCGAACATGTCCACGACGATTGAAATCCCAGCCGCGCGTTCTGAGACTTTCGGCTTGAGGAACCTTCTGGCGATCTTCCGCCGGAGACTGCGGTTGTTCGCAGCCATCGTCCTTATCGTCTTTCTGGCGGCCCTGGTCGTCACGGCCCGCATGACGCCCCGCTACACGGCCCAGGCCCAGGTCATGCTGAACACGCGCCAGGAACAGGTCGTGGACACCAAGGCCGTGCTGTCGAACCTGCCGGCCGAGTCCGGCGTGATCGACACCGAGGTCGAGGTGCTGCAGTCGCGCGATCTGGCGCGACAGGTCGCCGAAAAGCTCCAGCTGGAGCGCGACCCGGAGTTCAACTGGGCCCTTCGTCCGCCCACCGGGCTCAAGGCCCTGATCGCGCGCATGCAGGGGAAGTCGGTCGCCCCCTTGCCCCCGCCGACCACGCCGAATGAAATCCTGATGGGACGCGAACGCGCCGCTTCAGCGCTGCAAGGCGGCCTGGCCGTCCGCCGTTCCGGCCTGACCTACATCATCGTGATCGCCTATACGGCGCTGAATCCGGAGAAGGCGGCTCAGATCGCAAACGCCTACGCCGAGCAGTATGTTCAGAACCAGATCCAGGCGAAGTACGCCGCCAACAACCAGGCCAATACCTTCCTCGACAGCCGGCTGAACCAGCTGCGAAGCGAGGTGCTGGCGGCGGAGGCTGCGGTCGAGCAGTACCGCAGCGCCAACAACCTGCTGACGACCTCGGGCGCGACCCTGACCGAGCAGGAAATCTCGAGCTACAATCAACAACTGGCCACCACCCAGGCCGAACAGGCTGCGGAGGAAGCCCGGCTGCGGGCCGCCCGCTCGCAACTGGCGCGTGGGTCCAGCGGCGATGATGTCGGCGAGGCCCTGCAATCCAGCGTCGTGTCCCAGCTGCGCGGCCAGCGCGCCGTCGTCACCGCGCGCGTCGCCGATCTTCAGGCCCGTTACGGCCCTCGACACCCCGAAATGCTGCGCGCCCAGCAAGAGCTGGCCGCCATCGACGGTCAGATCCAGGCCGAGATCCAGCGCGTCATTTCCAACCTGGAAGCTCGCGTTCAGGTGGCGCGAGACCGGACGAACTCGGTCCAAAGCAGCATCGGCAGGGCGCGCGGAACCCTGGCCGGCAACAACGCCGCCGCCGTGCGCCTGAACGAACTGGAGCGCAACGCCGAGGCCGTGCGGACCCTCTACAAGGGCCTGCTGGACCGGTATCAGGAAACCACGTCGCGCGCCGGCGTCGAGACCGCCGACAGCCGGATCGTCTCGGCCGCCAAGGCGCCGGGATCGCCCAGCTCGCCGAACATCCCGGTCAATCTGGTGCTCGGCTTCATCTTCGCGGTCGGCGCCGGCCTGACGGCCGTGGTGATCATGGAGATGCTCGACGACGGGCTGCTGACCGCCGATGACGTCGAGGCCCGCCTGGGCCTGCCGACCCTCGGTTCGGTGCCCCTGCTGATGTCGATCGCCGATCGCAAGGATCGGCACATGCCGCCGACCGAGTATCTGCTGGCCCGTCCCCTGTCCGGCTTCGCCGAGGCGTTTCGCAGCCTGAGGACGTCGATCCTCTACGCCCGGCTCGGTCAGGCGGTGAAGGTCGTCACCGTGACCTCGGCCCTGCCGGGCGAAGGCAAGACCACGACCTCGGTCTGCCTCGCCATTTCGGCGGCCCAGGCCGGGTCCCGGGTCGTGGTCGTGGATTGCGACATCCGTCGCCGGAACGTCAGCCGCCTGCTGGGCGTCACCGCCGAAAAAGGACTGCTCGACGTTCTCGACGGCTCGGCGCCCCTGAACCAGGCCGTGCTGCAGGATGAAACCTCGGGCGCCTGGATCCTGCCGCTGGCCAAGCGCGAGTTCACGCCGCACGAGGTGTTCAATACGCCGGCCATGCACGACCTGCTCAAGCAGTTGCGCGCGCAGTTCGATCTGGTGATCCTGGATACGGCCCCTCTGCTGGCCATCGCCGAGACCCGTGTCCTGGCCAGCCAGTCCGACGCCGTCGTCTTCCTGACCCGCTGGCGCAAGACCCCGGCCAAGGCGTCCAACGCCGCCTTGCAGACCCTTCGTCAGTCCGACGCCAAGATCGCCGGGGTCGTCCTGACGCTGGTCGATGTCAACGAGCAGGCCCGCTACGGCTATGGAGACCCGGGCTATTACTACTCAAGCTACAAGAACTATTACGCGACCTGAGGAGGCCCCCGTCGGCGCACAGGTTCGGGGGGCGATGTCCGGTCGATCCGTCTGGGTCGACTACGCCCTCGCCGCTCCCTTGCCGCTGGCGATCTTCGCCGCCCATGCCGCAGGCGGAGCGCGAGGGCCTGAAGCGGGCCTGATGCTGACCGCCGCCGCGGCGATCGGTCTGCTGATGATCTGGCGCACGGTCCAGGCCACGTCGACGGCCCTAGACTATCGACCGCTCTATCCCGCCGCCGCCAGCTTTCTGGGCCTGCTGGTCTACGTCGCCTGGACGGCATGGCAACCGTCGTCCGGCCTGCCTCGAGGCCCCCTGGCGGCTCTGGTGGGGTCGTCGAAGGTCTCGATCCAGCCTGACGAGACCGTGCTGGAACTGACCAGGCTGACCGGCCTCGCTGCTGCGGTCGCCGGCGGCTTCATCCTGGGCGCCGATCCGAAGCGGGCCCGCCGCACGATCAACCTGTTCCTCGCCCTGGGGCTGGCCTGGACCCTGGCCTCGCTGAGCTGGTTTCTCGCCAGCGGCCAACCGCGGCTCAGCGCCCCCTTCGTCAGTCCGAACGTGGCGGCCTGTCTTCTGTTGTGCCTGCTGTTTCCCGTGCTGGCGCGCACCGTTCGGCGCCTGGCGCGGGCCAGAGGTCGGCTGGTCGACCGCGCGGTCAAGGCCGCGCCCTACGCCGCCTATGCGGCCCTGCTGATCGTCTGCCTGACGCTGACAGCCTCGCGGTCGGCCCTGGCTCTGGCCGCGATCCTGGGGCCGCTGATGGTCGCGGCCCTGCTGCTGAAGGCCCGACCCCGCCAGGGGATATGGGTAGCGGGCGCGGCCGCCGTCTTCGGCCTGGGCCTGACCGGGCTGATCATCTTCGCTGATCGCGGCGTCTTCGTCCGTTTGTCGGAGACGACGGTCGATGCGAGCGATCGCTGGACCATCCTGAGCGCCTACTGGACGGCCTTCCTGCAATCGCCCGCCCACGGGTTCGGGCTGGGCACAGCGCCGACCCTGGCCAAGATGTCGATGACGCCGGACAATTACGACGCTCTGTGGAATATCCGGGCCGTCCACAACGTCTATCTGCAATGGCTGGTCGAGGGCGGCGTGGTGGGCGCGACGCTGATGTTCGCCACGCTTGCCTGCCTGATCCTGCTCGCCGTGAAAGGCGCCATGCGGGGCGTGTTTTCCAGCCTGGCGCCCTTCTTCGCCATCGACCTGGTCTTTCTGGTGCAGGGGCTGTCGGACTACCCGTTGCAGATCCCTTCGCTGGCGATGACCTGGGCGCTGTTCCTCGGCCTGCAGACGGCGGTGGCCGCCGCCCCGGTTCGCAGGCGCCGCACAAGCAGCCCTGAATGACCACGACGCCGCGCCCCCGCGCCGACGACGTCGCCGTCGTCATCGCCGCCTATGAGGCGGCCGACAGCATCGGCCTGGCCGTGCGCTCGGCCCTGGCCGAACCCGAGGTGTCCGAGGTCTGGGTCTTGGACGACGCCTCGTCCGATGCGACGGCGGCCGAAGCCCTGCGGCACGACGACGGGTCCGGGCGCCTTCATGTCCTGACGCAATCCGCCAACCGGGGCCCGGCCGCCGCCAGAAACCGGGCGCTGGCGCTGGCGACGGCCAAGTGGGTCTGCGTCCTCGACGCCGATGATCACTTCCTTCCGGGCCGTATTAGGCGGATGCTGGCCGCAGGCGGCGAGGCGGAGTTCATCGCAGATCGACCGCAGCGGGACGGAGCGCTTCCGGCGGGCGCCTGCCCTGCCCTGCAGGTCGTGAACCTCGAACAGTTCATCAGGGCGAACATCAGCCGCCCGGGGCGTTCACGTGAGGAGATGGGGTTCATCAAGCCTCTGATGCGGCGCGATTTTCTGACAGAACACGCCGTCGCCTATGACGAAAGCCTTCGGCTCGGCGAGGACTATGATCTGTATGCCCGGGCCTTGGCGCTCGGCGCGCGCCTGCATCTGCTGCCGGCTATGGGCTACTACGCGACGACGCGGGCGGATTCCCTCAGTGGGCGGCACGGGATCGCCGATCTGGAAGCCTTGCGGGACTGTGATCTGCGCCTCGCCCGCCTGCGCCGCCTGTCGCCGGCGGAGGGTCGCGCGATCCGCGCCCACTATCAGAGCATCGACGCCCGCCTTCAGTGGCGACGGCTGATCGAGGCGGTGAAGACGCGGGACATCAGGGGCGGCCTGGCCGCCTTCACCTCGCCCGCCGTCGCCGCCCATCTGTTCGCGCGACTGGCGGAACAGGCCTGGATCAGGGCCGTGGGGCGGCGCCCGGATTGATCGCCAACGCGGCCGTCCGGCTCAGAAACCCGGCGGACCAGGCCAGATGCATGATCATGGCGGCCAGGCCCGACATCAGGCCGCAACGCGACCGCGCCCTGGCCCCCGCTGCAAGGCCTGCGACCAGACAGACGCCGGCCCAGATCGCCGCCGGAACCAGACCCGCGACGGCCCAGCCGCTCAGCGGGATCAGGACCAACGACAGAAGGCTCAGCCCCACGGCGGGCGCCACAACCAGGGGCGCCAGTTGCCGGGCCTTGAGCGGCGTCTGATGCAGATGCGCGGTCCGGGCCCGCCCGCATCCGTAGTTGAAATACTGCCGGAACAGGGCGCCGGGCGTGGCGCGCGGATAATAGCCGACGGGCAGATCGGCCTGCATCCAGATGCGAGCCCCTGCCCGCGCCAGCCGCAGGTCCAGCTCGGCGTCCTCGTTGTGGCTGAAGGTCTCGTCATAGCCGCCCACGGCCACGAAATCCGCGATCCGCATCAGGGCGTGATGGCCATGATCGATCCAGCCGCTGGCCCCGCCGACGCGATGAACCGCCCCGCCTGTGCCGATGCGCGAGTTCTGGGCCACGGCGACGGCGATCTGGAAGCAGCCCTCGCCCCGCGTCGTCAGCGGAACTACCACCGAGGCGGCGCCGGTCGCCTCGGCTGCGCCAATCAGCCGGTCCACATAGTCCGCCGGATAATCGGCGTGGGCGTCGACACGGACCAGCCAGGTCCGGCCCGCCGCAAAGGCCCGCACCGCCGCATTGACGCCAGCGCCCTGTAGTTTCAGCGGATTGTCCAGCAGCCGCAGCCTCGGCTCCGTGGCGCCGAGCGCCGTCACGATATCCTGACTGCCGTCCGTGCTGCCGCCGTCCGCCACCACGACCAGAGCCTCGTCGGCGCCCGGATCCGCCAGCACGCGGCGCAACAGATCCGGCAGATGCCGCGCCTCGTTCAGACAGGGCACGACGACCAGAGGCCCCATCACGCCCTCGCCGCCAGACGTTCGACCAGGTCGCGACTGTCCCCGATGTCCGCTGTCAGATCGCGGCGAGGGACGCCTTCGCAACGCCTGATCAGGTCGGCGTAGGCCTCGACCGTCAGCCCCTGGAAGAACCGCCTCAGGTCGCCCTCCACATCGTCCAGAAGCACGCCGCAACCGCGCTGAGCGAGCCAGCGTCCGGTCTCGACCTCGGCCTGGGCGATGACCGGGCGATTGCGCGCGCCGCCCTCGTACAGACGATTGGGCAGCAGCCAGCGCGAGTTCAATCCCGCCTCAAAGAAGTCCAGCCCCCAGACGAAGTGGACCCCGTCATAGTGCGACGCCAGGGCGGCGCTGTCGTAGGGACCGAGGAAGGTCACCCCCGGCATGGCGGCGGTCAGGGCGGCGAAGTCCTCGAACTCGGCCGACGAGGGCCGCCCGCGGATCTCCACCTCCACCCGACCGGGCAGCGCCTCGGCCAGTCGGGAAAGGATCGCCAGGCTAGTGCGGCAGCGGATCATGCCGAACCAGCCGATCCGCCACGGCGGTCCGGGCGGCGGAGCGACAGGCGCCGGCAAGGCGGCGTCCGGCGCATAGACCTTGTTCTCGACGAGCGTGGGCGCAGGCGCTTCTCGCCGTCGCGCGAAGTACTCAGAGGCGAAGGCCGGCGAACTGACGATCACCCGATCGACGCGCCGCAGCAGTCTGCCCTCCAGCAGCCGAAGCAGGCGACTGCCCACACTCGTCCCCAACAGCGACCGGTGGATGTCCAGACACTCGTAGGTCAGCGGCTTCGACCGCCCCTGCCCCAGCAAGGCGACCCGCGCCAGCAGCAGCATTTCCAGATTTCGCGCCATCACGGCGTCGGCACCGCGCGCCAGCGCCATCAGACGCCAGGGCCGCAAGACCTGCCCCAGGACCGCCATCGCCCTCCGTCGCAAAGCGCCGTCGAAGGTCTGGCCCAGGGACGTGCTTTCGATCCCCGCCGTCGCGCGCGGGACCGGTCCGCGGTGGAAGCCCGCCAGAGACGCCTCGGCGCCGCCGTCGCGCAACATCCTGAGCCGCCGACTGACGGCGGCGTCGTTGAGGTCGTGCACCAGGTAGAGGATTTTCGGCGCGGCCCTCACGTCGAGACGCCCTCGCGGGGCGCGGGGCGCCGCAGACGACGCGCCAGACCTTCCACCGCCGCCCGGCCGAACCGCGCCCGCAGGTCGCCCGACCCGGCGATCGCCGCCAGCGCCGACAGGTCGCCGGACTTCATCCGCTCCACACAGGCGACGAAGCGGCGATCCGCCTGCATCCACACGATCCGGGCGTCCATCGCACGGCGCGCCCCGCCGTCGAGAGCCGCCGCCAGTCGCCCGGCGGCGGCGATCATGGCGTCCAGTTGGGCCACCGACAGCCGATGCGAAACCGAGCCCGAACGACGGCGATAGCGATAGCCCGCGTGCGGCGAGAAGACATAGGCTGCGCCGACGGCCAGCCCGCGCGCCACGAAGTCGAAGTCTTCGCCGATCGTCAGCGTCTCGTCGTAGCGAAGCGCGTGCTGTCGCAGCCAGTCCAGCCGGAACATCGGCTTGAGGTAGCCCAGCTCGGCGCGGGCGTTTCCATCCCCTCCGCTGGAAAGGAATGTCATCAGATCAAGGCGTTGCGACCGCCCCCACGGCTCCCCCTCAAGCCAGGGATGATCCGGCGTCGCGCCGTCGTCGTAGAAGGCCGTCAGATTGTCGGCCGCGATCTGGGCGTCGCCGGCCGCGTCCAGCAGCCGATCGAACCGATCCGCCAGAAGGACATCGTCGGCGTCCACCACCGCCGCCCATTGCCCCCGGGCCTCCGCCAGGCCGAGATTGCGGGCCGCGGCGGGACCGCGCCCGGCGCCGTGCAGGATCCGCACCCGGCCGTCCTCGCTCGCATGGCGCCGGGCGATCGCCAGGGTCTGATCCGTCGATCCGTCGTCGATGACCAGGATTTCCAGGTCCGCCAGGGACTGCGCCCTCACGGACTGAAGCGCCGCGTCGATGAAGGGCGCAGCGTCGCGGGCCGGCATGATCACGCTGACCCGCACCGGCGAGATCGACGAAGACTGCATCCCACCTCCCTGGAGACCGTGCAGATCAATAAAGCCTAGCCCCTTTCTCGACCTCGCCAAGCGTAATCGCACATTGGTGTTTGACGAATGACAGGTTAGGCTTCGCCCAGGGGATGAGGATCGCAAATGCGGGCTGCAACCTTGCCGAGGACGGAGATGGGACGACGGCCCTCGCGGACCCGTCTGGCGCCGCCGGTCGACCTCCTGGTCGTCGCTGCCGCCGCCCTTCTGCTGACCGCCACCTGGCTCGGCCGTTTCGGCCCGATCGCCCCGCTGATGATCATGACGGGCGCTGCGGGTCTGGTCGCCCTGAAGCCGCGCGAAAGCCTGTCAGGCACGCTCCAGTGCTGGCCCCTGCTGCTGGTCGCCGCCCTGGCCTGCCTGTCCGCCCTGTGGTCGACCGCGCCCTCGGTCAGCCTGCGTTACGGCGCCCAGTTGGGGATCACGATCCTGGCGACGGTCCTCATGGTCAGCACCCTGCGCCCCGACCACTTCGTCCGCGCCGTCTTCGGCAGTTGCACGATCATCCTGCTGCTCTGCCTGTTGTCGGGGCGACAGGGACAATCCGTGGCCGGGCCCGTGCTGATCGGCGTGCTGGGGTCCAAGAACGAAATGGGCGGCCTGACCCATTTGCTGATCTGCAGCGGCCTGGCCCTGCTGGTCGACCGTGCCCAGCCGCGCTGGCTGCGGCTGGCGGTCCTGCCGATGGGCGCGGCGGCCCTGCTGGTGCTGCTGACAGGCTTTTCAACCGGCGCCGTGCTCTCGACGATGATGTTTCTGGGCCTCTTCGTCGTCCTGGCGGCGGCCAGGCGGATGCCGCCCGCCATCCGGGTGCTGCTGGTCATCGGCCTGCTGGCGTTCGCCGTGCCGCTATGGATGGTCAGGGCGGACCTGGCGACCATGTGGGAAGATTTCGTGGTCAACGTCCTGCACAAGGACATCGGCCTGACCGGCCGCGACTATCTGTGGGCCTACGCCGATCGCCTGATCGCCGACCGCCCCGTCCTGGGTCACGGCTTCCGGGCCACCTGGCAGGGCGGCAGCGCCGAGACCATCGGCCTGTTGCGCTGGGCCGGATTGAGCAGCGGCGGCGGCTTCAGCTTCCACGACACCTATCGGGAATGGCTGGTCGACTTCGGCTTCGCCGGCGCCGGACTGATCATGGCGATCATGCTGACGGGGTTGGCCCGGACCACCCTGAGAGCCATCTCTCCGATCAGTGCGCCCGCCTGGCTGTTCCTGGCGTCCATCGGCATCGTCTTTGCGATCCGCGCCAAGGTCGAGAACCTGTTCGGGCCGTTCAACTCGTCCACGGTCATCATGGTGGCGGTCGTCGGCTATGGTCTGATCCATCTGCGGCAGAGGGCGGTTCGCGTCCGGGCGGCGCCGACGCATGGCTGAACCGCCGTCGCGCACCATCCTGCTGTTCTATGACGGCTATGAACTGAAGGCGACGCCAGGCCCGCTCGGAGGCCTATATGCGCGCGCGCGTCGCGCCGTCCGCTTCGCCTATCGCACCCTGCGCCGGAAGCAGACCCATACCGGATTTTACACCGCCTTCCTGGGGCTCAAGAACGCCCTGGAGGCCGTGGGCTGGCGCGTCCGGGTCAACGACTTCGCCCTGGCCCGTCGGCACCCCGCCCTGCCCATCGGCATCGCCGGCTACCCCTCGGTGCTGGCCAAGGTCGACCTGCCCAACCCGGCCATCTTCGGGCCAGGCGACTACGGCTTCTGCGAGGAGGCCCAGCGCGTGTCGGCGGATCAGCGCTTCAAGCTGATGATCCAGCCGTCGCAGTGGGCCATCGACTATAACCGCCGGTGGGTCGGCGCCAAGTCGGCGATCTGGTTCGCGGGGATCGACACCCGGGCCTGGCCCGATCTGTCGTCCGGACCCAAGACCACCGATGTCGTGATCTATGACAAGATCCGCTGGTTCCGCGACCAGCGCGTGCCCGCTGTTCTGGAGCGATGCGAGGCCCACCTGAGGGCCAGGGGCCTGACCTGGGAGGTCGTCCGCTATGGCCACCACCACATCTCGGCCTTCCGCTCGGCCCTGGCGCGCAGCCGGTGCATGATCTTCCTGTGCGAACATGAAACCCAGGGCATCGCCTATCAGGAGGCCCTGGCCTCGGGCCTGCCGGTCCTGGCCTGGGATGAAGGCGAACTGGTGGACCCCATACTGGCGGCGCGCGCGCCAGAGGGCCTGAGAGTCACCACCGCCCCCTATTTCGACGAGCGCTGCGGCGCCCTCTTCCGGCTGCAGGACATGGAGACGGCCTTCGACGCCTTCTGGGCTGCGCGCAACACGTTCAGGCCGCGCGAGTACGTCAAGGAAGCGCTCAGCCTCGAGGTCTCCGGGCAGCTGTATCTGGCGCTCTACGACCAGGTGGCCCGTAGAGATCACACGCCGAACGTCTAGTAGAGGCGGCCTTCGCGAACGCCCGCCAGTCGCGCGAAAACCCCGAGGTGGAGCGCGCCGCGCACCATGGCGCGCCGCCAATGCGACGGACGAGCGACATTCACCGCGACCAGTCCCCCGCATGCGCCGGATTTGGTCAGGGCGATCACAGCTTGCGCCACGCGCTGTCCACCCGGTTGCAGGTATCGCCGCGCATGGGTCTGGCCCGAGCGGAAGGCGCGCCTCAGCAACCAGTTCAGCCGCAGCCGATCACGTCCCACCGCCTCCCTGACCACGGCCTCGGGCGCCGCCGCGAACCGGGCGCCGGCGGCGTGCAGACCCGTGAAGAAGTCAGTGTCCTCGCCGCCCGACCGACCGAGTTCGGGATCAAAGCGCCGCGCGCCAATCACCGCCCGCCTGACGAGGGCGTTGGAGGTATAGCCCGTATCGACGCCTTGCCGGGTTTCGACGGCGCGAGCGGAGTGCAGATCGGCGGCCGTCGCCCAGGTCGGCGCGTCGCTCGGATAGACGGCCCGGACTGGGCCGAACACCGCGTCCCACTCGCCTGCGCGAAGGGCCGAGATCAGTCGCTCGAGCCACTCGGGGTCCGCGACCTCGTCGTCGTCGATCCAGGCGACGTAGTCCGCCGTGGCGGCGTCCAGACAGGCGTTGCGCGCCACTGAAATGTTGCGCGCCGGGGCATGCAGATAGCGAAAATCGACCCGCCCCCGCAGCGCCGCCTCGACGCGTGTTCGCGCGCTGTGGTCGTGGTCGTTGTCGGCCACAATGACCCTGAACTGATCGGCGGGCAGGGTCTGAGCCAGGAGCGAGTTCAACGTCTCCGTCAGGCTGAGGCGCTGAAAGGTGCAGATGCAGACGTCAACGAGGACGACGGCGCGCTCGCTGCCCGTGGCTTCCTCGAACGCCACCCGTCAGCGCCAATAGCGGTTGTTGCGGCGCCTGTACCGCCGCTTGAGCCGGGAGGCGATGGAGGGCCAGGCGAGGCAGGCCAGCAGGAAGGCGACGATGGGCAAGGCTATGACATAAGCCAAGGCGTTCCCCTCACTGACCGGCGGCGCCGCAGGACGCGGCATGAAGAATTCACCCCGGCGAAGCGACCGGAATGCCTATCCTAGCTTGCGACGCATCCCATCGCCATTCAACAAATGAAGATCAACGCAGCCCGGGATCGGACAACAACCAGCGCACGACAAACATCCGGCGGCTTCGGCCATCTGGACATCACCGCTGTTTTTACGTCAGGAACAGGCACCCTTTCGCTTCCGCTCGCGTTAGGATGAGCGAATACGGGGGCCAGAGTGCGGACACTCGCCAAGACAATCGATCTGGTCGCAGCGTTTGACGCCTCGCCCAATCCCTACATGCTGCTGGACGCTCAGCTTCGCTATGCGGGGATGAACCAGGCCTATCTGGACGTGACGCATCGCCGCCGCGAGGACCTGCTGGGGCAGCCGGTGATGAAGGAATTCGACGCCGGTCCAGGGCATCAGGCCCCTGAAAACGCCCGCCAACTGGCCGCATCCTTCGAGAAGGTTCTGACGACGGGACAGCCGGACAATCTGGCCGTGCTCCACTATCCGATCCCGATCAAGCAGGCCAACGGCGCGATCATCTACGATGACCGCTACTGGAGTTGCACGCACACGCCGATCAAGGACGCCGACGGACGCGTCACCCACATCCTGCAGCACACCAGCGACATCACCGAACTGGAGCGGTTGCGCCGTCAGGTCGGACGACTTCGGCCCGAAGAGGCCACGTCCGCGCTGGACAGCCTGATCGGCGGCGGGATGTTCCGCCGCGCCATGAGCGTCCAGGCGGACAATCGTCGGCTGGAGACCGAACGGCGGCAGTTGCTGGACATGTTCATGCAGACGCCGGGCTTCGTCGCCGTGCTGAACGGTCCCCAGCACGTGATCCAGTTGCACAACGGCGCCTATGGCCAGTTGATCGGCCATCGCGACGTGGTGGGGAAACCCATCCGTGAGGCCCTGCCGGAGCTGGCGGGCCAGGGCTATTATGACTTCCTGGACGAGGTGCTGGCGACCGGAGAGCCCTTTCATGGGCGGCAGAGCCCCGTGCAACTGCAGCAGACGCCCAACAGCTCACTGGCGACCCGCTATCTCAACTTCATCTACCAGCCGATCCGCAACGACGCTGGCGAGATCGTGGGCGTCTTCGTCCAGGGCCATGACGTCACGGACACGGTCATGGCCGCCGAGCGCCAGAAGCTGATGATCGACGAACTGAACCACCGGGTGAAGAACACCCTGGCCACGGTCCAGTCGATCGCCATGCAGACGGCGCGCTCGCACGAGGACCCCCGCTCCTTCGCCGAGACCTTCCAGTCGCGCATCCTGTCCCTGTCGCACACCCACGACCTGCTGACCCGCAGCCATTGGGAAGGCGCCGACCTGCGCGAGGTCCTGGAACATGAAACCACGGCGCACGGCCTGCATCGCCTGACCCTGAACGGGCCCAATGTGGCGCTGGACCCCGCCATGGCGGTGTCGCTGGGGATGATCTTCCACGAACTGGCGACCAACGCCGCCAAGTACGGGGCGCTGTCGGCGGGCGAAGGACGCGTGCTGGTCGACTGGTCCGTGGCGAACCTGTCCGATCCGCATCTGACCATCACCTGGCGCGAAACCGGAGGACCGATGGTGGCGACGCCCGACCGTCGCGGTTTCGGCAGCCGGCTGATCGAACGCAACGTGCGTCATGATCTGGCCGGAACGGTCCAGCTTCACTATCTGAACAACGGCTTCACCGCCGAGATCAGCATTCCATTGAACAAGGAAGCCGCATGACCAACGCTTTGCAGGGCCGTCGCGTGCTGGTGATCGAAGACGAGTCCCTGGTGGCCATGTTGCTGGAAACCATCCTCGACGACATGGGCT
>RCUK01000229.1_pt1 | contig 61906 bp, 55 predicted proteins | sample 2166381 | NCBI WGS metagenome assembly RCUK01 (sample SAMN09932809, study PRJNA488358) | compost metagenome | isolation source: compost soil in an enriched community | place: Germany: Experimental Botanical Garden | reverse complement strand
GATCCAGGCCAGCCGTGTGAGATGCCGATATGCGGGCCATGCCCATGCTCCAAAGTGAAGGCGGCTCAGTGTCCGCCCTGATTGTATTTCATGAAGGTTTGGCGCGGTACAGCTCAGGTGGCAGCGGCCGCCACCGCGCCGGAAGCCGCCGCTCCCAACGTTGCTCCTCCTGCGCCGACAACCATGGTGCCCGCCGCCATGCCTCCGCCACCAGCCGCGAGAGCGCCGCCGCCCAAGGCTGCGAGGGACCCATTGACCAGTGCGGCGCCAGCCGTGGTGCTGATCAGCGTTCCGGTACTGGCGGCCCCCAGCAAGCCTGTCGTGCCGATCACGCCGGCAATCGGGCCGGCAAACGCCAGCGCGGTACCACCGGTGGCGACCGTGGCGACACCGATCGCAATGGACTTGACGGGATTTTCCGCGATCGTGTCCACGGCAGAGCCTACGGCATCCACGGCTGCATCCATGATCTCGCCAATAAAATCAAACATACCCATGACCTTCTCCTATGTAGTGAGCAGAATATCGAGCAGAAAAAGACGGTCTTTTCCTGAACTGCTGCTCGCATTGTAGGAGCGGCGGTATTGCCGGTCTATTTGCTATTCGGGTGTACCGTTTTACACAATCGGGCATCTTGAAAAGCTTGCGGCAACCGAATCGGTCCCGGCGGTCTGGCATGCAAGTTTGTGTCGTGACTCGCCAGGCTCAAGCTGATCCGATTCGTCACGGGCCGTGAGCGAGGAATCGAAAAAATCAGGTATTGATGGCATTCGCGTGTTCCGGCGCCTTGCAGGCTTATGCCATCAGGGCGCGCAAGTTGCGCGCGTGGAAGCGCACATGCTCTTCCATGAAGCTGGCGATGAAGTAATAGCCGTGGTCGTAGCCGGCATGGCGGCGCAGCCTTAATGGCTGGCCGGCGTCGCGGCACGCCGCTTCGAAGATGTCGGGGTGCAGTTGTTCGGGCAGGAATTTGTCGGCCAGGCCCTGGTCGATCAGGATGCCTTCGGGGAACAGCGGCGGCTGGCCCTGCAGGCCGCGCATCAGCGCGCTGGCGTCGTACTGCTGCCAGCTGGCGGCATCGCTGCCCAGGTAGCCCGTGAATGCTTTCTTGCCCCATGGACACTGGCTCGGTGCGGCGATGGGAGCGAAGGCGGACACGGAGCGGAACAGGTCAGGATTGCGCAAGGCCAGCACCAGTGCGCCATGGCCGCCCATCGAGTGGCCGAAAATGCCCGTGCGTTGCGCATCGATCGCCAGTTCCTGCTCCAGCAGGGCGCGCAGTTCCAGCAGGTAGCTGTACATGCGGTAGTGGCTGTTCCATGGCGCCTCGGTGGCGTCCACGTAAAAGCCGGCGCCCACGCCGAAATCCCAGGAGTCGCTTTCGCCTGCGATGTTCGCGCCACGGGGGCTGGTGTCGGGCGCGATCAGGATCAGGCCTTCCTCGGCCGCCACGCGCTGGGCGCCGCCCTTGATCATGAACGTTTCTTCCGTGCAGGTCAGGCCCGCCAGGTAAAACAGGGCGGGGCGCTTGGTGGTGACCGTGGCGCCTGGCGCCGTGTCGGGAATGAAGGCCGAGAAACGCATGGGCAAGCCGATGGCTTGCGCGTCGTGGCGATAAAAGCGTTGTACGCCGCCAAAACAGGCGTGTTCACTCAACAGTTCCAGCATGAATTCTCCTCGTTAATGCCACAGTATAGCCAGAGCGGCGCAGGGCCGGCACGGGATCAGCCCAGCATGGCCGCTAATGCAGGCAAGATGTCTTGTGCCGGGGCATCGGTCTTGAATGCCAGCAAATGGTCGGCGCGCGTCTTGCCCATGTTGATGGCGGCCACGGGCTTGCCCGTTTCGGCCGCCATGCGGCACAGGCGAAAGCTCGAATACACCATGACGGACGAGCCCACCACCAGCAGGGCGCTGGCCGTGTGCATCTTGCTTTCGGCCTCGGCCGCGCAGGCGGCGGGCACGCCATCGCCGAAAAACACCACGTCGGGCTGCAGGGTGCCGCCGCAGCGGGGACACACGGGCACGTGGAAAGTGGCCAGCTGGGACGGCTCGAGCAAGGCGTCGCCGTCGGGCGCCGGCGTGGCCGTGGCGCCCAGCAACTGCGGATTGTCGCGTTCGAGCTGCTCCTGGATCAGGCGGCGCGTGTGGCGGGCACCGCAATCGAGGCAGACGACGCCATGTATGCTGCCGTGCAACTCCGTGACGGCGGCGCTGCCGGCTTGCTGATGCAGACCATCGACGTTTTGCGTGACCAGGCCGCCGACTTGCTGGCGCTGGGCCAGTTGCGCGATGGCCAGGTGGCCGGGATTCGGCGTGGCGCGCGCCAGGGTCGGCCAGCCCACCATGCTGCGCGCCCAGTAGCGGCGGCGCACGGCTTCCTGGCGGCGAAAATCGGGTCCTTGCACGGGCGCATTGCCGCGCCGTACGCCTTCCGTGTCGCGGTATGCCGGTATGCCGGACGCCGTGCTGATGCCGGCGCCCGTCAGCAGCAACACGTCGGGATGGCGCTGCAGGAACTGCGCCAATTGCCCGAGGGCAGGATCGTCGCTGGCGGACCGCTGGCTGGCTGAGGAAAAGTTTTGCATGATGCGCCATGCTAACCGAAAAGCATGGCGCTGTTGCACGGGACGGCGATTACTCCAGTTTCATGCCGAAACGCTGCAGCCGCGGCTGCCAATGCTCCTGGATATTGGCCGAGACAAGGATGCGCTCGGCCTTGCCGATCAGCAATGCGCGGGGCACGAAACCGAAGTAGCGCGAATCGGCGCTGTTGTCGCGGTTATCGCCCAGCATGAGAAAATGGTCGGCCGGCACCGTCACGGGGGCAAAGCTGCGGGCCGCGCCTGCGATTTGCGGCAAGATCTGGATACGGTGCTGCTCGGTCTGGTTGCGTTCGCTGATGCGCTGCGCCGTCAGCTGTCCCACGTGGGCGATGGTTTCGGGCGCCGTGTCGAGCGCCGTGTACTGGGCGGGCTGGCCATTGATGACCAGCTGTTCATTGCGCATTTCCACCGTATCGCCGGGCAGGGCGATGATGCGCTTGATCAATCGCGTGCCGTCTTTCGGTGAGGAAAAGGTCACGATGTCGCCCCGCTGCGGTTCGCCCAGGCGCTGCAGCACGATATCGGTGAGCGGCACTTTCAGGTTGAAGGCGAGGCGGTTGACGAAGACCACGTCGCCCTCGAGCAGATTGGGGCGCATGGATGCCGACGGGATAGGATTCCAGTCCGCCACGGCCGTGCGGAACACGCCGAACAGCAGGAGAAACATCAAAAAACCTTTGTTGGCGCGCATCCATGTGCTCATGTCGGCTCTTTCGCTGGGCTGTGCCCGTGATGGTGAAGGGAAACGCCATGGCTGCTGGCGACCTGTTCACGATGCACGGCGAGGCTGAAGCCAGTCTTAAATAGGCGCACTGCGCAGGCAAATGGCAGGCATGGTGTGACTGCTGTTGCGTGCACGCATCACCATGCCGGTTTCAAGGATGGCGGCATGGTGACTGCGTATCGTCGCCATTGTGCAGGCGCTTGCCATGCATGTCATCCCACAGCTCACCGAGCGCCACCAGCAAGCCGCCGCCCACGAAGGGGATGGCCACCAGCCATGGAATGCTGTCGAGCCAGGGGCCCAGCACGATGGCCGAGGCCACGGCGATAACGATGGCGCTGCACCAGAAGCGGCGCGGATGCCGGAGCGTCAGCAGGTAGTGAAGATCGTTCATAAATCCTCCTTGGTGAGCATGCGGAACAGCCGGGCGGCCAGGATGCTGCTGACGGCGATGACGATGCAGCCGTCCAGGAAAAACAGCACCTTGCCCACCAGGTGCATACCCTGCACGAGATAGGCGGGTAGCTCCCGCGCTTCCGCCCACTGTGTCATGCGCGCCAGCACGATGGCGGCGGCAAAGATGACGACGGCCAAGGCCACCACCAGCAGCACATGTTCGAACAGGCGTAGCCGCAATTTCATGTTGGACTTGGCAACGTTGGGAAGATTCCCGAGCCTTGACGTTATCAGTCCATCATGGTGCGGCTTTGCGCTGTGACAAAGTCGCCCCTGATAGGATAAAAGTCGCGTTGCTGCCGGAAAAATGCGGCATCTCAGGCCATGGCTTGCGTGTTGCGCCGCTCAAAATACAGCAAGTCCGACCAGGCATTCTGGAAAAACATGGCTTGTTCCGACTTGCCATATTGATGAAAACCGTTGCGTTGCATGACGGCGACCGAGCCCAGGTTTTGCGGCCGCGCCGTCGCTTCCAGGCGCCACAGGTCCAGCGCGCCAAACGCTTCGTCCAGCAGCAGGGCCACCACGCGCGTGGCGTAGCCGCGTCCGCCGAACCGTTCGCCGATGCGGTAACCGAGCGCTGCCTTGTTGAAATAGGGGCGCGTGACGCCCGTCAGGTTGACCCTGCCGATGATTTGCCCGTCCAGCTTGGCCAGGTATTGGTAGGCGCGGTCCTGTTCGCGTTCGCGCTGCGCCTGCTCGATGGCGGCGGCGATGGCTTCCTGGTGATAGTAGGACGGCGCGCGCGCCGTGACCCAGTGTTCAAAATACGCGCGGTTTTCCAGTTCGAAGGCCAGCAAAGCGGGAAGGTCGGCGCTGGAGGGCGGGTGCAGCTGAAGGCGGTCGAGGTCTGGCATGGGAGCGTGTCGGAAAGCGATGCGCCATTATAATCAGCTGGCGCATTGCGCAGCACACCCGTTTGAACTCAAGAAGGAGCAGCATGCTGTCCCATATCTGCCTCGGCACCAACGACTTTCCCCGCGCCTACGCTTTCTATACGGCCCTGCTGGGAGAACTCGACCTGATCGAAAAATTTCATGATACGGCCAAGCCCTGGGCGGGCTGGATGGCGCAGCAGGCGCCGCGGCCCCTGTTCGTGCTGACGGCACCGCATGACGGCTTGCCGGCCGCGCCCGGTAATGGCCAGATGACGGCCTTGCTGGCGGCCAGCCGCGCGCAGGTGGACCGCTGCTACCAGGCCGTGCTGGCGCTGGGCGCCGTGTGCGAAGGGCCGCCCGGTTTGCGCCCGCATTACCACGCCCATTACTATGGCGCCTACTTCCGCGACCTCGACGGCAACAAGCTGTGCGTCTGCTGCCACGCCGAAGAATGATTCAGCGCGGGCCCCAGACGTCGTCTTCCGTCCAGCCCAGTTCCAGGAAATCCTGCGCCCGCTCATTCGCTTCCCCGGCGCAATAGAATTCGTCGAGCTGGGGCGGCGCGATGCGCGTGCCGGCCAGCATGGCGTGCACTTGCCCCCGGTGGTGGATCTGGTGCTGGAACAGGTGTGCCAGCAGGCGCTGGCGCGTGTCGATTTGCGGCGTGTCGCGCAATATCGTCACGGGCCGCGCCAGGTCCGCATCGCACAGGCTGCGGCAATGGGCGATCAGGCGCAGGTCCGATGCGCGCTGTGCCGCATGCAGGGCCGCGCAATCGCTGAACGGTTCATCCTGTTCAAAGAAGACGTAGCAGTCGGCATGCGGCGCTTCGCCGCGCAGCTCGCGTTCGAGCGCGTCGAGATAAAACCAGTCGCATGTGAGGATGTGGTTCAAGGTGAACTGGATGGTGGGAAAAAAGCTGACGCGCGTGGCCTGGAATTCGGCCTGCGTCAGCTGGCCGCACGCCTTCAGCAGGCGGTGGTTGGCCCAGCCGTTGTTGTACGCCTGGCTGGTGAGGTAGTGCGCAAGTGGATTGTTCATGATGGATCGCTTGTCGGGCAGGGCAGGGTTTTGCAATGCCACTTTAGCATGTTGCGGCAGATGGACAAAGCGCTCACGCCAGCCGCACCAGCGCTGCCATCATCAAGTAAAATCGTGGGGCGGATTGCGCGATAGTGATGCAGATAGGGCTTGGATAGCAAAATGGGCTGGATAGGAAAATTACTGAACGGCGGCGACGAAAAAAACAAGCCTGCGGCAGTCTCGGCAGCGGCGGCTGCCGAAGCGGCACGGCAGCCAGCCACCATCACTGAAATCGATGCCATGTACTACCGCTGGCTGGCGGCCGCGAGTGCGGCGCAGGCTCCGGAGCAGACTGAACAGCAGATTCTGGACGAGCTGGCGCGCCTGGTCCGTGAACCGATCGCTGGCGCTGCGCTGGTACCGCGCATTCCAGCCATCATTCCGCAGTTGATGCGTACCTTGCAAGATGAAAACATGAGCGCGGCCAAGCTGTCGGCCCAGCTGGCCCAGGACGTGCTGCTGGTCGCCGAGGTCTACCGCGAAGCGAACCGGCCCTGCTACCAGTCGCGCTATAACGCCAGCCCGTCGATCAGCAATATGGAAGGCGCCATCATGCTGCTCGGGCAAAACGGCATGCGCATGCTGCTCGCCCGCGTCGCCTTCCGTCCCATCGTCAGCATGCAAAGCGGCGGGCTGACCGTGCGCACGGCACCGCTGATCTGGCGCCAGTCCGAGAAATGTGCGCTGGCGGCCAGCCTGGTCGCGCCGGCCATGCATGCCAACGCCTTCGATGCCTATCTCGCGGGACTGATGGCCAATGTCGGCCTGGTGGTGGCGTTCCGGCTGATCGACCAGATGCATGCGCCCGATGTCTTTCCGCAATCGGGCGCCTTCATTGCCCAGGTGTTTGCGCAAGCGCGCATCCTGTCGGTGCGGATCGCCGAATTGTGGGAGTTTCCCCAGTCCGTGACCCGCGCGATCGGGCAGGTGGGGCAGGCCGATGCCGATCCGCAGGCGCAAGCGCTGGCGCTGGGCGAGCGCTTGAGCAAGCTGCGCATGCTGGCCGATACGGGCCGTTTCCCCGCCGATGATCCTTTCGTGACGACCGGACTCGATAAGAGTGCCCTGCTGGCGTTTGGCAAACTGGCCGACGACGAGGACTGATGGCCGGCCGCGTGCGGCCGATATCGCTCAGCGCGCAAAATACAGTTCGTGCAGGTGCTCGAGGTCGACCTCATCGGCTTTTTGCGACAGCGCCACCTTACCGCTTTGCATCAGGTAGACGTGATCGGCCACGCCCACGGCCCGCGCCGTGTTTTGTTCCACGAGGATGATGGTGCGCTTGCCGTCGTTCAGGCGCGCGAGGATCTCGAACAGTTCGTTGACCACCAGCGGCGCCAGGCCCAGCGATGGCTCGTCGATGATCAAGAGCGACGGGTCCGACATCAGGCCCCGCGCCATCGCCAGCATCTGCGCCTCGCCGCCGGAGAGCGAGCCGGCCAGCTGCTTGCGCCGTTCGTGCAGGCGCGGGAACATGGCGTAGGCTTCGGCCAGGCGCGCCGGCATGTAGCTGCGGTGCTCTTTCGGAAACGCGCCCATGATCAGGTTTTCTTCCACGCTCATGTCGCGGAACGTCATGCGCCCCTCGGGTATCATCGTCACCCTCGCATCGCTCATCTTCCACGTCGGCGTGCCGTTGATGGGCCTGCCATCGAGCGCGATGCTGCCCGCGCCCACGGGCAGCAAGCCCATGATGGCGCGCAGCAGGGTCGTCTTGCCGGCCCCGTTCGGGCCGATGATGGTGGTCAGCTTGCCCTTCTGGATAGCCAGCGACACATCCCACAGCACATTGATGGCGCCATAGCCGGCGCGCAGGTTTTCAATTTTAAGCATGGGCTGCCCCTGTATAGCTTTCGATGACGGCCGGGTCGCGGAAGACGGCGTCGGGCGTGCCGTCGGCGATCAGCTGGCCAAAATTGAGCACGGCTACGCGCTGGCACAGATTGCTGATGGTTTCGATGTCGTGCTCGATCATGACGATGCCCACGCCAAAGGCCGCGTGCAAGTCCTTCAGCATGCCCATGAAGCGGCGCTTGCCGTTCGTTTCCAGGCCCGCCAGCACTTCGTCGAGCAGCAGCAGTTTCGGGTTCGTCGCCAGCGCCTTGGCCACTTCCAGCGCTTTCAATTCCGTCAGCGCCAGTTCGCTGGCCGCGTCGCGCTCGGCCTTGTCCGCCAGGCTCGTGAAATCGAGGATTTCATCGATCTTGCGCTGGTCCACCTTGCCCGTGCCGAAGCGCTGCGCCACGACGAGGTTCTCGCGCACCGTCAATTCATGCATCGGTTGCGGAATCTGGAAGGTGCGGCCCAGCCCCAGGCGAGCGCGCTGGTACATGGGCGTGGCCATGATGTCGCGCCCCTCGAAGCGGATGCCGCCGCTGGTGGGGCGCACGAGGCCCGAGATCGCATTGAACAGGGTGGTCTTGCCGGCGCCATTCGCGCCCACCAGGCCGATCACGTCGTGGCTGGCCACTTTCAAGGTGACGGAATCGACGGCCGTCAGGCCGCCGAAGCGCACGGACACATTATCGAGTTCAAGCATGTGCTTTCTCCTTCGCTTTGAACGTCTTGCGTAGCAGCGGCAGCAAGCCGTTCGGACTGAAGACGATCATCGCCACCAGCAGCACGCCCAGCACCAGCTGGTGGCCCGTGGGGATCAGCGACTTGAAAATCAGCTGGTCGACCAGGTAGACCACCACGGCGCCCAGCACGGGGCCGAGTATCGTACGGTAGCCGCCGAAGATGGCCGCCACGATCGGCAAGGTCACCCACAGGCTGTTGAAGGCGTAGTCCGGTTCCAGGAAGTTGATGTAGTGGGCGTTGAAGGCGCCGAACAGGCCAGCCATGAAGGCCGACACGAGCAGCATCGCGCCTTTCAGCAAGGTGCTGTTGACGCCGACGACGCGCGTGGCGTCTTCGCTGTCGTGCATGGCGCGCAGGGCGATGCCGTAGTGGCTGGCGCGGATGCGGCTGTAGGCAAACGCGCACGCCACCACCAGGGTCAGCACGACCAGGTAGGCGCCCGTCTTGCTGGCCAGATCGAAGCCGAAGACGGTGGGCAAGGTGGGAATATTGTTGATGCCGCCGGCGCCGCCCGTCACCGAGCTCCATTCTGTCGCCAGGATGCGGAAGATGTGGGCGTAGGCGAGGATGGCCAGCGCAAAATACGGCCCGCGCAGGCGCAGCACGGGCAGCATGATGACGGCGGCGATGGCAGCCCCCGCGCCGCCCAGCAGCATGGCGGCAAACACGGGCAAGCCCAGTTTCACGGTGGCCAGCGCGGAAACATATGCGCCCACGCCGAAGAAGGCCGCATGGCCGAAGCTGACCATGCCGCCCAAGTTACCCAGCAGGGCCCAGGACATGGCCACGCCGCCGATGACCAGGGCCGCCACCACCATGCTCATCACATACTGGTTTGCGCCCAGGGCCAGCGGCACGGCGATATAGGCGGCCAGCAGCAGGCCCGCCGTGGAAATCAAAGTCGAGCGCTTCATCCGCGCCTCCGTTGTGCGCCGAACAAGCCGTTCGGCATGATGAACAGCACCAGCAGGAACAGCACCATGCCCGACAATTCCTGCAGCGCGGAGCTGGCCAGGGTGACGGTCAAGGCTTCGGCCACGCCCAGCAGCACGGCGGCCAGCAGCACGCCGGGAATCGAACCGATGCCGGCCAATACCGTGATGATGAAGGCTTTGACCGTCAGCGCGCCGCCGTAGGCAGGCTGGATCACGCCATAGCTGAACAGGGCGACGCCGGCGAAGGCGGCCAGGATGCCGGCGACCAGAAAGGACACGAGTTCCGTGCGGCCCGGGTCGATGCCCATCAGCTTGGCCGCGTCGCGGTTGCTGGAAACGGCGCGCACGGCGCGGCCATACCAGCTGGTCGACAGCCAGCGCCACAGGGCCGCCATCAGCACCAGGCTGACGCCAAAGAAAATCACTTCGCTGCGCATGCTGAAAAACGGGCCGATCTCGATGCCTTCCTGCAGCCAGCTCGACGACGTCGAGCGGATGTCCGCCTTCCATACGAGCAGGATGAAATTGGTGAGGATCACGCCGATGCCGTAGGTGAGGATCAGCGAATTGATTTCGCGGTCTTTCTTGATGCGGCTGACGATCAGGTACACGCCCACGGACGTGAGGCTGACGATCACCAGCGCGATGGGAATGGCGAACATGGGACCGAGTCCCAGGCCTGATTCCACGCTGTAGGCGATGTAGGCGGCCAGCAGCACCAGTTCGCCGTGCGCCAGGTTGATCACTTTCATGGTGCCGAAGACCAGCGCCAGTCCCAGTGCGATCAGAGCGTAGGAGCCGCCCTGCAGCAAGCCCGAATACAGGGCTTGCAAAATTAATTCTGTCATGTCGTCATCCCGTCAGGCCACCCTGGCGCATCGCGAAGCATGCGCCATGGCCGCCGTTCATCGGTGCGCGTCCGTGCGGGCGCGCGCGTGTGCAGCGGGAGGCTGCCGTTTACCAGGGCAGGGCTGGATAGGCCAGCTTGCCCGTCGCGTGTTCCTTCGGCCAGACGATGACCACTTTCTTGTCCTGGTGCTGCGCCATGCGGTGCACGAAGTTCTGGTTGTCGCCATTGGCGGCAAACTGCACGCGGCCGATCAGGGTTTCGCGGTCCGTCTTGCGCATCTCGTCGGCCACGCCGCCTTTCTTGATGGTGCCCTTGTCGGCTGCGCGCGCGATCGCTTCGAACAGCAGCATCGATTGCACATAGCCGAACTGGCCCAGGTAGTCCGGCTCCTTCTTGTACAGCTGCTTGTAGGCGTCGCTGAAGGCCTTGCCGTCGGCTGTCTTGAATTCCGTGGGGAAGGGCAGCAGTGCCGTGCCGAACACGTTCGGCATCAGGTCGGGGAAGTCGGCCGCCATCTTCGGCGTGGCCAGCGACCACACGCCCACCATGGCCTTGATCTTCGGTTTCAGCACGCGCGCGGCGCGGATGATGCCCACGTAATCGTTTTCGTAGCCGACCATGGCCACGACTTCCGATTTGTCCTGCAGCTTGATCTTGTTGATGATGGGCTTGAAGTCGGTAATGGCCGGGTCGAACGAGTGCGTCGTCACTTTCACGCCCTTGGCAGCCAGGGCTTTTTCCACGTCTTTCGCCAGGCCCGTGGTGGCGTCCTTGGTCGAATACACGATGGAGACGGACTTGGCGCCCACGTCCTGCAGCAATCCCAGCATGGCTTTTTCGTAGCCTGCCGTGTTATTGATGCGGAAAAAATTCTTGCGCCCGCTGGTCACCAGGCTGTCGTCCACGCCGCCCGAAGTGATGTAGACGAGGCCCAGTTTATTCGCCGTGTCCGAGGCGGGCGAGATATTGTTCGAGCCGTAGCCGCCCGTGATGGCCACCACACCCTGGCTGGCCAGCTTTTCCACGGCGGCGATGGCCTTGGCGGGGGCCGATTCGTCGTCGACGGTGATGATCTTGATCGTGTGCTTGCCGTTGGTCTTGTTGAATACCTCGGCCGCGACCATGATCCCTTCCTGCATGCCGGCGCCGACGCGCGCCAGGTTGCCCGTCAGCGGGATTTCCGCGCCGACCAGGAATTCGTCGGCGCTGGCGTTTGCCATCCAGGCGCTGGCAACCAGCGCTGCCATGGCGATGCGTGTGTAGGTGCGTTTCATCGTGTCTCCTCCGGTGATGTGGCTTGGTTTTATTGTCGGGTCTGGTACAGCAGGGTTAATTCACAGGGTATTCTGCGCCATTTGCCGCAGCTGCCCCTTTAAAATCTTGCCCGTGGCGGCGGCCGGCAGCGCTTCCATGACGATGATGGCGGACGGGCACTTGTACGGCGACAGCGTTTGCGCCAGCCAGGCCTGCAATTGTGCCACGCTGGCGGGCTGGCGCGGGTCGAGTTCCACGTAGGCGATGACGTCCTCGTTGCCATCGGCGAGGGTGCGTCCCACCACGGCCGACTGCACCACGGACGGGTGGGCGTTCAGGGCCGTTTCCACTTCCAGCGGATACACATTGAAGCCGGAGCGGATGATCAGTTCCTTGGTGCGTCCCACGATGAACAGCGCGCCGTCGGGATCCTGGCGCGCCATGTCGCCCGTGTTCAGCCAGCCGCCGTCGCGCATGGTGGCCGCCGTCATGGCCGGTTCGCGGTAGTAGCCGGCCATGATGTTCGGCCCGCGTATCCACAATTCGCCCGCTTCGCCTGGCGCCATGTCCAGGCCAGCGACGTCCACCACGCGCACTTCCACGCCGGGGATCGGCATGCCGACGGAATCGTCGCGGCGTGGCGTTTCCAAGCGCGTCTGGCTGATGGTGGGCGCGCTTTCCGTCATGCCGTAGCCATTGTGCAGCGCGGTGCCCAGCAGTTTTTCCACCTCGTGCTTGAGCGACGGCGCCAGCGGCGAGCCGCCCGCATACGCAAAGCGCAGCCGCGTGGGCAGCGGCGTATCGGCCCCGCCCAGGGTTTGCAGCAGCTTGGCGTACATGGCGGGCACGCCCTGCACGATGGTCAATTCATCGTCCTTCAGTGCCGAGAGCAGGCCGTCGACGGAAAAGCGCGGCACCAGATATAAGGCGGCGCCCGCATACAGCGTGCCCAGCGCCACTGAAGCGAGGCCGTACACGTGCGAAATCGGCAGCACGCCGTAGGCGCGGTCGCTGCGCGTCAAGCCCCGCAAGGTGCTGGAGACGGCGGCGATGAACAGCAGGTTGCGGTGCGTGAGCATCACGCCTTTCGACTGGCCCGTCGTGCCCGTCGTGTAGATCAGCGCGGCCACCTGTTCGTTGCCGGGGACCGTGTCTTCCGCGATGGCTGCCGCGTTCAATTCACCTGCCAGCAGCTCGCCCATGCCATCGACGGTGACGGCGCTGGCCCCGCGCCGCGCCGCATGCGCGGCCGCTTCCGGCGAGGCGCCGGCCAGGAACAGCACGCGCCGTGCGGAACTGTGCGCAGCGATGGTGTCGATTTCGCGCGCCGACAGCCGCGCATTGACGTTGACGATCCACGCGTCGATGCTGGCGGCCGCGAAGATCAGCGCCACCTGCAGCGCGCCATTTTCGCCCACCACCATCAGGCGGTCGCCGGCGCGCACGTCCAGCTGGTGCAGCAGCAGCGCCGCATGTTCCACACTGTGTTGCAGCTGCGCATAGGTCCAGAGGCGACCACCTTCATGCAGCGCCGGCGCATCGGGCGCGCGCGCCGCCCAGTAGGCGGGGATGGCCGACAGGCGCACCGGCAAGCCGGCCAGCAGGGCGGGGATGTCCATCGCGGCCTCCTTCACTTTTGCGCCGCCTTGATCATGTTGCGGGCGATGACGATCTGCTGGATCTGCGTCGTACCTTCGTAAATACGGAACAGGCGCACGTCGCGGTAGAAACGCTCAGCCGCATATTCGCTGATGTAGCCGGCGCCGCCGTGGATCTGCACGGAGCGGTCGGCCACGCGGCCGCACATTTCGGAGGCGAACAGCTTGCAGCACGACGCTTCCGTCGAAATGTCTTCCTTGTTGTCGCGCCGGCGCGCCGCGTCGAGTACCATGCTGCGCGCCGCATAAATCTCGGCCTTGCTGTCGGCCAGCATGGCCTGAATCAGCTGGAATTCCGCGATGGGCTGGCCGAACTGCTGGCGCTCCATGGCGTAGGCGAGGGCATCGGCCAGCATGCGTTCGGCCGCCCCCACGCAGACGGCGGCGATGTGCAAACGCCCCTTGTCGAGCACTTTCATGGCTGTTTTAAAACCCACGCCTTCCTTGCCGCCGATGATATTCGCGGCCGGGACACGGCAGTTTTCAAAGATGACGTCGCAGGTATGCGCGCCTTGCTGGCCCATTTTTTTATCGATTTTTCCCAGCGAGAGGCCTGGCGTATCCTTTTCCACGATGAAGGCGGAAATGGCCGAGGCGCCGCGCTTGACGGGGTCCGTGCGGGCCATCACCGTGAAGATGCTCGCTTCGGGTGCGTTGGTGATATAGCGCTTGCTGCCGTTGAGGATATAAAAGTCGCCATCGCGCACGGCCGTCGTGCGCAGCGAGGCCGCATCGGAACCGGAACCCGCTTCCGTCAGGGCGAAGGAGCCGATGATCTCGCCGGCCGCCAGCTTGGGCAGGTAGTGCTGTTTCTGTGCTTCAGTGCCGTCGATGACGATGCCTTGCGAGCCGATGCCGTTGTTGGTGCCGATCAGCGAACGGAAGGCGGGCGAGGTACGGGCGATCTCGAAAGCGACGCGCACTTCCTCTTCCATGCTCAGTTCCAGGCCGCCGTACGCTTCCGGAATCGACAGGCCGAACAGGCCCAGTTCGCGCATCTGCGCCACGATGGCCGGCGGTATCGTATCTGTTTCAGCCACCAGCGCCTCGTTCGGCACCAGCACTTCGCGCACGAAACGGGCGATGCTGTCGAGCAGGATGTTCAGGGTTTCTTCGTCGCGTATCATCGGTTTCCTCGGCGCTTAGATTTGAGCTGTCGTTGAGAGGGGGGCGCGCAGTCTAACCGCGGCCCAGGTTTTTTTCCACTGTCTTGACGAGGGCCACCAGGCGCGGTCCCAGGTCCGATTCGAGTTTTTCACGCGACAGCAAAAAGGCGGGGCCGCCGCAATTGAAGGCCATCACCTGTTCGCCATCGGCGCCCAGCATGGGCACGCCCACGGCATGCACGTCGTTCTGCCACTCACCGGCCGAGATGCAAAAGCCCCGGTCCTGGTAATCCTTGAAGCCTTGTTCGATGCCGGCCTTGATGCGGGGCCAGCGTTCCGTCTCGTGCACCCTGGCGTGGTCCATCAGGTAGTCGCGTTCGGCCTGCGGCAGGATGCACAGCAGGGCCTTGCCCATGGCCGTCGTCATCAGCGGAATGCGCGAGCCGACGTCGAGGCGCAAGGTGACGTTGGCGCTGCTGCGGCACGTTTCCACGTAGACCATGCTGAGACGGTCGCGCGTGCCCAGCGAGACTGACGCCTGCGCGTGTTCCGCCAGTTCCTCCATCAGCGGGCGCGCCATCTTGCGCACGTCGAGATTCGACAGCATGCGGTAGCCGAGGGCCAGCACGCCGGCGCCCAGCTGGTATTTTCCCAGGCTGTCCGAATAATTGAGGTAGCCGAGTTTGGTGAGGGTATAGGTCAGGCGCGAAATCGTCGGTTTCGGGATGCCCGTGCGCTTGGCCATGTCCGCGTTCGACAGATAGACTTCGCCGGGACGAAAGCAACGGAGCACTTCCAGCCCGCGCGCCAGCGCGTTGACGAACTGGCGGTCCTTGCCTTCCTCGTCATCGCCGAAGACGATCAGTTCCGGATCTGCCGCGGTCTGAATATTGGTCATATTTGCATTCATTTTCAGGCTCCCTGGAAACCAGTTTGCCTAGCCAAATTGTGCGTGTCAACCGTTTTGTGAAACATTCGTTCGCACAGCGAAATGGTGCGGTGCATGAACGGTGCGGGAAAAATGTCTGAAAAATTGACGTACGCAAGCGTTTCGGCGCTTGTCGCCTGAGCATCGCCAAACAAGACGATATATGTCGGAAGAGAACACCATGGCTATTGGAGACGCCGTGATGCCGGCGCAGCAGTCCGCCGCCGTGGAGCCATCCCCGGCGGCGGATTTTTCTTACATTGCCAGCGCTGTTCGCATCGCCTGGCCTGCCACGTCGAACAATCCCCGCGCCGCTGGCGTCAAGCCCGGCATGTGCATAGCCGCATGGATCATGCCGTCGAGCTGCACGCATTCGGCCTCCACGCCATCGTCGCGCAAGCGCTGCGCATACGCGACGCCTTCGTCATGCAGCGGGTCGTACTCGCACACGAGCACGGTCGCCGGCGGCAATTCCTTGAGCGAAGCTGCCCGCAGCGGCGCGGCATAAGGCTGCATGCCATCGGCCGGCTCGTTCAGGTAGGCCGACCAGCAAAAACGCATGGCTTCCCGGGTCAGCGAAAAACCTTCCGCATGGCGCTGATACGAAGCTGTGTCGAAGGCAAAATCGAGGGCCGGGTACAGCAGCAACTGGTGCGCCAGCGCGGGGCCGGCCTGGTCGCGCGCCATCAGCGCTGCCGCCGCGGCCAGGTTGCCGCCCGCGCTGTCGCCGCCCACGGCCAGCCGTTTCGCATCGATGCCCAGCGCCGCCGCATGTTCGGCGACCCAGCACAGCGCCCGGTAAAAATCGTCGAGCGGCACGGGAAACTTGTGCTCGGGCGCCAGCCGGTAGTCGACGGAAAAGATCACGCAGCCGGTGGCGTTGGCCAGCGCGCGGCACGGATTGTCGTACAGGTCCAGCGAACACAGACACCATCCACCGCCATGCGCAAAGACGATGGCCGGCAAGGGCTGGCCAGTCTGCGCGCCGGCCGGTACATAGGCGCGCACGGTCAGTGCGTGCTCGCCCGGCAGCACGTAATCCTTGATGGCCGCGACGTCCTCCAATGGCCCGTGCAGCTGGCGCAAGCCCGTTTCCGTGGCCGCCCGCAGCGCTGCCAGCGAGGCGGGCGGCGGCGCATCTTTTGTCTGTTCCAGCCAGGCGGCGATCAGCGGATCGAGGCTCACGCCACCTCTCCTGCCAGGAAGGGCAGCAAATGGGCGATGAACGCTTCCGGCTGTTCTTCCATGATGAAGTGGCCGCATTCGGCGACGATGGCGCCTTGCAGATTGTCCGCCTTGCCCTGCATGGTCAGCAGGGGCGCGTCGTTGGTCGCATGGTCGGCGCCGATGGCCAGCACGGGCATGGCCAGGCTGCGCTTGGCCCGCTCGAGGTTTTGCTTGATGGTTTCGGGGATGGCGCGGTAGTAGGCGAAACCGGCGCGCAGGGCGCCCGGCGTGGCGTAGGCGTCCGCATACACGTCGACGGCCACCTTGTCGCGGCGGTACGACCAGCGGTCGAAAATGAAGCGGATGTACTCGCGCTCCTTGCCCGCCGTGAGCATTTCCGGCAAGTCCAGCACCTGGTTGAACATGAAGTGCCACAGGAATATGTTGTCGGACGGCGCGACAAAAATCGGCGGCGCGGGTGCCAGGCCGGGAATGACGGCTTCCGTCAGCGCCAGTTTCGTCACGGCTTGCGGGAAATCGCTGGCCAGCGCATAGCCGACCCACATGCCGATGTCATGGCCGACGACGTCGTACTGCGCATGGCCCAGGGCCAGCATGGCGCGATGCAAGGTGGTCGCCACGGCGCCCGTGTCGTAGCCGCCGGCCGGGCGATCCGAATGACCGCTGCCCGGCGGATCGATGGCGATGGCCTGGTAGCCGCTGGCGGCCAGCGCCGCCATCACGTGGCGCCACGCATACCAGGTCTGCGGCCAGCCGGGGATCAGCAGCACGGGCTTGCCGTTGCCGGTACCCGCGATGACGCAATGGAGGCGCTGGCCGTCGATGCGGACGTAGTCGTGAATGAAGTCGTTCATATGGTTTCCTTGATTAGTTGTGCCGGATGCCCAGCAATTGATGGATCTGTTGCGCGCTGACGGAGGCGCCGGCGAAGTCGTCGAAGATTTTGTCGGTCACGGGAATGATGTGGGCATTGATGAAGGCCACGCCTTCGCGCGCGCCCACTTCCTGGTCTTTCAGGCAGCACTCCCATTCCAGCGTCGCCCAGCCCGCGTAGTCGTTCTGCGCCATCTTCGAGAAGATCGCCTTGAAGTCGACCTGGCCGTCGCCGAGCGAGCGGAAACGCCCGGCGCGGTTTTCCCACGACTGGTAGCCGCCGTAAATGCCTTGCCGTCCCGTCGGATTGAATTCCGCATCCTTCACATGGAACATGCGGATGTGGTCCTTGTAGATGTCGACGAATTCCAGGTAGTTCAGTTGCTGCAGCACGAAGTGGCTGGGATCGAACAGCATCTTGCAGCGCGGGTGGCGGCCCACGCGTTCATAAAACATCTCGAAGCTGATGCCGTCATGCAGGTCTTCGCTCGGGTGGATTTCGTAGCACAGGTTGACGCCCTGTTCCTCGCACACGTCGAGGATGGGCAGCCAGCGGCGCGCCAGTTCATCGAAGGCCGTTTCGATCAGGCCGGGCGGGCGCTGCGGGAACGGGAACAGGTAGGGCCAGGCGAAGGAACCGGAAAACGTGCCCATGTCCGTGAGGCCCAGGCGTTTCGACGCCATGGCCGCCAGCTTGACTTGCTCGATGGCCCACGCCGTGCGCGCTTCTGGCTGGCCATGCAGGTGTGCCGGTGCGAAGCTGTCGCACAGCGCGTCATAGGCCGGGTGCACGGCCACCAGTTGGCCGAAGATGTGCGTCGTCAGTTCGCTGATGACGAGGCCATGGCCGGCCAGCATGGCGACCAGATCGTCGCAGTATTGCTGGCTGTGCGCGGCCTGCGCCACGTCGAACAGGCGCGCATCCCAGGCGGGAATCTGCAGGGCCTTGAAGCCCATGCCGGCCGCCCATGCGGCGATGGCTGGCAGGGTGTTGAAGGGCGCCGTGTCGGCGGCGAATTGGGCCAGGTGCAGGCTCGGTCCTTGGATGGTTTTCATATCGGCTCCTATTGTTTGTCGATCGACAAAGAATAGGCGAAATTTTTTGCGCGGTCAAGGCGGTCATGCAAAATAAATCGCGAATGCGCTGCGGGTGCCAGGCGTTATACTGGCCGCCAGTTCGCAAGCAGAGGATAAAAATGGCAGGAAGACCGAGGGAATTCGACCGCGCGCTGGCGCTGGCAAAAGCGCGCGACGCGTTCTGGACGCGCGGCTACGAGGGCGTGTCGATGGCCGACCTGGTGGCGGCGCTGGGCATCGCCTCGGCGCGCATCTATGCGGCATTCGGCTCGAAGGAGCAGCTGTTCCGCGAAGCCGTGGAATTGTATGAAACGGGCGAGGGCGCGTTCGCCGTGCACGCGCTGGCGGCCAGCCTGAATGTGCGCGACGCGGTGGCGCGCATGCTGGAAGAAGCCGTGCTGCTGTACACGCGCAGCGGCCAGCCGCAAGGCTGCATGGTGGTCACGGCCGCCACAAATACGAGCGCGGAAAACGCGGGCATCGCCGACTGGCTGGCGCAGCACCGACGCGCGCGGACGCAAGCCCTCATCGAGCGCCTGCGCGCGGCGCAACTGGCGGGAGAGTTAAAAGCGGAAGCAGACGTGCAGGCGCTGGGCGACTACTATGCGGCCTTGCTGCATGGCTTGTCGGTGCAGGCGCGCGACGGTATTTCCGCCGAACGGCTGCTGGCGCTGATCCGGCCGGCCATGGCGCCTTTGGTGCTGGAAATGAAAAACCAGGCTACCTAATCGATAGCCGCTGCGGTCAGGTCTTGACGTCGATCAGGCTGCCCAGGGCCTGGTCGGCTGCCTTGACGACATTCGCCGACAGGTTGAAACCGGCCTTGTAGACGAGGTTATCCGTCAGTTCGGACGCGAGGCCCACGCCGTTTGGCCGGCTTTCTGCCGCCTTGGCCGCATTCGCATTGGCGCCGCTGACGCTTTCGCTGGCGGCCAGCTTGCGTCCTTCGACGGACAGGGTGACGCCCGTGCCAGCCGGGCTGGCTTCCTGGAACTGGGCTTGCTGCGGCTGGAAACCCGGCGTATTCGCATTGGCGATATTGTTGGCGGCCACATCCAGCGCGCGCTGGTTGGCGGTCAGCCCCGAAGTACCGGTGGTGAGGGCGGATATGGACATGGCAACTCCTTCAGTAGGCGCCTAGTGTACTCCCGTCAACAGGAAAAGTGGTTGGTGGAAGGCAACAATTATCCCACAGGTGGTTGCCGTAAAAAATATGTGCGTCACGTAATTTTTTTATATTGTTCTGTGGCATTCCACTGTCTAGACTGGCAGGGAAGTCATCCACGGAGTCCGCCATTTTTCACCTGTTTCGCCCCATTTTGCTGGGTTTGCTGCTCAGCCTGCCTTGTCTGCCACTGAAAGCCCAGCTTGTTCCCTCGCCGTTGCCGCTCGACGCTCGCCTGAACGAGCAAGTCATCATGGTGCCGGCCGGCGACGGTTTGCGCGAGGTGCTGGAGACGACGGTGTTCCGTCCCGCCGGCCCCGGCCCGTTTCCCCTGCTGCTGATGAATCACGGCAAGCAGGTCGGCCCGGCCCGGCTGCAGCAGCGCGAGCGCTTTATCTATATGGCCACGGAATTCGTGCGCCGCGGCTATGCGGTGATGCTGCCCATGCGCGCCGGCTTTGCCCGTTCCACGGGGGCCTACCGCGATTTCGGCTGCGACATGCTGGGCAACGCCCAGGGCCAGGCGCGCGACATGCTGGCCGCGCTCGCGTATGCGCGCCGCCAGAGCTGGGTCGACCCGCAGCGCATCGTCGTCGCGGGCCAGTCGTATGGCGGCATGGCGGCGCTGGCGCTGGCCACCCGGGTGGTGCCCGGCGTGCGCGGCGTGCTCAATTTTTCCGGCGGCTTGCGCGTCGACATGCCCGGCTGCGACTGGCAAGGGGCGCTGGCGAAGACCTTTGCCACCCTGGGCGCCTACAACCATATTCCCAGCCTGTGGCTGTATGGCGCCAACGATTCCTATTTTGGGCCGGCCCTGGCGCAGCGGCTGTTTCGCTCGTTCACGGGTTCCGGCGGCCAGGCGCAACTGGTCGCCTATGGCCCGTTCAAGCGCGACGCCCACCTGACCCTGGGCAGCCGCGACGGGGTGGCCGTGTGGCTGCCCGCCACCGAGCGCTTCCTGCAGAAAATCGGCATGCCGGTGCGCCAGGTCTACCGCGTGGCCGATGCGCCGTCGCCGCCCGCCACGCATTTCGCGCCGCAGGACGATATCGCCGCCGTGCCCTATCTGGAAGAGCAGGGGCGCGCGGGCTACCGCGACTTCCTGGAAAAAACCGCGCCGCGCGCCTTTGCCCTGTCGGCCAGCGGCGCCTGGGCCTGGGCCGAGGAGGGCGAAAGCCCCGATGTGCGTGCGCTTGCTTCGTGCCAGCGGCGCAGCAGCCTGCCGTGCCAGCTGTATTCGGTCGATGAAAGCGTCGTTTGGCCCGTCGGCGGCGCCAGCGCGAGCGCCGCCGGCGGCGCGCAATAGGCCGCCGCGCACGATAGTTGTCGCCGAAACGGGGGATGGGCGAATATACTAGGGGAAAAGGGAGGCGTTGCGCTTCCCGTCCGCCCTTATCATCAGCGAGAATTCACCCTTATGGCGTCATCCCCAGAAAACCTCAGCATGGCCGTGTTTTGCGACTTCGAGAACGTTGCGCTCGGCGTGCGAGATGCAAATTACGAAAAATTCGATATCAAGCCCATCCTCGAACGCTTGCTGCTCAAGGGCAGCATCGTTGTCAAGAAGGCATATTGCGACTGGGACCGTTATAAAAGTTTCAAGGGCACCATGCACGAAGCGAACTTCGAGCTGATCGAAATTCCGCACGTGCGCCAGTCGGGCAAGAATTCGGCCGACATCCGCCTGGTGGTCGATGCGCTGGACCTGTGCTACACCAAGGCCCACGTCAACACCTTCGTCATCATCAGCGGCGATTCCGACTTTTCACCGCTCGTGTCGAAACTGCGCGAAAACGCCAAGCAGGTGATCGGGGTGGGCGTCAAGCAGTCGACTTCCGACCTGCTGGTGGCGAACTGCGACGAATTCATTTTCTACGATGACCTGGTGCGCGAGAGCCGCCGCACGGCCGCCAAGCGCGATGCACGCGAAACCCCGGCGGCCAAGCGTTCGCCCGACGAAGAAGTGCGCCGCAAGGAAAAATACGAGTCGCGCAAGACGGAAGCGATCGAAATGGCCGTTGCCACCTTCGATGCGCTGGTCTCGGAGCGCGGCGACAGCGGCAAGATCTGGGCCTCGATGCTGAAAGAAGCGATCAAGCGCCGCAAGCCGGACTTCAGCGAATCGTATTACGGTTTCCGCACCTTCGGCAACCTGCTGGAAGAAGCGCAGACGCGCGGCTTGCTGGAATTTGGCCGCGATGAAAAATCGGGCGCCTATGTCTACCGCAGCAGCGGCCTGGTGCCTGTCGCCGCGCCCGTGAACGGGGAAGTGGCCAGCGAAGCCATCGTCACCGGCGAGAACGGCGTGGCGGCGGAAGAGGGCAATCAGCGCGAAGGCGGCAGCCGCCGCGATTCGCGCCGCAATGGCCGTGGCGGCCGCAAGCAGAACGAACAGCGCCGCGGCGAGTCCGCGCCACAGGCCTTCGTGCCGGTGGCCGACGCCGAAGCAGTCGTCGAGCAGTATGCGCCGGCGCCGCAGCCGGAAGTACAGTACGAAGTAGCGGAAGCGGTCGCCGAGGTGGTGGCGGAAGAAGGCAACGCCAAGCGCGGTTCGCGCCGCAATGGCCGTGGCGGCCGCAAGAATGGCGATGGCGCCCGCGAAGCGCGCGCCGAAGTTGTCGAAGTCGCTGCTGTGGAAGCCATGCCTGAGCCGGTAGTTGAAGCGACCGTGGAAGCCGTCGCCGAAGCGAAGCCGAAGGCCAAGCCGCGCACGCCGGCCCGCAAGGCGGCAGCGGCGAAGAAGCCTGCCAAGAAGGCGGTCGATGCCGTGGTCGAAACCATCGAGCCTGCTCCGGTCGAAGTGGCTGTCGTGGCCGAAGACAAGCCGGCCAAGGCGCCACGCAAGACGCCAGCGCGCCGTCCCGCGCGCAAGAAGGCGGAAGCGGCTTGATTGAACCCCGCAGAGTAAAGCTGGGGTCAGACCCGGCGGGTCTGACCCCGGGTGTCTGCTGTGTCTTGGCAAAGCGGTATTAAGCCATGTACCACGGCGAACGCTTCAACAGCATTTCCCATACGGTGGGCGCCGCGCTGGCGGCCATCGGCGGCGTCATCCTGATCGTCGTGGCGGCCCGCACGGGCGACCCCTGGAAAATCGTCAGCTGCAGCGTGTATGCGGCCATGCTGCTGACCTTGTACCTGACGTCCACCCTGTACCACAGCGTGCGCGGCAAGGCCAAGGCTGTGCTGCAGCGGCTCGACCACTGCGCCATCTACCTGCTCATCGCGGGTACCTACACGCCCTTCATGCTGGTGACCCTGCGCGGGCCGTGGGGCTGGTCGCTGTTCGGCGTCGTCTGGGGCCTGGCCCTGTTTGGCATCGTGCAGGAATATGTGTACGCGAAAGGCGCGCGCATCCTGTCGCTGGTCATTTACGTGGCCATGGGCTGGCTGATCGTCGTCGGCATCAAGCCGCTGCTGGCGGCGCTCGAATGGAACGGCTTCCTGTGGCTGGTGGCGGGCGGCCTGTGCTACACGGGCGGCATCGCTTTCTATGCCACCGACCACAAGCTGCGCCATGGCCACGGCATCTGGCATCTGTTCGTGCTGGCCGGCAGTAGCTGCCATTTTGTCGCCATTTTGTTCTACGTTGCCTGACGTTGTTGCCTGCCCTCACTGTTGCCATGATTCCATTATAATGGCGCGATATGTGAAGATCGCGCAACAATGCGGCAATAATAAGGCAACAATGGATATCAATTCGGACGATCTGAAAATCTTCGTCACCGTCATCGACAGCGGCACCCTGAGCGCGGCCGCCGTGCACCTGGGGCAAACCACGTCGGGCGTCAGCCGGGCCCTGTCGCGGCTGGAAGACAAGCTGGCCACCTCGCTGCTGACCCGCACCACGCGGCGCATGGAGCTGACGGAAGAAGGGCAGCTGTTCCTGGACAAGGCGCGCGCCATTCTCGCCTCGATGGAAGACGTGGAGGAATCGATCCGCATCCGCCGCCAGAAACCGGCCGGGCGTCTTTCCGTCGATGCCGCCTCGCCCTTCATGCTCCATTGCGTGGTGCCGCACGTGGCCGAATTTCGCGCCATGTATCCGGACATCCGCCTGGAGCTGACCAGCAACGACCAGATCGCCGACCTGCTCGAGCACCGCACCGATATCGCCATCCGCATCGGCGCCCTGGTCGATTCGACCCTGCATGCGCGCGCCTTGACTGCCAGCCCGCTGCACGTGCTGGCCACGCCCGCCTACCTGGCGCGCCATGGCGAACCGGCCACGCCGGAACAGTTGTCCGGCCACGCGCTGCTGGGCTTTGCCCAGTACGACCTGGGCAACAACTGGCCGCTGCGCCACGAAGCGGGCAACAGCCTGCAGATCGTGCCCGCGCTGGCCGCGTCCAGCGGCGAAACCCTGCGCCAGCTGGCCCTGCACGACCAGGGCATCGTCTGCCTGTCCGACTTCATGACGAAGGACGACATCGCGGCCGGCCGCCTGGTGAAAGTGCTGCAGCCGTTCTATACGGGCTATCGCCAGCAGATTCACGCCGTCTACTACCGCAACACGCAGCTGGCGCAGCGCATCAGCTGCTTCCTCGAATTCCTGCAGCAGAAGCTGTAAGGCCCGCGCCGTACGCTCAGGACAGGACGCCGCTGTCCTGCACCGCCGTATGCAGCAGCGCTTCCACTTCGTGCGCGGGCAGCGGGTGGCTGAAGTAATAGCCTTGCGCCTCGTCGCAGCCATGGCGGCGCAGGTAATCTAGCTGCTCGGCCGTTTCCACGCCTTCGGCCACCACGCGCAGTTTCAGGTTGTGCGCCAGAGCGATGATGGAGACGACGATGGCCGCGTCGTCCGCGTCGCGCGCCACGTCGCCGACGAAACTGCGGTCGATCTTCAGCACGTCGATGGGGAAGGTGCGCAGGTAGGCGAAGCTGGAATAGCCGGTGCCGAAGTCGTCGATCGACAGCTGCACCCCCAGCGCCTTCATGTCGTGCAGCTGGCTGACGGCCAGCGCCACGTCGTGCATGAACAGGCTTTCCGTCAGTTCCAGTTCCAGGCAGGCGGGCGGCAAGCCCGTTTCCAGCAGCACTTCGGCGATCGTGGCGACCAGGTTCGGTTCGTTGAACTGGCGCGCCGACAGGTTCACGGCCAGGCGCAAGGTATCGAGTCCCGCCGCATGCCAGCGTTTCACCTGCGCGCACGCTTCGCGCATGACCCAGGCGCCGATCGGCACGATCAGGCCCGTGTCTTCCGCCAGCGCGATGAAGCGCTGCGGCGCCACCATGCCCAGGTCCGGATGCTGCCAGCGCAGCAGCGCTTCCACGCCGACGATGCGCCCGCTGGCCAAGTCCACCTGCGGCTGGTAATGCAGCACGAACTGTTCGCGCTCGAGCGCGTTGCGCAGCGCCGTCTCGATGCGCAGGCGCTCCAGGGTGGCCTGGTTCATGGCCGTCGTGTAGAACTTGATGTTGTTGCGGCCCTGTTTCTTGGCGCAGTACATGGCGATGTCGGCCTGCTCGATCAGGTTCTGCGTCTCGCCATTCAGGGTCACGTCGCCAGGCGCGTCGTAGCGCGAGATGTCGTAGACGGCCACGCCGATGCTGCAGGTGACGAAAAATTCCTTGCCATCCAACAGTACCGGCTGGGCCACGGCATCCATCACGCGCTGCACGATGGCGCTGCTGAGCACTTCGTCCGCCTGTTCGCACAGGATGGCGACGAATTCGTCGCCCGACAGGCGCGCCACCGTATCGCTTTCGCGCAGGCTGGCCTGCAAGCGCGTGGCGATGGTTTTCAGCAGCAGGTCGCCAGCTTTGTGACCGAGGCTGTCGTTGACGAACTTGAACCGGTCGAGGTCGATCAACAGTACCCACAGCGCGCGGTTCTTGCGGCGCGACAGGGCCATCGCTTGCGCCAGGCGGTCGCGCAGCAGGGCGCGGTTGGGCAAGCCCGTCAGCACGTCGTGGTGGGCGATGTGCTGGATTTGCTGCTCGGCCAGCTTGCGTTCCGTGATTTCGGAACCCGTGCCCCGGTAGCCGCGAAATTCGCCGAGCTCGTTGAACAGCGGCTCGCCATTGATGCTGAACCAGCGCAGCTGGCCATCGCGGTCGTGCATCGCATATTCGAGGTTGGAAAAGGGCAGGTGCGCTTCCAGGTTGGCGATATGCTGCTTGCCCCAGCGCGAATTGCGCATTTCCGGGTTGTTGTCCCAGCGCGTCATGCCGATGAAGCGTTCCAGCGGCATGTTCGACTTGTCCGTGAAGCCGCTGGTGATGTGGGTGAAGCAGAAGTTGGCATCCTGTTCCCAGTACCAGTCCGAGGACAGGGCCAGTAGGCGGCGGAAGCGCTTTTCGCTTTCCTGCAGGGCGCGCTCCGTGCGCTGGCGCGCCCGCACGTCGGCGCTGAGCAGCTCGTTGCTGCGCTTGAGGTCGGCCGTACGCTGCTCCACCAGCAGCTGCACGCGGCGCGAGCGCTGCGTCAGCGATTGCACGAAGGCGGCCGTCAGTGTGCTGAACAGCAAGCCCGTGATCAGGGTGAACAGGGAGCCAAGGTGGTCGGCCAGGAAGGGGCGCGGATGGGCCACCACGCGCACGTGCCAGGGCCGGCCGGCGGAAGCAAAGGCCCGGTCATAATGGTTGTGGTAGGCAAAGTGCAGCCAGCGGGGCAAGGATTCCCAGGCGCCATGCTGCTCATCGACGGGGGCCTGGCCATGCCGGAAGATCAATTGGCGCGGGTCGGCGCTGGCGTCCGCGTAGACGCTCAGTTCGAGTTGCGGGTCGCCCAGCAGGTCGGCGCCGGCGAGGATTTTCTGCACCAGTTCCCCGGCCAGGATGACGGCCGCCGTATCGCCGATCAGCGCCGCGCGCCGCTGCTGCACCGTCTGCAGAGGCATGCCGTGGCGGTACACGGGATGCACCATGACGAAGCCTTGCTGCGGTCCCTGCGCCAGGGCCAGCAGGCCGGTGGCGGTGGTCTGGCCGCTGATGATCGCCTGTTCCAGCGCGCGCGCCAGCACGCCGTTCGGGCTGACGTTCAGCCCGAAGGCGGGGCCGTTGCCCTGCAAGGGTTCGAGGTAGTCCACCACCAGGTAGCTGGCGCGCGTCGTCGCGGGCACGACGACGCCATCGCGCATTTCCGTCATGGCGTAGTCGGGCACGATGCGCCGCAGCTCCGCTTCGAATGCGGCGCGCTGCGCATGCGGCACGACGCGGTGGAAATTGAAGGCCTGGATGAACGGGTGGCGCCGCAGCAGCGGCGTGGTGAAGTCGTGGAATTGTTCGCGCGTGACGGGCACGACGGCGGCAAACAGCTGGTTCGTCGTGGTCAGCACCTCGACCGCATCGTCGAGTCCCTGCTCGATGGCGGCCACCCTGGCGCCGGCGCGCTGCTGCAGGCTCAGGCTCATCTTGTCGTATTCGAGCTGGCTGATGGCGGCGAACAGCACGGCCGTCACGCTGACGCCACAGGCAAAGGTCAGTGCGGCCGCGGCGGAAATCGACAATGGCAGGCGGCCACGCAGCATGGTTTTTCCTATCTCACTTCATGGATACTTGGGTTCGGCGGCGCCTGCCGGCCCCACGCAGGCCGTAGTTTGTCATAAACCACATCCAGCATGCTGATTTTGCACCAAAACACTGCAAATAAGCAACAATATCTATGGCCGGGGAAGACGACTTTCAGTCGCTTCCGGCGCCAGACTGGCGGCGCAAACGCCACAATTGCCATGCCGGCAGAAAGCGGTTCAGGAATGCCAGGCCGGCCATCCGGCGCCAGCGCACCAGGCGCACCACGCGTACGGCGCGGCCGTCGGTACCTTGGCCTTGCCCGGGCTTGGCGGCGAAGACGATGCGGTTATTGCCGGCGATGCCGTCGAAGTGGCAGACGGCGCCGCGGAAGGTGAGCATCAGCCGCGCCAGTATGGCGGGGTAGTGCTCGTCATAGCTGAACAGGTTGGCCGCCAGCACGCCGCCGGGCAGCAGGGCGCGCAGGCAATCCGCATAGAAGCGCGCGCTGCCGAGGGCGGGCGGCAAGCCCGTTTCGTCGTAGCCGTCGAGCAGCAGCACGTCGGCGCAGCCCGGATGCTGGCGGATGTAGCTGACGGCATCCGTCTCGATGATGCGCAGGCGCGCGTCGTCGGGCGGCAGCATGAACTGCTCGCGCAGGGCAATCACGTCGGCGCGCAATTCCAGCACCGTGATGCGCGTGTCGGGCAGGTGGCGGTGGCAGAATTTCAGCAGCGAACCGCCGCCCAGTCCCACCATCAGGATGTGCCGCGGGCGCGGCACGAACAGGGTAAAGCACATCATGGCGCGCGCATAGCGCAGCAGCAAATAGTCGGGGCGCGACAGCAGCATTTCGCTCTGGATCATGCCGGGCTGGAATTCCAGGCGGCGCCGGTCGCCACAGGTATGCACCTGCGGGGCAAGTGGGGTGGTGCTTCTGTTTTCCGGCATGGGACGACTTCGCTGAGTAGGCTGGGGGAGATGCTTTGTTGCATTCAGAGAAATCTGATAAGCTCCCGTGAGCATACCCGATTAATCCGCGCCGAGCATGCGTATATGTACGGCGCGCGGCGGCACGGCCGCGCAGTCGGGCACCATGGAGACAAGCATGTTTTTGGATCACCCCATCATTACGGCGACGAACAGTTTTACGGAGCCTGACCGCATCGAGCGGCTGACGCGCGTGTATGGTTACGCGGCGGCGCTGGCCGACCAGGTCGCCAATGTCGGATTCATTGAAAAAGTGGCGCAGATCCACGACCACAAGGGCACCCTGATCGTGTTCTGGCACGAGGCGCCCAGCGAAGTGGAAAAGCAGTATTTCGTGCAGGCGTGGGCCAGCAAGATCGGCGACGGCAGCACCAATGTCGAACACGAAATCTGACCTGGCGCGCCGCGCCTGCGCATCGATCGCGTAGCCCATGGATATCAAGACCCTGGTACTGGCCTTGGCGCTCGGCAATTTGAGCCTGTGCGCGGCCCTGTTCTTCTTCGAGTACGAGCGCAAGAAGTCGCTCAGCATGTCCACCTGGGCGGTGGCCAAGCAATGCCAGGCCGTGGCCTGGTGCCTGCTGTATTTCCGCGGCGTGCTGCCTGATTTCCTCTCTATCCTGCTCGGCAACAGCCTGCTGTTTGCCGGCATGGCGCTCGACGCGGGCGCGCTGTGGCAGGCGGCCGGACGCAGCGGCTGGCGCCGCACCGTGCTGCCGGCGCTGGGCCTGTCGGTGGCGCTGTTTGCCGCCTGCTACCTGTTCGACGTGGCGCCGCTGCTGCGCAGCGCCGGCGGTTCGCTGATCGTGGCCGGCTTCTTCCTCTCGGGCGTGGCCGCCCTGAGCCTGAAGTGGCGCGAGGCGAGCATGCTGCGCCGCTTCCTCGTCGTCAGCATGGGCCTGCTGTCCTTGCTGATCGCCGCGCGCGGCGTGCTGGCCGCCGCCGTCCCCGGTTTCGACGCGGAGCTGATGCAGCTGGCCGGCTTCGGCGCCCTGTACCTGATGATGCTGACGAACGCCTTCGGCTATCTGCTGCTGTCGCGTGAAAAACTGGGCGGCGAGCTGGCGCGTCTGGAAGTGCTCGATGCGGCCACGGGCGTGCCGAACCGGCGCGGTTTTTACCAGGCGCTGGCGCCATGGATGGCGCTGGCGCGCCGGCCCGGTTTGCCGACGGCGCTGGTGGTGCTCAATATCGACCACTTCAAGCGAGTCAACGACAGCTATGGCCATCCCGTGGGCGATGCGGTGCTGAAAACCATCGTCGACACGTGCCGCCAGCAACTGCGCGACAGCGACCTGATGGGCCGCCTGGGCGGCGCCGAATTCGCCATCCAGTTGCCGCGCACGACCCTGGTCGATGCGTTGATGGTGGCCGAGCGCATCCGCGCTGCCGTCGAAGCGCTGCCCGTCAAGACGGAGCGCGCCGTGCTGCAGCTGACGGCCAGCCTGGGTGTGACCACCATCCGCGCCGAAGACAGCACCGTCAGCCTGTTCAAGCGGGCCGACGAGGCGCTGCAATCGGCCAAGCAGGCGGGCCGCAACCGCGTCGTCGAGGCGCAAGCTGCCAGCACTCTCGATATTTAAATCGGATTACTTCTTGCGCGAGCCCAGCCAGCTCGGTTCCTTGCCGCATTCCTTGGGCAGGAACAGGGCATCGAGGCCCGGATCGCAGCGCCGGTCGGGCGCCTTCATCGGTTCGGCGGTGAGCCATTCGCTCTTGGGTAGTATCTTTTCTTCGCGTGGCGCCACGGGTGGCGCGGGCGGCAGGCTGTCTTGCCAGCGTGACTCTGACGCTGCTGCAGGCGCGGCCGCAGTGGCCCAGTCCGCGTCAACTTGCGCGGCGTCCGCTGGTGGCGTGTCCGCGTGCGCGGCGGCGCACAGCAAGCTGCCCGCGAAGAAGAACGTGCGCATGGCTGTGCTGTTTATGGAAATCATGGTTGGTCCTTGGTCGGTGCCGCGAAGGCGGATCCTGCATTATGACGGCAGCCGGAAGCAAAAAGACAAGGAAATTGCAACGGCATGTTACCAAAGGGACTATAGTTGCTGGTATCAGGCAGGTGCACCGCGGCAAGGTGATTGAACGGTGAACCAGGCGCGGGGGCGCCGTCACCGGAACATGTGTATCCCCTAACTTTCATTTAAGCTAGGCAAGTTATGCTGTGGCATGCACGCCAGGCTGCCCTTGTTGTCCTTTGCCGTCCGCACCGCAGTTCCCCTTTTTTACTCTTGCCAGGCCCATAATGAAAATACTTAAATCCCTGCCTGTATGGCCGCTTGCCGCCCCGCTTGCCGGCTGGCTGTTCCTGTTCGGTTCCACCTTCGATGTCGGCGGCGCCTACCAGATCCTGCTGGTCGCTGGCCTGATCGGCAGCGTGCTGGCCGCCGTGTACCATGCGGAAGTGGTGGCGCACCGCATCGGCGAACCGTATGGCACTCTGGTGCTGGCGCTGGCCGTGACCCTGATCGAGGTGGCGCTGATCGTCTCGCTGATGCTGGCCGGCGGACCGGAAACGACGGGCCTGGCGCGCGACACCGTGTTTGCCGCCATCATGATCATTTTGAACGGCATCGTCGGCATCTGCCTGCTGCTGGGCGCCGGGCGCCACCGCGAACAGACCTTCGGTCTGCTGGGCGTGAGCGCTTCGCTGGCCACGCTGGCGGCCATCGCCATTCTGACCCTGGTGCTGCCGAACTACACGTCGAGTGCCGCCGGCCCGTACTACAACTCGAGCCAGCTGATCTTCATCGCCGTCATCTCGCTGGTCCTGTACGGCACCTTCGTGCTGGTGCAGACGGTGCGCCACCGCGATTACTTCCTGCCCAAGGAAGCCGTCGGCGACGAGGAGGTGCATGCGGCGCCGCCCACGCCCGCCGTCGCCTGGATCAGCGCCGGTGCGCTGCTGGTGTGCCTGGGCGCCGTGGTGCTGCTGGCCAAGTCGCTGGCGCCCGCGCTGGAGACGGCGATTGCCGCCATGGGCGCGCCGAAAACCCTGGTCGGCATCGTCATCGCCGCCATCGTGCTGCTGCCAGAAGGCCTGGCCGCCGTGCGCGCCGCGCGCGCGAACCGTTTGCAAACGAGCTTGAACCTGGCGCTCGGCTCCGCGCTGGCCAGCATCGGCCTGACGATACCTGCCGTGGTCGTGGTGTCGCTGGCCACGGGCCTGACGATTACCCTGGGGCTCGATATCAAGTCGACGGTGCTGTTGCTGCTGTCGCTGATGGTGGCTACCCTGTCGCTGGGCACGGGCCGTACCACGGTCATGCAGGGCACGGTGCATCTGGTGATTTTCGCGGTATATTTATTCACCACCATCGTGCCGTAAGCTGCCGCACGGCTGCCGTTTTGTCACAATCCTGTCACGCCGCTGTCATACGATGGCGGTAGTGTGGTAGGATTTTTAAATCGTTTAAATGATTTATATAGTTTAGCAACTGAGTTCGCCAATTTTTCCAGTTGGCACAGCAATGACAAGACAAGAGGCCAGTATGTATGCAGCGGTGGACCTGGGGTCCAACAGTTTTCGTTTACACGTCGGCAAGCATGATGGCGACACGATCCGCGTGGTCAAGAGCGTGCGCGACCCGATACGCCTGGCCGCCGGCCTGGACGCCAATGGCGACCTGACCGACGCGGCCATGCAGGGCGCGCTGGCCTGCCTGCAGCGCTTTCGCGCCATCCTCGCGGGCTTCGAACTCGATGCCGTGCGCGTGGTGGCCACGTCGGCCATGCGCGTGGCGCGCAACGGCGCCGTCTTCCTGCCGCTGGCCGAGCAAGCCATCGGCTACCCGATCGAGATCATCTCGGGCGAGGAAGAGGGGCGCTTGATCTACATGGGCGTGGCCAATGCGCTGGCCATACCCGGCGAACGCCGGCTGGTGATGGATATTGGCGGCGGCTCGACGGAACTGATACTGGGGCGCGGCAACGATATCGAGCGGGTCGAGTCGTTCAGCCTGGGCACCGTCAAGCAAAGCCTGTCGTTCTTCATCGGCGGGCGCATCGACGCGCCGTCGTTCGAGGCGGCCATCCTGTCGGCGCGCAGCCATTTCGAGGATGCCGCGCCGCCATACCATCCGCAGCACTGGAAGACGGCCTACGGCTCTTCCGGCACCATCCGCACCATCGCCGACATCATCGCCCGCAACAAGCTCGGTGACGGCTTGCTCACGAGCGCCAGCCTCGACGCGCTGGCGCGCCGCTTCATCGAACTCGGTCACACGAGCCGCATCGACATGCCCGGCTTGCGGCCCGACCGCGCCAGCACCATCGTCGGCGGCCTGGCCATCTTGATCGGCCTGTTCCGCGAACTGGCCATTCCCGCCATGACGCCGATCGAGGCGGGTTTGCGCATGGGCGTGATGTGGGATTTGTACCTGCGTTCGACCAAGCGCGACCGCCGCGAGCAGTCGGTGCAGGGCTGCATGGAGAAATTCCATATCGACCAGCAGCGCGCCGGCAGGGTGGCCGAGCAGGCGCTGGCCATGTATGCGCAGCTCAAGCCCACGTCCGACGCTCTCGTGAAATGCCTGCGCTGGAGCAGTCTGCTGCACGAAGTGGGCCTGGCCGTGTCGCAGACGGGCTACCACAAGCATGCCTCCTACATAGTGGAAAACGCGGACTTGCCCGGTTTTACCACGCGCGAACAGAAGACCATGAGCCGGCTGATCCTGGCGCAGAAGGGCAATTTGCGCAAGATCGGCGAAGTGCTGTCCGACCCCGATTTCGCCAAGGCCGTGCTGGCGCTGCGCCTGTCGATTTTGCTCATGCATGCGCGCATTGAAGCCGATTTCAGCGAACTGCGCCTGCGCATGAAGAACCGCATCGAGCTCGATATCAAGCGCGGCTGGGTGGCGCACCATCCGACCGTGTCGTTCTGGATCGAGAAGGAGCAGGAGTTCTGGGACGAGGTGGGGGTCGATTTCACCATCCGCGCCAGCGCGTAAGGGGTCATTGGGTCATGCCATTGCATGACTTGATGTGTGGCAAGCAAGTTTTCAAAAAACAGTATATATTGTTTATATTATTTACTAGATTGGAAAATCCATGAGCAAAACCGTCCCGGCGAAAAAAGCCGACACCGCGTCCGTTTCGATGTTCCCCACCAGCGCCTCGATCAACGCGGCAGCGGCCAAGGCCGCACCGGCCGCCAAGCCTGCAGTAAAGCCCGCAGCCAAGCCGGTGGCAAAAGCCGCCGTCAAGCCAGTGGCCGCCAAACCTGCCGCTGCGAAGCCGGCAGCAGTGAAGCCAGTAGCAGCGAAGCCAGTAGCAGCGAAACCTGTCGCCGCCAAGCCTGCCGCTGCCAAGGCGCCAGCCGCCAAGCCGGCGGCCAAGGCCGTCGTCGCCAAGCCAGCGGCCAAAGTCGCTGCGAAACCCGCCGCAAAGCCTGCCGCCAAGCCGGCAGCGAAAGCCGCCGTCAAACCGGTAGCCAAACCAGCCGCCAAGCCTGCGCAAGCGAAAAAAGCGCCGGCCGCCAAGGTCGCCGCCGTCAAGGAAAAAGCCCGCAAGCCGAAACTGGTGCGCGACAGCTTCACCATGCCGGAAGCGGAATACGAAGTCCTGGGCCAGGTGAAGAAAGCCTGCCTGAAGGCCGGTTTCGAAATCAAGAAAAGCGAATTGCTGCGCATCGGCGTGGCGCTGATCAGCCAGATCGACCTGGCCACCCTGCAAAATGTGCTGGCCGGCTTGCCGCAGCTGAAAACGGGCCGTCCGAAGAAGGATTGATGGCGCGGGCAGGGGCCACCCCCTGCCTGGCCGTTCTGGTTTACCATGGGGCCTGTGAAAGTTCCCCATGGTTGCCATGTCAGAAGATACAGAGATCGAACGCGCCGGCTTCGTCGAGCGCGCCATCGTCCGCCACCAGGCGGGCGCTGCTACCCCCGCCATCGACCACGTCGCCGAGGAAATCCCCGTCGCGCTGGTCTTCAATGGCATTTCCCACGTCGTCATGATGGCCACGCCGCGCGACCTGGAAGCGTTTGCCTACGGCTTCGCGCTGACGGAAGGCGTGGTCGCTTCCGCCGATGCCATCTTCGATTGCGAAGTATTTTTGCGTCCCGACTCCGCCGAAGTGGCCTTGCGCATCGCCCAGGAAGATTTCGTGCGCCTGAAGGACCGGCGCCGCCAGCTGACGGGCCGCACGGGCTGCGGCGTGTGCGGCATCGACAGCATCGACATGCTCGACTTGCAGCCGGTGGCGTTGCCGCCATCCCTGATCCGCGTCGACCTGCCGGCCGCGCTGGCGCGTGCCTCCGCCGGCTTGCGCGAGCACCAGACGCTGATGCGGGAGACGGGCGGCGTGCACGCGGCCGCGTGGTGCACGCCCGATGGCGATATCGTGCACGTGTTCGAGGATGTTGGCCGCCACAACGGCCTCGATAAACTGATCGGCCACCTCGCGCTGCACGGTATCGACATGCGGCGCGGCTTCGTCTTCCTGTCCAGCCGCGGCAGCTACGAGCTGGCGCGCAAGGCTGCGCGCATGCAGATTCCGCTGCTGGCGACGATCTCCGCCCCCAGTTCGCTGGCCATTGCCATCGCCACGCAGGCGGGCATGAAGCTGGCGGGTTTCTGCCGCCAGGATGCCTACGTCGATTACACGCCCGGCGTTACCTTGTAGCTTCCGCTGCGTTCCAGCAGCACGGGCACGGATTTCGACGTGGGCGTGCCGGCGCCGTCGGCCGTGCTGGCCAGCGGCACCAGCGCGTTCGTCTCGGGGTAATATGCGCCCAGGCAGCCGCGCGGGATGTCGTAGGCGACGAGACGGAAGCCATCGGCGCGGCGCGCCACGCCATCGTCCCAGGCGCCGATCAAGTCGACCAGCTCGCCATCGGCAAAGCCCAGCATGGCGATATCGTCCGCGTTGGCAAAGACGACCTTGCGCGTGCCGTACACGCCCCGGTAGCGGTCATCCATGCCGTAGATCGTGGTGTTGTACTGGTCGTGCGAGCGTGTGCTCATCAAGACCATCAGGCGCTTGCCATGGCGCGCTCTAGCACGGTGCAGCGGCGTATCGAGGTCCAGCGGGGCGACGAGGAAGCTGGCCTTGCCGCTGGCCGTCTTCCATACGCGCTCGCGCGACGCCACCGTCAGATGAAAACCGCCCGGCTGCGCCACCCTGGCGTTGTAGTCGTAAAAATCGTCAAACACCTTTTCGATGTCGTCGCGGATGCGCGCATAGTCGGCCGCATACGCGCGCCAGTCGACCAGGCTGTTGCCCACCGTCGCTTCGGCCATGCCGGCCACGATGGCCACTTCCGAGCGCAGCTGCGGCGCAGCGGGCGCATTGCGGCCGTACGAGATATGCACCATGCTCATCGAATCTTCCACCGTCACGCCCTGCGCCACGCCGCCTTGCACGTCGATTTCCGTGCGCCCCAGGGTGGGCAGCAGCAGCGCTTCCTTGCCGATGACCAGGTGGCTGCGATTGAGCTTGGTGGCCACCTGCACCGTCAGCGCGCACTGGCGCAGGGCGGCAAAAGTCAGCGGCGTGTCGGGCGTGGCGGCCGCGAAATTGCCGCCCAGCGCAATGAATACCTTGACGTCGCCGCGCTGCATGGCTGCGATGGTGGCCACCACGTCGTGGCCATGCGCGCGCGGCGGCGCAAAACCATACACCTGGCCCAGGCGGTCGAGGAAGGCCGCCGTCGGCTTTTCCTCGATGCCCACCGTGCGGTCGCCCTGCACATTGGAGTGGCCGCGCACGGGACATAGCCCGGCGCCCGGCTTGCCGATTTGTCCGCGCAGCATCATCAGGTTCGACAGCATGCGGATGGCCGCCACGCTGTGCTTGTGCTGCGTCAGGCCCATGCCCCAGGTAGCGATGATGCGCTGGCCTTTGACGAAGATGTCGGTCAATGCCTCGATCTGCGCGCGCGCCACGCCCGACTCCCGCACCAGCAGTTCCCAGTTTTCCGCGCGCAGGTCGTCGCGGAAGGCGTCGAAACCGCTGCAGTGTTCAACGATGAAAGCATGGTCGATGACGGCGGGCGCGCTGGCCGCCTGCGCCGCATCGTCATGCTCGACGACGCGTTTGGCTACGGCCTTGATCAGGGCGAAGTCGCCGCCCAGCGTCGGTTGGATGAACAGGCCGGCCAGGCGCGTGCTGCCCAGGGTCGCCATTTCCAGCGCGCTTTGCGGGTCCATGAAGCGCTGCAAGCCCCGTTCGCGCAGGGGATTGATGGAGACGATGCTGCCGCCGCGGCGCGCGCAGTCGCGCAGTTCGCCCAGCATGCGCGGGTGGTTGGTGGCGGGATTCTGGCCGAAGATGAGGATGGTGTCGGCCAGTTCGAAGTCGGCCAGGGTCACCGTGCCCTTGCCGATGCCCACGGTGGCCGGCAAGCCGCGGCTGGTCGCCTCGTGGCACATATTGGAGCAGTCGGGGAAGTTATTCGTGCCGTACAGGCGCGCCATCAGCTGGTACAGAAAGGCGGCCTCGTTGCTGGCGCGCCCCGACATGTAGAAGGCGGCCTGGTCCGGGTCGGGCAGGGCACGCAGGTGGCGCCCCACGAGGGCATAGGCGTCGTCCCAGGCGATCGGCACATAGCGGTCGCTGGCGGCGTCGTACACCATCGGTTCGGTCAGGCGGCCGTGCTGTTCGAGCGCGTAGTCCGATTGCTCCAGCAGCTGCGTGACGGTATGGCTGGCAAACAGCTCGGGGCCGGCGCGGCGGCTGGTCGCTTCGGCGGCGACGGCCTTGGCGCCGTTTTCGCAAAAGGCAAACGTGGACGCGTGGTTGCGGTCGGGCCAGGCGCAGCCTGGGCAATCGAAGCCGTCCGGCTGGTTTTGCGCCAGCAGCGCCTTCAGGTTCTCGGGCGCGACCCGTTCCTGGCGCAGGCTGATGGCCACGTGTTTCAGGGCGTCCCAGCCGGCGGCAGGCTTGGTGTAGGGCGTGATGTGCGGTGCGTCCTGGTCTTTCATGGGCTCTTTCGGCTGGGCGAGTGTGGTAATTATGCACGATCCCCGAATGACATTGACTTGCGTCACGGAAATGACATTCGGCTGTCATTTTCTTGACATATTAGGCAAGTACGCTGGAGTCGTCTTGATCACAGGGATGAAACCATGCAAAACATAATCGCATCAAACGAAGCCAAGGCCCGTCCGGTCCAACTGGTGCTGAGCCAGGCCACGACAGCGGCGGAATTGCGCGAAGTGCAGCGTTTGCGTTACAAGGTGTTTATCGAGACCATGGGGCTGACGTCGCTGGCGAACGCCGATGGCCTCGACAGCGATGAATTCGACGCGCACTGCGATCACCTGATCGTGCGCGACGCCGACACCCTGAAAGTGGTGGGCACCTACCGCGTGCTGAGCGCGGCCAAGGCGGCCAAGATCGGCCGGCTGTATTCGGAAAACGAGTTCGACCTGAGCCGCCTGAAGAACCTGCGCGGACGCATGGTCGAAGCGGGCCGCGCCTGCATCCACCCGAAATACCGGGGCGGCAGCGTGATCATGCTGCTGTGGTCGGGCCTGGCCGAGTACATGCGCCGCGAGCGCTGCGACTACCTGGTGGGCTGCGCCAGCATCAGCCTGGCCGATGGCGGCCATAACGCCGTCGCCGTGTACCAGGCGCTGGCCGAAAAGCACATGGCCCCAAGCGAATACCGCGTCACGCCGCACCTGCCTTTCCCCATCCACCAGGTGGAAGCGGCGCACAAGCCGCAAGTGCCGCCGCTGATCAAGGGCTATCTGCGTTCGGGCGCCTGGATTTGCGGCGAACCGGCGTGGGATCCTGATTTCGAAAGCGCCGACATGTTCATGATGATGCCGCTGGCGAATCTGGACGAACGCTATGCGCGCCACTACGGGGTAGTACCTGGCTGATAGCGGGGAATGATGCCTGCAGCTGGCCGGCCAGCGCCTGCACGGCGCTGCGCAAGGCGGTGTCCGGGCTGTCGGATGGCAGCAGTTCGAGCAGGAAGCGCAGCGGCGCCGTGATCGTTTCGGGTTCGCCGATGCTGCCATGGCGCCGCACGGCGTCGTGGTACAGGGCCAGAAAGGCGGCGCGCGCGGGCGCGTCGAAGGGCTGGCCGTCCGGCACCTGCCACAGGGCCGCCAGCAGGGCGGCGCGCACGGGGGCGCCGGCATCGATGGCGCGGTGTTCGTCCGCGTGGCGCTGGCGCGCATAGGCGATGGCGTCGTGCAGCAAGTCGCCCAGCTGCGGATCGAGCGCGCGCCAGGCGCCGCTGTCGCCATGGGCTTTCAGCAGCAGGGCGCCCGCCAGCACCTGGAAAATCAGGTCGCAGTCGGCCACGCCGCTGCGCCGCCGCGCTTCTTCCAGCGCGGCCAGGCAGGCATCCGTCATGGCGCGCAGGGCCGGCGCGCCCGAGTTTCCTTCGCGGCAGGCCAGCCGTGCCTGCAAGGCCCAGTAGCGTCCCAGCAGGGCCAGGCGCTGTGCCGTGGGCGCCAGCGCCACCAGCAGGTCGATATGCTGTTTTCCATCCTGCAGCAACTGGCGTCCCTGCGCCATATCGGGCACGGCCGGCACCTCGATGCCGGCACCCGCATCGAGGCCGCACAGGGCCGCGCCCTGGCGTATTTCCAGTTCCGCCCAGTGCGCCAGCGCGCGCAAGCCCACCTTGCCGTCGGCCGCGCTGTGCGCCGCCCGGTAATGTTCGATGGCGCGCAGGGTGTTCTCCAGACCACCGAGGCCGGCGCGCGTGGCGGCCATGTTTTCGCGGATGTCGGCGCAGCCGAAGAAGCGCGCGCGCACGGCTTCCTCGATGCTGCCCAGCTTTTCCTCGATGGCCGCGCGGCGCCCAGGATCGGCGCCGGCCAGACGCGCGTGCAGGGTTTCCAGGTCGGCCAGCAAATGGCCGTGGTAGTGGTAGTCGGGCGCTTGCCAGGGCCGGCTCTGGGTGTTCGGAAAGCGGTAGCGGTCGTCGCCATACGCCTGGTAGGCGCCCCAGGTGTTCGACGCGGGGAACTGCAGGTATGCCGCTTCGCGCGCCAGGCGCACGGCGTCGCCGAAATATTCGCCGCTCAGCATGGCGTGATAAAAGCTGTGCGCAAAGATGCTGGCGGCCTGGTCGTCGATGCGCCAGCCGGCCGCGATCACGGCCTGCGAGCCCATTTCAATGAAGGCCGTGGCCAGGCTGGCGGCCAGTTTCGACCATGGCGCGATGGCGTCCGGGCGCATGTCGCCCAGGTGGCAGCAATTGATGAAGACGAATTGCGGCACGCGCTTCAATTTGCCCACCTGCGCCGCCGTCAGCCGCGTCTTCGGTCCCAGCACCAGGCCCGTATGGGCGATGCCGGGGCCGGCCACTTCGCCATGGCCGGCCAGGTGGATGGCGAAATAGCGCTCGTCGAACAGGTGCACGAGCACGCGCTGGGCCTGCGGGCGCAGCAGCTCGCGCACCTGGTAGCCGTACGTGCCGAACATGTGCGCCACGTCCTGCGCCTCGGCCTGCGCGGCGGGCAGTTCGGGCAGGCCGGAATCGGTGTCGCCGATCACCAGCACGCTGTTGCTGGGCGGGCTGACGGCGGACGGCTGTTCGCGCAGGCTGGCCAGCTGGCGCACCATGCCGATGCGCGTCGACAGCGGGCTTTCCTCGCTGCCCGCCTCGTCGCGCATCAGTTCCCACGGATAGATGGCGGCGCTCTGGTCGACGGCCAGGATCAGGCCGCGCATTTCGGGAATGGCCGCCTTCAGGCCATTGGGCAGCATCAGTTCGTACAGGGCGCGCGACAGGCCCGGCTGGTCGGTGGTGTTGTCGGTGGCATCCATGATCAGGCCATCGACGGCTTGCCGCTGGTTCGGCTCCTCGTCGACGCTGTTGTGGGCGCGGTCCGTCAGCACGGTGAAGCGCAGGGCGCCGGAGAGGTCGGCGGCGACGATCTGCACGCGGCGCCAGCCATTGTCGCCGCTCAGGCTGGGCAGGATGCGCCGGTAGCCGCCCGGGCTGTGACGGATGCGCCGCTCGAACGTGAAGCTGCCCTGGTAGCGCGCTTCGGCCATGATCTGCTCGATGGCCACGGCGGCGGCGATGGCGCGCGCCTCGGACTGTTCATAGATGGCGATGTGGCCGATGCGGCACGCCATGCCCGCCTCTTCCAGGCGCCGGTTGGCGCTGCGCGCGCCGTCGATCAGGGCCCGCGCGCACAGGGCGATGCTCAAGCCGCCGTAGCCGGAACCGGATAGCAGGCTGGCCACGCGCAAGCCGTGTTCACCCATCGGCGGCGCGGCCACGTGGCCGGCGGCGCGCACCTGCAGGCAGACGCACGCGTATTCGAGCAGGCCGCCGGCAAAGGCACGCGCCAGTTCGCCCGGCGTCAGTTCGCCCAGCGCGCCCAGGCCGATGACGATGGCGCCGCCGGGACGGCGCGCCGCATCGGGCTGCAGCACCACGAGGGCGGAGTCGGGGCGCTGCGGAAAGCGGCCCAGCGCGTGGATTTCCTGCAGCTTGCCCGCCAGCAGGCGGTCGAGAAAACTCATGCTGCCGCGCAGCGATTCGGACGCGTAGCAGCCGCTCATGACGGGCGCGTCGGCCGAGGCCATGCTGCCGTGGATGACGGATAGGCTCAGCTGCGGCGCGCGGCTTTCCGGCGCGCTGGCCGGGCCGGCGGCGCCGATGGCCGCGTCGAGCAATTCCTGCGGCTGCGGGTACAGCGGCGTCGCCTCTGGCACGTAGGGATGAAAGCGGGGCGGGGCGCCGCCGGGCGCGTGCGGCGGGTGGCGCGGCAGGGTGGCGGCATGGCCGTTGTCGAGCAGCTGCGCGATGGCCGGATAGTAGTCTTTTTGCAGCAGCAGATCGCCATGCGCGACCGGCAGGTAGCAGGCCGCCACGCCGTCGGGCACTGCGCCTTGCCAGGCCGTGCGGCCATCGCCGTCCGGCGACCAGGCCGTCTCGATGCCGCCGTCGCGCAGGCGCAGCGCCACCGGCGTGGCGGCGCAGCCGGCCAGGTAGCTGCAAAGGCGGGCCTCGAGCGGTGCCGCTTCCAGCAGGGCCACGGTGGCGCGCGCCGCCGCCAGCGCTTGGGCCTCGGGCGCCTGCCAGCCGCCGGGCAGGTTCGCTTGCGCGTCGCCGGCGGCCAGCTGCGCCCATGTATTGGCGTCGAAATAATCGACACCGCCTGCCGTTTGCGGCCACGGCAGCATGTCCAGCACGCCGGGAAAGGCGCGCACGAAGCCGAGAAACTGGCGCCGCGTGTGCTTCCAGCCTATCCAGCACGCCAGCATCTGCACCAGCCGGTCGCGCCCCAGCAGCACTTGCACCATCGCCTGCGTGCCGCGGTTGGCCGTGCCCACCTGCAGCAATCGGCTGCCGGGCAGGGCGCCGAAGCGCTGCCAGCGGTCTTTCAGGGCCAGGCGCGCCACCAGCCCGCCCATGCCGTGGGCAACGATGCGCAACGGTTGGCCGCGCTGTTCCGCGTCGCGCATGGCGTCGTCGAGCACGGGCAGGAAGGCGCGGCACGACTCCTGCAGCGAGAGGCGCCAGTCATAGGTAAAGGGCCGCACTTCCTGGCTTTGCGCGAGAAAACGGGCAAACGGTTCATAGCAGGACTCGATCCAGCCGGCGCTGACGATGTGCGGCTGGCCCACTGCCAGGCGTTCGATGCGCCCTTCGACGAGGTTGACGGGGTCGAACCAGATGCGGTTGCTGCCCACTTGCAGATGGCTGCCCATGATGTCGGGCAGCAGCAGCACGATGGGCGCGTGCGCGCGCCGTTTCGGCACTTCGCCGCCGCGCGCCAGCGGGCCGTGCTCGATGCCGGGCAGCGGCTGGTAGGCTGCCTCGTCGCCGGTCAGCGCCCGCACGGCGGCCTGGCTGGACGGCGCGCGCTCGAAGTAGTTCATGTGGTGCGTGTGCGGCCCGCGCAGCAGCAGTTGCCGCACCGGCGTGCTGCGCGTGGCGCCGCCGGCCATCGAGGCGCAATTGACCACCAGGTCGTTCTGCCCGCCGTACAGCTGGTCGCCGAGGCAGTCGCCCAGCCAGCCCAGCAAGCCATCGCCGCTGCAGGCGCCGGCCAGCACGTGCAGCGGACTGGCCACGCGCACGTCGGGCGCGTTGAGCAGCGCCACCAGCGGCGAGTCGGGCATCATCGCTTCCAGGCCGGGCAGGATGCGCGCGTCGCAGCGCTGCCGCACCACGGCCAGCAGGAAGGCCATGGCGCCATCGGGAACGCCGCCGTGCAGCAGCAGGTTGAACATCACGCTGGCCCAGCGGTCGAGGCGGCCCGACATCAGGGTGGTGCCGCGCGCCGGGCAAGCCACGCGCACGAAGCGGGCGATGCGGATGGCGCGCGTCTTCAGTTCCACGCTGAGTGCGCGCAGGCGCGCCGCATCCTCGTCGTAGCCGCCGCGTCCGCCCAGCCGCGCCTGCGCCGTGAAATGTTCGATATCGTGGCTGTTGAACGCTTCGCCGCCCACCGTGTTTTCGCTCAACCGCTCCAGGCCGTCGCCGGCCAGGTCGACGGCGCCGCGGCTGTCGATGCGCTGCGCGCGCGCCAGCAATTCGCCCACCAGACCGCCGCGCGAATGGGCCAGCAGGTGCAGCACGGCGCCGTGCGGCAACTGGCGCACGAGGGCCAGCGCATTCTCGATGGGGCTGTCGCTGAGGCTGCGGTGTTCATAGCCGTAGATGCGGTTGCCGTACTGCGCCGCCAGTTGCGGCGCCAGGCCGTTGTGCCACAGGCCGCCAAAGCTGCGCTGAGTCGACGAGGCTGTGCCGTGCAACAGCAGCAGTACCGGTTCCGGCCCGGCGGGCAGGCTGGCGACAGACGTCATGCTGCCCGCCTCGATGCCGCAGCGGTACAGGCCCAGGCGCTGTTCCAGCTGGCGGTCCTGGAAGGCGCCCGCCGCCGCCAGCGCCGTCATGGCGGCGGCGCCGCAGCGGTACACGCGCACGGCCCGCAGCATCCAGGCGCCCAGGCCGTCGCGGCTGGCGCCGGGCGGCTGGCGCGCCGCCTGCGGGCGCAGGGCCAGCCCCACTTCGATGCTGGCGGGCGCACCGTCGCGCGCCACCGTGGCCGGACCCAGGTAGCGCGGCAGGTCGAGGCTGCCCGCCAGCAGCGAACTGCCGTCGCACAGCAGCAGTTGCACCACGTCGTCGGGGCCGATGTCGAGCACGGTGCGGCAACTGCCGATGCCGCGCGCGCTGGACAGCACGTGGGTTTCGGCGTGCCAGCCGGGCGCGGCGGGGCAGTCGCCGGCGCTGGCGAGAGGGTCGCGCGTGAGCGTCAGGCGCAGCACGGGCGGCGCAAGGGGATCACTGGACATGCGGTTGGGATCGCTGGTTAAAAGCTGACCTTGATGCCTGCGGGGACTATGCGTGTTGTGTCAGATCAAGTTTGAGTGGAAATGCAGGGGGGGGGAGAAGCCGGGAGGGCTGGAGCGGCAGGGCAGAGAAACGGTCAGCATGGTTTGGGCTGGGTCTCTTCGCTATCGTGCTCGGATGTTGTGCGGTGAGCGAACTACGCGAATTGTATGGCAAAAGTTCATTGCGCCGGGAACCTGGGGTACCTGGCATGGCATTACAACAGCGGGCAAGTTAATGGACTGGCGTGGCGGACAGTTCCTTCAGTTCGCGGATGGTGATGTCCGATTTTTCATGCATGCGCAATAAAATCGTTGCACCGACCGACAGTTTGCCGTGTCGAATCTTGCTGATGATGGGAGGCTGAACTTCCAGGACACGGCACAATTCCGCATCATTTTTCAAGTTCAACTTCTCGATCAAGGTATCGAGCAGCTTGTTGGGGACAAAACTCGATGGTTCGAGCGCACGCGCCCGGTTCATCGCTTCAATCATTTCCAGCTTCTTTTGCCGAACGTTCATTTACTCCTCCTTCAGGTTATGCAAGGGACGAGACCACTGTATGCGGTCCCGGCTAAAGTTCGTCATCGCAGTACGGCTGTCTGAGGTGACGTGACAACATGCGCGTTACAACATTGATAACCAGGCAAGTGTTTTCAATAATACTACGATAACAAAAATTGTGACAGATGGTCAGTTAAATTAACTGATTGTTTGATCAATTTGGTTGACCGTTGTTGTATTTTGTAAGCCGCTTTTCGTCAGAATCATGGTCCGGTCCGCCATTTCAGCGGCGGCCAGCGAATGCGTGACCATGATGGCGCAACTGCCGTTGGCCTTGATTTCGGCGCGCAGCAATTGCAGGATGCTGTGCGCCGTGTCAGGGTCGAGGTTGCCGGTGGGCTCGTCGGCCAGCACCAGCGCCGGTTTGTGCACGAGCGCGCGGGCAATGGCCACGCGCTGCATTTCGCCGCCCGACAACTGCTGCGGAAAATCGCCGCCGCGTCCGCCCAGACCGACGGCCTCGAGCATGCTGGCGGCACGCTCCTGGGGCAGTCCGTTGAGCAGCAGCGGCAGGGCCACGTTTTGCAGCAGGGTCAGGTGCGGCAAGACGTGGAAGGCCTGGAAAATAAAGCCCATGCGGGCGCGACGCAGCCGGGTCGCGGCGGCGTCATCGAGGCTGGACATGGCAATGCCGTCCACCAGGATAGGGTGCGCTTCGGCACCCGCATCGGGCGTATCGAGGCCGGCGATCAGGTTCAGCAAGGTCGACTTGCCCACGCCCGAATCGCCCATGATGGCGATGAATTCCCCGGCCTTGAAGCGGCAGGAAATGTTGGCCAGCACGGGACGGGCGTTGGCATAGGACTTCGACAGATGGCGCAATTCGAGCATGGTTGATCTTGATTAATAACGGCTATCGTAAAGGGAGGCACGCGGGGGAGAGGGGGGCCTGGGAACTGCAATGGCGCGCGGATTGTTTGGCCGGCAATGTGTAGTATACGACAGGCTTATGCTTTTTGCTTGGTAATACCAATTTTGTGTGCACGCTGCCGGTTTGACCTTAAGTTACCTGCCGCACGGCTGGCTTGTGCGGATTCCGTTATGATGGAAAAAAGTCATCGGCAAGGCGCCTGCAAACCGCTATGGCAGGGGCGGCGCGCCCGTTGGCTGACCGTGCAAGCCCTTCGTGAACCTAACATTGACGACGCCAGCCCATGACCATGCCACTTGCGCAACAGCAGTCCAATTTGTATCCCGCCAGCAACGCAGAAGCGGCCAGCGCCACTCCTGCCACGATAGCCGAGATCAGCAGCGGCCTGCTGGCGCGCGATGCCTGGACCTCGCCCAAATACCTGTACGACGCGCTCGGTTCGAAACTGTTTGAAGCCATCTGCGCCTTGCCCGAGTACTATCCGACGCGCACGGAAGCGGCCATCTTCGCTCGCCACGGCGCCGAGATCGCGCACGCCGTGGGGCCGGGCAGCACCCTGATCGACCTGGGCGCGGGCAATTGCGCCAAGGCTGCCAGCCTGTTCCCTTTGTTGCACCCGGCCCAGTACGTGGCCGTGGATATTTCCTACGATTTCCTCAGCGAATCGCTGAGCCGGCTGCAGCAGCGCTTTCCGCACATCGAGATGACGGGCCTGGGCCTGGATTTCTCCAGCCGCCTGGACTTGCCCGACAGCGTGCGCGACGCGCGGCGCCTGTTCTTCTATCCGGGCTCGTCGATCGGCAATTTTGCGCCCGAGCAAGCGATCGCCTTTTTGCGCCGCCTGCGCGCGAATGCGGACGGCGATGGCGGCCTGCTGATCGGCGTCGACCTGATCAAGGATGACGCCATCCTCGACGCCGCCTATGACGATGCGCTGGGCGTCACGGCCGCCTTCAACCTGAACATGCTGCGCCACGTGAACGGTCTGATCGGTGCCGATTTCGACGTGCGCGCGTGGCAGCACCATGGCTTTTTCAACGCCGACGAGCGCCGCGTCGAAATGCACCTGGAAGCGCGCAGCGAGCAGTTTGTGCATTGGAAAGGCGGCCAGCGGCGCTTCGCGAAAGGCGAGCGCATCCATACAGAAGACAGCTACAAATACACGCGCGCCACCTTCGTTGGCTTGCTGGAACAGGCCGGATTTTCCACCGTACAAGTCTGGACGGACCCGCAGCAGTGGTTTGCCGTCATCTACGCGCGGGTTATCAGGGATTAAGAAACAGATGCTCATCGATCACTATAACAAGGTGCGCCAGCACTCGCTGCTGCTGGCCGAACCGCTGTCCGACGAGGATTGCGGCGCCCAGTCCATGCCGGACGCCAGTCCCGTGAAATGGCATCTCGCGCATACGACCTGGTTTTTCGAAACGTTTATTCTGGAAAGCATGGAAGCGGCGTTCGCGCCATTCCACCCGGCCTTCCGCGTGCTGTTCAACTCGTATTACAACGGCGTGGGCGAGAAGCACCCGCGCGCCCAGCGGGGCTTGCTGACGCGCCCCGGCATGGCCCAAGTGCGCGCTTACCGGGCCGATGTCGATGCGCGCATCGCGCGTTTGCTGGCGGGCGAACTGGCGCGCGACGAGCGAGAACGGCTGACCATGCTGCTGGCGCTGGGTCTCGAGCACGAACAGCAGCACCAGGAGTTGCTGTTGACGGACGTCAAGCACCTGCTCGCGCAGAGCGCCCTGTTTCCCGCTTACCTTGACACTGCGCCTGCGCCTGCGCAAGAACACGCGCAGCCCACGGCCTGGCTCGCGTTCGATGGCGGCCTGGCGCAGATCGGTCATGCGGGCGATGGCTTCTGTTTCGATAATGAATTGCCGCGCCACCCGCAATACGTGGCGCCGTTCGAACTGGCCAGTGCGCTCGTGACGAATGGGGAATTTCTCGCCTTCATCGAGGCGGGCGGTTACCGCACGGCGCATTTGTGGCTGGCCGAAGGCTGGGACTGGGTACGCAGCCAGCAGCTGGCATGCCCGCTGTACTGGCAGCGCGATGACGCCGGACACTGGCAGGAATTCACCTTGTTCGGTTTGCGCCCGCTCGACCTGCGGGCGCCGGCCACGCATCTGTCCCTGTTCGAGGCGGACGCCTATGCGCACTGGGCTGGCGCGCGCCTGCCGACGGAAGCGGAGTGGGAGCTGGCGGCGCAAGGCATCGCCGTGGAAGTGGGTCAGCTGCATCCGGAGGCGGGCGCCCCAGGGGCTGGATTGCGGCAAATGTTCGGCCACTGCTGGCAATGGACCAGCAGCAGCTACGCGCCGTATCCGGGCTACCGCACGGCGCCCGGGGCGCTCGGTGAATACAACGGCAAGTTCATGCTGAACCAGTATGTGTTGCGTGGCTCGTCCTGCGCCACGCCGGCCGGCCATGCACGCGCCAGCTACCGCAATTTCTTCCCCGCCGGCGCGCGCTGGCAATTTTCCGGCATCCGCCTGGCACGCCAGGTGGAGTAATCGGCTTAGTTTAAGCGCGGGGCGGACGGAGCAGGGCGGGGCGGAGCCTTGTCCTTGCCGCCTTGTTCCAGCTTGAACTGGCTGACGAGGGTTTCCAGTTCGCCCGCCTGTTCATGCATGGCCGCCGCAGCCGCGGCCGCTTCCTCGACGAGGGCCGCATTTTGCTGCGTCGTCTGGTCCATCTGCATGATGGCGGCATTGATCTGTTCGATACCTTCGCTTTGCTCGTGGTTGGCGACGCTGATTTCACCGACGATGGCGCTGACCCGGCCCACGCTGGCCACCACTTCATCCATCGTGGCGCCCGCCTGGCTGACCAGCTGCGCGCCCTGGCCGACCCGGTCGACGGAGTCGGCGATCAGTTCCTTGATTTCCTTCGCAGCCGCGGCCGAGCGTTGCGCCAGGTTGCGCACTTCGGAGGCCACGACGGCAAAGCCGCGTCCCTGTTCGCCGGCACGCGCTGCCTCGACGGCCGCGTTCAAGGCCAGGATATTCGTCTGGAAAGCGATGCCGTCGATGACGGCGATGATGTCGACGATCTTGCGCGACGATGCATTGATGGCGTCCATGGTGCCGACCACTTCCGCCATGGCCGAGCCGCCGCGCTGCGCGATGGCCGACGCCGAGCGGGCCAGGCTGTCGGCCTGGCGCGCATTGTCGCTGTTGCTGCGCACGGTACCCGTCAATTCGATCATCGACGAGGCCGTCTCTTCGAGCGCACTGGCCTGTGCTTCCGTGCGGGCCGACAGGTCGGCATTGCCGCTGGCGATCTGGCTCGACGCCACGGCAATCGTGCCCGTGCCGCCGCGCACTTGCCCCACCAGGGTGGCCAGGTTGGTGTTCATGTCGCGCAGCGCCTGCAGCAGCTGGCCCGCTTCATCCTTGCCGTCGGCCACGATTTTGCTGCTCAAGTCGCCTCCGGCCACGGCTTGCGCCACGCGCAGGGCATACGCGATCGGCGTGGTGATCGAGCGCGTGACCCGCCACGCAAAGAGCACGCCCAGCAGCAGGGCGGCCGCGCCCAGGCTGGCCATCAGCACATTGGCTGCGGAAATATTTTGTTTGATTTGCTGGCCGCCCTGCACGACCACTTCGCGCTGGAGTTCATTGAGGCGGTTCACGGACTTTTGCAATTGATTCAGGGCGGGCAGGGTATCGTCGCGCACGTGCGTGGCCGCTTCCGCCCGCTGTCCTGCCACCAGCAGCTTGTCGGCCTGGCTGAACGAGACGACATAGGCCTTGCGCTGCTGCTTCAGCGTGGCCAGCAGTTCCTTGCCTTCAGGCAGCACGATCAGGCGGTCGAGGATGACCAGCGCATCGGTGATGGTGGCCTTGTTGGCGTCGATTTCACCGTGGATGGCGTTGGCGCGGGCCGGATCTTCATGGATGAACAGTTCCAGCACCAGTGCCGCGTTCGAACGCGTGGTGCTGCGGATGGTGGCGATGGCGTCGGCCTTGGCCCAGTCTTTCTCGATGATGGCTTCGCTGAGCGCACCGATCTTGTCCAGGCGCAGCAGGCCCGTGCCCACCAGCACTGCCATCAGCAGCAGCACCACGCCAAAACCGGCACCCAGGCGCACGCCTATCTTCATATCCGTCAATTTCATTTTTATTCCCTCGGTAGCGAAAGTAATCCTCAGGAAATTATTGGCAATTTATAGCGAACAGAAACAGATGTGATGCTAGGCGCCCTCTGCGACGCAGTGCAAGCACTGCTAGCGGAGGGCAACAAAGCAGCACGCTGTTTATGGAAGCTAGAAATGACAAGAATTTATTGGGGGTTACTTTAGATCTGTCTCCGGTGGTCTTGTTATGAAACAATTATACGGCTGGCGATACCTGATTTGCACTACTAATTGCCTTATAGAAATGAAAAAGCGGCACGGCGATCAAGCCGTACCGCTTTTTCTCCCTATGAGGGATGCTTGATCCGTGTTCAGGCGGCGCTGGCAGCCACGTCGGTTGCTGTTGTTTTTTCGGCGTCCGTCTGCTTGATGCGGCGGTTCACGGCCGACAAGACAGCCTTGAACGAGGCAGTGACGATATTGCTGTCGATGGCGGCGCCGAACAGGGTCGGACCGTTATCGAGGCGCAATTCCACGTAGCAAGCCGCTTGCGCGTTGGCGCCGGAACCGATCGAGTGCTCATGGTAATCCATCAGCTTGATGTCGAGACCGAGTGCGTTGACGAAGGCATCGATGGGGCCGTTGCCGCCGCCTTGCAGGGCCAGCGGCGTCTGGCGGTGCGACAGGCTGATGTCGATTTGCACGGATTCGTCGCTGCTCGTGTCTTCCACCATGCGGTGCGAAGCGTAGGCGTACGGCGCCGTCTGCTCCAGGTATTCCTTCTGGAAGATTTCATGGATATCCTGCGCGGCGATTTCGCGGCCCGTGGCGTCGGCCACCGCTTGCACGGCGCGCGAGAATTCGATCTGCAGGCGGCGCGGCAAGACCAGGCCGTATTCCTGTTCCAGCAAGTACGCCATGCCGCCCTTGCCGGACTGGCTGTTGACGCGGATCACGGCGTCGTAGCTGCGGCCCAGGTCGGCCGGGTCGATCGGCAAGTACGGCACTTCCCAGATGCTGTCCGGTTGTTGCTTGGCGAAACCTTTCTTGATCGCATCCTGGTGCGAGCCGGAGAAGGCCGTAAATACCAGGTCGCCCGCATACGGGTGGCGCGGGTGGACGGGCAACTGGTTGCACTCTTCCACGCATTTGCGCACGCTGTCGATGTCGGAGAAATCGAGGCCCGGATGCACGCCTTGCGTGTACAAATTCATCGCCAACGTTACCAGGTCGACGTTGCCCGTGCGCTCGCCATTGCCGAACAGGCAGCCTTCCACGCGGTCGGCGCCCGCCATCACTGCCAGCTCGGCCGAGGCGACGGCCGTGCCGCGGTCGTTATGCGGATGCACGCTGATGATGATGGAATCGCGGCGCGCCAGCTTGCGCGACATCCATTCGATCTGGTCCGCATACACGTTGGGCGTGCTGCATTCCACGGTCGATGGCAGGTTGATGATCATCTTGTTGGCCGGCGTCGGCTTCCAGATGGCGCTGACGGCGTCGCAGATATGCTTGGAGAAATCGAGTTCCGTCGTCGAGAACGATTCCGGCGTGTATTCAAAGCCCCATTCCGTTTGCGGATGCTGGGCCACCAGCTGTTTGACGAGGGTGGTGCCGGTGGTGGCGATATTCGTGATTTCTTCACGCGACATGCCGAACACGACCTTGCGGAACACGGGCGCCACGGAGTTGTACAGGTGGACGATGGCGCGCTTGGCGCCGACGACGGATTCCACCGTGCGGCGTATCAGTTCTTCACGCGACTGTGTCAGCACGATGATGGTGACGTCGTCCGGGATGCGGCCTTCATCGACGAGCTTGCGCACGAAATCGAAATCCGTCTGCGATGCCGATGGGAAACCCACTTCGATTTCCTTCAGGCCGATGGCGATCAGCATCTCGAAGAAACGCAGCTTCTTTTCCGCGCTCATCGGCTCGATCAGCGACTGGTTGCCGTCACGCAAGTCGGTGCTCATCCAGATAGGCGGTTTGCTGATGATCTGGTTCGGCCATTGACGGTCGGTCAATTTAACTGGAGGAAAGGCGCGGTATTTGGAAGCTGGGTTTTGCAACATCATGATCGGGTACTCCTGAAGATAGGGGGAAAATCAATGGTTGTGGCGCAAGCTTGCCGGGCGGCCACGAGACACTAGGCCAGGCAAGCGATCGGTAGCGGTAGCAGAGCAGCTGCGATGCCAGCGGCGGTCGCAGTGGGGATTACGTGTACGAATGGGGATGGTGCAAACATCATCAAACCTTCCAGGGTTTTTGAAACACGCCGGCGTGTGGCCAGGCGAAGCAATGCGGCAAACTTATGCGCGTGCTAGCAGTAGTCGCGATAGCGACAGCAGGGAAGGGGATGGATGTTTGAAGGAGGACATGCACTTAATGTAAGGGAAGTGGGGCCGGGCTGTCAAGCGTTTCCGCTTTACATGTAATGCACATGCGCTGCCTCGTCTGGCATTTCCTGCGTCATGCGCGCCAGGATGCGCTGCAGGATGGCGGCTTCGCCGGGCAGCCGTGCCGCGAAGGCTGGCCATCCGCGCAGCTCGATCTGTTGCGGCATGTCCACCAGGCCCGTGATGGCATCCCAGAACGCATCCCAGTTCATGCCATAGAAGGAAGGGAAACCCAGCGCGGTAGCCAGGGCCGCATGCAGCTGGCGCGGCGAGTTGATCTCGCTCAAGTCGATTGTCACGAGGGCTTGTCGATTCATACTGTTTCCTTGAGCAAGTTCCGCAGATCCGTTTCGGCAAAATGGACTGGACGCCGCAACGGCGCCGATTTTTGGCAGCGTGCGGAAAATTGCATGGCGGCGCTGTTTTCAAACGGGGAATTGAACTCGCCCTTTACCTGCGTCAAGTTGCTGCTAAAGCGCATGGTCAGCGGTCCGCTGGCCGGCCCCGCGTCGTATGTGCAGGACAGGCTGTCGCCGCTTTGCCGGCAGCCGTAGAAGTTCCCCGCTTTGCCGCGCCCGTCAACCAGGTGGGTTCCTTGCGCGCCGTGCCGGTCGGGGGTGTCGAAGCTGAGCTCAATCGTGTGCTCCTCTTGATCATTGGGAATCTGCAGCTTCCCCGTACACGTAAATCCCTCCATTTTTGCCGCGATGCTATCCGGGTGCTCCGTCGCCGCAGCGGCGTTGGCGCAGCTTGCAGCCAGCAGGGCAGCAGAGATCAAGCATGGGGGCGCGATGAGGCGGAACAGGTCTGTTTTCATAAGCCGCTAGTAGAGGGGGGGAGGAGGGAAGCCAGGTGCCAGTCTAGCAGCCGCAGGGGTGCGCACGGTTCGGAACATTGTCATTTGTAAACATTTAAGACCGGCTTCAGTGCGGGCGGCCCCGCTTGCGCTACAATCGGCTCTCCTTTATTGCCACTGCCGCGCGCGGTTTCCCCTCTCCACCATGTTCCCTAAACGCCTGACCCTGCTTGCCCTGGCCGCCTTCGTGCTGGCCGGTTGCGATACCACCGCCCCGAAACCGATACAAGTATTGACGCCGCCCGAACCCATCGTCGTCACGCCGCGCAAGATCAAGATCGGCCTGGCCCTGGGCGGCGGCGCGGCGCGCGGTTTCGCGCATATTGGCGTGATCAAGGCGCTCGAGTCGCAGGGTATCCAGGCCGATATCGTCACCGGCACCAGCGCCGGCAGCGTGGTGGGCGCCATGTATGCGGCAGGCAATTCCGGCTTTGCCCTGCAAAAGATGGCGTTCGACATGGACGAGGCGGCCATTTCCGACTGGGCCTTGCCCCTGTTCGGCAAGTCGTCCGGCGTGCTGAAAGGCGAAGCGCTGCAAAGCTATGTCAACAAGGCCGTCAGCGGCGTGCCGCTGGAAAAACTCAAGATTCCATTCGGCGTGGTGGCGACCGATCTGAAAAATGGCCAACCGATCCTGTTCCAGCGCGGTAACACCGGCATGGCCGTGCGCGCTTCGTCGGCCGTGCCCGGCGTGTTCCAGCCCGTGACGATTGCCGGCCACACCTATGTCGATGGCGGCCTCGTCGCTCCCGTGCCCGTGCGCTTTGCGCGTGACATGGGCGCCGATTTCATCATCGCCGTGAATATTTCGTCGCAAACGGATACCCAGAAGGCCATCAGCTCGATGGAAGTGCTGATGCAGACGTTCGCCATCATGGGCCAGCGCATCAATCAGTTTGAATTGAAAGATGCGGACGTGGTGATCCAGCCGAGCCTGGGCACCATGAAGGGCAACGATTTCAACAGCCGCAACCAGGCGATCCTGGCGGGCGAGCAGGCGACCTTTGCCGTGATGGCGCAGCTCAAGCAAAAGCTGAAAGCCAAACGCGAGCAGTGATGAATAGCGCCACCGCGCATTTCGTATACAATTTTGTTTCAACATAACAAGGATGCACCATGCAATCGAAACCGATTTTGACCCTGGACGACGTAAAGAAAATCGCTGCCGCCGCCGAAGCGGAAGCGGTCAAGAATAACTGGGCGGTCACGATCGCCATCGTCGACGACGGCGGCCACCTGCTGTGGCTGCAGCGCATGGATGGCGTGGCGCCGATCTCGTCGCACATCGCCCCATCGAAAGCCAAGACGGCCGCGCTGGGCCGCCGCGAATCGCGCATCTATGAAGAGATGATCAATGGCGGTCGCGTGTCCTTCCTGAGCGCGCCGGAAATCGACGGCTTGCTCGAAGGCGGCGTGCCCATCGTGTTCGATGGCCACTACGTGGGCGCCGTCGGCGTTTCGGGCGTGAAATCCGCGGAAGATGCGCAAATCGCGAAAGCGGGCATTGCTGCTCTGACAGCCTAAGTAGTAACCGATATTGCTTTGCAAGCCGCCCCGCGCAAGCCGGGCGGCTTTTTTCATGGGGCAGGGGATTTATGCTGCTGCGCAAAAAAATGCCGGGCCTTCTGTACTTTCTTCCTTGTGGAAAAGCTTCCTTTTGGTTATAATTCAAAGGTTTAGCCAATCACACATATACCGTAGCGACTACCCATCCCCTCATTCAAAATGACCGTTGAAACACCCTGAGTGCATCTGGCTCGGGTATCTAGGCGGTCGGTCTGACGTGGCGCAGCTACGGTAACTTTATCAGGAGTTGCCCTTGCCGCCATTTTTTTCTGGCCCTGCCGTTCCAGCCATATTAGCGCTTGCTGATGGAACGATCTTTAAAGGTTTTTCGATCGGTGCCGCCGGTCATACCACGGGCGAGGTTGTTTTCAACACCTCGATGACCGGTTATCAGGAAATCCTTACCGACCCAAGCTATTGCCGCCAGATGGTCACCCTGACCTATCCGCATATCGGCAATACGGGCGTCAATCCGGAAGACGTCGAATCTTCCAAGGTACACGCCGCTGGCCTCATCATCCGCGATCTGCCATTGCTGGCATCCAATTTCCGTTCCACCCTCTCCCTGTCCGATTACCTGAAAGCTGAAAATATCGTCGCCATCGCCGGCATCGATACACGCAAGCTCACGCGCATCCTGCGTGAAAAAGGTGCGCAGGGCGGCGCCATCCTCGTCGGTACGCAAGGCAACGAGCCATCCGCCGCGCAAGCGCTGGAACTGGCCCGCTCCTTCCCCGGCCTGGCCGGCATGGATCTTGCCAAGGTAGTCTCAAGCAAGGATGCCTACGAATACCGCGAAACGGAATGGACCCTGGGTGCAGGCTATGGCCAGCTGGCCGATGCCGACGCGAAATACCACGTGGTCGCCTTCGACTATGGCGTCAAGCGCAACATCCTGCGCATGCTGACGGCACGCGGCTGCAAAGTCACCGTGCTGCCTGCGCAAGCGACAGCCGCCGACGCCCTGGCCCTGAACCCGGACGGCATCTTCCTGTCGAACGGTCCCGGCGACCCGGAACCGTGCGACTACGCGATCGCGGCCACCAAGGAACTGATCGAGAAGGGCATCCCGACCTTCGGCATCTGCCTCGGCCACCAGATCATGGCGATCGCTTCCGGCGCGAAAACCTTGAAGATGAAGTTCGGCCACCACGGCGCCAACCACCCGGTGCAGGACCTGGAAACGAAACAGGTCTTGATTACCTCGCAAAACCACGGTTTCGCAGTCGACGCGGCAACCTTGCCCGCGAATTGCCGCGTGACCCATGAATCGCTGTTCGACGGTTCCCTGCAGGGCTTTGCCCGCACGGACAAGCCGGCCTTCTGCTTCCAGGGCCACCCTGAAGCGTCGCCGGGCCCGATGGATGTTGCTTACCTGTTTGACCGCTTCATCAACTTGATGGCTGCGGAGGAGAAAAAGAAAAATGCCTAAACGTTTAGATATTAAAAGTATTCTGATTATTGGCGCTGGCCCGATCGTGATCGGCCAGGCCTGCGAATTCGATTATTCCGGCGCGCAAGCGTGCAAGGCCCTGCGCGAAGAGGGCTACAAAGTCATCCTGGTCAACAGCAATCCTGCGACCATCATGACGGACCCGGAAACGGCCGACGTCACCTACATCGAGCCGATCACCTGGTCGGTCGTCGAGCGTATCATCGCCAAGGAGCGTCCTGACGCGATCCTGCCGACGATGGGCGGCCAGACTGCGCTGAACTGCGCGCTGGACCTGTTCAACAATGGCGTGCTGGCGAAATACAACGTCGAGCTGATCGGCGCGTCGCCGGAAGCCATCGACAAGGCGGAAGACCGTTCGAAATTCAAGGACGCGATGACCAAGATCGGCCTCGGTTCGGCCCGTTCCGGCGTGGCGCACTCGATGGAAGAATCGTGGGCCGTGCAGCGCACCCTGGGCTTCCCGACCATCATCCGTCCATCGTTCACCATGGGTGGTTCCGGCGGCGGCATCGCCTACAACGAAGAAGAATTCGAAACCATCTGCAAACGCGGCCTGGAAGCTTCGCCGACGAAAGAGCTGCTGATCGAAGAATCGTTGCTGGGCTGGAAAGAGTACGAGATGGAAGTGGTGCGCGACAAGGCGGACAACTGCATCATCATCTGCTCGATCGAAAACCTCGATCCGATGGGCGTGCACACGGGCGACTCGATTACCGTCGCTCCTGCGCAAACCTTGACGGACAAGGAATACCAGATCATGCGCAATGCCAGTCTGGCAGTGCTGCGCGAGATCGGCGTCGACACCGGTGGCTCGAACGTGCAATTTTCGATCAACCCTGTTGATGGCCGCATGATCGTCATCGAGATGAATCCGCGCGTATCGCGTTCTTCGGCCCTGGCATCGAAAGCGACGGGTTTCCCGATCGCCAAGATCGCCGCCAAACTGGCCGTCGGCTTCACCCTGGACGAGCTGCGCAATGAAATCACGGGCGGCGCCACGCCGGCATCGTTCGAACCGTCGATCGATTATGTCGTCACGAAGATCCCCCGTTTCACGTTCGAGAAATTCCCGACCGCCGACCACCACCTGACGACGCAGATGAAATCCGTCGGCGAAGTGATGGCCATTGGCCGTACCTTCCAGGAATCGTTCCAGAAAGCCTTGCGCGGCCTGGAAGTGGGCGTGGATGGCATGAACGAAAAGACCAAGGACCGCGAAAAGATCGAAGAAGAACTGGGCGAGCCTGGTCCTGAGCGCATCTGGTACGTGGGCGACGCGTTTGCCCAGGGTTTCACCCTGGAAGAAGTGCACCAGCTGACCAAGATCGACCCATGGTTCCTGATCCAGATCAAGGAAATCGTCGACCTGGAATTGTGGCTGGATACGCAGAAGCTGGAAAACCTGGACAAGAACACCTTGTACAAGTTGAAACAGAAGGGCTTCTCGGACCGCCGCCTGGGCTTTTTGCTGCAGACGACGGACACGGCCGTGCGCCAGCAGCGCCATGCGCTGAACATCCGTCCTGTCTACAAGCGCGTCGACACCTGCGCGGCCGAGTTCTCGACCGACACGGCGTACATGTATTCCACGTACGACGAAGAGTGCGAATCGAACCCGACCGACAAGAAAAAGATCATGGTGCTGGGCGGTGGCCCGAACCGTATCGGCCAGGGTATCGAGTTTGACTATTGCTGCGTCCACGCTGCCCTCGCCATGCGCGAAGACGGCTACGAAACCATCATGGTCAACTGCAACCCGGAAACCGTGTCGACCGACTATGACACTTCCGACCGTTTGTACTTCGAGTCCCTGACCCTGGAAGACGTGCTGGAAATCGTCGCCATCGAAAAACCGGTCGGCGTGATCGTGCAGTACGGCGGCCAGACGCCTTTGAAACTGGCGCTGGACCTGGAAGCGAATGGCGTGCCGATCATCGGCACCTCGCCCGACATGATCGATGCGGCCGAAGACCGCGAGCGTTTCCAGCAAATGCTGCACAAGCTGGAACTGCGCCAGCCGCCTAACCGCACCGCGCGCACGGAAGCCGACGCTCTGGCGCTGGCGCAGGAAATCGGCTACCCACTGGTCGTGCGTCCATCGTACGTGCTCGGTGGCCGCGCCATGGAAATCGTCCACGAGCAACGCGACCTCGAGCGCTACATGCGCGAAGCCGTCAAGGTCTCGCACGATTCGCCGGTGCTGCTGGACCGCTTCCTGAACGACGCCATCGAGTGCGACGTCGATTGCATCTCCGACGGCGAAACGACGTTCATCGGCGGCGTGATGGAACACATCGAACAGGCTGGCGTCCACTCGGGCGACTCGGCTTGCTCGCTGCCACCATACTCGCTGGCGCCGGAAACCATTGAAGAACTGAAACGCCAGACGGCGCTGATGGCCAAGGGCTTGAACGTGGTTGGCCTGATGAACGTGCAGTTCGCGATTCAGAAGCAAGAGATCGATGGCGAAATGAAAGACGTCGTCTTCGTGCTGGAAGTCAATCCACGCGCGTCGCGCACCGTGCCTTTCGTCTCGAAAGCCACCGGTCTGCAACTGGCGAAGATCGCCGCGCGCTGCATGGTCGGCCAATCCTTGGCCTCGCAAGGCATCACGCAGGAAGTCGTGCCGCCTTACTTCAGCGTCAAGGAAGCCGTGTTCCCGTTCGTCAAGTTCCCTGGCGTGGATACCATCCTGGGCCCTGAAATGAAATCGACGGGCGAAGTCATGGGTGTAGGCCTGACGTTCGGCGAAGCGTTTGTGAAATCGCAACTGGGCGCCGGCGTCAACCTGCCAAAATCGGGCAAGGTCTTCATCAGCGTGAAAGCGTCGGACAAGCCGCGCGCCGTGCAAGTGGCGCGTGACTTGGTCGAGTCCGGTTTCACCGTGGTCGCCACCAAGGGTACCGCCGCCGTGATCGCTGCTGCCGGCATCGCCGTCACGCCAGTGAACAAGGTGATCGAAGGCCGTCCGCACGTGGTCGACATGATCAAGAACCATGAAATCGTGCTGGTGATCAACACCGTGGAAGAAAAACGCAGCGCCATCGTCGATTCGCGGGCTATCCGCACCTCGGCCCTGGCGTCGCGCGTGACGACCTACACCACCATCGCAGGCGCGGAAGCGGCCGTCGAAGGCATCCGTCACCTGGATGAGCTGCGTGTGTACGATTTGCAAGGCCTGCACAAGACCCTGCAGCAAGCGTAGTCCGCGTGCCATTTGCAGTGACCGCCGTTAGGCGGTACACTGCATGCTTATCAACCACAGAGTTCCGTGCAGAGCAGCGCGCGGCCTCTGTGGTTTTCACTTGGTAAGTCCGTTAACCGTGGCACAACACGGACAACGGCGCCGATAACTAGCAGATAGTAGAGATAACATGACCTCAGTCCCATTGACCAAATACGGCGCAGAACTCTTGAAAGAAGAGCTGCATCATTTGAAGACCAAGGAACGCCGCATCGTCATCGATGCGATCGCCGAAGCGCGTTCGCACGGTGATCTGTCGGAAAACGCCGAGTACGATGCCGCCAAGGAACGCCAGGCGTTCGTCGAAGGCCGCATCGCCGAACTCGAAGGCAAGCTGGGCGCAGCGCAAATCATCGACCCGACCGCGCTCGACGCGGAAGGCCGCGTGGTGTTTGCCTCGACCGTGAACCTGGAAGACCTGGAATCGGGCCAGAAAGTCACGTACCAGATCGTCGGCCTCGATGAAGCCGACCTGAAAATGAACAAGGTTTCCGTGACGTCCCCGATCGCCCGCGCGATGATCGGCAAGTACGCCGGCGACGTGGTGGAAGTGCAGGCGCCATCCGGTCCGCGCGAATACGAAATCCTGGAAGTGCTGTACATCTGATGCTCGCCCGCGTGCGCATCCTCGTTGCCACCCTGTGGGCTGGCAGCTTGTGGACCATCGGCTTCATCGTGGCGCCGACCTTGTTCGCTACCTTGAGCGACAGAGTGCTGGCAGGCAATATCGCGGGCAGCATGTTCCGCGCCGAGGCCTGGCTGTCGATCGTTTGCGCCTTGATACTGCTGGCCCTGCTGCAATGGGCGCCCGGCGCGCTGGAACTCAAGCGCCGCCGCCTGCTGGGCGCGCTGGTGCTGTCGATGCTCGTGTGCGCGCTGCTCAGCCATTTCGGCATCTCGCCGCTGATGGCCGAACTCAAGGCGCAAGCACAGGGTTCATCCGGCATCATGGACGAGGCCATGCGTAGCCGCTTCGGCATGCTGCATGGCGTGTCGACCGTGATCTTTGCTGTGCAGAGTGTGCTGGCGGGCGTGCTGATCTGGAAGCAGCAGTAATTGCTGCCGTGTGTGTCGGATTACGCGCTGCGCGCTAATCCGGCCTGCCGGTCGATGCCGTAGGTCGGATTAGCGGCGCCCTGGCGCCGCGTAATCCGGCAAGCAATAAAAAAGCGGAGCAGGGAAGATCCCGTGCTCCGCTTCTTGTTTCAACAGCCTTGCGGCTGCTGAACGACAGGCTTACTTGCTGCCCAGTGCGCTTTTCTTGGCGCTTTTCTGACGTGGCTTGGCACGCTTGATGGAACCGCCTTCGGTAACGCGCTCATTGCCCTTGATCATGACTTTCGTCACGCTCGGGCGCTTGGTGCCGCTGGCGCTGGCCTTGACGATGGTCACTTCGCGCATGCCTTTGCCGGCGCTGACCTTCTCCTTAACCACTTCTTTTTTCGGACGGTAGATTACCAGCAGTTTGCCTATATGTTGTACCGGGGCGGCGCCGAGATTGCCGCAAATCGTATCGTACATTCCGACGCGGGCTTCGCGGTCGTCGCCGAACACGCGGACTTTAATCAGACCGTGCGAATCCAGGCCAAGGTCGATCTCTTTGAGGACAGCAGGTGTCAAGCCCGCTTCGCCAATGATGACGATAGGCTTCAGCGCGTGTGCTTCGGCGCGCAGTGCGCTGCGCTCTACGGGTGTAAGTTTTAGCATAATAATATTTAGTAATTCCCTTAAAAGCAGTATTCTACGCGAATGGCAAAGAAGAAATTAAACAAAAACTGGTTGCACGACCACATAAATGATCCTTATGTGAAGTTGGCGCAAAAAGAGGGCTACCGCGCCCGGGCAGCATACAAGCTCAAAGAAATCGATGAAGACGAGAAACTGATCAAACCTGGCCAGGTGATTGTCGACCTTGGTTGCACTCCTGGCAGCTGGGCCCAGTACACGCGGCGCAAGCTGGCTGGCAAGGACGGCGGCGGGGTCAATGGTACCCTGATTGGCCTGGACATGCTGGAAATGGAACCGATCGCCGATTTCCACTTCATCCAGGGCGACTTCCGCGAAGCGCGCGTGCTGCGCCAGCTGGAAGTGGTGCTGGAAGGGCGCAAGGTCGACCTGGTCCTGTCGGACATGGCGCCCAACCTGTCGGGCATCGCCACGGCCGACGCCGCGCGCATGGAGCACTTGATCGACCTGGCCATCGAATTTTCGCAATTGCACCTGAAGCCGTCTGGCGTGCTGCTGGTGAAATGCTTCAAAGACATGGGTTTCAGCCAGATCGTGGAGAAATTCCGTGCTGAATTCAAGGTCGTGGTGCAGAAAAAGCCCAAGGCCAGCCGCGATAAATCGTCGGAAATCTTCCTGATGGGACGTGGAATCAAGAATCCGCTGAAAAATGCCGTTGAAGAAGATGATTCCGCCCTTGATATTTAAGAGGGAATCCGCACATGGGAACGAGAAGTGCAGTAGCGTCTGATGGTATAAAAGCCTAAATTGTTTATACTGCATTTTTTTGCGTGAACGCGATTTTTTCGCGCGCACGGATCGGCGGGCTTTGGCACGGCCCGCTTATTGCGAGTAAAATCGTGTTTCTAGCTATAGGTAAAGAGATGCGCACTGCATCCAAGGAGTCTTCGTGAATAACATGTTTTCCAAATCTGCCATCTGGGTAGTCGTATTGCTGCTGTTGTTCATGCTGTTCAAGCAATTCGACAGTCATGGCGCCACAGGCGGCAGCAAGGCCATCGCTTATTCCGATTTGCTGGATGAAGTCAAAGCCAAGCGCGTCAAGGATGTCGTGATCGAAGGTTCGTCGATCACCGCCAAGCTGATGGACGACACCAAGGTGCGTACCACCGCCACCAGCCTCGACAAGGGCCTGATCGGCGACCTGCGCGACAATGGCGTGCATTTCGATGTGCGTCCGCCTGAGGAAGCGTCTTTCCTGCAAACTATTTTTGTTTCCTGGTTCCCCATGCTGCTGTTGATCGGCGTGTGGGTATTCTTCATGCGTCAGATGCAAGGCGGCGGCAAGGGCGGGGCATTCTCGTTCGGCAAGTCGAAGGCGCGCATGATGGATGAAGCCAGCAACACCGTCACCTTCGCCGATGTCGCCGGTTGCGACGAAGCGAAAGAAGAAGTCAACGAAGTGGTCGACTTCCTCAAGGACCCGAGCAAATTCCAGAAACTGGGCGGCCGCATTCCCCGCGGCGTGCTGATGGTCGGTCCTCCTGGCACGGGTAAAACCCTGCTGGCGCGCGCCATCGCCGGCGAAGCCAAGGTGCCGTTCTTCTCGATTTCCGGTTCCGACTTCGTGGAAATGTTCGTCGGCGTCGGTGCCAGCCGCGTGCGCGACATGTTTGAAAACGCGAAAAAGCATTCGCCGTGCATCATCTTCATCGATGAGATCGACGCTGTTGGCCGTCACCGCGGCGCCGGCATGGGCGGCGGCAATGATGAGCGCGAACAGACCTTGAACCAGTTGCTGGTCGAGATGGACGGTTTTGAAGCGAACTCCGGCGTGATCGTCGTGGCCGCCACCAACCGCGCCGACGTGCTCGACAAAGCGCTGCTGCGTCCGGGCCGTTTCGACCGTCAGGTGTCCGTCGGCTTGCCCGATATCCGCGGCCGTGAACAGATCTTGAACGTGCACATGCGCAAAGTACCTATCGGTACCGACGTGAAGGCCGATATCCTGGCCCGCGGCACCCCTGGTTTCTCGGGTGCGGACCTGGCCAACCTGGTCAACGAGGCAGCCCTGTTCGCGGCACGCCGCAGCAAGCGCCTGGTGGAAATGATCGACTTCGAAGATG